>ERZ761602.316-NODE-316-length-111937-cov-52.583418_pt1 | contig 111937 bp, 83 predicted proteins | sample MGYA00512165_ERZ761602 | MGnify/ENA primary metagenome ERZ761602 (study PRJEB28899, sample SAMN02445085) | bioreactor sludge metagenome | biome: EBPR sludge; isolation source: Thorneside wastewater treatment plant | place: Australia: Brisbane, Thorneside...
GTAAACTCGAAGTTACTGCTTTCTCCGCCTCTTTTTGAAAATGTCCAGTAGTATGCAACTAAACACCTGATTGGCGCATCATATCGCCCTTTTTATCGCGCTCATGATCATTCATCTACAACGTTCACCTCTGTTTCAATGATCCACGATCAAAAGAGTGGAAATCGGGTTTATCGTTCTATTTGTACCACAGCCAAAGTACATCGGCAGATACAGATTAACTTTTCGGCATCATCATAGAGCTTGGCTTCCCAGACCTGTGTGGATTTTCCCGCATAGACGGGTGTAGCAATCACTTTAAGGATGCCAGACTTTACAGGTCGGAGGTGATTGGCATTGATCTCCATCCCCATACAGGCTTTACCCTCGTGCATCACACGCAAGGTTCCGCCCACACTAATCACGGTTTCGGCAAGGGCCACACTTGCACCACCGTGTAAATAACCCATAGGCTGATGATGATCGGAGGTAACAGGCATCGTGGCAATCACCTGCTGGCCGGAGGCTTCGACAAACTGAATCCCCAATAATTTGGTGAGGCCCGTCGCTAATTTTTCGGGGGAGAACATGGGCTTTGGTATTTAATCTATAATACGGTCTCGCATACCTGCATAGACGATATTTTGAATGGCAGGAGTACTCAGGAAGTCATGAGGAAAGCCCAAGTCAATCGCGCTGACTTCATTTAAGAACGCCAATTCGGCATCTGGAATTTTAAAGTTGAGACAACCCAAAGAGTCTTCGAGTTGCGACAGTGTCCGCGCACCAACAATAGGAATAATGGTTTGTTGGTGCTGACGCACCCAATTGGTAGCAATTTGTGCTGCCGAAACGCCTAATTTATCAGCCACGTCCACAACGGCTTGGGTAATATGGTTGGCTTGTTCGCTTCGCCGAGCAGACTTTGGCGCGACTCGCCCGTTCTCGTCGGCGTTTTTTAGGTATTTTCCAGTTAAGGCGCCGCCTGCTAAGGGTGCCCAAGCAGCTACCCCCAAACCCATTGCATTTGCCATTGGGAGCAAATCGCGTTCGGGTGTGCGTTGTAGCAAACTATACTCCACTTGCAAGCCAATAAACGGACTCCATCCACGCCATTGGGCAAGAGTATTGCCTTGTGCCACAATCCAGGCCGGGGTGTCGGAAATGGCAATGTAGAGCACTTTACCAGCCCTAACCAGATAATCCAAAGCCCGCATCACTTCCTCGATGGGTGTGAGCGCATCCCACGCATGTAGATATAGCACATCCACATAATCCGTACCAAGGCGACGGAGGCTCGCTTCAAGGGATTGTACCAAGTTTTTCCGGTGATTTCCGGCTGCATTCGGGTCTCCAAGGCGATTAAATAGGGTGTATTTGGTAGCCACCACCCAATAATTACGATCAGATTGGATGAACTCCCCTACGAAACGCTCGCTGGTACCTTCGGTATAACGATTGGCGGTGTCTATAAAATTCCCACCGCATTTGGCAAATGCCTCGAACTGGGCTTTACTGGTTTCGTAATTAGCCCCCCAGCTCCATTCGGTTCCAAACGTCATGGTTCCAAGGGCAATCTCCGAGACGCGAAGTCCAGAATGTCCCAATAATTTGTATTGCATTTGTTTGATGATTATTGAAGACTACCTATCCCCCGGAGTGCTATAGCCAATGGTTTTCACCACCTGATCCGAGAGCGTCCACTCCAAATCAAATTGCCCTACCGACCCAAAAAAACCAAAGCCATTGGTTACATTCGTCAGTACGTTGGGTTGTGCGATGACATCAGGATCCCAAACCCCATTCGGAGCTTTCCATTTATCGTCCAATTGTATAAACCGAACACCAACGCCATAGAGCACCCGATTATCGGTATTAAATATTTCTTTGTCTTTTAGCAAGATTTTATCTCGTGAGTAGCGTATTGTCATGGCATAGCTCCCTTCAAACACTTTTCCCAACTCTCCATAGAGGATTTTATATGGCGCTTTGGCATCTACAAACGGGCCAATAGGCGGATTAAAGAAACGATACCAAACCTCGACGTCATAAGGCTCTTCGGGCACATCGCTCCAAGAGACTTGCTGTGTGACATCTGCAAGACCATTTCCAAACGTTCCTACAACGATATTTCCCAGAGTGATCGCTTTCCGTTTAGGCACGGTGGTTTCGGCAGAGGTGGTTTGCCCGTCCGAGCGTGTCACTTCTACACGGTAAGTATGATTGTCTTCTACCGGAAACCGAGCATAGAACACATGTGCAACAGTTCCTTTTGGAAACGTGATAACCGAATCTCGCCAGTGTACCACGTTTCCATTGTTCAGGTCTATGGTCTTCACCTTCGCGTCTATAGTGGGGCTATTTGCAGGGGTAACCACTGACCGCAAAGGTACAACCCGCAAATAATGGACAGAACGCCCCATGTCTAAATACCCCAGAATGGTAAAAATTTGAGAACTTTTGACAAAAGGGTCGAAGGTGCTATCACAAGAAGCCGTGGCCAGACACAGAAGCATTAATAGGTAATTCCGAAATTTCATAAAATTGACGGCTTACAATTATTTAACAGTAATTTTCATACCAAATGTTGGAATCAGAGGCAATTGATCCACCCGTTCGAGTGTAAACAAATCCAAATAAAAGATATTGGTTTGGTTATAAGCATTAATCAAACCTGCCTGTAAGAGCAATTCCAAGCGTTTGGAGAAGTCAAATTTTTTCTCTACCGAAACATCTAAGCGGTGATAATCTGGCATTCGGGCTTGATAGGGGGCGCCATACAAAACACGCCCAATGGTGCCTTCTTCTTGGGTAATGTCTAACCGACCTGATAGCATAAACCAATCATCGAAGCCAATGGATTGGGTGAATGGCAAGCCCGTTCCAAATTGCCACCGTGCATTAAATTCAAAACCCTTGAAGGCGTATGAAAGTACGGCATTGGTTTGGTGTGTCCGGTCGTGTGGTGGATGAAAGACCAATTTATCTACCCCATACCAAACTGGAATACTGGCTTGCTTGGCTTCATATAGCACCGAAGCATAACCATAGCTGATGTAGCCATAGAGTTTGCCGAGGTCTGCCTCTATGCGGAGGTCTGCGCCACGCACGCTTCCCGCTGCTGGTTGGAGTTTGGTCGTAAAGCGGGGATAGGGCGTCCACTCGCCAATGGCCAAATTTTCGAGGGTTTTATAGAAGCCCTCCACCGAGCAGGTAATTTTGTTCGTGGGTTTGTATTGCCAACCGATAATGGCGTGCATGGCCTCAGGAACCGCTTTACCGAAAGGCGAGGAGGTCCAAGCCGTAAATACATCTCCGGCATCACGGCGGTCATTTAGCCCTACAATTTCCTGATGATAGATTCCCCATGCAGCACTTATTTTGTGTTTCAGATTAGGAATAAATATGGTCTTAAATCGGGGTTCAACATATTTACGATTGGCTCTCGGAAAGGAATGTAGCCTAACACCGGGCGTGAGTTTTAGCTTTTTGAACAAGAGTATATCTGTTTCTATATAGCCACCAACATCCGTCATGTATTCCGCATCCGAGGTAAAGTTTTGATATTGGCCACCGAGTGTATATACCAAGGAATAGTTATTAAGAAAAATACCATAATTAAGCCCATTTTCTCCGATCATATAGGAAAGATTGGCCGAAAAACCAAATTGCCGAACATCTGCGTTTCGGGTTGGTTTGTTTCTCGGACCAATCTCGTTATGAAAAGTCGAAGTATTCAGGTTTATATCAGCCAAAACTGGGAAGTTGGTAGGGAGCAATAAAAACCGCATCCCATACGCCTCGTTTCCCCATCCCGCTTGGGTGAGTGTGGTATCAGCCAAACTGGCATTGCTTAGTTTGTCCTGATTTGCAACAATGCCACGATCGTTTGTGCGAAGGGCACTGATAGAAACCTGACTACTGGGCGATAGTGTGGCATGGAGTTTCGCAAATTGGTCTCCGAACTGAAAGGGTAATGGACGACCGACGAGCTTGGGGCCTACCAAGTCCACTACGGATTGCCGGGCAGAGGCCATCAACGAGACTTTATCGCGAATGATTGGGACTTCTAACCGTCCACTAGTCACAAAGGGTGCCACCGAAACCGCTCCGGCAAAGTTTCGCTTATTACCATTTCTGGTTCCAATATCTAAGACAGAAGAGATGCGACCGCCAAATTTCGCCCCATACCCCCCTGCATACACATCAGCCTTGTTCACAATATCAGACGGAAACGCCGAATAGAACCCCAATATATGGAAGGGATTATAGACTAGCATATTGTCTATATAGATAAGGTTTTGGGAAGCCGTCCCGCCTCGGATAAACAATTGCCCCCCTCTGTCGCCATCTGACACCACACCAGGCATGGTTGTGAGGTATGCAGCCAAGTCGCCGGACACATCGGGTACAGGGACTCGGTCTATGTCCACCGCACGTACTGTTTGGAGGCCCGCCGTTACATCGGCAGCACCCCGTTCATCGCGTGCCTCAATTACCACTTCCGAGGACTGTGCATCTTCCTGAAGAACCAGCGATTTCGTCACTACTTGTCCGGCTTTTAGGCGTAGTGTTTCGGTATGGGTTTTATACCCCACAAAAGAAACACTAAACGTATAGGTATCAGGTGCCAAGCGGCTAAGTACATAATACCCTTCGGTATTCGTCACAACGCCGACAATCTTGCCAGACTCCGCCCGCATGGCAACGGTTGCACCAATCAGCGGGAGCCCATCGGTACTACCTGTAATAAATCCTCGAATGGATTGCGCCTGAAGGGATAAGCAGGAAATCAAGGACAACAAAAAGAGGCTAAAAGCGCTCCGGTGTGGATTCTTTGGCATAAAGAGAAAATGTTTCGGGAATACGGCTGAAAAAGATACGGCAGTTTGCGGGAATTTGGCACACCCATAGACCAAGTTTTGATAACAAAAGAAGCTCATGACGGTGTAAATACACCCGACCACCAACCTTCCTCGACTTCGGCTTGTACCTGCTTTAGGCCAGAAAACATAAACGCACCCAGTACCTCTTTGGCTTCTGGTTCTTTTATACCAGACACAATCAAATGTCCACCCAAAGACAACATGCTTGTCAATTCATGCACGTTTTCCAGATGAAAAGCCGCAGAGATATTGCTCAAAACCACCGCAAAATGTTTTTGCGGAAAATCCTGAGGCGTTTTGGTCGTGAAATGAATATTTTCCGGCGGGCATTGATTGAGCAGCAGGTTATGTCGAAGTTCTTCTGCCATCCATTCATGCAAATCGCTACACCAGACGAATGCAGCGCCGCATCGCAAAGCAGCAATGGCCAGAATACCGGTACCTGTGCCTATATCGGCCACTACATCATCGGCCTTGAGGTACTTCGGCAACATCCGGAGCAACATCCGTGTTGCCGGGTGCTGAGCAGTTCCAAATGAGAGAGATTGTTTCAGAAAGAGGTGGTGTGGTGCCAGCGTATCAGGCTTAGGATGCAACCAGTCCGGCAAGACGCAGAAATCTCCCGCCGATACAGGACGATAGAAAACCTCCCACTGAACAGGGCTTTCCTCTCCTTGTATATACCAATCTAATAAGCGACGGGCTTGTACAAAACGTGTTAATGTTTGAAACGTATGATTGGCAAAGGTGCCTTCCCAGTCGGTACGAAAAACTGAAGCAGACGCATAGGCAGTGGTACTATACGGGTGTTGCCAACCGAGTTGGGCTAATGTATGAACCCAATTTTCAAGGACTTCACCTTCGGCAGGAAATACAAAAAGGCTAATTCGTTCCATTTGCGGAGACACCTTTTTCATGGGTATTGATCCGCAAGAATACCCCACTCCACCATTCATCTTCCGTTGCTTCGTCTTCTAGGGTAAACCCGTGCGCAGCTGCCGAAGCAATGATAGGTGTACGATCTGACGCCATCAACAACCCAGCCAAGATCAGAAAGCCATCAGGTTTGATTTTCTCCCGAAAGTCCGGCATCATCTCTAACAACACATTCCGTTGGATATTGGCAATGATCACATCAAAGCCTCTTTCGTAAATACCCTCCATACCACAAATCCTCAACTCATAGGCATATTCCACATGGTTTAAGAGGAAATTCTCCTGAACATTTTCCTCTACCCATGGGTCATCATCGAAGACCAATGCATGAAGTGCGCCTAATTTTAGGGCAGCAATACCCAAAACCCCCGTTCCGGTTCCAGCATCCAATACGCGGTCGTTGGGCCGGACGAATTTAGGCAAAAAGCCCAAAACCAATCGGGTACTTTGGTGATGACCTGTACCAAAACTCATCTTTGGGTCTATGCGGATAATGGTTTTTCCCACATACTCTTTCCCAATGGTGCTCCAAGTCGGCGCAATCACAAACGATCCAGCAACAACCGGACGAATCGAGGCTTCCCATTGTGCATTCCAATTACGCGGCTCTATTTCATCAAGAGAAACCTGCTGCGGGTACCCATGATGTGCAAGCCAGTCCAATACCATATTTGCGGCCTCGGCAGGATACTGATCCTTAGAGACAAACGCCTGAATGTGATCATTTTCCTGTAAAAAGGACTCAAAGCCGAGTGTGATCAATTCTGCAATGAGCAGGTCCTGTTCTTCGGAAGGGACGGAGACCGTGAGGGAAACGTAGTTCATGTGGAAAAAGTTAGGGCTGTGTTCCCAATGAAAGATCACGCTTGGCCGACGAAATGGTAACGGTAAACCCGGCCACTACATCCACCAAAGACATTACGGCAATCGCCAGAAACGTGGCATTGCCACACGCACTGACGGTAATGAACTCTATCAAGAATACTACAAAAATAATGGTGGACAGGCCATGATCTACCACCGAAGCCGTTGTGGTACGAGTAGCCTTTATAATCTCGAAATATAAGACCACAACACCCACCATTAAGAGAAGGTGCCCCAAATCCAATATAAAGCGTGCACCGGAAATAAGCGAGACATCCAAGACGACGGTATCCAATGCCTGATCGCTGGCAAATACCACGATATTGAGTAGCAATAAGAGCCATGCAAAGAGCGGGATAGACTGCAAAATTTTCATATCATAAAGGATTAGATGAGTCAGTGGAAAATACAACAAAAAGGTGAATTAGGAAGAAAAATACAAATGGGAATATGTCAGCGTGATTAATGCGCTCCAAAACATCCACAGGCTGCTTCTCCAAAACCAAATGTAGCCCCTTTCCATAGAAAGGTCTCTGCAATTTTGTTATTTTCCCACCAGAAGGGGCGGCGCTTGGTGTCTCCATTGCCGATTTCGTTCATAGTTTGCGCATCATAGAGGCGTCCGTTCTTCATAACATAGCGAATGGTCTCGGTGTTACGGATGTTTTCGAGCGGGTTTTGGTCCATCACCACCAAGTCGGCAAGTTTTCCAGCTTCAATAGAACCCAAGTCACGATCCATTCCAATATATCGTGCACCATTGAGTGTAGCCGTCCGGATGGCTTGCAGGCTCGTCATACCCCCTTGCGCCATCATCCACAACTCCCAATGCGCTCCGAGGCCCTGTAACTGTCCGTGCGCTCCCAAATTTACTCGAACCCCGTTTTCAGTGAGCATTCTTGCTGATTGGGCCAACCCAAAGTGCCCAAAGTCATCATCTGGCGCCATCATCCGCCGACGACTCCGCCCATCTACAATAGGCCGAGGCACAAAATTGAGCAAGCGTTTATTTTCCCAGACATTCGTTTTTTGGTACCAATAGTTTTCCCCCCAGATGCCCCCATAACCAACAATAAGGGTGGGTGTATATTGGACCTCCGTTTTGCTCCAAAATTGCTGAACGTCTTTATACAACGGGGCCACCGGGAGCGCATGTTCCACGCCCGTATGTCCATCGGCCACCATTGTCAGGTTGTGTTGAAAGAACGAACCACCTTCAGGAACCACCATCATACCCAATTCGGCGGCGGCAGTCAAAACTTGCTGGCGTTGGTTACGACGTGGCTGGTTGTAGCTTTTTACCGAAATTGCACCAACGGCCTTCATACGACGCAGGTGACTACGGGCATCTTCTAAACTATTGACAACGGCTTTAAAATCACCATCAGCACCGTATAGGATTGTTCCAGTGGAGTAGATGCGTGGACCGGTCATTATTCCTGCCTGTACCATTTCAGCTTGCGAAAACACCATTTCGGTATCTGCGGAAGGGTCGTGTGCAGTGGTTACACCAAAAGCCAGATTTGCCAAATACGACCAACTTTGTTGGGGCGAAAGGCCATTGTAACTCGTTCCAAGATGTGCGTGAACATCCACTATTCCGGGCATAATGGTGGCCCCTTTTACATCTATTGTTCTGTAACCACGAGTAAAAAGTGCTTTCCCTACAGCGACAATACGGTTGCCCTCCACCAAAATGGTTCCATTTTCTATCACTTCGTCGCCCTTCATCGTGATGACCCGTGCCCCAATAAAGGCGAACTTTCCAGATGGCTTATCAGACTTTAATATTAGTCCTATACGAATGCCTGTCGAGTCTGGAGGAGGTAGTTTCTCTGGTGCATCCGTCACAAAGGAGAATGCTTCTCTCAACTCGCGGCGAAAGTATGTCCCCCCGATCGTCCACAGAAGTGCTTTACTATCGGCAGACCAATGTAGGTAAGTCCCTGCGTCGCGGGTAATGCGTGTAACAGGTACCTCTTTCATGTCTTTGTTCAGCTCCACCGTTCGTCCGGTTTGGGGAAAAGGTGCTACATATAGGTTGTACAACTCTCGCCAAGCCACCCCTTGGCCGTCCGGGCTTGGGATTACCTCGTTGGGATATTTCATAGAGAAATGCATCCGTACATCGCTTCCATCCAAGTCTATGCTTTTATATGATTTAGACAATCCTCCACCAACCATATAAAAAACCCGTTTCCCGTCTTTCATCCAGCGTGGCTCCGTGCCTTCCTCCGTAATAAATTGTAGATCTCCGCCATTGGCATCCACCCAGTAAAGGCCCGGTGCAAGGGCAAATGTAAAACCGAGATGGGGATTTCCGGTACTTCGCTGAAAAACCACCTTTTTGCCATCTGGTGAAAATCGCGGCGACAAGTAATATCCTTTTGTAGGGGTCAATTTTTGGGCCACGCCGCCAGAAATTGGAATTTTATAAAGAGCACCATGCTCTATATCGTTCCAACCACTATACACCACCCACTTCCCGTCGGGTGAAACATCCGGATAATAAGCCCCATGCGCACTGTCCGTCAGGCGCTCTGGTTTGCCATCCGGCAGGTTTTTTCGCCATAACTGCCCAACAGCACCAAAGACCAATGTTTTACCATCGGGTGTCGTAACGGCGTGACGCACCATCTTCACCTCGAAGGTCTCTGGCGAAACTTCCACGGGAAACCGGAGGGCCTGGGTCATCGTATGTTGCGCCTTTACCTCGAAAGGAATCACGGTGGCATTTTTGGTAGCCAGATCAATCCGGCGAATTTTACCCATGGCCCAAATTACCACGCTTTTACCATCTGGCATCCATGCAAATCCCGGATAAACGCCAAATGTCGCCCATGTCTCTTGCTGGTCTTTCGAGAGGGCATCATAAACGGGCCACTCTTCCCCAGTTTGCAAGTCCATCATATACAAAACGGTCTTTAACCGTACCCGTTTGATAAAAGCAAGCAATTTGCCATCTGGTGAAGGTTGTGGCCGAACAGCGCCTCCAGCACTGGTCACCAAATTCAGTATTTGTCCACTTGTGCGATCTAAACGCCGGATATAATAAATACTACCATTCGGATCTTTGTTATACTCGAAAGAACTCCCACCAGACATATCCTCGCTCCAATACACGTAACGGCCATCGGGGGAAAAAACCGGCTCACCGGCGTCCTGCTGGTCGTTTTTACGAGCCGTTAAGGGTAATCCACTGGTACCCCCCGATACATGATAGAGCCACATCTCGCCCGCCCCCAGCGACCGCGTCGCAGTGAAGTGTTTTCGGGCAACTACATATTGTCCGTCGGGGCTCCAAGTCGCATTATTCAGCAAGCGGAAAGTTTCTTTTGTGATTTGCTTCGGAGTACTGCCATCACGACGCATCATCCAGATATTATCGCCGCCGTCACGGTCGGAGGTAAAAGAAATCCATTGTCCATCCGGCGAATAACGAGGCTGGAGTTCCCAAGCGGGTCCTCCAGCAAGCAAAGTGGCTGTTCCACCGGAAATTGGCATCGTATAAAGATCACCCAAGAGATCAAACACAATATCCCGACCATCAGGCGAGACGTCCAAACTCATCCACGTTCCTTCATCTGTAGTAAACTGGTTTTCAAATGTCTTGCCAAAGGGCTTCGTTACATCCCACTTGGTGTCTTGTGCGCACAAAAGTACCGGACCGAGCAACAAAAAGACTAAATATCTTAAATACTTTTTCATGATGGACAAACGATGTGATGAATACAGAGGAACTATAATATACAACCTTATAAGACCAAGTGCGGACTTACCAGCCCTTCATGCTTAAAACAAAAGGCGCTTATCCTCAAACAAACGCCTCTAAGAGCACAAACTGGCCGGAATGGCCACATTATTTCTTCAGGAGTACACCACTAGCCAAGAAACCCCATGTGGTTTTTGGGGAAGTAATAGCGTCAATTTCAGACTGAGGTTTGCCTTCATCCTCGGCCAAATGGCGAAGGTGCTCTACGGATTCCTCCTTTTTCTCGAAAACACCCGCAGCCACAATTTGACGTCCGGCAATGTCTTTCGGCATAAAGAAAGCATAATCCTTAAACGTAACGCGGATTGGCTCCCCATTTGTCGTTTTTAACGTCATCCAACAACCTTTGGCCTGACATACTTTTTCCACCTCTCCCTTAACCACTACGGTCTTGCCTATTTTGGCTTGGGCAGCCGCCAGCCCTTTCTCGACCGGAATAGCGGCACTTAGCCGGACGGGTGATAACCCAATGTGTTCATATCCCGCTGGTGACGGGATTGAGGAAGTGCCTTCAGCCGTTTGTTTTATGGAGCCAGTACAGGCCGCCAAGCCCAACATTAGCCCACACACAAGAAAAATTCGCATATTACGCTCCAAGTTTTATGAATGATTAGGTTATACAAACCGAAAGATACACCGCCTTCGCGTATAGTTATGTGATCATCTTAAAAAAAACAATCCATAACGTCTTTAAGCAAGAGGCCGAAAGAGATCACTAAAATTGCATGGATCTATACGCCCCCAATAACCATAACAGCCCGTAAGCTGGCTTTTTTTATCATTTCGGGTATTTATCTTGGGCCTCCTTGTTGGGATTGGGGTATATTAACGGAAAGTCGTTTACCGAACAAGCGTGCCGGATGGTACGAATTGGGGGGTGAACGGTGTAACCTTTGCAGAACCCCAAGCGGCAAATACGGTGTATTCTGACCCAAAAAACGTGCGTACTGGTGACGCACCCATCTTTTAGACCCAAAAAAACATGCGTATCCAAAAAAAGTTACGGATTTGCTTGCTCTTATTACCACTCATCCTGCTGTTTGGCGAGCAAGCCGAGGCCCAGTATTTCAATTTTGGGAAGAACCGGGTTAATTATGGCAACCATGTTTGGTCCTTTATACAGTCCAAACACTTCGATGTCTATTACTACGAAGGCGGAGCATACCTAGCCCGCTTCACAGCCGAGGCCGCCGAAGATGCCTACAACCAAATTGCCAAGGACTTCAACCACGACATCTCGGACCGTATTACGATTATGGTCTATCAGAGTCATAACGATTTTGCAGTAAACAATGCCGCCCCACTTCCAGATAATGCCGAGGGCATCGGTGGTGTAACCGAACTCTATAAGAACCGTGTAATTATGCCTTTCACTGGCGACTATGCAGATTATCGCCGGCTAATTCACCATGAACTAACCCACGCCGTTGTGAACGATATGTTTTATGGCGGTTCTATTCAGAATGTAATCCAGAACCGTATTCAGCTAAACATTCCGCTGTGGTTTAATGAGGGCATTGCCGAGTATCAGGCACAGGGCTGGGACACCAACTCCGACATGTATGTCAGGGAGGCCATCTTGACCAATCAATTGGCCAGAATCGAACAACTGGATGGTTACTTCGCATACCGTGGCGGACAAAGTGTTTGGGATTATATATCAGAGCAATACGGACGCGAAAAAATCGGCGAAATTATGCAAAAACTACGTCTTACGCGCTCGGTGGAAAGTGCGTTTAAACAAGCCACAGGGCTTTCGTTGAAAGAACTATCCGAACGCTGGCAATCTTCCCTAAAAAAAGTCTATTGGCCGGAAGTGGCCATTCGTGAAGACCTTAACGACACCGGAAAATTACTCATTAGTCGTGAGAAAGGCTTTCTCTATACCTCGGCTGCCGAGATTTCGCCACAAGGAGACCAAATGGTCTTTATCTCGACCCGTGACGGCTTGTTTGATGTATTTCTTGCCCGAACCAGCGATGGAAAAGTGATCCGACGTCTTGCAAATGGACAAGATAATAACCGATTCGAAAGCCTGAAAATCCTCTCTCCGGGCATTGCTTGGAATGCCTCAGGAACACACATTGCCCTACCTACCAAAAGCAAAGCCAACGATGTGATCCAAGTAATGGATGTAAAAACGCGTTCCACAAAAGAATATCACATTCCGGGCATAGATGCCATTATCTCCATCGCTTGGCATCCTCAAAAAGACGTCTTGGCCGTATCGGCCACACGGGATGCCCAAAGTGACATTTATTTATTGGACATGAAAACGGGTGACGTCAATAACCTGACCAATGATATTTTTAGTGATATGGAGCCAGAATGGTCGCCAGACGGATCTTTTTTGATTTTCCATTCAGACAGGGGTACACATACACGAGTTGCCACCCAACAGGTAGAGAACTTTAATATGATGGGCCACAACTACGCACAAAATGATCTATATAAACTGATACCTGGGCAACCAGATTTGGTTCGGATCACAACCGACGAAAAATGGGACGAAAAAAGCCCAGTCTTTGGCAATGATCCCAATCTACTCGCCTTTATCTCCGACCGAAATGGCATTCCCAACCTATACGTAAAAAATCTATCAACGGGCGACGAACAACCGCTGACCAATGTCATTACAGGCATTACACAAGCCTCCCTCTCCGCAGATGGAAAAAAAGTGATCCTGAACAGTTTAGAAAAAGGCACTCCCTCCATTTACCTCCTGAAAGATCCCTTTACCCGCATGAAGTCCAAAGAGTCTTTGGTACCTAATGTGTGGGCACAACGGGTGACCCAAACCGTAGATCCGCGAACCCCGGCGCTCGCCATGGTGGACAAAGACCTAATTCAGGCCAATCCTTTCTTGCGGGATGCCACCGATGGCAAGCCTTTCCCCTATAAATCGGATCGCCCAGGCAATATCTTCTCCCGAATTAAAACCTCCATCGGTAATCCATCCGATATTCGTAGTGTGCCGGAGAATACGTCGCCCGTCCCCAATAAACCCGATTCAGGAAACAAGCCTGTACCCACCAGTGGTACTACCACCAGCAACACACCAGTCATTGCAACGGCCAAGCCTGATACCACAAATTATGGCGGGAAACGGGTGGATTTCCGCAATTATGTCTTCAATAATTCGTTCGATACGGCCAACAAAGACCGCCTGCCCGAAGACCTAAATCGCTTCGATCCAACAGATAATGTGGACTCTACAGGGGCCTATCGCGATAAAAAGTATAAACTCAAATTTACCACCGACCTCATTAATGGTGCCGCCGGATATAGCACACTCTACGGCGTTCAAGGAAACACCACTTTTGCCTTCTCGGACGTGACGGGGGATCATCAGTTGGTACTTGCAACAAACCTTATGGTGGATCTGCGTAACTCCGATTACCTGCTGGCCTACACCTATTTGCCCAAACGCATGGACTGGACCATGATCGGGTACCACAATGCCAATATCATTGCCCTGAGTGATAACACCGAATACGGCTATAGCTATTACCGCTACCGGTCTTTTGGTGGGGGGGTACAGGCCTCTTACCCGATTGATAAATTCCGACGCATAGACGGAACGATGTCTTTAGCCTCTCTTCGCCAAACCAACATTAGCTACTTCAATGTTCCGGTAGAGATACGGTCCTATCTTTATCCATCTGTTTCCTTCCAAAAAGATGTGACCGTGGATGGCTACACCTTCCCTGTAAGTGGATACCGCTACGGCTTGTCATTTCAGGGTTCCCCCTTTAGTTTTGGATCAGATAAAAAAATAAGATTCGGTACGATATTAGGAGATTTCAGATATTACAAATCTTTGATGTCACGGTACTACACATTGGCTCTACGCTTATCCGGCGGGCATTCTTTTGGCAAAACGCCCCAACTGTTTTACACTGCCGGGACAGGTAGTTACTGGATCAACCGCCGATTCGATAGCCAAAATAGTTTCCCTATTCTGGATGTTGCAGACTTTGAACTCGCCCTGCCTGTAATGCCCTTACGTGGCTTTGATGTAACCAATCAATACGGTTCTACTTTCGGATTACTGAATGCCGAGTTCCGATTCCCGTTGATTGCCGCCCTGTTGCCCGGTCCCATTCCTGTAATCCCCCTTTACAACATTCAAGGCGTGGCCTTTGTAGATGCAGGTTCCATATGGGGTGGACGCAACGAGAAAAATCCTCAATTTAATTTATGGAAAACAGACGCAACCGGAAGTCGGGTTTTTGATGACCTACGCGCCAGTGCTGGGCTGGGTATCCGGATTATTGCACTCGGCTACCCTATTCAGTTAGACTGGGCTTGGCCCTACACTGGGCAAGGCTTTGAAAAAAGTCGTTTCTTGGTTTCGCTCGGCTTAGATTTTTAAATCGTCTCTTGTAAGTGCCGTACCGAGAGGCTTCTATTAGGAAGCCTCTTTTTTTTGCTCATTCACCTATTCGATCCAGAACAAACGCCGCTTTCCCTGCTTTATACTCAGGCTTTTCATCTTTTCCAGCCGCATTTACCAAATAATACAGCAGTAGTTTAGAACCATCTTTGCGCCATCCAAAGTGTCGCACTTGCCTTTTCGAGATACTAATCAGTGAGATCACGTCTATATCTGTAGCAGCCAAATCCCCCCCAATCACCAATTGGACGTGTGTAGCACCCAGTCCTTCGGCACGGCCATTGGCGTGAATGGTAAAGACGGGATCGGTATTCGGCTCATCTTTATACTGCCCGGAGACACGGTACTGGCCTTTTAAAAGTTGTTCCAGAAAAAAATTGGGCATCACAGCCCCCGTTTGCTTGTCTGTAATAGCCCCGGTAATCCGTACAAATGTATGGTCTGTCCCCGTCCGATGGTTATGGAAAGACAGGTGATGATCGTCTTCCAAAGTCAGAATGGTAGGCTTTTCGGCATCAAAAAGATGGACTGCCCGCTGATTAGGCTTAAGGGTTCGGAAAGAAATGACCCCTGCCTCGAAAGTGCCATTTTGAACAAAAACAGAATCTGTACGTGGTGTAAAAATCAACTCCATTGGCAAAGTAGGCGCTGCAAGAAAAGTCTCGTTTTTCAAAATACCCTGCCGGATGCCATCATCTATCCAGTTTCCAGTCCAATTACGAATGGGCGGCGGGGTCTCTGGTACATTTTGGCATCCAGTCACGACCCATAATATGAACAATACCAGCCGGAAGCTACAATTCATAAACCTCATCATGGTTATCCGCAAAAGGTGGATGAGAATGACTCCTAAGTGGAACCTTCCCGAAAAGTAAGAATATACGAATGTCCAACTGATAAATATATGGAAACAGAAGATCCCGACATAGAGGCTCTGGCCGTACTGGATGCTATGGCCCTTTTTGCCACGTTGTTCGCAGCCGGAAAGACCCAAAAAAAAATAGCAGAAAGACAAGAAGGGATATGCCCCCAAGATTTTCTACCGAAACACCTCGCGCACCAAGGGTTTAATGCAGAGAGGGCGCTGCTTAAGAGCCTCAATTATGAACTACGCAAAAACCTACATTCGGAACGTAATCGGACAGTGAAAACGTGGGGCACAACCGAGCAAACGCTCCTCCGGTTCCATAGCATGATGCTCTTACAAGATCTCTCAGATCACCTACAAAGGATTCACCACCACGCCATGAGCCTATATCCCCAACTACCGGATATTCGCCAACCAGAACAACTCATGGAACAATTCAGAACCCTAATCTCTGAAGCCCATGCCCTCCTTTCTGCCCATCCCCACTCTTTTCTTGATCTGCTACAAGACCTAACCCAAAGGATCGCGGATATTGCCTCTTTTCACAACGTCTGACCCCTTACCATCCAACAAACCCGCTGATTTGAAGGTTATGAAAAGTTAATGTTTCACGGAACCCCCGCAAACTATGGGGATTTACTAAAGCGTACAAAAAACAAAGTGATAGGTTCTTTTGTTGTTCAAATGATGTTCAACATGTTTAAACAATTCGGCTTGTGTTTTTGTCGGAAATTATACACTTATGACAAGTACCTAATTCTTAAAATCCACAATACCCGCTAACTTTCCGAGACCAGCCGCATTGGTGACGTGTTTTTGGCCAGAAAGCGGCGTAAATAGCCAAAGGAGGAGACGTACAAATGGCAACTGAACTTGAAAAAGAAGATCGAATTCCAACCCTAACCAAGAAAGATGTTGCGCGACGGGTTGCTGAAAATATGGGAGAGCCAATTTATCGTTGTGAGCCGTGGGTACACGCCGTCATTACAGCTGTCCGTGAATTGATGGTAGAGGCGGACCCTGAAATACGGATTGAGTTGCGAGACTTTGGTGTAATCGAGGTAAAGAAAACCAAAGCAAAACCGAAAGCCCGAAACCCGAAAACCAACGAAGTGGTCTTTATTCCTAGCCGTCGGAAAACCCACTTTAAACCCAGTAAGACCCTACGTAAAATCTTGCAACAACCTCTGGCAGAACTTGAGTACTCTGTTCCAGATGGAAGTGCAGATGCTTCCTGATTTCTTGACTTCTGGGGGCGTCCTTAATAAAAACGCCCCCTACCTCATTTTACCACAACCAATCTTTCGCCTATCGCCAACTGGTACCGCAGACGTTTAATAAACCTTCCTTCACCGTCACTAAAAGGTACAATTTATGGCAAACCTCCCACGAATTCTTTGGGCAGATGACGAAATCGAATTACTAAAGCCCCATGTCCTTTTTCTGGAATCTAAAGGCTACGATGTTGTTGGGGTTACCAACGGCGTTGATGCTGTTGAAAAAGTACGTGAAGAACGATTTGACTTGGTGTTCCTTGATGAGCAGATGCCTGGCATGGGCGGCTTAGAAGCCCTCAGCGAAATTAAAGCTTCCGTTCCTGATATTCCAGTGGTGATGATCACCAAAAGCGAAGAGGAAAGCCTCATGGAAGACGCTATCGGAGGGCAGATTGCAGACTACCTCATTAAGCCCGTAAAGCCTAATCAGATTTTACTAACCTGTAAAAAATTATTAGATGCTAGGGTTCTGAAAGAGGAAAAAGCGGCACAAACGTTTTTGCAGTCCTTCGGACGTATTTCCGCAACGCTCAACGACGAACTCTCCCATGAAACTTGGGCAGAAGTTTACCAAGAGTTGGTGCGGTACGACCTACAACTTGAGGGGGATGACGGCGCCAGACAAATTTTGGACGAACAACTCCGGAGTGCACAAACCGCTTTTGGAAGATGGGTTGAGGCCAACTACGAAGACTGGATTGAATATGCCCATACTCCGCCCGACGAACACCGGCCTGTACTTTCTCATGAAGTGATGCCTCAATGGGTCTTTCCACTGCTACAAGAAAAAAAACCTATTTTCTTCCTCTTGATAGATTGCATGCGCTACGACCAGTGGCTGGAGTTTGAGCGCCTACTCTATCCTCTTTTCGATATGGAAAAAAACTTTCATTATGCCATCTTACCCACAGCAACGCCCTATGCCCGCAATGCCATTTTTAGTGGATTATTGCCCATTGATATGGCAAAACGGTTCCCATCACAATGGGCTGATGCAGAAGAAAATGAGAACAGTAAAAACCTGAACGAAGAACTCTTTCTTCAGGATTTACTAAAACGCCACCGACTTTCTCCTAAAACCCGTTACGAGAAAATTATTAACGGAAACGAAGGTCGGGAACTACTCAAAAACATACGCACTTACGCCAAAAACGACCTCTCGGCCATTGTTGTAAACTTCGTAGATATTTTGGCACATAGCCGATCGGACTCGAATGTATTGAAGGAAATTGCACCTGATGAACGCGCCTACCGTGCCCTTACACGTACTTGGTTTGCTCACTCTTGGCTGTTCCAGATTTTTCAGGAATTAGCAGAATTAGACTGTAATATTATCGTTACCAGCGATCATGGTGCTGTCAGAAGTTTACATGACACCAAAGTAATTGGGGATCGTTCTACCTCTACCAGTTTACGGTACAAACATGGCCGCAATCTGAAGGCTGATACACGACATGCCATTTTTATTAAAGATCCCAAACGTTATGGCTTACCCCAAGGCGGGATTAATACAAACTACATTATTGCAAAAGAAGATTATTACTTTGTTTATCCAACCAACTACCATCATTATCAACATCAATATTGGGACACCTTCCAGCACGGCGGCGCATCTTTACAGGAAATGATTTTACCTGTCATCCGAATGAAGCCTAAAAAATAGGCAGTACTATAAAAATAAACCCTGATAGAGATGAACCTATCAGGGTTTATATCATAAAAGCAACGACTATATATTTAGCCAAATTTAAAGATTGATTATTTTGGGCTAATTATAATAGGACAAAGAAGACCTTTATAAAACCTTAGAAAATATCCCGATAGAACCGGAAGCGACGGGCGTCAATGTTTCGACCTTCCAGAAAAACGGGCATCCGGCCATTCGCCCAAATGGGTTCATTATGGCCTGTCATCGAAATTTCGCTATAAAAATGGCGGGTTTTTTCAGAGAAGGGACGTTCCGTATCTTCTGCATTAATCACTTTGGCAGCAATATCAAGCGCTTCTTTCCAACCTGTGGTCTTAGAGTTACGATCAAGTTTCATGAAGTATGACCGTGTGGACCAGCCAGGATTGAATGCCGAAAACTGGAAAGGATCAAGCACAACATCTTCATACGTGCTTTTGCCACGATAGCTGGTATCCACACGATTGCGGATCACCCAAGCCACCAATTCCATTTCTTCTGGACGACGGGTTTCGGAGAGCATGCACCGTGCCATCCATAACATATTTTGTTCAATCTGTATTGGGTCAGGTGCAATTTCAGTTTCTTCAGTAACAACTTCACTGGCTTCGGGGAGAACAGGCTGATAAGCTTTGATATTCAGGTTTCCGGCTTGACGTGCATCATATGCAAGGGACATTCCGGCTTGCATTGTGCTGGGTTCATCGGAAAACAGTTGATCCAACATTCCGTTGTATATTCCTTGATCCAAAGTCATTGAGCCGAGGAATATACCGGAGGATACCAATAGCGCCGAGCCTAATACCCGCAGTTGTGACTGTCGAGAGGTTAGTACTTTGGCCATGATTAAGAGGTTTTGGTGAGCCTAAACAATTGGTAGCATGTCACGGGAAAACACTTCCTATGAGGTATTGCCTAAAATAAGGGAAATAAAGGAGATAAAGAAGATTTTTCGTTTGAATATTTCTCCAGCAAAAATCAAGATCGGGTATTAAGCCTATAAGCAAGTGAAGATTTTACAATAAAAAGCGCTTCCAATGATAAAAAACAACTCCAGAATCGTAATAAACCGATTTTATGTAAAAAATAAACACACAAAAACTTCATAGTAAGATTCAAAAGATTATCCCATACAGGGGTAGGTCTAAAATATCAACCGTTAATAAAAGGGACAAAACGAAAGGCTCCACCTTCTTCCCATTGGTATTCGTGCAGTCCTTTTCTCAAACATCTCATCATTTTCTGGGCAGTCCGATCGCCGATAGGTACTACCAACCGACCACCTTGTTTTTTAACGCTCGGTAAGATTAGCTGACTCATCAGCATTTTTGGCGTTTCTGTAGCGCCTGCTGTCACCACAACCCCATCAAAAGGTGCAAATTCTGGCCAACCAGTACTGCCATCTCCGACGCGAGATGTGAGGACATATCCCAAGGTGCTCAACCGTTGATGGGCAAGTTGCCAGAGCCGTTCGTGGTATTCAATGGAATAAACCTCGACACCCATTTCGCATAAAACGGCGGCCTGATAACCACTACCCAGCCCGATTTCCAGCATACGGTCTCCAGGCCTTGGGTCTAATAAGGCAGTCTGTAATGCCACGGTAAGGGGTTGAGAAATGGTCTGACCATTTCCGATGGGCAATGCCTCGTTTCGATAGGCCCTGAGGTGCAATGCTTGGTCTAAAAAAAGATGCCGTTCTACGCGCCCAATAGCATCAAGCACGCCTTCATGCCTGATTCCAAGGCTACGAAGTTCGGCCACCATCGCGGCACGTTGACGATTGAATGAACGAAAATACTGCATGGACTCCGGGTTAGCGCTCCTTAATCCGTTGGTTTATTTCTCGAAAACACTTTACCGTAAGCAAACTATCTTCAAGTGCATTGTGCGTGTTATCCGCACGCCCAAATCCAAACCACTTGGCGACACTCTCAAGGCTACGGGAACGTGGCGTATCATTCTTGGTCCCGCCCATTACATCAAAATAGAGGTACGATAAAGTATGAAGATCCAGCATTTGGTGGGAGAAGGGCCAATTTTTCTTTTCTTGCCGATAGGCATACCGCAAGAAATTGATGTCGTAAATTACGCTCTGTCCACAAATAATAACCTCTCGGAGTGCATGTTCGCGACTACCCGAAACATGTTTTGGCGGGCGAATGGGCAGGTTTTCTATGATCCATTCTTCGAATTCAGGCAATAGTTCGTGCAACATAGGGGCATCGTCCAAGTCATCTAATGATAGGCCATGTACTTTCCGGGAAGACTCAGAGAAACTTTCCTCGTTTTCGGGATAGACGTTCGAGAGAAACGTGCTACGTTCACCCCATTGGTTATCGCACAAGACCGCACCAATCTGCACAATCTCGTGCCAACCTGGTTCTGACCCAGAGAGTTCTAAATCCAATACCAAGAAAGCCATTTTAACAAGAGTTTGTGTTTTACCCAAAGATCATTCGTTCTACCAAGCCACAGATCAGATGGCCACAAAGCTCATGTCCTTCCTGAATACGCGCAACATTTTGTGAGGGCATCCGGACACACCAGTCGGCCATATACAACAATTTGCCTCCCGTCTCGCCCGTGAATGCTACGGTTCGGATGTTTTTTTCCTTTGCCGCTTCTACCGCCCGAATCACATTGACAGAATTGCCACTGGTCGAAATTCCGATAAGCATATCGCCCTCTTGCCCTAACCCGTAGAGCGGTCTCGAGAACACAAAATCGTAGCCATAGTCATTCCCGATAGCGGTAATTTCGGAAGTATTGACGGTTAGCGCAATGGCGGGAAGCCCCGGACGATCTATAAAGAATCTACCGGAAAGTTCGGCGGCCCAGTGTTGCGCATCAGCGGCACTTCCTCCGTTTCCGCAAAAAAAAACGCGGCCATTGTTGCGGAAAGTGGTCACTATCTCTTGCGCAATAGACTCCAGAAGCGGTACCATGTTTCTTATGGCTTCGTGTACACGAATGGATTCATCAATCTGTTCATGGAGCCAAGGGGTCGTTGTCATGCCTGCTCTTTTATTTATTGTGAAGAAGAGTGTTTATTTATTATTAATGGGGATGTTTCTTTTCCAAGCTTGGAGACCCGTTTGGGTAAATCCAAAATGAACAACCTCGGCTCCAAGTGCCTGAATGGCATCCGCTACGGCTTTGCGTTTATCAAACGCTGCAAAAAAATACATAAATCCACCACCTCCGGCACCCGAAATTTTCCCGCCGACCGCTCCTGCCTCGCACGCAGCCTCATACAAGAGGTCTATTTGCGGATTGGAGATATGGTCAGACATTTTTTTCTTCGCGACCCATGCTTCATGAAGTAATTCACCTAATCTGCGATAAGTTCCTTTTAAGATAGCCACTTTCATTTCGGTGGCCAGCGCTTTGGTTGCATCCATTCCGGCAATGGCATCTGCGTTTTGGACTTCATAATTTCGGATTTGTGTCTCGATAATGGAGGACGAAAAGCGACTTTTTCCGGTAAAAGCCAAAATCAGAGAATACTCCAACTCTGCAATAGCGGCATCTGAAATCCTCAATGGATTTACAAGCACATGATCGGCATAAAACTCTATCAGGTTAAAACCTCCAAAAGCGGCTGCATATTGGTCTTGGCTCCCGCCCTTAATACCCAAGTCTATCCGTTCAATATCATAGGCCAATTGGGCAATATCGTAGGTACCGAGTCCCAGCCCTTGCCATTCATTAAAAGCCCCCAAAAGTGCCACCACCATTGTCGAAGAAGCGCCAAGACCACTTCCGGGGGGGCAGTCGGTATGGGTATAAAGATTAAACCCCTCACCGGAAATTCCCAGTCGTCGGATAACGCCTTTGGCCAATTTCATATCGTCATTCTCTGTAGGAATGGGGGAATCTGCGTCATACACGACTTCTTGCCCAAAATCCAAAGAAACCAATTTAATTCGTCCAGAGTCATTCGGCTCAATGGTGACATAGGCATACCGATTAATGGTGGCATTCAGCACCAAGCCACCTCGTTCAACACAATATGGAGCCACGTCGGTTCCACCGCCTCCAAAACTGATGCGCAATGGCGCACGCGAGCGGATAATGGTTTTGCTCATAGCCTCGGTTTTTTAGTCAAGTGGGTTTCACGAAAAACAGGGAGTAGTGCCTCTGCACGTGCGTAATCTTCGGGTGTCCCGATGTCCAAAAAAAAAGCTTCTGGGAAAGTAAGGGCATACAGTTGTTGTTTATCAGACAAACGGGGGAAAATATCCTGCTCCAAAGAAAAAGCATCTGGCAGGGAAGGAATATCAAAAACAGTGGGATTTAGCAAATATTGCCCAGAGTTGATCCAAGAGGATGTGCGATGGCTGCCATTTTTTTCTTCAAAACCGGTTACGTGGCCGCGCTCAGGTACAAACATCACGCGGCCATATCGGCTAGAATCGGCAACTTGCGTCACACTAATAGCGGCCATCGGCTCTTTTTGTGCATAAAAACGGATGAGTTCAGCAACCGATCCACTAAAAAAGGTGTCCCCATTCAAGACCAAAAATGGTTCTTTTAGGGTTACCTTACGAATGGCATAGTATATGGCCCCGCCCGTTCCGAGTGGTTTTGGCTCGATTATGACTTCTATACGCAGCTTCGGATCAGCAACCTCTTGTTGGTATTCCTTTGCAAAAACCTCGATTTGCTCAGCCATATACCCGGCACTTAGCACAAAATCGTATTGGTTTTGACTACGAAGCGCATCTAAAGTCCACGCGAGAAACGGACGATGGGCAATAGGCGCAAGCGACTTGGGGCGATCTGCAACGGCACTTCTTAATCGGGTCCCAAGACCGCCACAAAGGATGAGGGTTTTCATATAATGGTTGAGGTTCTGTATGCTATTTTGAGGTTTTGACCACCTTAAACCGCATCACATCTGAAAGAAGCCGCACCGTACCTAAATAGATGCCAGGGGCTAAAGTTTGCATGGGTAGTGATATTTCGTATGAACCTTTATAGGGGATCAACAGCTCTTTTTGCATCACCCGCCTACCCAAGACACTAAACAGTTCAACATCCAGTATTCCAGAAAGCGGCGTATTGTACCGCAGGGTTAGTTGATCCGAGAATGGATTTGGGTACACATAAAGATTTTTTTCATAATCACGCATTTCGGGCGGAATATTGACGGTTGAACAGGAACCAGGCAGGTTTTCGTCTATCCATCCCATACGAAGAAGCAGCCACGAACGCAGAAAATCTATTTCGCTCGCATAAGATGTACCCACGAAGCCATTCGGCCACACATATTTCCCCATAATAGGCCACCGTTGGAAGTTTCTTTTTTGCGCCTCGTTCAATACAACAGCCATAGAGTCCACCCAATGAAACATATGACTACGGGTTAATTTCCCCCCTCTTAGTGAAAGCCAACGACATCGCATATCATTCTGAAAATTGGTGTCTTGCCAGATTTTGGCCCACCAAAAAGGTATATAGAAACTATCGTTAAAGCGTTGATTAAACAAGACTACCCAATCATTGGTGTCGTTACCATCGTGATAGTCTGCATTACCAAACGTCAGGTTATAGTCCCATGGCGGCCCAATACGTAAGCGCGGGTCTTTACTGTCGCGATCTTTAAACATAAACGCACTCAACCGGTAGCCATCAATATTTTTGGTCACCTCGTTCAGCAACAAATAATCCACCATAGAGGCCGTGTCTATATATTTACGATATCCGGTCGTAGGGTTATTCCAGCCAATGCCGTTCAGGTCTGTATCCAGATTCGTCATCCATTGCCGGATGTACGTTTTTTGCTCTGGAGCCAGATCCTCCATACTAGGATAGTCAACCTGATAGGTAATGCGTTGCGATGCGCCAGGCTTGGGCGGTATTGCGGAGGTCCATGAAAAGCTTTTGTCGCCCGTCAGTTTATCCACTTTTAGGATATACCCACCTGTCAGGGCATCTCCTGTTAGGTCTTTATTGGTCAGTTTAGAAACATTTACCCGGTCTTTGTCCCGTTTAATTTGCTCCATAAAAATATAAACCCCCTCGTACCGACCATTTATCACCAGTTCCACCAATTGTGTCCGAGGCGCCCAGTATCTGCCCATATCCCGTGCTATTTTGAAGGCCAAAACATCCCTCAGAAGGGTTTTATCGTTATATGCGGCGTTCAGTACCCAATCGTGTCCTTTGGGCATCCCAAATAAGGAAACTTCATTATCTTCACCATTCGGCAGTATCGTATCCAAGCCATAGGGCTTTTTGGGAAAGAGATCCTGTGATGTCGAACCACGAAACTCGATGGTGATGGAGCCATCATAATGATTCGCCGGATCATTCAGGGCATTTCGTTTTCCGGGCCCATTCCAAACCACCTCCATTTTTGCTATTATCCGCGGTTCATCTACAATCGTCCTACCTCCGGTATCAATCCGAATAATGGGCAAGTTAGAGTCAGTAAGTTGGGCCAAAGCAAATGAGGAAACTCCAAAGGCCAAAACGCTTAGCAAAAAAGAGCAACGGAATAAAAACGAGCACATAGGTTCTTAGGATAAAGAAAGTTTTTTTTCTAAGTATTCCACCGCCTTTTGTTCAAAAAAATGGCGTTGTGGTTTTAGTTCTGGGCTGTCTTTCGGTAATGGCCAATCCAAAAAATATACTGGAATTTTAAAGCGTGGCAATTGTTTCTCTAATGCCAGCAATAAGTCAGATGTAGTTGCCTCTCCTTGTATAAAGGCTACGGGACGTTGCCCATAAACTACATCCGGAAGCGGGACTACCAGGGCATTTCGTATACCCGGAACCTGAGATATAAGGTTTTCGATTTCTTCTGGCTGGATATTTTCGCCGCCAGAGATAAACAGGTTGTCTTTTCGGCCTACCACCTGTAGAAAGCCGTTTTCGGTCCATGATCCTAGATCGCCAGTAGCCAACCACCCCTGCTCATCAAAAGGTTCTACTAAGTGGTTTTTTTTCCAATATCCCAAAAAGCGTGTCTTGCCTCGGACACAAATTTCCCCATCGGCATTAAGACGAATTTCGCGATGAAGTAACAAACGCCCAGATGTCTCAATCAAGCATGTCAAGGGAGCATTCGGCGGGGTTGTGGTGATTTGCGAGGTCATTTCGGTCATCCCATAGCTTATAAAAATAGGCCACTTACGGGAAACCATTTCTAAAATAACGGATATTGGCAATGCACTTCCACCAAGTAATACGGCAACCAAACGATCTAATGGAGCTTTTTTTTCTAATAAACGAATGGCTTGCGTACTAACCAATGATACATGAGTGGGCAGGTGACTTTTTTGCAACATTTCTAACGGAGAACTGGAGAACATTAGAGAAGCGCCAGAAAACCAGCAACGAAAAACGACCCCCAAGCCCGAAACATGATAGAGCGGTAACGACAATAACCAACAATGACCGGGTGCGAGGACAATATTCTGACACGAACCGTCTGCACTCCAATAATGATTACCTAATGAATGTAACGCAGCCTTTGGGCTCCCACTACTGCCCGACGTAAAGACCAGTGTGGCGTGTTGTGGCAAGTACCAAGTGGTTTTTTCGAGTGGTACCGCATCTGTTGGCAGATCAGCCAGTGCTGCATCTTGGTAACAAACTTTTGCACCAACTTCGCGAATTCGTTCTTGTAAAGCACCTTCTGGCAATTGCGGACTTAACGGGCAAAAAACAACCTTTCCCCGAATACAAGCCAGTATTAAAGCCATATAATTGGGCTGTGAATAGGCACAAATCGCCACAATGTCACCTTGACCGATCCCGTCATTTTTCAATTTTGTGGCCATACGGCGGGCTTTTTCATCTAAGTCTGCCCAAGTCCAAAACCCCTCATCTGTATAAAGAGCAACCGCTTGAGGGGCAGAAATCGCCCTGAGTGTGATAGGATCTGGAATTTTTAAGGGGTCTTTTGTCATTTTTATTCGGTAGGCGGAATCAGAACTGCCGACCCATCAAAAGCAATTTTTTTTCGATCGCGTACAACGATATACCCTGCTGTTCGAACCTTTACCTGATTACGAGGAAGTTTTTCCAGCACCTCTATCTCGATGGTCACTTCCTCGCCAACGGCTACCGGGCGCAGAAACTTGGTTTCTATGGATACCGCCACACTGCCATGCCCCGGAAAATCGCGTCCGAGTGCCTTGGAAACCAATCCCATCAGAAAAACGCCATGCACAATCGGCTTACCAAAAGGAGTGTTTTGGGCATATTCATAATCTACATGAATAGGATTGTCATCGCCCGTAACCTGTGCAAAAATCCGGACTTCCTCCATGCTAAGGGTGCGCTTCATCGCAAAATGTTGCCCAATTTCCAAGGTATCGTACGTGTAGTTCATTTGTTTGATAAAAGGCATAAGAGAATTAAAGATGTTGTCGGAAAATGGCGAGGTATTGCTCCACCGCGCTTTCCCAAGAAAAAACGTTCGGAATATACGCCATTGCTCGCTCGGATGCAGACTTTAGCCGGTCTCGGTCTTCATAAAGCAAAATTTTATCCCGAAAGGCTATAGCATCGCCAGATGGTACAAAATGCCCATTTTCCCCTTCATGAATTACATCATGCAAGCCCTCCAAGTCCGAAACAATGGCAGGAAGGCCACAAGTACCCGCTTCTAATAAGACCATGCCAAACCCCTCCAGGTCTCCTATAACAGGAATATTGGGCATAATAAACAAATCCGCCCCTGAATATAGGTTTTTTAGTACAAACTCTGACGTTCTACCTAAAAGCCTAACCCGTCCTTCGAGGTGGTTCCGATGAATGGCCTCTCGTATTTTTCCCTGATAAGGCCCATCGCCCACCAACCAATAATGCACACTCGGTGGAAGTTGAGGCATTACTTCTTCGATGAACCAGTGGAACCCTTTACGCTCCACCAGATGTCCTACGCTGCACAAAATGAGGTCGGTATCTGGCACTTCAGAAATACCAAGTAACTCCAGTTGTGCATGGCGGGCTTCCAAGCGGGTAGTCGTTTGGGTAAACCGAGACACGTCTATGCCATTATGCACGATATGGCACTTTTCGGGAGATAGCCCTCGTTCCAAACAGGCCTCCGCAGTGGACGTACTTATAGGAAGAATACCGTCTGCCACCGTAAAGACCTGATGTATCAGCCTTTGATATACAGCAGCCGGCATGGCAACATCGTGTCCATGTACAATAACAAAGGTTTTTACCCCAAGGGAAGCCAATTTGGCATGGATGCGCGTAAGGACAAGGGCTGGAACCATTGACGAGAACAAAATCACCTCAATTTGGTGACGTTCTATGTATCCGGGGAGGTTCCGCCACAGCCCAACCAAGAATTGGACCGTGTTCAATTCGACCCACTTCCAAGACGTTCTAAGGACTTTAGAATGCAACGAAAGGTTAGTTCTTTTTTCCAATACCGCATATAAATCGGTTGCCACCCGCTGCATACCACCTATATTGGCCTCAGGGCGGTCTTGTGGTGGAAAAAGATGCGACACAAATAAAATACGCACAATAACGTGTGGTGAAGGATCAAAGATTGAACAAACCTTTTCTAGGGTCGGGAAAAAGTAATTGATCGTAATAACCGTCTATTTTCCCCAAGATTTCGGGCCAGCTATATAATAAGGCTCGTTCCCGTGCAGCGGCTCCCATTTCTTTCCTGAGCGCATTTTGGGTGATCAAGGTTTCTACACGCTCATAAAACTGATCCACATTGCCAGATAACAGTAGGAAACCTGTTTTATGATCGGTCACCAACTCTTTGCTTCCAGTAGCATCTGCACAAACCGTAGGCAAGCCAGAAGACATGGCTTCTAAGGTTACATTTCCAAAAGTCTCGGTGGTGCTGGGGAACAGGAAAATATCGGATGACGCATACGCCATAGCCAATGCTTCCCCTGCTAAATGTCCTTTAAAAATACTATTGGGTAACTGCTCGCGTAATTCTTCCTCCGCAGGGCCATTCCCTACAATCACACTCTTATGCGCAATGCCCTTAGCCTCCAATTGTTGGACTACCCGCATAAACACATCCAAGCCCTTTTCCCAAACCAACCGACTCACAAACAGCACAACAGGCTCGTTTGGGGCAATTCCATGCGCCAAACGCCATGCTTCCGACCTCTTCTCTGGCGTGAACTGATCTATTTCTACGCCCCTCTCCCAGAGTAATATATTTTTATTGATGCCGTGCTCGCGCAAAACTTCTACCATAGAACTCGATGGTACATACACATGATCGCATTGGTCATAAAACTTTTTCAAATATCGCCACAAACGTTCCACCAACATGTCCATGTGGTAATATGATAAATACGAACTAAAGTGGGTGTGATAGGAAGCAACAACAGGGATACCCAATCTCCTCCCAAGTTTAAGGGCATTACGACCAGGCAGGTCGGGTGTGGCGATATGGATTAACTGTGGCCGAAAGCGTATGACTTCTTGCCTGGCACGCAGAGACATCGGAAAAGCCACTCTATACTCCTGCCGATTGGGAATGGGCATAGGGATAGAGGGGACAGGACGAAATAAACCTGCCGCTTCAATGGGGGGTTTTTCGATGGTTGGGGCAACCACCATCACTTTAGAGCCACGGGCTTCCAAATATCGCACCAAACGGTTCAAGGTCAGAGAAACACCATCTGCCACATGATTGTAGTTTCCAGTAAAGAGGGCAATGCGTTTAGGTCTATGTGGATGCTCCATGCGGGGTCAATACTTTATGTTCGTCTAATACAAAAGGATGCTCCAAAATATTGGGTTACCACTGGTATATTTGTCACAAATAACCCAAGATTCATCAAAAAAACAGTTTTGGCATTTGAAGAATGAACTTTTGATTGCTATGTTGCGATAGATTGTTATCGCTTATTTTTTATGTGCGACACAAACTAATCCCGAAATACTCACTACCAACCACCTCCAACTATGTTACAGTATGCACGTAGCATCAAATTGATGCTGGTCTGTACGGCAATTGTAAGCCTTCTGGTTTTATTGGTATATAATTTTGCCCTCTGACCCTTTACCCGCTTTACAGTTCCCCATTCATAGGCTTTTGGCATTTATGGGTGATCATCTCTTGCTTCAAAAAGCGACCTGTATGACTTTCCGAAATCTCGGAGATTGTCTCTGGTGTTCCTTCCGCCACCAAGGTCCCGCCTTTATCACCGCCTTCCGGACCAATATCTATGACCCAATCTGCACAACGAATAACATCTAAGTTATGTTCGATGACTACAACCGAATGCCCATTTTGGATCAGTACTTGAAACGCATCCAATAGCTTCTGAATATCGTCGAAGTGTAAACCAGTAGTGGGTTCGTCAAATATATACAAAGTATGTTCTTTAGCAGATCTTGCCAAGTAATACGCCAACTTCAGGCGCTGGGCCTCCCCACCGGATATGGTATTGGCTGGTTGCCCTAAAGACAAATACCCTAATCCAATATCTTGCATAACCTTGAGCTTTTTTGCCAAACGCGGCTTATCTGAAAAAAAGACAACCGCTTCATCCACCGTCATCCGAAGTACATCGTCAATATTTTTATCTTTATACCGCACTTCTAAGACATCTTGCTTAAACCGCTTGCCCTTGCAGTTCTCACATGTCAGGTATAAATCGGCCAGAAACTGCATTTCCACCTTCACCACCCCATCGCCCTCACACGTTTCACACCGCCCGCCAGGCACATTAAATGAGAAATAGCCTGCCTTATAGTCGCGTATCTTGGCTTGGTAAGTATCTGCAAAAAGGTTTCGGATATCATCGTATGCCCCCAGATAGGTTACAGGATTGGAACGAGGCGTCCGTCCAATCGGGGATTGATCCACCATTTCTACTTGTCCTATTGTTTCCGAACCATGTATGGCTTCGTGCGCCCCTACTTCTTCCGAAAAACTGTCTTTCAGACGTTTCAGCCCACCATACAAGGTTTGATATACCAAGGTAGATTTGCCTGATCCACTCACTCCAGTAACCACCGTAAAAATGCTAAGCGGGAAGCGAACGGTAAGGTTCTTCAGGTTATTGGCCCGCGCTCCCTCTAAAGTAAGTATCCGCGTAGGATCCACAGGTCGTCTTTTTACGGGAGTGGGAATACTTTTTTTACCAGAAAGGTAAGCCCCTGTCAACGAGTCCGCGTTTTGGATAACCTCCTCATAGGCTCCTGTCGCCACAATTTCTCCTCCAAACCTGCCCGCACCAGGCCCTATATCTACAATATGGTCTGCCCGCGCCATCATCTCTTTGTCATGTTCTACCACCAATACCGTATTTCCGATATCGCGTAGATGTTCCAAAATCCGGATTAACCGATCGGTATCACGCGGGTGTAACCCAATACTGGGTTCATCCAAAACATAGAGCGACCCCACCAACGATGAACCAAGCGATGTCGCGAGATTAATGCGTTGACTTTCCCCGCCAGAAAGGGTTTGCGACAGGCGGTTTAGGGTCAGGTATTCCAGCCCTACTTCATTCAAGTACTGGAGACGTTTTAAGATTTCCTCCATTACCCTTCCAGCCACTCCTTGTTCGAAGGCCGTGAGGCGTAACCCAGAAAACCAATCATGCGCTTCTCGGATGGTCAAAGCACAAACTTCACCAATGTTTTTACCTTTGGAGGGCGTACCATCATCCACCCGTATATACCGTGCCTCTGCCCGTACCCTATATCCGGTGCAATCAGGACAAGTGGTATATCCCCGGAATCGTGCGTGGTAAATCCGGTAGTGCATTTTATAATTGTTCTTTTCCAGAAATGCAAAAAAAGGTCGTACCCCGATATAAGTCCCATGACCGCTCCAGAGCCATTCTTTTTGCTCGGCGTTTAGTGCTCCATAAGGTATATCTATTGGAAATCGGCATTTCGAGGCCTCTGATAGCAAATCTTGGTAGTAAACCCGCCAAGTCTCGGTATTAAAAGGCGCCAAGGCCCCTTCGCGTATCGTCAGGTTAATATTGGGTACAACCAGATTTTCGTCTATGCCTTGTACACGGCCAAACCCCTGACAAGTAGGACAAGCACCTGTTGGTGAATTGAAGGAAAACAACTGGGGGGTAGGCTCCTGAAATACAATCCCATCACGTTCGAACAACTCCGAAAAAACCCATTGTGCTGTATCTCTAAACCGTTTGACCACACATTGGCCTCCTCCCTCCCGAAAAGCAGCTTCAACCGAGTCTGCAATGCGTGAGAGCAGGGCCTCATCGCCCTTCTGCATAGCCAAACGATCCACCAGTACCAAGAGCCGTTCTTTGGTGGCTTTTACCTGCTCAGGCGGCGTCTCATTGAGGTCTATCAGGGCTTCAGTGGTTCCCTTTTCCGCCTGTTTAGGGGTTGGGAGCATTAAAAACCGAAAAAAACCACGGGCCTGCATTGCCTGAAGTTCCAAGAGCAATGAACCACCTTTACGCTGTGGGAACGGAAAACAAATATAAAACCGAGCGCCATCCTCTAATGTAGTTTCCAACTCATTTGCTACCGAGCGAGGCGAATCTTTTGTTACCACTTCACCACTTATCGGGGAAACCGTCTTTCCTATCCGGGCGAATAGCAAACGCAAATGGTCATAGATTTCCGTAGTTGTGGCAACCGTAGAACGTGGATTTCGGGCTACGGTACGTTGCTCAATGGCGATGGCTGGTGAAAGGCCCGCAATATTATCCACGTCTGGTTTATCCATGCGTTCCAAGAATTGCCGGGCATAAGCGCTCAGGCTTTCGGTATAGCGCCGTTGCCCTTCTGCATAAATGGTATCAAAAGCGAGGGAGGACTTACCAGAGCCGGATGGCCCCGTAAATACAATTAGTTTATTCCGTGGCAGCACCAAGTCCACATTTTTTAAGTTGTGTTGCCGAGCACCCTTGATCACAATGGGTCTGTGTACATCGGCCGTAGGCCGTTTTTCCGATAGAAGTTGAACGGTTTCGGACATTTATGTGGGTTTACAGTTTTAAAATAGGAGTATGGGCAGATGTTTTGAGCAAAGTACGCTATTATCACATGAAAAAACATATGTGCTTATCTGAACTTTGTTTGTACCTCCTATCATGACTGTCTTAGATGATTACCAAAACCTTGGTTCCCTGTTATTGCCTTTAAAATGATCCATTTATTTTTCAGGTAGCCTGATTCCAGTTTACACGATGGCAAGAAGAAGCCCAAGATATTTCTTCTTTAACCGCCAGAGACATCTTCTGTCAACCAAACTTGTGCTTGAGAAGCCACTATTTTTAGGAAAACGGTTTGTGGCGCCATCATTCCGATCCGCATAGCATTAGACGATACAGACATTAGAACGCCTTAAAACAGTTCGTTTTCACAAAAGACACCAATGGGAGGGCCTCAAACCTGCCCCTTTTTTATACCTCAAGGTTTACGTTCGATACGAAATACAGACGACTCGGAATTATGCCTCTCAATACAATTCTATCTTCACCAAACGACCATCTAAGGGTCCATTAACAAGCGGCTTTTTAAATGCGGGCTTCAGACCAATTGCGGAGATAAGTTCGCGGTTACCGCAATAGATATAAGCCGTAGAACCTTTACAATATTGTTTAAGGAAATCGCCGAATGCTTTGTACAAGGCTGCTGTTTCGTGGGTATCTCCCATCCGAATACCATAAGGCGGATTTACCACAATCGTGTGACCATCCAAATTTGGAAGATCACGAAAATCTAAGCAACGCATCTCCACCTTACTGGCTTCTGGCAGACGATTTAGGTTTTCACGCGCTGCACGCAAAACTTTTTGATCTACGTCGCTCCCTCGGATCAAACCTTGTCGAACGGGCTGCATGGCGGCCTCTGCATGTTTACGAACCGTTCCCCAAAGTCGTTTGTCATAATCGGGCAAGTGGGGAATACACCAATGGGGCCGTGGCCACCCGGCAGGCACTTTTCCTGCCACCATCAATGCCTCTGCCAAAAGTGTTCCAGAGCCGCACATGGGGTCATAAAGGGGCATATCACCTTTCCACTCGGCCAATTCAAGAATGGCTGCTGCAACCGTCTCTTGCATGGGTGCAGGTCCGGCAACGCGCCGATACCCACGCCGGTGAAGAGATCCACCAGAAACATCTAAACTGATGATGGCCTTGTTCCGGTCTATATGCAAGTTAAAGGATACATCTGGCGCTTCTTTATCTATGCTTGGCCGCGCTCCGTATTGATCTCTAAACTGATCTACAATCGCGTCTTTCAGTTTTAGGGCTGCGTACTGCGAGTGGTTAATGCGACTATTCCCCACATTTGAAAAAATCAGAAACGTATGGTCGGGCGTCAGAAAATCATCCCATCTAATTCGGGTATGTGCAAATTGGTATAACCCTTCTTCGTTGTGACAGTCGAACGACACCAATGGTGCCAAAATACGCGAGAGCAGACGGGCACTATATGCAATTCGGTAGAGTGCCTCGTTCGTGGCACGAAAATACACGCCCCGATAGGCAGCCTCCACATCAGTTGCTCCCAATTTAACCAATTCACGAATTCCAAGTCCTTCGCTCCCTCCGGCAATTTGGGCAAAAAAACGGCGATTTCTTTCGTATAAATAGGCCACGCAAGCAGAGTTTCGTTAAAACAGGAGGAAAAGGTACAAAAAGCCTTTCATTCCAATACTAAATTCTTGGGTAAGATCCGGTTGAATCTCTACATAGTTTCAACTTAGAACAACCCCACCACTTCACCATTTTCGTTAATATCCACTTGCATATAAGCTGGCTTTGCACCCAAACCGGGCATGGTGCGCATCTCCCCAGCAATAGGATAAATAAAACCAGCTCCAACGGCAGCTCGCACTTCTCGGATCGGGAAGATAAAATCATGCGGCACACCTTTGCGTGTTGGATCATGAGAGAGGCTAAGGTGGGTTTTGGCCACACAAATGGGTAAGTTTCCAAACCCAGCAGCCTCATAGCGTTCTATCTGCTTTCGCGCTTTCTGGTCTAAGGAAATCCCTTTTGCTCCATAGACCTCACGTGCCACGATGGCAATTTTCTCCGCAATTCCCAGCTCCAATGGATACAAATAACGAAAGTTTTTGGGTTGCTCGGCGGCCTTCATCACGGCACGTGCCAACTCTATAGAACCAGTTCCACCTTCTGTAAAATGTGTTGTTGGGACCGCATCTTCGGCACCTGCAGCCAATGCAGCCTCCCGAATAACCGCAATCTCGGCGTCTGAGTCGGCATGAAAACGGTTAATCGCAACAACGACTGGAATACCAAACTTCCGGGCAATCTCGATGTGTCTAATAAGATTCGGCAAACCTTCTCGGAGCAAGGGCAAGTTTTCCTGTGTGTAAGCCAAATCCAAGGGCCTCCCTGCAATCACGGGAGGACCATTCCCGTGTGTTTTCAGAGCACGAACGGTTGCCACTAATACCACTGCATCTGGCACCATGCCGCTTGTCCTACATTTTACATGTACAAATTTTTCCATGCCAATATCGGATCCAAAACCAGACTCCGTAAGCACAAAGTCCGCCAATTTTAAAGCTATGCGATCGGCTAAAATAGATGAGTTCCCGTGTGCCACATTTGCAAATGGCCCAGCATGTACTAAGGCAGGCTGACCTTCTAATGTTTGCATTAGATTAGGCAACAGTGCATCTCGCAACAAGACCGTTACTGCTCCTGCTACTTGTAGGTCTTCAAATGTCAGTGGTAGCCCTGCACGGTTAAGCCCAAAAACAATTCGCGCTACTCGCCGCCTCAGGTCTTGGAGATCGGAGGCAAGAGCAATGATAGCCATTAGCTCGGAGGCAACTGCAATATCAAAACCACCTTCACGCGGAATCCCATCTAACGCCCCTCCCAGCCCTACCGTCAGATGTCGCAACGAACGGTCATTCACATCCACCACACGTGGCCACGTGATATTATATGGATCTATATTTAAGCGCTTCAGCCCTAACTTTTCCAGTGCCGCATCTCCTAAACGGCTTTCGTGGTATAAACGAGCATCAATTGCAGCCGCAGCCAAATTATGCGCCACACTAATGGCATGGATATCACCAGTCAGGTGCAGGTTAAACTCCTCCATCGGTACTACCTGCGCATATCCCCCACCGGCAGCACCACCTTTGATCCCAAACGTAGGACCCATTGAAGGCTGACGAATACAACAAGCGGCTTTATGACCTAATTTGCCCAGTGCTTGCGTAAGTCCAATAAGGGTTGTGGTTTTACCCTCGCCCAAGGGTGTAGGCGTGATGGCTGTCACATCTATATATCGCCCGTTTGACCGATCTTTAAACCGCGGGTCTTCCAAAACAGAAAGTTTAATTTTCGCCTTCGTGGTTCCATAGAACTGTAAATCGGAAGGAGAAAGCCCTAAATCGGCGGCTACTTCTTGGATAGGGCGAAGTTTGGCTTGGCGGGAAATGGTTAAATCATTAGGAAAAGAGGATATGTTCATGATGTTCAGAGACGGCTTGTTGAATATGTTGTAGATAGAAGAAAGTAGTCCTTTCTACTCAACTCACTTGTAGGTGCCCTACGCAGCACCTTGTAGGGAATTTGATCGCAATATTGGGCATGAACATGATCAGGATCTGCACGTTTTTCGGCGTATGGAAGTAGTTGCATTCTATTCATCCGCTATTTCTAACACTTCTAAAACACAAAAACCATGTATCACATGTTCAAACCCCATCTTCTGGTAGGCTTCTTGTTTTTATTCTCGGCCTTTACCGAAACATCAAAACCACTACCCATGGCTGATAATAGCGAACCAACGGTTCAGCGTTCACAAAAATTTGCTTCGGTAGTCTTTTTTTATTTTGGCGATAGTAAGTTCACCTCACTTGGACAAGAAACCGTCCAGTTGAAACATGCCATGGAAGGCTACGACCACGTGGTTTTGCTTAAACACGACAATGTCAGTTCTTTCTGGGACCTTTCGGAAAAAGATGAAAAGTTGGCAGATGTCAAAAAAACACCTACCGAGACCAATTTAAAAGACCAACTCAAAGAACTTGCCAGCAAAGGCTATATTATTGACCTTTGGATATTCTCGCACGGTTCTACCAGTGGATTTCGGGCCAGTACCGGAACCTATGGGAGTAATTCCACCTTTTCCACATCCGACATCACTGGTATCCCGTCTTATGCAGGGCGTTCCTCCATGCCCATACGCATGGTTTATACGGTGGCCTGTTATGGCAATACTTGGGCCGACGAGTGGCAATCTATTGGTGCAAAAACGGTGGTTGCGCCTCGGTATGTAAATTTCTACCCGAATCAATTTGAGAAATTTGCGAAAGAATGGAACGACAACGAGACCGTGAAAAGCGCACGCGACGAGGCCGATACAGCCGCTTCCCGTACAGCCAGCCAACTCTACATTTTGGGCGATGCTACAGCGACCAAAAGCCAATGGGGAGGCTGTCCATTTGGAAAAACAGTCTTGGGAGACCATGATTGTGCAAAAGACTACTTCACCGATCAATGGATTGAAAACAGCGAATGGCAAAATGGGCAATCTGGAAAAGACAACATGAACCACTCCTCCACCTATCTGATCAAAGGGGACAGCAACATGAAAAAAACCAAGGTTCCTACGTGGTAATCTTCGGTTCCTACGTGGTAATCCCTTTTTCGGGTTGTATTCTGAAGCCTTTCTTTTGTACTTTGGGCGTTTCTTAGAGAGGCGCCCTTTTCTTTTTACGCCTTTCTGAAACCGAATGACGCCAACAAACGTCCTGATTGCGTTACTTTTTTTACAATCCCACAATACGTTTATGAACCACTTAAAACTTATTCTGGTTGTTCTCGTGGTGCTTTCTTCGGTAATTCCGTCGTTTGCCCAAAACCGAGGTAAAACCAAACCTGGTGATCAGGTTCGGGTGAATGTCCCGAAAGAAACCAGGCCCAAAACAGGCAATAAAACGCCGTCTGTCACCCAAAATCCCGCCTTGGTCAAAAAGTACCAAGCAGTGATTACGCCGGAAATTCTGGCCTCGCACTTATATTTTTATGCATCCGACTTTTTTCAAGGACGCGAAACAACAGCTCCCGGCCAACGGATGGCTGCGGCTTGGCTGGCTTCTCAATACCAACGAATTGGTGTTTTGCCGAAAGGCACTTCCGGAGTAACCGACCCCCGCGATCCACGCGCCTATTTACAACCTTTCAAACTCAGCGAAGAAAAACTAAAATCCTTTAGCCTCTCCGGAATCATTGGTGGCAAAGAGGTGAAAAGCCAATACAGCGCAACCGGACCAGACGGCCAGATTTTTTTACAGATGGGATCGGCAATGGATGCAGAAGGCGGAGTTGTTTTTGCCGGATATGGCATCAAAGAGGAGGGAAAATACGATGATTATGCTGCGCTAAAAGCTGCCAATATTTCTTGGGCTGGTAAATGGCTTTTAATTTTTGACAAAGAGCCGATGAATGGTGACAAAAGCCTGCTTTCGGCGGATGGTAAGCCCACCAAGTGGTCAACCCAATGGTGGAGTAAAATGGCTCCTGCTTTCTCTGGCGGGCAACCGATTGGCTTTCTAATCATTTCAGATCGTCCTGAATTTGGCACTTTTGTACAACAGCAAGCAAATGCCCTAGCAAACAAGGTAGGACAACTCCGGATGCCTGTCGAGGGCCAATCAGGCGGTGGTCGCAGAATCCCACCTTTTGCACAGATTTCTACTGCTTTTGCCAATCAATTGCTCGCCTCTTCCGGAAAAAATGTAGAATCGTTGCGTTCAGAAATCAATACTTCCCTTAAACCCATTGTCTTTGAACTGACCGACACCAAATTAAAGGGCAAGGTTGAAAACCAAACCCGACTGGCCGATACAGAAAATGTGGTAGCCATAATTGAAGGCACAGATCTGAAAGATGAATATGTCATTATTTCCAGCCACTTAGACCACGTCGGCTGGGACCCAACCAAAGAAGGCGACAATATCTTTAATGGGGCGGATGACGACGGGTCTGGGACGGTCACCACGATTGCTATTGCTGAAGCATTTGCACGAGCAGCCGCAGATGGTCACCGTCCGCGTCGCTCTATTATTTTCCTGAATGTGTCGGGGGAAGAAAAAGGCTTGTTTGGTTCCGAATATTTTGCCGATAAAGAACCTGTTGTCCCTCTTGATAAGATCGTAACGAACCTAAACATTGATATGGTCGGAAGATTTGACCCCACTCACCCTGTCAAGGATGAAAAAAACTATGTTTACATCATTGGTTCAAAGCTTATTTCACAAGAGTTACATGATCTAAATGCACAGGTAAACAAACTTACTGGAACCAATTTGGTGCTTTCTGAGCGCTTTAACGACAAAAATGATCCAAACCAGTTTTACCGCCGCTCTGACCATTGGAACTTCGGCAAGCATAAGATCCCATTCATTTTCTTTTTCACCGGAACACATGAAGACTATCATGGTCTTGAAGATGAGCCGGAAAAAATTGAATACAAACGAATGGCCGATATTGGCCGCATGATTTTTGCTACTGCTTGGCAGGTCGCCAATCAGGATGCTCGTCCAGCGGTTTCTGGGACTGGATTTAATTGATCCAATATCTATACATGCAAAGCGGGGCTGTCTCTAAAAAAGGCAGCCTCGTTTTTTTGTGTCGGCTAAAGCCCAAGCCACTGCATAATCGCTTTCATAACAGTCTTTTGCGCCCTTTCATCTGTAATCACTTCGAAAGGAAAACCCAAGAGGACAGTCCTCTCTTTTTCCCCTATGCCCGCACTGATATTGTTTTCGCTATACCGAAGGAGGGTTTTTCCGGCAGGGCTTGCAGGCTCAAGGCCATCAGGAGCCTCGGCAGCATATATTTTGGGATTTCGTATGGTCTCGAAGCGGAAACGGAAGCTAGCAGGAAGGAAACCAGCCTCCACGCTGTGTACATCACCCACTGTCGCGGCATGATCGGTACGCCACGTCATTCGAAGAACATTTTTTGCGAATACCAGATCGGGATGGAAATTGGGCTTCCCTTTTACCAGGTCCGTAGCAAGATAGGAACCCGAAGCAAAGAGTTTTCCCCCTTGCTCTAAATAGATTTCTAAACCCTGCTGGAGTTGCTCAGGGAAAGCCTTAAACATGGATGGGATAGAGGGGCGTATTCCGTTTGGTTTGGGCCAGGGTGTTTCTTTCTCCTCTCCTAATATCAAATCAATGGCTTTGTATGGCAAAAGAAGGGTTCTATCTGCCATAACAGCCTCATCGCTTACCGAATCGAACGAATATCCGGCGGCCAGTAGGGCTTTACCATGAATCCTTGTAAAGTCTTTTGTATTACCTGCAATCGGCTTCCCTTCAAAATCCGCATAACTGGCCCCGTGCCCGGGAGCATCATCGTCACTCCAAACAGAAGATGTTTCGAAGTTAAATTGATCGCCCGTAAACCCATACGTTACCCCGTCTGGCACCCCTTCATCTACCCAATGTGCAAATCCAGACAAATTTCCTTCTTTAAATATATGCGGCGGCGACACACGGTCAAATCCATTTACAACCAAAATTGTTGGGTTCGTATTTTCAAGACGGCCTACCGATAAAACCTCTGTCGGGAAGCCTTCTCCGCCTTCGTTTACACCAGCCACTTTAAACGCATACACCACACCCGTTTCCAATCTGGAAAAACGAAACTTGGTCCCCGTTAACCAGGTTCCATTATCCCATCCTCCGTCATTCTTCCGCATATAGACCACATAACGGTCTGGATTTGCTGTTTTTTCCAGAGGGTCTGTTACTGGTTGCCACGATAACATGGCATCACCACCCACTAATTGTACGCGGAAATGAGATGGGGGCAAAGGCTGGATAATAGGCTCGAAATCATGCTGTCCAGCAATAAATCTCACCATTGATTTGTATATTGCACGACCTACATCAAACCGAAAACGGGGATCTTGGGCAAACTTTTGGTCTTGGAAATTTTGGTGGGAAAGTAGCTCTAAAAGCGCTGCCGGCACATTCGGCCTAAACGCCTCAGAGTAGTCTTTATCCCAAAGCTCGCGGCGCGTCCAAGAGGAATCGTAACGTGCCCGGAGGTCATCTATGAGTTGTGTTTGCAAGATATCGGCAAAGTCTCGGTTAGCAAATCGCGACTGCCCATCCGGAAAAGTAGTGGATCCGCCAGTCGTTTTGCTGGAATAAATCATCAATGTCCCGATCACATTGTCATTTGTCGTAAGTCCTGCATCGGTATGAAACGCCAAAGAAAGGTCTATCGGAATACCCAAGCCTTTTACCGCTCTGTTTTTATTGGGGCCAAACGGCGCACCACGCAGATAATTAACCCACTCGCCTCGGCTTTGAAAGTCGTCACGATAATCATCGTCTTTCGGAGGCGAAACATTATACACCAGCGAATCTGGCATTCCCGCATATTGCAACCAGTATCGTGCCCCTTCCACATATTTGGCACGTCCGCTTACCGTGCCATTTCGCATCATCATTCCAAGCCCGCCACCCAGACGAATCGCATCCGCCGTTACTATTTTCCCAGTCTCATCACTTTGATTGGTGAGTGTGATACGTGCTTTTTGCAGAGAATCGAAGTAGAACGTGCCCAAATATATCCACGTCCCGCCACCTATTTTTTGGTTAACCTCGAATGTTGTTGTACCACCAGTGTGCTCGACAATATATCGTGCATCTTCAACACTTTCTGGTAAAGACTGATATGCCACATAAACGGCATATTCTCCGGAATCAGGCACATCGGACACCCAGATGATGCTGGCCGTTGTCTCTTTTGTGGATGTTGTCATCCGATATGTTCCAAGTTGGAACGGATTGACCCCCTCTGGATAAGGCGGTTGACCCATCGCAAATCCAACACCCCCTCTAAGCCAATTCCCCAATTCCTTATACTCCGATTTTCCGCCTGGCACATTTCGCCAGTTACCATCGTTATCTGCAATTACTTCATTGGGGTTGGGATCTCTTTCCCGAGGTAGAAAAACAGTTGCGCCTGCCTTTTCCAACATCGGAACTAAATAGGGCAACACAAACTGCATCGGCAAGACATCTTCGACCGTCAAAAAACTTCGCGCACGTTGCCACTCCCAACGGTTCAGTTTGTGTTCGTAGTACCAACCATGACTATGCCAAAGGGCAATATTACGATTAAAAAGCCCCTGCTTTGGCGCGTATGCCCTACTTTTATTTCGAACGATTGGGCTTACACGTTGGGTGGTCCGGGGCATGCGTGAAGAATCTTTGGGCGTTTTATTACGATATAGGTTGGGGATTAATTCGTGCAAAGGCAAACCCAGAACCGTTATTTTTACACGAAAATCTGGATAGATTGGTTTTAGGACTGCTTCAAATGCCTCATAAATCCGTTCCACTTGCTCTTCACGAAAGGGCACATACCCCATACCGTCATTCATTTTCAGTTCTATTATCCGATCGGCTTCATAAACCATTAAGGTGTCCATTTTCCATATAGCTGCTCGTTTTGCTAAATTAGGCATTGTCATTATAGATGCAAGCAAAGTTTTTACCGCTTCGGTTGCCACTTGCACACTTGTCTTTGGTACCTCCTGGACAGGTTGCCGGGAATTGATTACTGGCGCATAACCACTCTCGTTTTTAGGGCCTGAACAAGCAGTCCAGGTAAGACACAGTATAAGTGCTAATTTTTGTTTCATTGCTATCTTCCATTAATGGGAAGTACAAAGTACAAAATTGCTCCTCCTGTGGAAAGTATGTACGCCAAGTACCAAAAACAAACCTCGAATCAATCGAGGTTTGTTTTGATGATTGAGAGGTCAATTACATTGCTTGGTACTACTCTCCACTCTCTGATTTCGACTACACCCTGATGTCTGATCTTCATTTTCGCAATTAATAAACGAACGTCCTGCACTTGCAGCCTTTATCCGACTTGCTGGAATGCCATTTTGAGAATAAAAGTTTTTTACCGTAAGTGCCCTTCTCGTTGCTAGGTCGTTCGAAGCTTCCAAATAATCAAAGTATCCAGATGCTTGCACACAAACCGATTTACACCGTTGCAAGAAAGCAACATTGTCCCGCAATGCCGCCATATCTTCCTCGTCTAAAGCAGCACTGTTTTGCGAAAAATGGACGGTTTTCAGGTCTAAACCTATACAAGAACTTTCGCGGATCAGTTCTGGCGAAATTTTTATTGCTTCGGTTTTTATATCTTCTCCACCACAATTTCGCACCTGTAAGGACACATTATAACTCCCGGTCCTAGGATAAGTATAGCGCGGAAATTGTGCAATAGAGGTATTTCCATCTCCAAAATCCCAAATATACTCCATCGGAAGTGTGCCTTCTACTTCGGGCGCAAAACTGACGGTTACGCCATCCCACCCATCTCTCTTTGAACTAATATGACGGATGATCGGTTTTTCACATTGTATCGGTGGCTCCTCTACAACAATTCGCGCAGTACGAGTGTCTGTTCCCCCGCAATTACTTACAGAAAAAGAGACTATATATACACCAGGGCCAGGGAAGCGGTGGTCCGCAACCTTTCCAACCCCCATCCGACCGTCTCCAAAGTCCCATATAATCTCTACGGGCTGCGTAGCTTCGTTGGCTGCACCAATCATGGTTGCCACGCGATTTGCATTCACCTGATTGGGCACATTTAATGCGGTTATTCGTACAGGGGTACAGGAAATCTCTTTAGACAAATTGTATCGCAGTCCTGCCCCAAAAAAACCCAGTATGTCGGAGTTAGACAAATCTCCTCCCACATTCGGATTTCCAGCAGAGCCGAAGTCCCGTCCAAAATCCCCTGAATCTGCGGCTGCGTCCGGAAATGTGGCCTCAATACTGCCTTCAATAAAAACGAAGGCTTGCCTATTCAGCATGTATGACAACCCAATCCCCCCTGTAACCCCAATCCCCGGCTGGAAGACTTTTTTCAGGGTTTGAGGTCGGTAATAATGTCCAAATAGTATATTACCCCCTGCACTAAGGTAAGTTTGTACATCAGCGCCCGGGTTCAAGATTATCCGAGCATTGCTAATCAACTGAAACCGTCGCGTATCCTTTGCCTCCGACACATATTCGTCGGGTTCGATTTTTGGATAATTCCCGATTACGCCGCCCACGGTTATTTCATAGCGATTGCTTAAACGATAACCCGCTTCTAATCCAAACAAATGCCCACGGTCTCTGATGTAGGTACCCCACTGCCCCAAACGGTTATTATCTGTATCTCCTCCGTATGTGGTCCAGCCCAATTTAGTACTCAAAAACAGCCGCTTTTGATCTAATGGCAAGGTAAAAGGTAACTTCAATTTCGGTTGTGCGTGAACAACCACAACCGAAGCCAAACAAATTATGAGGAGCAACAAAGGCAAACCTCGCTTCATATGGATCAATGGTGTACCTATCATCTTTATCGCTATATGACCAAACATGTAGGCATTTGGCCTTTATATCTGGTTTTTATCATGTTGTATATGACATTACCATCTGCTGAGATGGGGCAATTCTTTGTGGGTTTGTTAAAGATACTTAACATAATGACCATATCAAATACATAATGACCATATCAAAACCAAAGCGGGCCAGTAAATTTGATTACTCGCCCGCATTTTCCTTATGTGTAAAGTCAATTCTTATCGTTTAACAGGTATAGATTCTACCCGGCGGTTTCTACGACATCCTTTACCTGGATCCTCTTTATCGCACGATACGGCATCACGTCCTTTTCCTGAAACTCCCAGCCGACTTGCTGGAATACCTTTAGACTGATAGAAGTCGGAAACGGCTTGTGCCCGGCGCTGTGTGATGGTCATCTCATTCGGTTCTAAGTGATCGGCATACCCATTAATCCGAATATTCAAATTTGAACAACCCTTGAGTACATCCACGTTTTCCATTAAGCGGCTTTGCGCATTCGCATCTAATTGCGAGCTACCAAACGCAAAATAAACAGAATTAAGTTCTGTAATGGCATCACATGCATCAACCGCAGATTTTGTAATCTCGATCGTCTGCATCCGGCGGTCTATTCCGGCTGCGTTTTGGGCTTCCAGAATTACAGTGTAAGTTCCAGCAGCACTATATGCGTGGGTAGGTGTAGTTGTATTTGAGGTACTACCGTCTCCAAAATTCCAGCGGTAGGAAATTGGCGCCGTTCCCCTTACCTCAGAGTTAAAACGAATCACTTCCCCTACTTTTGCAGAAGTCATGGAAGGCGTGAGTGACACAATAGAAAGTGAAGGCTGAGTTGTTGGCCCTGTAACCGTAACCGGAAAACTTTCTACATCAGTCCCACCACAATTTGTGGCAGAAAAGGTAATGGTGTAGGTACCCGGTTTTGCAAATTTATGGGTAGCGTTCATCCCCTGTACCACCGTCCCATCCCCAAAATCCCAATAATATTCCGCTGGTAGGCTGGATGTCGTATTTAAAGTGGAGGTAAATTTTCCTTCCTCGTTTAGATTTATGCTGCGTGGTCCATTAATCTGAAGCACATCAATCGGAGAGCAACCCGTCCCACTACCAATTTTCAATTTAGCACCAATCCCATAAAAGCTAAGCCAGTCATGGTCTTGGTCATCTCCCGATGACCCCAATTGTGTTGCATAGTCAGCACCATCTACCGCAATATCCGGAAAAACCAACGCATGGTTGTTTTCCAAGACCACGCTTAACTTATCACTAACCTTTACGTCCACTCCAAACCCACCCGAAGGCCCAAATCCAAGTTTCGTAGATTTTGCAGAAGTCACAATATCCGTTGTCTTGCCAAAAGTCAGATTTCCGCCCAATTGGACAAAGGGGTTAATGCTATTGTCCGGTAAAATATTAAACCGCCCCAATAAATCTAAATGTAGCCGTTTTTCATCACTGATTTTGCCCTGTGAAAATGGGAGAGCAAATGGACCTTCATTAGGCTCAATATTGGGATAATGACCGTATTCGCCAGCCAGCGCCACATCGAAGCGCTTGGTTATAGGCAGTCCTACTTCTATGCGCCCAGAGTAACCTATGGATTTCAGGTAATCTCCAAGTTCAACCAATGATATTTTTTTGTAGTGCGGAATACCATCGGTATCGCCTCCATATACGTTAAGTCCTCCCATTAACTTAACATATAAACTCTTGCCATTTCGTGTTTGTTCTACAACTTGGGTGGCCGACTGCCCCATTGCTCCCCCATGGACTAAGAGGAGTAAAAGGAATGCTTGGCTTATTTTTTTGATGATAGACATGGTGGTTGGTTATTTATGTAAAAGTGTTTTGTTTATAGACAGAATTTGTTTTTAACCGAAGATGTGATGTGCTATTGCATTGAAGGGTTTAAAAAATATTTACGTAAGTATTTATTATTTATATACTTGTCTAAACAAATATAATACTTGTTTAGACAAGTATAAATCCGTGTATTTTCAGCTAATGAGGTGGTTTTCACGATTGATTAATTCAAACAGCCACTATCTTTATTTTTTTAAAGAACTTACCCTAAAACAATAAGTCTTTTTTATGAAGCAACAACAGATCAGAAATATTGCCATCATTGCGCACGTGGATCATGGCAAGACCACCTTGGTAGATGCGATGCTCTGGCAAAGTGGGACGTTTCGGGAAAATCAGGAAGTAGCAGTTCGGGTTATGGACTCTATGGATCTGGAACGGGAAAAGGGCATTACCATAATGGCTAAGAACACCGCCATTCACTACGGAGATTTTAAGATCAATATTGTTGATACCCCAGGACATGCTGATTTTGGCGGAGAGGTAGAAAGAACCCTACGGATGGTGGATGGCGTCTTGCTACTCGTAGATGCTGCCGAAGGCCCTTTACCACAAACCCGGTTCGTACTTCAGAAAGCCTTATCTCTCGGCCTTCCTCCAATTATCGTGATCAATAAAATTGATCGCCAAGACGCTCGACCTCAGGAAGTACTCAATGAGATTTATGACTTGTTTCTGGACTTGGACGCCAACGATGAACAAATAGAGTTTCCATACCTGTATGCAGTTGCTCGCGAAGGCAAATGCACCAACGACCTCGAAAAGCCTTTAACAGATCTCAAACCTTTGTTTGAGACAATTCTTAACCATGTCCCTCCCCCGGCTGGTGATGCAGAGGCCTCTTTTCAGTTTTTGGTCACCAACGTCATTCCCAACGAGTACTTAGGCCCTCTGGCCATTGGACGTGTGATGCAAGGCAGCATCCGGAATAAACAGCGTGTTGCGCTCTGCAAAACCGATGGAACCCAAACGTATATGCAAACCACTGGCCTATTCGATTATGAAGGGCTTAAACACGTTCCAGTAGAGAATGCAGGACCGGGTGACATCATCGCCATTGCAGGGATGTCTGGCATTGGCTTAGGAGATTCTATTGCAGATGCCGAAAATCCACAGCCATTGCCACCTTTGCATGTGGATGAACCAACACTATCTATGGAATTCCGCATCAACGATTCCCCATTTGTAGGACGCGACGGAAAGTTTGTTACCAGCCAACGGTTGCGCGAACGACTTTATCGGGAAGTGGAGACCAACTTGGCCATGAAAATAGAAGACACCGAATCCGCAGATAAATTCATGGTATTTGGCAGAGGCGAACTCCAAATGGCAATTCTGATCGAACAAATGCGTCGTGAAGGGTACGAGTTTGCTGTCGGACAACCGCAAGTATTGGTCAAAATGGTAAAAGGCAGTAAGCATGAACCATTCGAGCAAATTTTGGTGGATGTGGACGAAACGTATAGCGGCGTGGTCATTCAAAAACTGGCACTCCGAAAGGGAACCATGACCAAAATGATTAACCACGGACTCGGACGGGTTCGGATGGAATTTGAAATCCCTAGTAGAGGACTGATAGGCTATCGCACCGAATTTATGACCGACACCAAAGGTACGGGGCTTTTGAACCACTTTTTTTTGGCTTACCGGCCTTGGGCTGGTAACATCGTACACCGCACCACGGGGGCCTTGGTCTCGGACAGAAGTGGTAAAACAACCGCCTATGCCATCTTAGGGTTGCAAGAACGGGGTGAACTATTTGTTGAACCTGCCGAAGACGTTTATAGCGGTATGATAATTGGCGAAAATGCCCGTGATGCCGATTTAGATGTGAACATCACCAAAGAGAAAAAGTTAACAAATATGCGTGCCGCCAGTGCCGACTCATTCGAGAAATTGATTCCACCAAGGAGAATGTCGTTAGAAGAGTTAATTGAATTTATTCGGGACGACGAACTCATCGAAATAACACCAAAATCTCTTCGGTTACGTAAGCGCTATCTCGACATCAATGACCGGAAGCGATACATGAATATGCAGAAGTCAGAACAGTCCTAAGCGAAACCATTTACATAAAAGGGGTTCCAGAATCTTTTCCGGAACCCCTTTCTTTTAAGATGAACCAACTTACATTTATTCTGTCTCTTTCTTATACTGCTCGGTTACTGTGTAAACAATATAGCCCGTTAACCACCCGACCACGCCTTGACGTGCAAAGTACAGCTTTTTTTTGGGTCCTGAAGCAGCCCATTCGTTTACCAATGCTTCAAGCCAGATAGATCCGGAAATTAGCGCTTCTTGTTCAAAAGTTGAGGTGACCCGTCCTACTTCGGTTTTTGCTTTCTCGAAAAGTACGTCATCTTCGATACCAGCCAAGTTCGGATTAGTCAATGACTGGTAATCATTGATGGCCATCTCTTTGAATCTCCGAATGTCAGCAGGTGTCAGCTCCACAAAAAGTTCATTCACCTTATCTGCTTTCAGGTATGTAGCAATAGCCCATACAATTCCACCAGATAGATAAACGTTAGGACGATTTTTTAAAACAGGATGACGATTCACCTCGTCTGCAATTTCAGATTTAAAACGTCCGTCAATCAGCAATTTACCCATATTGCCAAATTCCTGAGGCGATGAATACTGATACTTCTTAATCTCGTTGGTAAACGACTTTGTCCCAAAAGGAAAGGAAATGGGATCAAAGGAATCATTGCCCGTGAAAGCGCCGCCCTTTGTATTCCCACTACCAACATCTAATACTGAAACCGTTTGGAGTTGTCTTGGGGGTACAATGCCTTTGGCCAGATACTGCCCTTCTTGCTCGGGCGTAATGTAATCGAACTTATAACCTGCATTTTTGATGGGAGTCACGATCTGCACTTCGAAGGCGGATTGTTGATTTTTCTTATCCACTTCTTGCTTTAAACCACTACTGACAACCACAAAAATGCGGTCTTTAGGAATTGCATGTTTGGTTTCCGCCTCGTTCAAATACGCCTGAACAGCCGCCAAAGTCGCAGTATTCGATTGCGACGACAATACCATAGGATCCGTATTTTTGGTATTATCATATTTTGTGGCATACTCGTACTGCCCGCGTGCGTTTAAAGAAACGCCAATAAGACTCAGTTTTACGCCTTTAGAACCAATATCTACCCCAGCATACACTTCATCAACTCCTCTGATACCACTCGAAAGTTCACGAACTGCACGAGCACTTACACCCATGTTGATGTTATTGTATAACTCAATTGATTTATTAAAAGCCCGTATAGCTTCTACATTTCTACTGGTGTCTCTATACAAAAGACCCAAATATTCTTGGGCTACTGCTTCCCAATAGGTCGCTTTACGTTGACGGGCATCTTCAAGCCCACGCTTCAGGTAATATTCGGCCTGATCAAATTGGTTGGCTTCCCGCAACGAGTTACCAGCTTTCAGATAGCGCAGGTAGGCATCTGGTAGTTGGGCATATGCAGGCAACATGCCGATCAGAAAGACAAATAGGAGGATTGATATCCGCTTCATAGTTATATAGTGGATTGGTATGTTAAATGTCCTGCATACCCAAGAAGGTTTTCAGGAACAAAGGTAGCTAACATCTTTATGCTAATAAAGTATTTTGCAAATTGCAAGGGTAGGCACTCTTCTAAGATCGTATTTTTTATGTTTACGTTTAGCCGAGGCATATTTTTTCACCCTTATCATTTTTTTTTTAGAACCGATGTCGCTTCTTTGAAAGTTTTCGGGTATATATAAATGTGGTGGTTTAATAGATGACTATGCCTGGTTGACAACCAATGGTTGTTCAGGCAAGCATTTTTAAAGAAGACCCGAAGTCTCCCTGCTTCGGGTTTTCTTTTTATTCCCCCATTCTAAGCAAAAACCCCCTATGCAATGCTCCTTGCTTAGAGGGTTTAAGATTCATGGCTGTAACGCAGATGTGCGCCTATTTACCCGTAAGAATCGCTTTGAAATACTCTCTACGCATCTTAGCAATACCAGCAATAGAAATTCCTTTCGGGCATACCGCCTCACACTCTCCATGATTTGAGCAATCACCAAACCCTTCAACCTTCATCTGATCTACCATCGCTACAACACGACGCTTCCGCTCTGGTTGACCTTGTGGTAACAGAGCCAACTGACTGATTTTAGCTGCGGTAAACAACGAGGCTGACGCATTTGGGCACGCTGCTACACAAGCCCCACACCCGATACAAGCCGCATAATCGAATGCTTCATCTGCCACCTCCTTGCCAATCGGAACCGCATGGGCATCAGGGGCCGATCCTGTCTTTACAGAGACATATCCCCCAGCTTCTTGAATCCGGTCGAATGCCGTACGATCTACCACCAAGTCCCGAACAATCGGGAAGGCTTTTGCACGCCAAGGTTCAATAGTGATAGCGTCACCATCTTTGTAATGACGCATATGCAACTGACACGAAGCCGTGCGTTGTTGCGGTCCGTGCGCCGTTCCATTAATAACAACCCCACAACTACCACAAATACCCTCACGGCAATCGTGGTCAAACTCGACGGGGACTTGTCCTTCCTTCGTAAGCCTTTCGTTCAACACGTCGAGCATTTCGAGGAATGACATGTGGGGATTTACCGTGTCAAGGGTATATTGCTCAAAGTTTCCTTTGGCATTCGGGCCGGATTGTCGCCAAACCCGCAGGTGTATGGTCATGTTATCGTGGCTCATAGCACTTCTTTTTTCTGGGTATCTATAAATATAAAACAGTCTTCAGACAAAACGTCGGTGACGGCATTACTTATAGCTCCGCTGGGTTAGTTTAACGTTTTCGAATACCAAAGATTCTTTGTGGAGGTCTGGTTCAACATGGTCTCCTTTATATTCCCACATCGAGACATAGGCGTAGTCTTCATCATTTCGTAAGGCTTCGCCATCTTCTGTCTGGTATTCCTCCCGGAAGTGTCCTCCACAAGATTCCTCCCGGTATAGGGCATCACGTGCCATCAATTCACCCAGCTCTAAAAAGTCCGCCACCCGGTTTGCAAATTCTAGGCTTTTGTTCATGGTGTTGGCTTCGCCGGGAACATACACATTCTTCCAAAAGTCTTCTCGGAGCGCCTGAATGTCTTTAATTGCTTGTTCCAAGCCTACTTTATTTCTAGACATACCTACCTGGTCCCACATAATCTTACCCAATTCACGGTGGTATTCCAATACAGTTTTTTTGCCTTTGATGTTCAGTAACTTTTGAATACGCTCGCTTGATTCTTTTTCCGCTTCATCAAAAGCCGGATGAGACTCATTAATTGTTTCCAACGGATTACTTGCAATATAGTCCGTCACGGTATAAGGTGCCACAAAGTAACCATCCGCTAAACCTTGCATCAGTGCGCTCGCGCCCAATCGGTTTGCGCCATGATCCGAGAAATTGGCTTCCCCCAATGCAAACAAGCCAGGTACAGTGGTCATCAACGAATAATCTACCCAAAGGCCGCCCATTGTATAGTGTACCGCCGGATAAATACGCATAGGGACTTCATATGGGTTTTCTCCAGTAATCCGCTCGTACATTTCAAACAAGTTACCATACCGCTCTTCGATGGTATGTTTGCCCAAACGCTTGATGGAGTCCGCAAAATCCAAATAAACCGCCAATCCAGTTTCACCAACCCCACGTCCTTCATCACAAACATACTTTGCATTTCGAGAGGCTACGTCGCGAGGTACCAAGTTCCCAAAACTCGGATAACGCCGCTCAAGGAAATAATCTCGGTCTTCCTCCGAAATTTGATTTGGATGTTTCTGACAGTCTTCTTTTTTCTTAGGTACCCAAACACGACCATCATTCCGTAGGGACTCAGACATTAAGGTGAGTTTAGACTGGTAATCTCCGGAAACCGGAATACATGTCGGGTGTATTTGGGTAAAACATGGATTTCCAAAAAGTGCACCTTTTTTATATGCCTTCCAAGCAGCCGTCACGTTCGAGTTTTTTGCATTGGTTGAAAGATAAAAGACATTCCCATAACCGCCAGTACACAATAATACAGCACTACCAGAATGGCGTTCATACTCGCCAGTCACTAAGTTACGGCAAATAATGCCACGCGCTTTCCCATCTATTACTACAACATCCAATATCTCGTGGCGTGCATACATTTGCACCTGACCAGCGTTAATCGTCTTATTTAATGCACCATAAGCACCTAACAACAATTGCTGGCCTGTTTGTCCACGTGCATAAAAGGTACGCGAAAGTTGGGCGCCCCCAAAAGAGCGGTTGTCCAACAAGCCGCCATACTCCCGTGCAAACGGAACACCTTGCGCCACGCATTGGTCTATAATATCCACACTGGTTTCAGCAAGCCGATAGACATTGGCTTCGCGGGCCCGGTAATCGCCACCTTTTACCGTGTCATAGAACAATCGGTAGATAGAGTCCCCATCTCCTGCATAATTTTTAGCAGCATTGATTCCCCCTTGTGCAGCAATGGAATGCGCACGCCGCGCCGAATCCTGAATACAAAAAGCCTTTACGTTATAGCCAAGTTCTGCCAGACTTGCGGCAGCTGCTGCCCCGGCCAAACCAGTTCCGACTACGATAATGGTGTGCTTGCGTTTGTTTGCCGGATTCACAAGCTTCATGTTCTGCTTGAATCGTGTCCACTTCTCTGAGATAGGACCGGCAGGAATACGCGCATCAAATTTCGACATAGCGGTTATTCTATAAGATGAAAGGATTTTCCAGATTTAATTAAGATTAATGCACCATATGCAAATACAACGGTAAGACAAAAAATCCCAAGGCAATTAATACTGCAAAGACCAGTGCCGCAGCATACATTGTATTGGAGAGCCGAGAACTCATTGCCCCTATACTTTGAAAAGCACTCCAAAAGCCATGACGCAGATGGAAGCCCAATAAAACCATCACTCCCATATAGATGGCTACCCAGACAGGATCGGCAAATACATCTACCACCACCTTATACATATCCCGAACAGGCTCAACCCCACCGGGAAGCATGGTATCATAATGCGGCCCGAAACGGAATTGCCAAACGTGCAACACGATAAAGAGCAACAAGACGATACCCGTCCATATCATGCTCTTAGATGCAGGAGACATGCGACTCGGAGCACCGCCCGAAACATGTAGGGCATATCCTTCAGGCCGTGCTCTTTTCTTTTCTTGTGCAATACTGATACCCAAAATAGCATGAAAAAGAACAATCGCAATTAGGCCAATTTCAACGATCAAAACCAATGGGCCTAAACTGTGTAACTTAGCAGTGTAGGCATTTACGGCGTCCCCACCTATAAAAAAGCCCAAATTACCCGCCAGATGCACCACTAAAAACCCCATAAGGCCAATACCGGTAACCCCCGTTATAAACTTGCGGCCTGTCTGAGAACGGTAAAACTTAAGGATTTTGGATTCTGAAACTTGGCTCATGGTATTTCACAATGTTTATGCCCGTTAAAAACAATTAACCAAGTACACCTCTCATGAACTTCTTGTTTGAACACTGCCGATATACCTGTTTTGTATCTCTGTAAATTAAACCATTGGCGAAGCCAAAGGAGGCTTCACCTTTACTATTGAACAAAAATTTAGGTGAAGATACAGACAAAGCAGCGTGAAGATGTGCAACAAATGGTTATATAAAAAAATGACTACAGTGTAAACAAAAAATCCCTTACCTATTTGCAGAATAATTCCTTACATTGGCCCTAAATAATCACTTCTTCTCTCAACGTCATGGTTCAAAGTTCCAATAACCTCATTCTCTTACTGCTTGGTATTCTGGTTGCCATAGCCTTGGGCTTTGTAATGCACTTGCTCGCATCTATTTTGCTGCCGCTTATTATTGCCCTTCTGCTATCAAACTTATTTTCGCCCATTATGCTATATTTCAAGAAGCGAAAATTTCCGGCTTTTATAGGGCTTTTAATGGTTTTGCTGGTATTTGGGTTAATGGTCTCTGTCTTGGGATTGCTGATCTATTCCAGCATTGCTTCTTTTGTAGATGGCATCCGTATCTATCAACCCAAGCTAACCCAACTGGTTGTGGACATGGAGTATCAGCTAAGGCAGATTCTAGGAAACTTTGATATGCGGATTGAAGACATTCCTTGGCAAGACGCTTTGAGCGTCTCATCGGTCGCAGACTCGGTGACATCTGGTGTTGGTTCTTTTTTGCACTTTCTGACCAATACGTTTATTGTCATTTTATACATGATGTTTATTCTCGCAACTTCCGGCCAACTTACCCAAAAAGTAAAGTCGGCCTTTCAGCCAGGATATGCCAATGCTATGGCGGGGATAATAGAAAATATAGACAAGCAGGTCCGACAATATCTTTTTGTAAAGACCCTTATGAGTTTGCTAATGGGCATTGTGACAAGCGTAATCCTTTGGCTCATCGGGTTAGACTTCCCGATTATGTGGGGCTTTATTGCTTTTCTGTTAAACTACATTCCGAATGTCGGTGGAACCATTGCAACTGCTTTGCCCGTCATCTTGGCTATTTTGCAGTTCGATAACTGGGTGCAGCCAATACTGGTATTGACGTTGCCGCTTGCAGCCCACATGATTATCGGTAATGTTTTGGAGCCACGAATTATGGCCAACAGTTTGGACTTGAGCGCGGTTCTCGTGTTGATCTCACTGATTTTTTGGGGATGGTTGTGGGGCATTGGTGGTATGATCCTGGCCGTTCCTCTTACCGCAACTATCAAAATTATTTTCGAGAATATTGTACCGCTACACCCGCTCTCTATCCTAATGAGTGGCGAAATTCCTCTCAAAGAAGAAGTATTGGATAAGATAGAGGAGCAACTTGAACCCATAAGCCTAAAGAGTTAACCTAAAGAGATTATAACCCACATCCGTATTGCCTTGTTTTCTGTAGAAGTTTTTTGCTTAGACATTAAACAGGAAATGGATGACATCACCGTCCTGAACCACATATTCTTTCCCCTCTGCACGAAGTAATCCAGCCTGACGCGCCGCAGACTCAGAGCCGAGTCGCACATAATCTTCATACTTTATGGTTTCGGCACGGATAAAACCGCGCTCAAAATCCGAATGAATAACCCCGGCGGCACCAGGCGCCTTTGTGCCACGTGTAATAGTCCATGCCCGCACTTCCTTCACACCTGCCGTAATATAAGTAATCAATCCTAAAAGATGATAAGCAGCTTTGATCAATCGCTCCAATCCACTATTTTCAAGTCCCATATCTTCTAAAAACATGTTTTTTTCATCGGGCGCTAATTGTGCCAATTGCGACTCAATCTCCGCCGAGACCACCACCACTTCCGATCCTTCCTCTTTCGCCCATGCCTGCACTTCTTCTACATATACATTCCCCGTTAAAATCTCTGACTCAGCAACATTTGCAGCATACAAAATGGGTTTTGCAGAAAGGAGGAAAAAGCTGTCTAAGAGTTCTTTTTCGTGATCGCCCATAAGAGACATGGTACGGACAGACTTTTCATCTAACAAATGGGTCTGCACTCGCTTCAACAGGTCCAGTTCCTGTGCTGCTTTTTTATCTCCAGCCTTTACCGCACGTTGCACACGATCTATTCGCCGTTCAACACTATCCAGATCTTTAAGGATTAATTCTAAGCTGACCACGCCCATATCACGTGTTGGATTCACAGAACCGTTGACATGCACGATATTGGGGTCGTCGAAGCAACGTACCACTTGAATGACTGCATCCACTTCTCGAATATGGGACAAGAACTGATTGCCCAATCCTTCCCCCTTCGAGGCTCCTTCCACCAAGCCCGCAATGTCCACAAACTCGATGGTAGCCGGAACCACCTTCTGCGCCTTCACTAAGCGTTCCAGAGCTTGTAGGCGCACATCCGGAACAGCCACAATACCTACATTCGGTTCTATGGTCGCGAAAGGATAATTCGCTGCAAGCGCAGATTGTTGCGAGGTGAGCGCATTAAAAAGAGTAGATTTACCCACATTTGGAAGCCCTACTATGCCACAACGTAATGCCATCGGAGTTAATTTGGGGTTAATTTAATTTAAACCTATTAATATACTCGGTCTTTAAAGGGCTGGATTGAAATTTCTTGCGAACATCGTTTCGGAAGTACAAAATTCTTCCCTAAATTTAATCCTGTATTATTGTGATACGAAAGTACTTTTAACAAATCATAAATTGGCTATGAAAAAATTTTGCTTTATGCTCTTTCTGGTAGGGCTGATGCTACCGGAGATAGCGACCGCTCAAACAGTGGGGAACTACAACCCACGCCGTGTTTTTCCAAGAAATGCCCAATTTGGCTTAGGCGTATTGCCAGGCTTGGGTGCACAAGCCGGGATAGTCTTTCCGTATGAGATTGTTACGGTAGAGGCAATGGGCCAACTAAATTTTACGCCCGCCTACCGCAATCATGAAACTGCGTTTCATCTTTCTGCTTCTGTAGGTGGTGCCATTCGGGTGCTAAGCCTGATCAATCAGGTGAATGAACCCATTAATCAAAACCTTGATATAGACGTGGGGTTTCGAGTAGGGCCACAACTCAAAATTCCGGCAGACTTAAAATTAAAAGTCGAACCATTTCTTCGGGCAGTTACGCGGCTGAGTAGCGGAAACCAAGCATACTTCGAGGCCGGGACGAACGAGCCTTACTTGCGGATTGGGATGTGGGTACAACTAAACTGATTGGTATTGTTGAACGGTACTTCAAGCCTGTTTCTATAGAGATACAGGCTTTTATATTTAGCCATTTAATGAAATAGGGCTTTCCTGATTGGGTATGGTAATAATCTGGCGTTCGGGTAACCGTATGGCAGAAAGGGTTCCAAACTGGGGGATATAATTAAATACACACCCCGTGTCAATACAAATCAGAGTGGCTTGCATTAAGACGTGGGGCTGAGGCGTATGGCCACAAATAACGGTTTTTTCCCACTCATTAAATTCGGTACGAAGGTGACTTCGTTCCCACAGAAAGATTTCTTGGTCGAACAGGCTGAGATTTTGTGCAACTGTAAAACGTGGTTTGAGTCCACCATGCACAAATAAAAACTCTTCTGCCTCATAATAAAACAACGTATCTTGTATAAAACGGACGTGGTCTTCGGGAATTTTTTCAAATCCTGCACGGCGGTAACTATCCATCGTATCACGCCCGCCATTGGAAAGCCAAAGAGCCTCGATACCGCCATCTAGCGTATCTAGTAACATCTGCTCGTGGTTACCCCGCAAAAAAACGCAATTTTGTGTTTTGCGGTATTCCAGGAGAAATTCTATAACTCCTTTAGAGTCCGGGCCACGGTCTATATAATCCCCGATAAAAACCAGAATATCGTCCTCTCTGGGCGCAATTTCTTTCAACAGGGCTTCCAAAGTAACACGACAGCCATGAACATCACCGATTGCAACGAAACCCATTCTTTACTTGCCTTTCGGGTGCTTAAAACAGTTTGACGGAAAAACAATATACTTCCATTCTGCTACGAAGGGTACACAAAATCAGTTTTTTTATTCTGCCTCATCCACCGACACTTTCTGACGCACCGGATTAGAAGCAGTTATCTCAACCAATCCCCGCCCCGTTTTACTGATTTTGCCAGCCTTGGTTAGATCGCCCAAGATGGCATCCAGAATACCATTGATAAATTTACCACTTTGTGCTGTACTATACTCTTTTGCAACTTCGATGCATTCGTTAATCGTAACCTTGGGTGGAATATCCGGAAAACCAAGCAACTCGGTAATGGCTATACGCATCAGAATGCGATCTATTAGGGCGATCCGCCGTAACTCCCAATTACGTGTATGTTGCTTGATGATCTCGGTTGTCTCTGCATTAGAATCAATCGTTTGCAAGAATAAACTGGTTGCAAAGGCATGTGCAGCCGGATCCAACTCTCGCTTGAGTACCGTCCGAATGATCTCTTGCGCGTCAGATCCGCTGAGTTCAAAGGCATAAAGGGCTTGCATTACCCGTTCGCGTGCTTGTCTTCTGGTACTCATACTACAATTTTCCAATGAATGTATTTAGGTATTTCACCACATCGCAAACTACGATTTATGGAATGAAGGGATGATGGAAAATCAGTGACCTATCAGGTTATATGGATCGGATTTATGGTGTCTAATCAAAAAAGCATCCTCTAAACCTTTATTTCACATGTATTTTTCCGCTTCTCTTCTTACCCGCTGGCGATCATTTCCTATGCTTGTGATCGTTCTTTTGATGGGAGCAGGTATTATGACGGCCCCGTTATTCTCACACGAGGGGTGGTTTTTGAGTACTATTGTGCTTCTCTGTTGGATTTTTGGAATGTCTGTATTACCGGAACGCAAATTGGTTACTCAAAGACCGCTGTTTCGGGGAGTTGGACTGGGGCTACTGTGTTTTGTGTTTGGTGGTTTACGTATGTCTGCGGACTTGAATACCGCCTCCAATGATATTTCACATTTCATTACGGGGCCAACAACATCCGAGCAAACGCTGGTTTATGGGGAAGTTTCAGATTTTCCCGTTCCTTATCGAAGCGGGCTTCGTTTTACACTCAAGGTTTTTGGGGTAGAGCGAAATCGCTACCAAGTGGCTTCTGGAAAAGTACTGGTTTATCTGAAACACCATCCTGAAGGTGGTTTACCCGATTTACAATGGGGTGATCACCTTCAGGTGGCAGGTAGATTAGAGCGTCCAAGACCAAAACGGAATCCCGCAGACTTTGACTTTTCGGCCTATCTGTCCTATAAAAACATTCAGTCCGTCCTCTATGTACGCGAACCACATACCTTATCGCGCACGGGCAATGTAGATGGGTGGCTTCATCGGTCTGTGAATCGTCTTAGGGAAATGATTCGCCATACCATTACGCATTATGCCACTTCTACTGATATGGCTTCTATGCAAAAGGCGTTGCTTATCGGAGACCGTACTGGTCTGCCTGAAAACCTAAAACAGGCTTTCAATAACACAGGATTAACACATTTATTGGCTGTTTCGGGCTTACATGTTTTACTGATCGGTATGGTCTTGTTCAATCTACTACGTCCGCTATTGGGCCGCATCAGAGGGCTTAGCTGGACTGCAATCGAAGTCATCCGTTGCACGGTTACATTTGTGGTATTGATGTTTTTCTTGTGGGTTACAGGTGGTAGTCCTTCGGTCGTTCGTGCTGTTGTTATGGCTGCGGTTTTTCTCTCGGCAACGCTTATACAACGGGAAACCTCTGGGCTGAATAGCTTGGGGGTAGCTATGTTCATCATGTTGTTGCTGCAACCCGGAACTTTGTATGATATTGGTTTTCAGCTTTCATGTGCTGCGGTTGCCGGTATTGTCATTTTTCAACCCTCACTTCAACGAATAACCAAGCATAAGTCTATTCGCCATGATTGGCAGAAGGTAGGCATACAGTCTATTGGTGTTTCTATGGTTGCTACTGCGGCTACAGCACCTGTTCTCCTATATCATTTTGGCCAAGTATCTCTTGCTGGGGTTTGGTTAAACCTTATAGCCATTCCACTATCAGATTTAGCCATCCTTTCCATTTTACTTACGGTTCTTCTCGATTGGTTCGTACCAAGCGTGGCTTCTGTAATGGGAACCACTGCAAGTGGGCTTACGTCCTTGTTTACAGCTTTGGTTTCCGTTAGTGATACCTACTTTGGACACTTTCGCATTCATGGTTTCGTTACAAGTCTTTGGTTGATGTTGAGCCTTCTGATGACACTTTTTATGTTCGCCCAATGGCGTTTCCCAAGAATACGCTACCGCACAGCTATAGGAGCCTTCTTTTTTGCCCTTGTAGGATTTAGCCTTCCTCGAATGTCTTCTGTTTTGAGTCCTCAGCTCAAGGTAACTTTTTTTGATGTTGGGCAAGGAGATGCAGCACTGGTAGAGTTGCCAAATGGAAAAACGCTGTTAATTGATGCAGGAGACCGAAATGACTTCTATGATGCTGGCTTATCCACGATTATTCCACACCTCCGGAAGTTGAACCAAGATCGGTTAGATGCAGTGGTGATTTCACATCCACACCAAGACCATATGGGAGGTTTACCCTCTTTATTGACACAGTTGGATATAGGAGAGGTGTTTACCAATTTACAGCCTTGTCAGTCTAATATTTGTATGGAAGTAGATTCTCTTGCCCTTATGCGAAATACGACCATCAAAGGTTTGCAAAATGGTATGTCTTTACAATTAGACCCTTCTGTTTTTATTGAAGTACTTGCACCTGCTTCTAAACCACTTGCTCACCAAGATGTGAATAGCCATTCCATTGTATTGCGTATTCGCTATGGCACACATCAGTTTTTATTCATGGGCGATGGCACAGCTTTCACTGAATATGGCTTAATCCAGTCCAATCCAATGATACTCGCTTCAGATGTTGTTAAGGTGGGGCATCATGGATCTACTACAAGTAGTACCCCCGAATTTATCCAGCGGGTGATGAAGCCTAATACCAAGGCAGTGGTTAGTGTCGCGGAACGGAACGTTTATGGTCTTCCTAACGAAAATGTTTTGGCACGTTGGCGGTATTTTGGTGCTACAGTTGTGGAAACAAGATCGGAAGGTGCCATTATTTTCATTGCGGACGCAGAAGGGGTGAAACAGGTTCCTTGGCGTTAGTTTTCCACAATTCCTTTTGCTAAATAAAAATAATTATGTTTTTAAAATTTAAATTGTATTAGTTATAGGGGATGGGGATATGTGCATAAGCAAGTTATCCACATGCTGTTGTTTAACTATGTTTATGGCCTCAAAGTGCTTTTCCACATGTTATCCCCATTCCATTTTGCTTTTCCCATGTGTTTTTTTGAGCCTTTTGCCATAAATCCACTTTCCCACATATGTTGATCTTATCACCTAAAACTGTTTTGAACACATTCTCCTACTTCTTTTCCACACGACATTGAATGTGGAAAAGAGTGGATAAGACAATGATAAATGGCCATGTGTCAACACAAGTTTTCTACTTCAGCCTGTAAAGCGGCTTTTCCACGTTTTATCCGCATGGTTTCCGCTGCTTTATCCACAACTTTTTAGGTAATATTCAACGGGCTATCTTAATTGATAGGCGTATAATACACAAGTTGTGGATAATGTGTGTATAAAAGAGTATCATCCATTTCCCTTGCCATTATGCCATGATCTTACACTTTCTTTTTGCTGGAAAAAAAGGGGATAAGCTATTTGTTCTGTGTTCGTAATGACTGGATTGCCTGTGGAAAACCCTGTCTGTTGTATAATTCTTGAGATGGTATTTGCGGAAAAAATAACTCCCCTCTGAGACTGTTCAGATTAGGGAGTTGTTCAAACAAATGTCGGATGTGGTTCCTTAGTTTATTAATGAAGCAATCCTTTATTATTGGAAGGAGGACGTATAAACCGGATCACTCAGCTATGAGGTCTTCATATATTGAGATAACATGAAAGAAAAAAATATAGGTTGCTTCCTACACATCAGAAGAAGCCAAGTCCGGTTTATTTCGTTTTCTCTTTGGTTTTGGTATTTCTATAAGTCCCTTTTCTTTTGCAAATTGGATGCAGGCTTTGATGAATGATAAAAAAAGTGGGTGTGGTGAATTGACATTTGATTGGTACTCCGGATGAAATTGGGCCCCAACAAACCAACGGTGTTCTGGCCATTCTATTATTTCAACCAAGTCTTGTTTGGGATTTATCCCTGAGAAAACCAATCCATTTTCCCGCAGTTTATAACGTAGGTCGTTATTGACTTCATAACGGTGTCGGTGTCGTTCTTGAATGTCGGTTTTGCCATAGGCTTCGTATGCGTTTGTCCCTGCCTCTATGATACAATCGTATAAGCCCAGTCGCATGGTTCCACCTTTTTGGGTGATTTCTTTCTGACTCTCCATCAGATTGATCACTGGGTAAGGTGTATCAGGATCAAACTCGGTAGAGTCTGCCGAGGCCCAGCCACAAACATTACGGGCAAATTCAATGACAGCGCACTGCATTCCCAGGCAAATACCTAAGAAGGGGATATTATGTTCGCGTGCGTAGCGTATAGCCGAGATTTTGCCAGGAATGCCACGCGAACCAAATCCGGGAGCTACCAGTACTCCTGTTAGCCCTTCCATTTTTTCCTCAATGTTTTCAGGTGTAAGGTTTTCTGAGTGAATAAGTTTTAGGTCAATGGCTACTTCGTTTGCTGCACCAGCAAGAACAAAACTCTCGGTGATGGATTTATAGGCATCTTGATGATCCACATATTTACCTACCACTCCTATTTTGACGGTATGCTTGGGATGCTTAAGTCTTTTGAGAAACTGAATCCAACTTCGCATGTCGGGCGTTTTCCGCAGGGCATCATTAAGTCGTAAAATCTCGCAAACGACCTTGTCCAAGCCTTCTTGTTGAAGAAGGAGGGGGACGTCATAGATGGTTCCTGCATCTAATGCTGCAATAACCGCACTTTGTGGCACATTACAAAATAGCGCAATTTTTCTCCGGATACTTTCCTCAATGGGCATTTCCGATCGGCAAACGAGTACATCTGGCTGTATCCCATGTCCCAATAATGTTTTGACGGAATATTGCGTTGGTTTGGTTTTTAGTTCTCCGGCTGCCGATAGATAAGGAACTAGTGTGAGGTGAATATCACAAGTATTGCCACGACCCATTTCAAAACTAAGTTGTCGGATGGCTTCTAAATATGGCTGACTTTCGATATCACCAACCGTTCCACCCACTTCAATCATCACTACGTCGTAATCACCACTGTTGCCCAACTTTGTCATCCAAGATTTGATTTCGTCAATTATGTGAGGAACCACCTGAACAGTCTTTCCCAAATATTCGCCAGCCCGTTCTTTGCGAATGACTTCAGAGTAAATTCTTCCGGTAGAAACACTATTTGCCTGCGACATTGGAATACCAAGATATCGCTCGTAATGCCCCAAATCTAAGTCAGTCTCCGCCCCGTCATTGGTGACATATACCTCTCCATGTTCATAAGGATTCATCGTTCCAGGATCCACATTGATATAGGGGTCGAATTTCTGAATGGTTACCCGCAGGCCACGGGCCTCTAAGAGTCGGCCCAACGAAGCAATTAAAATGCCTTTTCCAAGAGACGATGTTACGCCACCGGTTACAAAAATATACTTGGTTTCCACAAGAGGTTTGGTTTAGTGCGGGGGAGTGGCAAGTAAGAGTTGCCTTCATAAAATAAGGCTTTGTGCCACCTTTTCTTGAATCAATTTGGGGCGAAGATTATAGTCGTGATGGTGCTACCCAAGGAAATTAATCATTTTGTATCGCTCACACATCTTATGATAAAGTCTATTGACCAATCTAATAAAAATGAAAAACAGAAACTCGGACCCGGAAGTAATCAAACAACTTGTAAAAGAGGCCTTAACCGAACTTATAGAAGAAAAGCGGGACATTTTTAATGCCCTGTTCTGCGAAGCTGTCGAACAATACTTTGATTCAAGTCATCAACAATTGGCAGATATATCACAGTTCTCTTTGCCAGAGTTTTATCCCTCAGTTGTGGGGCAAGCATAAAAAAAGGAGGCTCAGCTTAGAACCTCCTTTTTATGAGGGTTACATTTACCCTTTTACCGGACCAATTTTAAAGTTGTGCCAGAATTAATTGTTTGGTTTAGCTGTAATTGGTTCATAATGGCAAGAGTTTCCGGTGTCAAGCTGTTGGAGAGCCGTGCGGGCAGGAAGGTTTGGAAAATGCCGTTTTTGTTTGCCCGTTGCAATAACAACTTAGAAGGTTGGCGGCTTAGTTTTTCCTGATCCCTCAGTGTGGCAAATCCATTCACCACTTGATCAAAGGTGGCACGATGGTTGGCAATGTTGCTTGCAGCGGCAAGGCCCATAAAATTGAAAACATTTCCGCCATATTCTATAAAATAGGAACGAATACCCATTTGGGCCTGCCCGTTCTGATCTACCGTATAAGCATCTACCACTACACCCGGAATACCATTGCTAAGGGTGATGACATTTGAAGAGGTGGTCTTAACCCCTTGCGTATTGACCAATTTTGTGGCAGCCTCACGTGCTGTTTTTTCTGCTGCAAAGGAAAACTTCATCCCTGCATCTTGCTGTGCATTGACCATTTGAACAGCTGAACTTCCATTTTGCAAAACCCAACCCTGTGGTACAGGGAATTGGAACTTCAGGTCTGGGTGGTAAAAAATATTGTTTTCGGTAAAACCCTGCCTGGGGTTTTCTCCGACTGTAATCCCGTCAATTTGTGTAAAGAACGACTGCTGATTTACTTTTGTTAGTGACATGGTTTGTGCATACTTTTGCTCAAGCTGAAGCATGGTTGTTTCTCGTTCTCCAGGATCGGGATGGCTGGACATAAACGCTGGAATTGCCTGACCACTTGATTGCTGAATGCGTTTCAGGGATTGAAAGAACCTTGAGGCTTCTCCTACCTTGTAGCCAGCCATAGCCGCATATTCAACTCCTAATGCGTCGGACTCTCGTTCCGCTTCACGTCCATACGACAGGAGTTTCAGACTGAGACCTGTAGAGAGAACCTGAGCGCCCGTTTCCAGCATGTCTTGCGGTAATCCAGCTGCCGCGCCAATTAACACGCCCAGTATGGTTCCAATCTGTGTTCGTTGCTGCCGCCCCATCTGAATAGAGGTATGTCTTGCAACCACATGTCCAATTTCGTGGCCAAGAACCACGGCCAGTTGTGCCTCGTTGTCTGTATGTGCCAAAAGACCACGGGTTACATAAATGTATCCTCCCGGTAATGCAAACGCATTCACAATAGGGCTATCCAACACCCGAAAGGTAAATGGGGTGTTGCGAATTTCTTCCGATGTCTCTGGCCTGCGTGCATGGCTATATTTAAGAACTTCCTGTCCCAGTTGATTCACGTAGGTTGAAAGTTTCGTGTTTTCATAAAGGCCATATTCTGCGATAATTTCCTGATCGGTTTGTTTGCCTAACTCAACTTCCTGAGCCCACGTGTAGGCATAAGACCGCTTGTTTCCGGTTACAAGGCTTTGATCAACTGCGCCGCAACCTGCAATAAAGGCAATGCTGGCTAAAATGAAGCCCCTAATTATGTTATGGTACTTATTGTTCATGGTATGTATGAGGTTTATGTAAGGGGAAGATATTGATTATGGATTATAACTTTTGTGGTTTATGTGGAAACACTTGTTTGACGTATCTTCAAAAGAAATAACTGTATTAAAGGTCTTATTTTCTACGGCGGTAATGATGCATTGCCCAATTTGTTCCGAACACAATAAATCTAAGAATATTTTCGATCGTTTGGAATCCAGGTCACCAAAAATATCATCCAGCAAAAGAATTGGTTTTTCATTCATATGCTCCGCAAGGTAAAAATATTTTGCCAATTGAAGCATAAGACCAAAGGTACGATGCTGTCCATGAGAGGCGAATCTTCTTATTTCCAATTTGTTCAATAAAAAAATCATTTCATCTCTGTGTGGTCCCACAAGTGAGCGCCCCATCTCTATCTCGCTGTGTTGCAATCTCGTGAGTTTTTTTCTGAAAGCCTGCTCAACCGCTTCTGAATCACCAAATTCAATTGAATCACTAAACTCAATTGTTTGATAACGGATATGAGGAATTTCGCCCACTGCCGAGATTGCGTGATGGGCTTGTTGCAGAAATGGCAAAAAGGTTTGAAAAAAACGGACTCTTTGACGGATAATCCGGCTTCCTGTCTGAATAAGTTCTTCATTCCAAGATATGAGTTGTTCGCTTTGTTTTAATCGTTGCCGCTTTAATTGTAGGAGGAGTGCATTTCGTTGTGCAACAGCCCGCTGATACAACAATAAATCTTGCAGGTATAGGGGCTTCACCTGAGACAATATGTTATTTAAGAATTTTCGTCGTACTTCGGGTCCTTCACTTGTCAAGGCGCGGTCATCTGGCGAGAAAATTACCAAAGGAAACTTTCCGATGACTTGAGAAAGGGTGTTTTGGGGGATCTTATTAATAAAAATGCGTTTGCCCTCACCAGGTACAAAAATCAACTTGGCCTGCATTTGTACGCCATCTTCCCGTATAAACGCTCCCGTGGTTTCAAAAGACGCTGCCCCAAACCGGAGGACATATTGATCTTTTGAGGCTAAAAAACTTTTTGTTAGGCACAAATAATGAATTGCTTCCAGAACGTTGGTCTTTCCCATTCCATTATCTCCATAGAACAGATTGATCTTCGGCCCAAATGTGAAGTGGCTGTCTTCATGGGAACGAAAGTTGTGTAGGTGTATGGTTTCTATTATCATGGCTTTGTCTTGCGCCGAACACTGCTTGCATTAACATGGAAATAAAAGGCGTAAGATATGAAAAGAGCCTTGGTATTGCTTATACCTAAAGGCTCTTTTGGTTTACTTATGGATTCGGAGTTGGAGTAGGTGGAGGTGTGGTATTACCACCGCCGTCACCTCCGGGTGCAGGTGGAGACGTGGTGTTGCCATCGTCATCACTGGTTGTGTCTTCGTCTTTTTTTTCTTCGTCTGCCATCTGTTTACGGGTTTTGTTGTTTTGGAATGTTGGGTATATTATTGCAGTAGAATTACCCACTGATTAGACAAAAAGCCGTGATTAAACATAACCTCTTCGGAAAATTTTTTCTTGTGCTGTTGTTTTCTGTCCTACCCCGATATGTACATGCGGCTGGAAAAGAATCGTGTGCAGTTTTAGACTTGCGTTGGAAATCATTCTATAATATCCATTTTGAACTTTGGGAGAAAACACAACTCGAGACCATATATACTACCTCGCGGGATTTGTATTTCTGTAAAACCTCTAAGGTAGAACAATTTAAGGTGCTGATTACGGGAGCCAGAGCAGCACAAATGGGCGGTAAAGCATACGGGGAAGTGAGTCATCTTTTGAGCCTTGCAAAAAAAACACTCCCATATTTATCGAGAAATGAAGAAGCGATTTGGTTTCGCCTCAATGGAAACCTTGCGTGGAGTAGGTCTAAGTTTGAGGCTGCATGGAATTATGCCCAAGCTTTTTCTCGATTCGATGCCCTTACTTCACCTTACGAGAGGGCTGCAATCGCGCTGAGTATGGCGTTGGTTTTGGAGAATAGTAACAATCCTAAAGATGCACGGAGGTTTTTAGCACTCACTCAGGAACTCTTGAATCATTACAAGGGCAATCCGTCCGAAATTGTCTCCTTGAAATCCCGTCTTCACTCTGTTTTGGTGGATAATTTTATTTTGGAGAAAGTGGATTTAAGAGAAGGGAATATAGAAGAAAATGTGGAGCTAAGAAAACTGATCCAATCCTTAAAAGAAGATATTGTTTTATTGGAAAAAAACAATAAATACGATCAATTAATTAATGTTTACATTGGTATTGGTCAATTACATTCTTATCTAAAGGATTTTAATCTGGCTTATTCTGCTTATGAAGAGGCTCGTCGGATCGCAATGCGGTTACAACAGACAGAAAGGCTTGCATTTGTCTATTACCGAATGGGACAATTTTCGCAACAACAGAACCAAGCCAAACAAGCAATTTTATTTTTTGAAAAAGCGCTTCATTTAGCAAACAGTACCAATAGTCGTTACTTGATTGCACGTATCCTAAATCGTTACGGATTTTCTCTTGAGCAGGCTGGCCGGATTGTGGAAGCCGAAGCTGTTTACAGGCAATACATCTTTGATATTGAGAATACCAGAGTAGATATGGGTATTACGGATTTTGGCAAGACCAATTTTTTGAATAATGAAACCGCAAGTTTTTTAGGACTGGTTAGGATACTAATTCAGACCAAAAGATTTGAGGAGGCTTTATATTGGTTAGATGCAACTCGGGGGCGTTTTTTAGAGAATCTAAATGAATATGGGAACTGGGTAGCGGGCTTACCTGAGAATCAACAGCGCCAACTGAGTGCTATAGAAAGCCGGATCGCCTTCCTTCGTGCAGCAAGTGCTTCACAGAATGACAAACAACAGAGAAATCATATATCGGAATTAAAAACCTTTGTGGAACAGGTTTTACTTCAGTCTAAGGCCAATCGTTTGTGGAAATCTAACCCTAATGCACGGATAAAGAGAGATCAGTATTCCCCTGATTTTTTGAGGCAGTTACAGGCAAAACTCCGTGAACAACATCAGGTGGCGCTCTTTTATTATTTAGATCGAGAGACCGATCCAACAATTCGTAGGACTATTCAATCATATGTTGTGGCGGTTACTCCGGAATCTGTTCATTTTATTCCACTCACGGTTCATGGACAAGAGGTGAGAAACTTGCTTGATTCCTTGTATCGTACAAAAGCGCGTTCTATACATTTCGATCTTCGGATACTTCATCAGCTATATCAGAGGTTATTTGCTCCTGTAGAAAATATAATCGGTGGGTATCAAAGGGTGGTTCTTTTTAAAGATGACCCATTGGTTCGTTTGCCCTTTTCTATGTTAGTTGCTCAGCCGCCTAAAAATAAATTCGATTATGGTCATGCGGATTTTTTAGTTCGTCGGTTTTCGTTCTCTCAGGAATTGTCTGTTATGCTTTATGTAGGACAACCTCATCTTCAGAAGACTCCCACATCATTATCCCACAATCTGGTTTTTGGCCGGAGTCAGTTTGGGAGTGCGGAGCCTCTTGCTCCTTTACCCGGTGTTTACCCAGAAGTGAAGGCTATAAGCAGACTTTTACCGTGGGTGAAAATGGGTTTAGACGGTGGGGCGAAGGAGTTTAATTTTAAGCGAGAAATGGGTAATAGCTATTTAATGCATTTGGCATCCCACACCATCTTGAATGCCGAAAACCCTTTATACACCTTTTTGTCTTTGCGGAAATCCGGAAACAATGATGGAAAACTTTTTCTGTTCGAGCTTTTTTATAACCGACTTCATACGAAACTGGTGACACTAAGTAGTTGCAATTCGGGGGTAGGGGAGCAGATATCTGGAGAAGGGTTTACAGGAATGCAGTATGTACTGCGATCTGCGGGGGTTAAAAGTGTATTAGCAACCAATTGGCCAGCTGCCGATAACGCTTTTCCTAACTTAATGCAGACTTTTTATAGAAGCCTTGAGTCTGGATTGCCGAAGGATCAGGCATTGAGAAATGCTCAGTTACACATTCTACACTCTGGAAGCCGTATAGAGAAAAGCCCTTATTACTGGGCGTCACTCCTTTTGTATGGCGATTCTTCTGCACTTTCTTTTAAACCTGTTTTTACTGCACTATCTCTACAGCATAGTACGGCTTTCCTGTTGTTGATCTTGTTGTTGTTCATCTCTCAGCGGCATTTTCAGCAAAACGCCTATTTAAAAAAATAAGAGATTTGCTTAAAGGGGAATCTTTAATACACAAATAGGTTTTAAAGAACGTCACCAAACAATAAATATTTTGCAAATGAACGCCAACCCAGACCTCTTTTCAACGTTAGAAACCCTTGCAACTGAACAACGCAATCCTGCGTCTGAAAATATTGACACTGAGCCTATTTGGAAAATTCTCGAAATCATAAATACGGAAGACCACTTGGTACCAATAGCCGTTCGACGCGAGATTCCACAGATTGCGCGTTTGGTAGAATGGGTAGAAACTGCCTTTCGTTCGGGCGGTCGGTTGATCTATGTGGGAGCCGGAACAAGTGGCCGGTTGGGTATCTTAGATGCTTCCGAGTGCCCACCTACTTATGGTGTGCCACCAGAATGGGTGGATGCTGTTATTGCTGGTGGTCCTGATGCTGTTTTTCGCTCAAAAGAAGGTGCTGAAGATGTTCCGGAGGATGGAATGCAGGAATTGCGTAATAGATCGGTTTCAGATCGCGATGTTGTGTGTGGAATTGCTGCCAGTGGCCGGACACCGTTTGTTTTTGGAGCCTTAGAATATGCACATCAAGTAGGTGCCAAAACAATTCTGATAACGACTAACCCTCGGCATTCAGAAGATACTTTTATAGATTTGGTAATTTGTCCGATTGTTGGGCCTGAAGTGGTGATGGGTTCTACACGCATGAAGTCTGGAACAGCGCAAAAACTGGTATTAAATATGATCACAACCGCTACGATGATTCGGCTGGGGAAGGTGTATAAGAATATGATGGTGGATCTCCAAATGACAAATGAGAAGCTGATTGAACGCTCCAAGCGCATTGTTATGCTTGCAACTGATGTCTCTTATGATGAAGCACAGGCGGCATTAGAGGCCGCCGACGGACATGTGAAAGTAGCTATCGTGATGATTCTGAACAGGGTTGATCCCAATGAAGCACGCTCGATATTGTTGGAAACGGATGGCTTTGTCAGAAAGTTGGTTCAATAAACATAAACGTGCGGCACATGTTTCACGTGAAACATGTGCGTTGGTGTAGGCTATTTGTTTAAACAGTGTTTCACGTGAAACATGCTAAAGGATAAGCGTTGTGAAAACCCTGTCTCTCTTATTGGACAAGATAGATTCAACTTTACAGGTTGAAAAGATAAAAAACCACTTACTGGCGGGGGGGGAGAGGGTTTTAGAAGCTCAGCCCCTGTTACTAAAAGGCGTTTCTGGGTCCTTGGATGCGTTTTTGGTTGCTTCTGTTTTGCGAAAAGAAGCACTTGTGATTTGTGTGCTGCCATCATATGAGATGGCTTCATATCTCTATTCTGATTTGTCGCAAATTTTGGGCAGCAAAAATGAAGAACATTTGTTGCTGTTTGGTGCAACAGATCAACATCCCTATGACGTGGAGCAAGTAGCCGACAATCAACGTTTGGTGCAACGATCGGAAGTGCTTCAGCGTTTAAGTAAAGGCTTTAAGGGTGTATTGGTAGCCAGTGCAGATGCCCTCGCAGAGATGGTCCCATTGCCAGAAACCTTCGAAAAAGCCTCTATGTCTTTGAGTATAGGAGAGATATTGGGGCCTGAGTTGTTGATAGAGCTACTGATGGAACAAGGATTTGAATTGGTAACGTATGTGCAACATCCAGGAGAAATTGCCCGAAGAGGTGGAATAGTAGATGTCTTTTCTTATGTAGGGAATTATCCGGTTCGATTTGAATTTTTTGGAGACGAGTTAGACACCATCAGAGAATTTGACCCATCTAATCAGCGTTCGGTCAGCCGGTTGACACAAGTAACGATTGTGCCGAATCTTCGGCAAGTCCAAAAAGGCGCACATACTTCTTTGCTTAAGCACTTGCATAGAGACGCCGTTGTCTTTATTCGGGATTTGTTGCATGTGGAAGAAACTGCAAATAAACTTTTTGGACGAGCAGTAGAAGTGTTCAAAAGGAAAGGCGAGCAGGGAGACTTGTTATTGCCTGATGAATTGTATTTGGATGGCAAGCATTTGGTGGAGGAAATGAAGTCCTTCCGACAAATCCACTATGGAAGTTTTATTGGGCTGGGCCATAAGCCCTATATTGAAATTGCTTTCAGAACGCAACCCCCACCAGATTTTAATGGTAAAATCCATTTTGTGCGTAAAAAAGTAGCCGCCAATCACGAAAAAGGTTGGCAAACGCTTCTATTATGTGATAGCAGAGGACAGGAAATACGACTTAGGGAATTGTTAGATCCTTATGTTTCTCCGGAACGTCTTGGTGCCAGAAGTTGGCACCAAGACGACGACGAGCAAGAGGCTTCCGAAGAAAAAGGACTTCGGTTTATGCTGGCTTCTTTAGCAGAAGGGTTTGAGTGGCATGAGATTGGAATAGCGCTTTATACTGATCATCAGATTTTTAACCGGTATCATCGCCCAACGGTCAGGAAGCAAAAACAGCGGTATGGCGGATTTAGTCTCCGAGAATTGATAAACTTAACACCTGGAGACTTTGTAACGCATATTGATTATGGAATTGGGAAATATGAAGGGCTTCAAAAAATCGAGGTAAGGGGAAAACAACAGGAGGTGGTTCGGTTGGTGTTCAGGGATAGCGATGTCTTGTATGTAAACATAAATGCCCTTTATAAACTGCATCGCTATACCGGTAAAGAAGGCCATCAGCCCAAATTGTCGAAACTGGGTACTGGAGAATGGGAACGCACCAGAAACAGCACCAAGAAAAAAGTTAAAGACATTGCCCGTGACTTGATAAAGCTATACGCCGAGCGTAAAAAAGCCAAAGGGTTTGGGTTCTCGTCAGACTCGGTTTGGTCACGGGAGCTGGAGGCTTCTTTTGAGTTTGAGGACACACCAGACCAAGCCAAAACATGGGATGAAGTACGGGCAGATATGGAAAAGGGCATCCCTATGGATCGTTTGGTTTGTGGTGATGTGGGATTTGGAAAGACCGAAATAGCCGTTCGTGCGGCATTTAAGGCGGTTCAAGATGGTAAACAAGTGGCTGTTTTAGTGCCAACTACCATTCTTGCGGCCCAGCACCATAAAACATTTACAGAACGTTTGGCACAATTTCCGGTGACGATAGAAGTGATGTCTCGGTTTCAGACCGAAACTCAGATTAAAGAAACATTGAAGCGCTTGAAAGAACGTAAAGTGGATATTGTGATTGGAACACATCGGATTGCAGCCAAGCGTATGGATATTCCAACCTTAGGCTTGCTGGTCATTGATGAGGAGCAGCGGTTTGGCGTGGCGGTTAAAGAGCGCTTGCGCCAAATGCGGGCCAACGTGGATACCCTAACGCTTACGGCAACCCCGATTCCGCGAACACTCCAGTTCTCGTTAATGGGAGCACGGGATTTGTCTTACATCAATACGCCGCCGCCAAACCGTCAGCCTATCCAAACGGAAATTCATAGTTTTGATAAAAACCTGATTCGAGATGCCATTCTGTATGAGACAGGCCGAGGAGGTCAGGTGTTTTTTATTCATAACCGTGTGCAGTCAATCGAGGAAATGGCAACTACCTTGCGCCAACTGGTACCTGGAGTACGCATAAAAACTGCGCATGGTCAAATGGATAGTGAGCGTCTGGAAAAAGAAATGATGGACTTTATGCAACGGAAATATGAGGTCTTAGTAAGTACCAATATTGTCGAAAGCGGCTTGGATATTTCCAATGCCAATACGATCATCATCAACCATGCAGAGCGATTTGGTCTTGCAGAGCTGCATCAGCTAAGAGGTCGGGTAGGTCGTTCTAACCGGAAGGCTTTTTGTTATCTATTGGTACAAAACATTAAATCTATGACAAAAGAAGCCAAACAAAGGCTTCAGGCCATCGAGCAATTCTCTGAACTTGGAAGCGGGTTAAATGTTGCGATGCGCGATTTGGATATTCGCGGAGCTGGAGATCTATTAGGAGGGGAGCAAAGTGGATTTATTGCCGATGTGGGATATGAAACGTATCAGCGGATTCTGGAAGAGGCTATTCTAGAACTTAAGGCGGAGGAATTCGGTGATCTTTTTGAACAAGCCAATCTACCACCCAAGCCGTTAACTGAGACCGTCGTTGATTTGGACGTAGATGCCTATATCCCGGACTATTATGTCGAGGATCGGGTAGAACGTCTTAACCTTTATCGGGCGTTGAGTGAATGCAAAGATGCAAAACGGTTGTTCGAGATTCGAGAGGAATGGCAGGACCGATTTGGACCTATTCCGATGGAGGCACAAAATCTGCTTTTAGTTATAGAGCTCAAAGTACAAGTAGAACCGCTACGTTTGCCAAAAGTACAGTTCAAAAACCAAAGACTTTTCCTTACCATGCCTTCTAATGAGGATTCTTTTTTCTATCAAAATATATTTAAAAATATCCTTGAAAGAGTAGTAAAAATTGGTAAGCGATATGTGCTTAAAGACACCGAAGGTAAACTAAGAATCATTATTCAGGAAATTCCAAATTTGGAAGAGGTTGTAAGGGTTGTCCGGAAAATTTTATAGCAGAAATTAATTATCCAAATCTACATGTGATAAAGCGCAACTTAACATTATAAAAATACTGGCCCAAGGGCTTAGGTGTAAATTGTCAAACTGTTATTTTTTCAGAAACATAAAAAAACATGTTTGGATTAGAACCTGCCTTGTTCATTCTGCTCATCGTTTGTTTGGCTTGTGCTTTTGCCTTTGAATTTGTAAATGGCTTTCATGATACAGCCAATGCTGTAGCAACCGTGATATATACCAAGTCTTTACGTCCATGGACAGCCGTTATTTGGTCCGGTATCTGTAATTTTACGGGTGTATTTATCGGTGGAATTGGGGTTGCAATGGGGATTATCAACCTGTTACCTGCCGAGGCCTTGGTAGCTACCCATGCCGGAGAAGGAATTGCAATGGTGATGGCCTTGCTGCTCTCTGCCATAATTTGGAACTTGGGAACGTGGTATTTTGGTATTCCGGCCTCTAGCTCTCATACACTCATCGGATCTATTTTAGGTGTAGGGATTGCCTTTATGCTCATGGGAAATGAAGCTGGTGTTAACTGGAAGAAAGCGGAAGAGACAGGATTGGCCCTGCTCATTTCACCTTTGTTTGGCTTTATTTGTGCAATGGGCTTGGTCTTTATGGTGAAAAAGCTGATTAAAGACCAGCGTCTGTTCGCCGAAGAAGCCTCGGAGGACCCACCTCCACTTTGGATCCGACTGGTGTTGATTGCAACATGTACAGGGGTAAGTTTGTCGCATGGCTCAAATGACGGTCAAAAAGGCGTTGGATTGGTGATGCTCATTCTCATTCTGATTATACCTGCTCATTATGCACTGGATCATTCAAAGAACCTGATGACCATGCAACCGACCGTTGAACAATTGGAGCAAAAACTTACGGCTATTTCGGAGTCTGCGGTATCAGGCGTTGAAGGCAAAAAAGTGTTAGAAAAATCCAAAGCCAAAATTTCCGACCTGAAAGTGGTTTTGTCAGAATCTAAAGCTGCTGGCTTTATCCCGGAAAAAGAACACGTTCGGGTTCGTGCAGACATTACAAAGACCAGTAAAGACTTGGAAAAGGCATTAGAGGGCGGGAAAATAGTCCTTTCGAGTCAGGGGGCTGAAAGTATAAAAGCGGATTTAAAAAAACTAAAAACTTATACCGATTATGCGCCGTTTTGGGTGATCTTTGGAATTTCTCTCTCCCTTGGTGTTGGGACAATGGTTGGGTGGAAACGAATTGTAGTGACGATCGGAGAACGGATTGGGAAAACGCACCTTACTTATGCACAAGGCGCTTCTGCGGAACTCATGGCTTTTAGTACCATTTTTGCAGCAACCTATTTAGGACTTCCTGTAAGTACCACCCATGTTTTGTCATCAGGGGTTGCTGGAACAATGGTCGCACATGGTGGCCTACGAAATCTGCAAGTTGGAACCATCCGAAATATTCTGTCGGCATGGGTGCTCACCTTGCCCGTAACCATGCTTCTCGCAGGGTGTCTATTTTGGTTGTTTAGTACATTATTTGTGAACTGAATAAATACAAAATCTTCCATTGAAAGCCCCACTTTGCTGAATTGGGGCTTTTTTCGATTAACGAAATACAAAAATAGAGTATCAATAAACTGTTAATCAGGCAAGAACGTTTAAGGAACCCAAAGTGAGACAACTCGCATTGGGTTGAAACTTCCACACTGATTGGTTGTTTGCGTATGGCAGAAGTAAAACCCCTTTTGGGGTGATTAACTACTCGAACCATCCATATTTATGATTCAGATACATCCCTTGAATGACCGTTTTGTAACGGAAATACAACTTCATGCCAGTAATCCAAAGGTGGCAGCGATGACCTATTTGCCAGAGCCTTATCCTGAAGATGGGGCACAAGTGTTTGTGGGCTTGTTTGTACCATTGCTTGAACAAGGCGTAGAATTTCCCTATATGATTTTGGAGAACGACCATTTTGTTGGGATGACGGGGATTACTCGGGTAGATTTTTCCACCATGACAGGCGAAGTAGGATACTGGTTGGGTGAACCGTTCTGGGGTAAAGGGATGGCAAGCCGTGCATTGGCCCTGACAACTGAAATGGGGTTTATGATTGTGGGGTTGGAAAAAATCTTAGGGATTGTACTTTCCCGCCATTTAGCCTCGATGCGGGTATTAGAAAAAGTGGGGTACGAATGTACTGGAACCATCATCGAAAGCGTGCCGAAATTCAAGGGGGAAACGTCGGTAGTATATGAAATGGAAAAAAAACGCTGGCAACAGGTGCGGTCAAGTAATATCCGTCGAATGGGTTTTCCTCCCAATGGCTTCAGCCTTGAAGAAGATTAAAACTGCTTTATACCCGATTTTAAAGCCCGCAACGCGCCCACCCACCAATCGGCATCGCGGGTGATTTCGCGAATGGTAACCTCCGAGAAGCGTGGTAAGAGGGTGATCAGGAAGTCGGGAATTTTTTGCCATTGATCAGCCAGCACTAGTTGCGTCAAATCTTGGGCTGCAGTACGGCTCCATCGCCATTTTTCACGCATGTCTTCGGCCTTTTTCCAATAGTTCCGGTCGTCCCAAGCCTGTACACTCTCGTTGATGGTTTCGTAAATGCCCCGGAGGTTAAAGACCAAAAAAGCGGTCATATCTTTCGCCTCATCGTCAAAAGAGGGCTTGGTGGCCAATAGGCGAATGACTTCGGCACAGGAGCGGATGTGGATTTGACGTAGTTTTGCAGAATCAGTCGTGCCGACACGTTTAAGAGCCATATTTTTTTGACCAGAAAATAAGGGCAAAATGTAAAACGTCAAGGGCGCGTAAGGCCAAAAAAATACGGTTCTCAGACAATTTATTGCCATATAACCTTTAGTGATGCGATCTATTGTGTCTGCTTAAGTCATGCCTTCGGGTGTTGATGCATGGTGCTCTGATTAGTTTTTTCAAAATTAGGCGATCTTGCGTTCGAATAATGTTGCCTCCCAATCGTAAATATTACGAACTCCTCAAGGTACTTTTTTGTTTGTTTTGAAGATCTTTCCTCATGGCAAAGGTGTGCGCTAAGGGCTTTGTTGGTTGGGCATCTAAAGTAGCTTGTTGAAAAGATGAAGGGTATCCAGAATTATACGTTCAAATAAGATCTTATTATCTGCAATTTGGGTTTTGTTAGATAAGTTTAAACACCAGCATCGTCATGTCGTCGCGTTGGCCGGCTGCTCCGACAAAAGATTGCACTTGTTCTTGCAAGAACTGAATTAATTCTACGGGTGGTTTTTGGGCATATTGACCCACCAATTCTGCCAATTGTTGATCGCCAAAAATGGTTTTTTGCTCATTAACAGCCTCCGAGAAACCGTCAGTATATAAAACAATGGTGTCTCCGGTACGCAACGAGATGGTTTGTGTCTCTATCAGGGCGTCAAATTTGGGACCAGAAGTCATACCTATGGCTATCCCGTTTGGTCGGAGGCTTTCGGCAATTTGGCTATTGGAGCGCTTAAGCAAGGTTGGATTATGTCCGGCACGGGCAAATGTAAAGGTATGTTTTTCAAGATCAAGAATGCCATATACAACAGATACAAAGATACCCGGACGAGCATTTCGTCTAAAGTGACGGTTCACCCGGCAAAGCACTTCAGCAGGATCATTGATTTCCATCATCAAGGTTTGAAGCATTCCTTTGATGAGTGTCATGTAAAAAGCGGCCTGAATGCCTTTTCCACTGACATCGCCAATGGCGATTCCCATTCGGTGCTCGTCCAACTGGATTACTTCATAATAATCGCCGCCAGTTTCGTGTGCTGCTTTGCATAAAGCCGCCAGTGCGACGCCCGGCATTTCCGGCATGTTGTTGGGCAGAAAAGATTGTTGTACCTCGTGGGCAATTTCCAGTTCGCGTTCTACCCGCTTTTGGTTTGCCATCTCGAGTAAATAAGCTGGGGTTCCGGTAGGCAATGCCGTATCTGTGCGCCCTTTTAACAGGGCCAAAACCCCATAGAGCAACAAGAAAACCACGAACGAAACAAAGAAAAGAAATTCCGTTCGGTCGGGGGCTGCAATAGCAAGCCAGTTTGGAGTTAATAATTCTGCTGTTAGAAAAAGCACATAGGCCAAAAAAATTGTTAGGAGGTCATAATGCCAAAAGGCCCAAGAAGTGGCAAGCGAAAATAACAGAAAAAGGAGAAAGTTGTGGTAGAGCGGGAAGATTGGCCCTGCGAAAAGGGGGATGGTTGAGAGGATCAGGCCCATCAGGAGAAACCACCAAAAGGTGGTTACACGGGGTTTTAGCCAACTTCCCACGCCTGCATAAAGCAATTGCAAGAACAAAACGCCATTGAATGTAGCATAAAAAAGGGCATATAAAAATGGACTAAAAACTTGATTGGTTAAAAACTGATCTGGGTTTGCCCCGCCAAAAACCATTAAGGCTCCTGAGAAAAACCACCAATAAAGCCCGGAAAGTCCCAATAAGACCGCTGCTACAGCAATAGCTTGCAGAACGGTACGACCAATAATGGCATTAAAGACATAAAGCCGTCGGATCAATTGTAAAGAGCGGAGTTTTTCCGGCCAAACGGCATACATCATTGAGTCGGTTGCACCCGAAATCATGAACATCAGCAATGCACCCGCTCCACCGCCGAAGAAAATCCCTAGGAAAATGCTTAAGCGTGCCTCGGTTGGGAGCGCCGGATTGGTGGCATCGTGCCAAAGGGTAATGGCCAGCATTGCGGTTAAAGCACCTCCGACAAATAAACCATCGCGGATGGCAGATTGGATATCAAGGATGCGGGCGGAAATCCGCCTAAAAAACACAAAGAGGTAGAAAAGGGTAAGACCAATCGCTATAATGCCAAAAATCAACGTAATGGGGGCGGTTCCGTCTCGAAGATTAGGAACCGACCTGTGCGGGTTGGTGGGTAAAAACGTGGTTCGGATGCTGAGCAATTGCGCATTTTGCGTCAGTCGGACGGAGGTTCTTTGTGAGAGGCCATTAAACGGTACTTTAGATGAAAACTGAAGATGAGCCACCGAATTTCGTACCCAGAGGGAATCCAGTTGTAGTGAAATCCCCTTGTTGACGGTTGTACTGAGGTACGCCTGCGCAAGTGTCATGGCTGCCGCCGCATCCAATGGCTGTGGTTCGCCAGCCAACAAACGAGGGAGGTCTATCTCGGAAGTTGCGCTTGCAATCGTCCGTGTTAGTGTCTCGCCTGTTAATGTGTCGGGAATAGAGAAATAGAAAAGCGGGCGATTGGTCGCTTCTTCCTTCCCTTCGAGCCGCGCCATCAGAATACGGCGTTGGTCTGAGGTTAGGGCATGTTGTTGTTGACGAATCCGCTTGAGTGCACTGATCAATCCTGCATCACTACCTTTAACGACTTCTAATCCTTGTGCTTCTTGTCGTAGCCCCCAAATATGCCCTGATTGTGTAAGAAAAACCTCCGCTAAAGGGCTTCGGATCTGGTTCTCACTTGATCTACGGAACGAAACCCGCCAGTAATAAGCCGGAAATCGTTCGTTAAAAGGGCGTTGACGTAAAAGTGTAACACTTTCATTTCGTCCTTTTTCCCATTGGATCAGGGATAACAAGGTGGTGTTGCGTCGGAATTCTGCGGTGGGCGTAAATCCAGTAGTGCTAAATCCTGCCTGCTTCAAAAAAGTTTGCGCCCGTTGAATAGCCCCGCCTTCTCCTAAGTGCCAATCTGCGATAGCATCAGGGTGGGTACGGGGTATTGTAATCAAAAAAACGCATATGCCTGCCAACGCCCCAAACAAAAGGAAGAGGTCTTTGAGAAATAGCCGATGGCCAAAAAACGGAAGGAGAAAGGACTTTAGGCGCATAACTAAAAGACCATAAGAGGAAGCCAAAAGTTACGTATCAAACCACGTTGTGAGATGCGTAACCGGGAGCGCCTATCCAAGGCGATCCTTAAAAGTTTCGTAGCCATAACTGCGAAGTAATTCAAAATAATTGTCTTCATGCCAAACACCAATAGATGGTAAATGAACTCCATTAAATGTTGTAGTTTTAACCATTGTATAGTGCATCATGTCGTCAAAAACCACGCGATCTCCAATATCTAATGGTTCGTCGAAAGAATAATCGCCCATAAAATCACCCGCAAGACATGTCATGCCACCAAAACGATAGGTAGGCTTCCCTTGGATGGGTTCTTGGTAGGCATGATGAATTCGGGGTTTATAGGGCATTTCAAGCGTATCGGGCATATGGGCAGCAAAGGAAACATCCAGCATTGCAACCTGTATCCCTTGGGAGTCGAAAATGTCTTGCACCGTAGAGAGTAGGTAGCCCGTTTGCCAGCCAATGGCCGAACCGGGTTCGAGGATAACTTCTACCTGATACCGTTCTTGGAAACTTCGGATGAGTGCAATCAGGTGATCGGGGTTGTAATCCCTGCGGGTAATGAGGTGACCGCCGCCAAAATTTACCCATTTGGCTTGATGTAGCAGGTGACCGAATTGGGCTTCTACATGAACCAAAGTACGCTCTAATGTGTAAGAATCTTTTTCACAAAGGGTATGAAAATGTAGTCCTTCAATACCTTTGGGTAGGGTTTCTCCAAAATGGTCTGCCGTAATACCCAGTCGGGAGCCGGGGACGCAAGGGTTGTACATTTCGGTCTCTACCTCAGAGTATTGCGGATTGATACGAATGCCGCATGATATTTTGTTGAGGGTCTCTTTTTCGTATGCAGTCACACGGTTTTTAAACCGCTCCCATTGATTAAGGGTATTAAATGTAAGATGACATGCATACGAGAGCATTTCTTCAAACTCGGCATCTAAATAAATAGGTGCATAAACATGGGCAAGTGTTTTCATTTCTTCCACACAAAGACGCGCCTCGTGCAGTGATGAGGCTGTCGCACCATCTAAATATTGACGTACCATCGGAAAAGTGCTGTACAGGGAAAAGCCTTTAAGGGCTAAAATGAGGGTACAACCCGACTGTTCCTTCACGTAGTGCAGTTTCTCTAAATTCCGGCGAAGTAGGCGTTCTTCCATGATAAAACATGGAGATGGGAGCTTGGTAAAGTCAACGGTTGTTGGGACAATGGTTTTTTCGACAGGTAATACGGTCATGGATTGTGGGGGAGTAAAATGGGAGCGAATGGCAAAGAATACGGCAATATTAAACCGGAAAAGGCGAAAAAAAGGGGGATTTGAAACCCATGTATCTTGATCAAACATCTAAAACCAAAACATGTGGCTTTTACACAAAATATGCAGGTTTTTGGTATCTGACGTATTAGATTATCCTCCTACATTTGGCAAATTATGCATTAAGCGTGCCAAAAAAGCCAAATATTCATCTTGTTGCAAATAATACCGCAATGGCATCATATCCTTTTTCTGAAATCGAAATTAAATGGCAGTCTTACTGGCAAACCCACAAAACTTTTCGCACGCCCGAAGAGGTGGATACCAGTAAGCCCAAGTATTACGTCTTAGACATGTTTCCGTACCCTTCTGGGGCTGGATTGCATGTGGGGCATCCAGAAGGATATACAGCAACCGATATCACCGCCCGATACAAGCGAATGAAAGGTTTTAATGTGTTACATCCTATGGGTTGGGATGCATTTGGTCTACCTGCCGAGCAATATGCCATCAAAACAGGGACACATCCCGTCGCTACTACTGCGCAAAACATCACCCGCTTCCGTAAACAATTACAGAGCCTTGGTTTTTCGTATGATTGGGAGCGGGAGGTGGATACAACTGATCCGAAGTATTATCGTTGGACGCAATGGATTTTTGCCAAACTCTACGAAGCAGGCTTGGCTTATGTGGCCGAAGTGCCCGTGAACTGGTGCGAAGCATTAGGAACGGTACTATCTAATGAAGAAGTGGTTGATGGAAAGTCGGAAGTAGGTGGCTTTCCTGTAGTACGCCGTCCGATGAAACAGTGGATGATGAAAATAACGGCGTATGCAGAGCGTTTGTTGGAAGACTTGGATACCTTAGATTGGCCAGAGAGCCTAAAAACCATGCAGCGTAACTGGATTGGGCGTTCGGAAGGTGCCGAGTTCGAGTTTGTCGTGGAGGGGCACGATGCCGCCATTCGGGTCTATTCCACCAGACCGGATACCATTTTTGGCGCAACATTTATGGTTTTGGCGCCAGAACATCCGTTGGTGGTGCAAATTATGACGCCAGACCAAAAAAATGCGGTACAAGCCTATCGTGAAGCCGCAGCCCGGAAATCTGATTTAGAGCGGACAGAACTGGCAAAAGAAAAAACAGGCGTTTGGACCGGAGCCTATGCCATTAATCCGGCCAATGAAGAGCGAATCCCTATCTGGATTGCCGATTATGTGTTGGCAACCTATGGAACGGGGGCCATTATGGCCGTTCCGGCACAAGACGAACGAGACTGGGAGTTTGCCGAATTATTCGGTTTACCCATCGTTCGGACAGTCCAGCCTCCCGCAAATTTTAAAGGCATGGCATATTTGGGTGATGGACCAGCCATTAACTCCGGCTTCTTGAATGGATTGGATGTAAAAGAAGCCAAGGCCAAGGCCATTCAATGGGTCGAGGAAATGGGCATTGGTACCAAAAAAACAAACTTCAAACTCCGAGATTGGCTCTTTAGCCGTCAACGATATTGGGGCGAGCCTTTCCCGATTATTTATGTGGAGGGTGAACCCAAACTGATTCCGCTGAACGAGTTGCCTCTGGTTTTGCCAGAAATGGAAGACTTTAAGCCTTCTGGAACGCCCGAAGGTCCGCTCTCTAAAGCAACCGAATGGGTGCATACTACCGATCCGGAAACCGGAAAACCCGCCATTCGGGAAACCAACACCATGCCTCAGTGGGCCGGATCGTGCTGGTATTACCTTCGGTACATAGATGTGGCAAACGAACATGTGTTGGCAGATATAGATAAACTCCGCTACTGGCTTCCGGTTGATTTGTATGTTGGAGGAGCCGAGCATGCCGTACTACACTTGTTGTATGCACGCTTTTGGCACAAAGTTTTATATGATCTGGGTGTAGTTCCCACCAAAGAGCCATTCCAGAAACTTGTTAACCAAGGCATGATCTTGGGCGAGAATAATCAGAAAATGTCTAAGAGCCGAGGGAATGTCATCAACCCGGATGATATTGTGCAAGAGTATGGCGCCGATTCTTTGCGCCTCTATGAGATGTTTATGGGGCCGTTAGAACAAATGAAGCCTTGGAGTATGAATGGGGTGGCTGGTGTTCATCGCTTTCTAAATCGGGCATGGCGGCTGTTGGTGGACGAAAAATCCGGTGAGGTATTGGTCTCGGAAGATGAACCCACCGATGTACAGTGGAAGGAAATCCATCGCTTGATCAAAAAAGTGGGCGAGGACATCGAGGCCATGCGGTACAATACCGCCATTGCTGCTATGATGGAGTTTGTGAATGTGGCTTTGCAATGGGAAAATCGGCCACGTAATGTCATGGAGCCATTTGCTTTGGTGCTTAGCCCTTATGCGCCACACTTGGCAGAAGAACTTTGGCGCAAGATGGGGCACGCGGATACACTGGCCTATGAACCTTGGCCGGAATACAACGAGACATATCTACAGGAAAATACCGTAGAGATTGCCGTTCAGATAAATGGTAAACTCCGTGCTACCATGACTATTCCGGTGGAGGCCCCAAAAGATGAAGTATTGACCCTTGCGAAGGTACAACCCAATGTACAACTGCATTTAGAAGGTAAAACCATTCGTAAGGAAATATATGTACATGGGAAAATTGTTAATATTGTGGCGAATTGATGATGAGCGAATATAGAGACACAGTAAAAAAATCGCCTCTTCCGGACTTGGAAAGAGGCGATTTTATCGAGTGCTAAATCGTGTATAAAACGAAGAGGACTTACTTATCGGAGAATAGATCGTCACTCAGGGTAGGATTGACGGAAATTTCATCATATTTAACTTTAATGGTCATTTCGTTGCCACCCATGTTTTGAACGATTTTTATTTCACTGACAAACAAAAGACCATCTTTATCCATCCGGTTTACAAAATACTGAGTAGAGGTTCCGTTTTCCGACTCCACTTTATTGGCAAGGCAAAGCAAGGACGTTTTGTCGTAATAACGGGTGTGTGTGTTATCTTTTTTGGTATAAGTAAGTACATAAACGGCCTGGTTGTCCAATGTCCCCTCAGCAAAAGTATAGGTAGTCTCGGTATCATTGAGCAAATTTTTCTCGGGACTGGCATTTTTTTCAATATTTGCCTCGTCGTTTGGGATTTCTTGGCGTCCAGAAAAGCTGTGGTCCATCCATGCTTTTTCGGGCGTTACCACATTCTTAATAGACATCATTCCCATTGGGGTACCAATTTCTTGGGAAACAACCGAATGTGTAGGGAATTTATTGGCTTGGCTAATGGTGCCATCCAAGTCACCAATTTCGGTACCTATAATGGTAAGGGTTCCCTGACGGGTTAGCGTTAGTACATTTTCCCACTTGGTTCCACCACTTTTGTTGTAGGCTGCTTCAAGTAAAGACTTTGCATCGGTGACAGCAACATCTTGTGCAAAAGCGGCAGAAGCACCAAGTACAAAACTAAGAAGGAAAAAGGTGAAAATTTTTTTCATGGGTTTAAATAAGAGTTTAGGGTAGTTGTCCGGTAATGATGTAACTTAGCAATAACCGGAAGTTAATAGGAGAAACTACGGCCTTATTTGGGAAAAGGTTACATGAAGGCATATAAAAAATGAGGCAATCATGAAAACAATGCTGGAGCTCTGGATGAATAATGTGGGAATGGTCTGGGGATTGATGACTCTTGTATGGGTGTTAAGCCTGATTCGGCGGGATTCTGGCATTGTGGATGTCTTTTGGGGGCTTGGCTTTTTGATGCTTTCTCTGTATACCTTTTGGTGGGAATCGGTGGGGATTCCACGCCAATTTGTATTCATGGGCATGGTACTGGTTTGGTCTATCCGATTGGCAGCGCATATTTTTTTTAGGGGTTTACGGAAGCCCGAAGACTGGCGATATGCCCAGTGGCGGTCTGCACAAGCCCGTGAATGGTGGTGGAAAAGTTATCTGAAGGTTTTTATGTTGCAAGGGGTCATAATGTTGATATTGTTTCCCGCGATGATGGTAGTTTTGGTTACCCCTACCCCAGATGACTGGACTGTCTGGGATACTGTTGGGAGTGTATTGTGGGGGTTAGGATTGGTATTTGAGTGGGTAGCCGACGAGCAGTTGCGGAGGTGGAAAAAAAATCCCGAAAATAGTGGGCAGGTCATGGAGGGTGGCTTGTGGCGATACTCTCGACATCCGAACTATTTTGGAGAAGCGGTACTTTGGTGGGGGTACGGATGTTTCGCGGTTGCGGTAGGCGGGTGGTGGACGTTATATGTACCACTTATAATGACATATTTATTGGTTAAGGTGTCTGGTGTCGCCATGTTGGAGACCGGGTTAAAGACGCGAAAATTGGCATATCAAGGGTATATACAACGTACTTCGGCGTTTATTCCTTGGATACCCAAAAAAAAACAAAAACCAATGATAGGGAAAACGGAATAAGTGCATGAAAACATTGGGAGTAACAGGTGGAATTGGAGCGGGAAAGACCACCGTTTGTAAAATCTTAGAGAAACGAGGCGCACTCATTTTTTATGCGGATGTAGAGGCCAAACGGATTCAGGTGGAAGACGGCGAGGCGCGTGCTGAAATTCTTCGGCTGTTTGGACCAGCGAGTTATCTACCAGACGGGAGTCTAAATAGGGTTTTTTTGGCTCAGCAGGTTTTTTCGGATACTTCTAAAATGCGCTTGTTGAATGGTACTGTACATCCAAGGGTGAGAAAAGCCTTACTGGATAAAAAGGAATATGCCAAGAAGGCTGGATACCCGCTCTTGGTATATGAGGCAGCCCTGATTTTTGAAACAGGTGGCGAAGACGTGGTGGATGCCGTTTTGGTGGTGGATGCTCCAATCTTCGATCGGATTCAAAGGGTACAAGCGCGGGATGGTAGTACTATGGAGCAAGTAAAATCCCGAATACAAAACCAACTTTCGTCGGATGAAATGCGCCGTCGTGCCGATTTTATAATCGAAAACAAAGGCAATCCTGTAGATTTAGAAGAAAAAGTACTTCTGTTTTGGAAACAATTTGTGGAATAATAACCTTATGTTACCTGTAACTACTCTCCTGAATGGCCTTGCACATAAATGCACGAGTTTGTTCTGCTACTAGATTTGCCCGAATAGCCGGGTCGGGGCTAAAAGAGACCAATGGATGAACGGTTGCCGTTTTGCGATGTCGGTCTTTGGCCAAGCGCCACATTGCGGTGTACATGCTTTCGGAGTCTGACAACCAACGGCAAACATCAGGATGGCTATATTGGATGATTACCGGTAAGTAAGGTAAGTTACTCTCTACGGCCAACTTAAAAGCGCCTAATTTAAAAGGCAATAAATTTTGCTCTTCCTGATTGTTTATCGCCCCTTCCGGAAAAATGACCAAAGCGGGCAAGGGTGTTTCGTGTAACTTCTCAGAGACTTTTTTCTTGGCTGCTGCCAGCGATTTCCTGTCTGAGCGATTCACAAAAACCGTATCTATCGCAAAGGCAATCCAGCCAATGAATGGAATGGTTTTGACCCCATGATTGGCCAGAAACCGTACTGGCGAAACCGAGAAAAGAGTGGTAATGTCGCCATAAGAAAGATGATTTGGTAATATTAAGCCCTTATGCTGTTGAATTTTTACCGAGTCGGTGCAGACAACCTGAATTCCAAAAAGCCACGACGTAATCCGTGACATCCACATTGGTACCCACGCAGCCAAGCGAATGCCTTTGTATCGGAACGGCACGAGTGCCAATAACAGAATGACCAGCATTCCGGTGGCTAAAACCACAATCAATATGGTGCAGCGTAGGATGGCTAATAGCATGTTGTGAGGGCTTGTTGGCGTTTGGATTCTTTGTCTTGACGGTACACCGCCATGTTCGGAATATACTCAAAGACTTTCGTAAGCGTACCTTACTAAAATAAAATCTTCGTTGGCTCTCTGTCACGTTTTAAATTTGACTATGTGACTTACGATGTACTGGTATAAATCACATCACTTAATCTTGCGCCCATTTATGGTAAATGGGTGTACTGCAATATACCAGTAGCATTTGCTATTTGGTACTATATCGTTCCTTAGAAAAGAAGTAGGTGGCCCCGCCTAAACAGATCATCAAAACCCCTCCAATGCTTTCTTTTGGTCTATCTTGTATGATGAAAATCAGGACGGCACAACTGAACAATACATAGGCCCATTGAAGATATGGACGGAGTGGACTATGGAAGTGACCTTCGGTACGCTTGGTGCGGAGTAAACTGGCAACGGCCAGAGTTCCCATTAGTTGCAATACAAAAGAAGTATAAAGCAAGACTTCCTCTAAGGTTCCAGAAAACAATAAGATAAGCGTAAGCCCTGTTTGTAACCAGAGCGCCCGAACAGGTACATGAGCCCCATTGTTAGAGCGCAGAAACTGCCATAAACCATGTTGTTGTGCCATCATATGGGTAATGCGTGAACCAATCCAGATATAAGAACTCATCGTGGCAATGAGCTGAACGGCAATCCCTAAACTGACCCAGCTTGCTCCAGTGTTTCCCAAAATATTTTGAATAGCAATCAAAGCCACTTCGCTTTTACCCGTTAATTGATCCATGCGAGCAAACTGTAAAAACACAAGTTGTAGCGCGATATAAACAATCGTGACAATTAAGGTACCTGTTAGCAAGGCTTTGGGTAAATTTTTCTGAGACTGGTCAATTTCGCCTACAATATAAGCGGCGGCATTCCAACCCGTATAAGCATAGGTGACATAAAGTAGCGAAACCGCAAAACCCGTCGAAAAAACTTCGGGTTGGATCGGTGTAGAAAAATTAATGGCGTGGTTGGGTACATCACCAAAGAAAAAGGGCAGGGCTAATAAAATGCCAATAAACAACGCTTTAACGATGGTTGTGAGCAATTGGAACCGACTACTATGTTTAATGCTAATCGAGTGCATCGTACTAAGACCCAAAATCAAGGTCACCGATAAATAACGGGTATAAGGCACACCCAAAGGCTTGAGATAATCTTCCATCGCAATTGCAGCAATGGCGACCGGTGCAGAAAACCCCGCTACCAATGAAGTCCATCCTGATAAATAACCGAAAAACGGATGAAATGCCTCCGAAATAAAAATATAGTCTCCGCCTGAACGCTTATGATACGTACCAAGTTCAGCAAAAGTAAAAGCCCCAATCAAGGCCAAAACCCCGCCAATCAACCAGAGTAAGACAATGCTAATGGTGTTTTGTACGTTCGCCAATTGAAAGCCCAAACTGGTAAAAACGCCTGTCCCAATCATATTGGAAACTACCAATGCGGCGGCTGTGATCCAGCCAATCTTTGCGATCTCTGGTTGTTTCATATGTTTCCATTCTTTGTAAAAATAGCCTTGCCCCAGTCTGCTAGAGTAAGCCGAGGTAAGGCCATTTCATCGTGGTGTCGGTTTAGGCTATGGCTTAACCATACACAATGAAACACACCTGTCGTTCTGATTTGAACAGGGGTGTACTTGAATACCCTAAAATATGAATTTTCATAAATTTATTCGTCGGGATAAACACGCAACAGGTGGTTTGTACTCGTCGTGAAGGCCGAGAGACCTGTCGCCACTTTAGCGCGGTGTGTTTGGATATGGCCAAACAGGAAGCGATTGCGGGGTACCTCACCAAAATCCGCAACAGGGCTTTAAAATTACTTATTCACAGTCGTCAGTCAAATTTTTTTCACAGGTACTGCCGTGTTTGTCTTTTAACTGATAAATGGCTGTAAAAACGCTTTTTTAAATTAAGCCATTCAAGGGTTGAAGTTAGAGCATAAATGAATTAGCTTGAATTTTTGCTTCTTCCATCCTTAACCCCGTATTCTCATATGAAAAAGACAACCGAGACACGTCGGGATTTTATCCAGAAATTTGCTGGTGCTGCCATTGCTTTTACGGGTGCTCCGGCCTTCCTGTCTGCCAAAGAACAGGTCTTGTGTCGTAGTCATCCGGACAAATACAGCCTGAATGACCAAGTACAAATTGCGCTGATTGGAGCTGGTGGAATGGGTGTGGCAGATGCCATGACCGCCTTGCAAGTGCCGGGAGTGAAAATAGTGGCTGCCTGCGATCTCTACGATGGCCGCCTAACCGACGCCAAGCGGCGTTGGGGGAATGACCTTATGGTTACAAAGGATTACCGTCAGGTTTTGGAACGCAGCGATGTAGATGCCGTCATTGTTGGTACGCCAGATCATTGGCACAAACAAATCTCGGTGGATGCCATGAACAAGGGCAAACATGTTTATTGCGAAAAACCAATGGTACACAGTATTGGCGAAGGACCTGCGGTTATTGAAGCACAAAAACGCACCCGAAAAGCCTTTCAGGTGGGTAGTCAAGGCATGAGTTCGCTTGGAAACGAAAAGGCGAGAGAACTTTTTCGCGCTGGTGCAATCGGACAATTGATCTATGCCGAGGGGTACTGGGCACGCAATTCCCCCGTTGGTGCGTGGCAATACGCCATTCCGACCGATGCTTCTCCACAAACGGTGGATTGGGATCGCTATTTGGCCAATACCAACAAGCGTTCTTTTGATCCATTGCGGTTTTTTCGTTGGCGGAACTATCGGGACTATGGTACGGGTGTATCGGGTGATCTTTTTGTTCACTTGTTTTCCAGTTTGCATTTTGTCATTTCGTCTAACGGCCCCAATAAAATTATGGCAACAGGTGGTCTTCGCTATTGGAAAGATGGGCGGGAAGTGCCGGATGTACTACTCGGCATGTTCGATTATCCCGAAACACCCCAACATGCGGCCTTTAACCTTTCGCTTCGGGTAAACTTTGTGGATGGTACATCGGGGAGTACCTATTTGCGGCTCGTTGGTTCGGAAGGGGCGATGGATGTGACTTGGGATGATGTAGTCCTTCGGAAAAACCTTGCAAGCGATCCTCAGGATACCTTTATGCAACTTAAAGGGAATGAAATAGACCGTGTTTTGGGCGACCGAAAAAAAATGCTCCCGCCTCGCGAACAAAAATATCAGGTGGAAGAAGGGTATAAGGGCGCGCATTACGACCATTTCCTAAACTGGATGCGTGGCATACGGCTGGGGGAAACGGTCGTAGAGGATGCGGTTTTTGGGTATCGGGCCTGCGCCCCCGCCCTACTCTGTAACGATAGCTATTTTGGTGAAAAACCCGTTCGTTGGGATCCGGAAAACATGAAAGTCTTGGGCTAAGGCCATCTTTTTACCTTGTTATTAATCTCCCTTTAAACCATGAAACACACTTTTTTATTTAGCGGTCTTCTGATCGGACTATTCCACTTCGCTGCTTGCTCTGGAACTACTAAGATGCCTAACAAACTCAGTAAATCCGAAGAAAAGGCGGGTTGGCAATTACTCTTCGATGGAAAAACCATGCAGGGCTGGCGTACCTATGGGGCTACCGGAACCCGTGGATGGGCTGTTCAGAATGGAGAAATGGTGGCGCTGGGGCAGGCGGGCCACGAAGGAGTCGCCAATGATATTGTTACGGAACAAGAGTTTGAAAACTTTGATTTGGTTTTAGAGTGGAAAATCTCGAAGGGCGGGAACAGTGGTGTCTTTTTTAATGTGGTGGAGGACAAACGTTACAAAGCCGTCTATGAAACAGGACCGGAATACCAGTTAATAGACGATGTGGGGTTTCCTCAAAAATTAGAAGATTGGCAAACCAGTGCCGCCAATTATGCCATGCACCCGCCAGTGGTCAAAGCCTTTAACTCCGTTGGAGAATGGAATCAGACCCGGATTGTGGTGAATCAGGGGCATGTAACCCATTGGCTCAATGGTAAAAAAACGGTGGAATATCAAATGTGGACACCAGAATGGGAACGAATGGTAACAGCAGGCAAATGGAAAAATTTTCCAGGTTATGGCCGTGCAAAAAAAGGCAAGATTGCACTTCAGGATCATGGAAATCAAATTTGGTTTAAAAATATTAAAATCAAATCCTTATGATAAAGTATTGTGCGTTATTGGTCACGCCTTTTATACTTGCTGGATGTACAGGACTCCGTAAAAATCTGCAAGACATTACGCTCTTTAATGGCCGTGATTTAAAAGGGTGGGTGGTTTATGGTAGCGAAAAATGGTATGTAGAGAACGGTGAGTTGATCTCGGAAAGTGGGCCAGACAAACAATATGGCTATTTGGCTACTGAAAAGTCTTATCGAGATTTTGACCTAACAGCAGAATTTAAACAAGAGGCCAATGGCAATAGCGGTGTTTTCTTCCGCTCCTCCATCAAAGGGGTGAAAATCACAGGATGGCAGGCGGAAGTTGCCCCATTGGGGCAACACACAGGAGGGATTTACGAGTCGTATGGGCGGGGCTGGCTGGTTCAACCAGTGCCCGAAAAAGAACAGGCCCTTAAAGTGGAGATGTGGAATACCTTGCGTATTCGGGTGGTGGGTAACCAAGTGACCACATGGCTGAATGGAACCGAGATGGTCTCGATTCAGGATGAGAAAATTGGGGCCGCTGATGGCCAAATTGCATTGCAAATACATGACGGTGGTGGTATCAAAATTCGTTGGCGAAACCTGATGTTGACGCCATTAACACGGCCTTTACCTTAGTGCAAAGTGTTATTTTCCATAAGAATTTAGCGCCTTGTATCAGGTAAAAACCGTGCTCGAATGAAGGCACAAAAAGGTTTTAGGGTTGCGCATTAAATCGGTTAATTTTTCGGAACAAAGTGTACAGGTAAGCCTTGTACAAAATAATCAGTACTTGGACTTGGCATCCGGCTTCAGTTTGTCTATAGACGATGCACCGATGATTTAGGCGTCGGAATGGTGTATTCTGCCTTATCTTTCCATTTCATTTTCTGTCATACTTTTTCTTAAGTCGTTATGAAGTACCAACATTCTTTATGGTGGATGGTTTTGTTGTTGGCCATCAACCCTGTATTACATGCCCAGAATACAAATGGCCAAAAAACGGTTCGGGTGGTTTATTTAGTACCTGCGGATCGAACGCCAAAGGAATTGTACCGCAAGTCTATCGAAAAAGCCATCAAGGAGGTAAGAACTTGGTATTATACCACCACTGGGATGACCTTTACGCTCTCTAAACCCATCGTAGAAATCAAACGTAGCGAAAAACCCGCAGACTGGTTTGATAATACGCCCGATCAGATATGGAATGGTCAGTACCGAAATCTATGGTTTACGGGTAATACCAGAACGGAGATGGAAAGCATTTATGGAGAAGAGTACAATAATCCACGTTATACCTGGGTAGTGTATGTGGATGCCAAGGGGCAAACCGGAACAGGTGGCGGCGGACGAGCTACTTTGCCGGAACATGACGTACTGGGGGTGAGTGGGTTAAGTAAGGACCAACCTTACATTGGACGGTGGTACGGCGGCTTGGCGCACGAAGTAGGTCATGCGTTTGGCTTGGTTCATGCCGTTACCGATCAGTCGAATGCTTTAATGATGTATGGTTATACCCTTTACCCAAAGTCCACACTTACCCTTCAAGATATACTTATTTTAGATAATTCTCCTTTCATGAATGTTCGAAATACACGAAAAAAAGCGTTTAGTGCAAAATATCATCATGAAGGCGGCTGGTTTCTGAAGCAGGGCACAACATGGACAGAAACCGATAAAAACGGATTACCAAGCTATACGTTTCAGCAGACCTCTCAAGGCAAGATATTTTATGTAATCGAAGATCGCTCCCGAAATATGCAACTCCGAATTCCTGTTTCTGGAGGAACTTCCTTTTGGCGTACAGATGGGCAATGGAATCCTTTATATACCCTGAAGTTGCAGTAGCAAACACGGACTAAAAATGCCTTGCATGGTCGAATAATGCAAGGCATTTTTGGTTGAAGGGCGATTGGCCTTACGCCGTTCGAACCCACTTGATCAGGTCGCGCATGGAAGGCTTTTTGCCATAGCTCAAAACCCCAATCCGGTAAATACGAGCACTCACCCAAATGGCTCCGATGAAGGTAAAGACGAGCAATACAAATGCTACTGCTGGTTCCCAAAAAGGAACGTCGGTGGCGGCAATACGTGCTGGCATCAGAATGGGAGAGAAAAACGGAATCATGGAAAGGATCATGGCCGTTGTGCCATCTGGATTCATGATTACGGTATTGATAAACAACATCGGAATGATGATCAGAAATGTGATGGGCATCATTAGTTGTTGTGCATCTTGTGGTGACTCTACCGCCGAGCCAACGGCCGCAAAATAACTGGCATACAGTAGGTACCCACCCACAAAAAACAACACAAACCAGATAAATAACATGGGCGAGAGTTCTGGAATGGCAAATCCTGCACTATCCAAAACCTGCTGTTGCGAGGCCGTATCCGGTAAATTCATCTTGGTCGGATCAAAAAAGAGGAGCAGTAAAGGCCCCATGGCGGTGGTCATGGCCATAGAGACGGCGCTCCATGCCAACATTTGCACCAAGCCCAGTGCGCCCATACCCAAGACCTTGCCCATCAACAACTCGAATGGGCGAACGGACGATATGAGCACCTCCATCACGCGGTTCAGTTTTTCCTCGATTACGCTTTGCATCACCAAAGAACCATAGATAAACATCATCATATATATTAGAAAAGCCACTGCAAAAGCGATCCCCGTCAGAGCGCCCGTGGTGTCTGCTTTTTCGCCGGAAGCGGTGATTTCCTTCATTTCGAGGCGTGTATTCGCTGCAAAAATGGCCTTCACGTTGTCTGGAATATTGGCTTGCTTTAGCCGTGCTTCCCTAATCGCATCCTCGATGGCACTTTGTAGCTGGATTTGTTTGTTGATCCCTCCACCTCCGCCAGAGAAATACGTTAGTTTGGCATCGCCCTTGAGTGCATCGGACGGGATAAACAAATAACCGTCTAATTTGCCTTCCAGAACCTGTTTGCGCAAGGTTTCTTCGGTTGTTTGTGCCAAAGTCAGGGTGTAGGATTGTGGTAATTTTAGCAATGCGGCGACCACGCCCGTTTCATCTTTTATGGCTATCTTTTGGGCACTATCTTCCTCTATCCCAAGAGAGACGCTATAGATGGTTAAGCCGAGAAAAACCACCAATCCAAATGGAGCCAACAAGGTAGAGAGAATAAACCCTTTGGATTTGATGCGCTGCATAAACTCGCGTAGAAATACCAATTTTATTTTCATGATGCAACAAAGTTTGAGGTGGAAGGTGGCGTGTCTGAGGCAACAGTGCGGATAAAAATCTCGTTTAATGATGGCTCCATGAGTTCATAGCGGATAATAGCGACGCCAGCACCGATGGCCATTTGGAGTATTTTTTGTGCTTGTGCTTCTTGTGCAATCACCAACTCGGCGCGGTTTCTGGTGCGTGCTTTTACCGAAATACCATGAAGGCCGCCTGCTTGAGTAATCCATTCGTCCGAACCTTCAAACTCTACCTCTACAGTATTGCGCCCAAATGAGCGTTTTATCTCGCGAAGAGAACCTGTAAGGACGGCCTTTCCGTGGGCAATCAGGCATATATCGTCACACATTTGCTCCACTTGTTCCATTCGGTGAGAGGCAAACAATATGGTTTTCCCGATATTTTTTAACTCCAGAATCACCTCCCGGAGTAATTCGGCATTCACCGGGTCTAAGCCGGAAAAAGGCTCGTCCAAGATAATCAAATCTGGGTTGTGGGCAATGGTGGAAATAAACTGCACCTTTTGCTGCATCCCTTTAGAAAGCTCTTCGGTTTTTTTATTGGCCCAATCTGAAGCTCCAAACCGTTCTAACCAATACCGGACTTGCTTGCGTGCCTCGCTAGGGGAAAGACCCTTCAGTTCGGCCATAAAGATTAGTTGTTCACCAATTTTCATCTTTTTGTATAAGCCCCGTTCTTCGGGCATATACCCCATTCGGTCTTGGCTCCATGTCCCCACAGGTTTTCCTTGAAAAAGTACACGGCCTTCATCGGGCGTGGTAATATAGGTAATCATACGGATTGAGGTGGTTTTTCCTGCGCCGTTTGGCCCCAATAAGCCAAATAAACGACCCGAGGCCACCGAGAAAGAAATGTCATTCACGGCCAAGGTTCGGTCGTACCGTTTCGTAACACCCTCAATTTGTAATACAGGCATAAGCAAAATTGTTTAATGGGAGGAAAATCAATGGTTCGATGGCTTGTATGAGAAGTTACGATTTTTAGGAAAAAAAATCTTTCTAAAAGGTTATGTTTTTCGATGCTGATGTTTCATGTTGGAAATGCTATACATAACCCCCAAGCCTTTAAAAAACATGAAAACGGCCCTTTCTTTTCTGCTCTTCTTCGTCTCGTTTGCTCAGGCACAAAACTGGATACACACCTCTATCGGTCTCTATTCCGGTCATATTTCGGATTTGGTTTCTCTCCCTAATGGACGGATTTTTGCGGCAACCACAACTGCGGGTATATTCGCCTCGGAAGATGGGGGCAACTCATGGAAAGCGCTCAATCGGCAGTTGGGCAATCGTTGGGTTCAACAATTAGACACCGACACAAAAGGCGTTCTATGGGCCAGAACAGGCGAGGAGGACGATCCGGTCTGGTACACCTTAGATGCCAGTTCTAATGTGTGGCAAGAGGTGAAGGATGTCCAAACGCCCCTATTTAAAACAAAAAATCCGGCCTTTCTCTCCGATGGGCTGGGGCTTCGGGTGAATAATGGCTACTTGCAACACTCGGCAAATGGCGGCCAAACCTGGCAAAGCATTAATCGTCCGGAAGGATATATGGTCGTGAGTGCGGTCATTGCGACCAATGGCGCTTGGTTGGCCGGAACTCCAAACGGCTTGTGGCGCTCGACAGACCTCGGTCAAACGTGGCAAAAAGCCCAACTTACGGCTTTTGAGAGCCATGCCTTTTTACTTGACATCGATGGAAGTTTGCTCTTAATAAGCCCTACCGATGGCATGTGGCAAAGTAAAAACGAAGGCCGTACTTGGGTGGTTGCCGCTCCCACAACCACGCCTTTTGTAGAGATACAAAATGGTACATGGATAGCTGCCGAGCCGGGTGTTTTTCGCACCTCCACCAACCGTGGTCAAACGTGGCAAAACAAAACCGCATTTCATGCAACAGTAACTGCATTCTCTGTGACGCAAGACCGTTGGGTGGTGGGAACGCTGGGCAAAGGATTGTGGATTTCCGAAGACGGCGGGCTGAGCGGAAAAACCTTTGCTTTCGGGCAGACGGTGACCGCACTTGCACAATCTGGTGCAACCTTATTAGTGGCATGGCAAGAAGGTGGGGTAATGCGCTCTGGCGATGGTGGAAAAACGTGGCAAATCATAACAACACCCTTCCGACTGGTACACGAGTTGAAATGGATTGGTGAAACGCAAGTGCTGGCGCATACCAGTCGTGGAACGTACTACTCGGAAGATGCGGGCGAGAGTTGGAAAACGGCTAACTATCCTACTGGACCCTTGGATGCAGGGAATTTTTACGCCGCACCCAGTGGTCAGGTATTTGCCATAAATAAAGATTTTATATGGACTTCCACTGATAGAGGTGCAACGTGGACTACCCTTGCCCCTAATGCGATTGGCGCAACCGCTTTGGTATTAAACAAAGATGGCTATCTCTTGGCTGGAACAGAAACCGATGGGGTTTATCGCCTTGATCGTGCAGTCTCGGTTGCAAACGAGGCTGAAGGATTGCCACAAACTCGTCATCTTAAAGGCAATTTCCCCAATCCGTTCCATTCAGAAACCACCATCCAGTACCAACTCTCTAAAAGCGAGCATGTCCGGCTTCAAGTATTTGATATACAAGGCCGCTTGCGGGTAACCTTACAAGATGGACTAAGCCCAGCCGGACAACACGCCTTGCGTCTTTCCGCCGATAGCCTGCCAAGTGGAACATATGTTCTGGTACTCCAAACGCCACAATCGCGGCAAACGCAAAACCTGACAGTGGTGCGTTAACCTCTTAAGTGGCTTAGGTTAACCGTTGAAGGCTCGAACCATCTCGGAGATACCGGAGCGTATCATGGCGATGGCAATCGCCGCCAAAAACAGGCTCACAACTTTGGCAATGGCCTTTGTGGTTCCGGTCCCCAGGTAATGCAGCAACCGTGGGCCAAAATAAAAAACGACCAAAACAATCAGCAAGTTGGCCACCATAGCAAATAAAGTTGGTCCGTATCCAAAGGATTGTTGCGAAACCATGATGGTGGTAATGGCGCTAGGCCCCATGACCAACGGAATGCCCAACGGAACCACCCCTACGGTATAATCGGCTTCGTCTTTAGGATTGCGTCGCTGAAAATCGCTAAACAACAAGTCGTTGATGCTCAAGACCAATAAAATGATCCCGCCACCCACTTGCAAATCATGTAATTGGATGCCCAGAACGCGAAAAATCATATTACCGGAAAACAGAATCAGGAACGCTAAAATAAACGCTGCCAAAATGGCCTCCAATGCCAATTTATTACGGTTGTGGGTGTCCATCCCTCGTGTGATTCCCACAAAAAGCGGCAATATCCCGATGACATCTATGGCCACAAAGAGGGGTAAGAAGGCTTTGATAAACGGTTGAAAATCCATGACGGTATAAATGGGTTAGGGTTTTAGGGTAATGACAATGCAAATTTTACGCCAATTGGCGCGCTACCCATCGTTCTATCATGGCACTTCCAGCGATGTATCCGGATGTCCAGGCGTGTTGAAAGTTAAAGCCACCCGTCAAGGCATCTACATCCAGTACTTCTCCGGCAAAATACAATCCGGGAAACCGCTTGCTTTCCATGGTACGGAAGTCCACCTCGGATAAACGCACGCCTCCGCACGTTACGAATTCGTCTTTGTTGGTAGATTTTCCTGAGACCTCAAACTGCGCCTTCACACATTGTTGGGCCAAGCGTTGCAAGTGTTTTTTGGAGGCCTCTGCCCACCGAATGGTATCGCATTGTGCGGCCCCGGTAAGGCTTTGCCAAAGTCTGGTAGGAAGGCCCCAGAGTGGTATTGTGCCAATATTTTTTCGTGGATGTAAGGTTCGCTGTTGTTCAAAGAGCGAAAGGACTTCGTTTTCGGTGGCCTTGCCCATAAAGTTAATTTCTATCGTAAAGCGGTAATGGACATCGTTTAGTAAGCGTGCGCCCCATGCCGAAAGCCGTAGAATACCCGGCCCGGATAGCCCCCAATGCGTCACCAAGAGCGGACCTTCGGCTTGTAGCTTAGTCCCCACAACCCGAATCGTGGTGAAGGGAACCGTGATACCGGCTAAACCAGCCAGTCGTGTATCGTGGGTATTAAAGGTAAATAAAGATGGAATGGGTGGCTCGATGGTATGTCCCAGATCGGCTAACTGTTGCCAAATTGTGGCATTACTGCCTGTAGCGATCAATACTTTTGCGGCATTAATAACTTGCCCGTCCGAGGTGGTTACTCGCCAGCCAGCGATATTCAAAGGCGTAAGTTTGCGAAGCCCGCACTTGGTTTTTACCACCACGCCCGCCTTTTTTGCGGCTTCGGTTAGACATTGGATAATGGTCTCGGACGAGTCGGTAGCGGGAAACATGCGCCCATCGGCCTCTGTCTTGAGTGCTACCCCACGTTCGGCAAACCACGTGACGGTATGCCGAGGATTAAACCGACTAAAAGAACCTATAAGTGACTTTCCACCCCGAGGATAATAACTGGTTAATGCCTTGGGTTCGAAACAATGATGGGTTACGTTGCATCGCCCACCACCGGAAATTCGCACTTTGCCTAAAACATCGGACGCACGCTCCAATATCCAAACGTTCGCGTCTGGGTTCGATGTCGCTGCTTGGATGGCCGCAAAAAAGCCAGCGGCCCCACCGCCAATAACCAAAATATCGGGGTGAATCATTTTATGCGCGGCTTCTGTTGTGTAGATTTCTATTAGTATCTGCGCCTTCGATGAGCACTTCTTCGTCGGGAAGCGAGATACGAGGGGATTCTGACAGGGTTTCTGGATTTGTGGTTCGTGTTGGTGTATCGGCTTCTATCATCCGGCTGAATTCATTGAGCAAAATCTCACCTTTTGTCGGTTGCCGATTGCTTTGCACAACTGCTAATCGTTGAATTAAATACCCGATAAATAGGGTTAGAAATCCAAATAACCAACCCGAAATCCCAGCATCGGAGGCGGCATCTCCTATTATTCCAGTCAAGATAAAGATGAAGATAGTACTAAATACCAGGCCCAATTGTAATCCATAACGCTCTTCTCGGAGGCGAATCCGGGTGCGACCATTTTTAGAGGTGATGCTCATGGCGGCTATTTCGTTATGATCGGAAGCATAAATCCAATCGCGGGTATTGCCTACCCGTTCCACACGGCCTTGGTCTTTGTAGGTGAATCGCAATTTGTGTACCATTTCTTCCCATAAATCCTCACTTACATCTCCTTCCACCATTTTCTCTTGTGTCGTTTGTAGAGGGGCACCCCAGAGGTGGATCTTTTTTTGTGCGTCCTTTGCGTCTTGTTTTTGGAGTGCTTCCTCCAAAAATTGGGGCTGGATGCCCATTTCTTCTGCTAGTTTGCGCAATTCCTGTTCGGTAAGGCCATATCCGCTTTGTGCGTCATTTGCTTGCTGAAGTGCATACGCCTTTTGAATGAGCGCTCCCGTTTCTTTTTCGGTATAAAGCCGTTCTTTCATGTTGTTGCTATGGGTTTCTGAAAGATAATGGGATTAATATCCAGTCGCAAGAGTGGATGAGCAAGGCTTGGGGAATAATTCCTGCCATTCGTTTTGCACTCCCTCCAATCAAGTACGGCAAATGGCTTCGGACTGATGTAGGGTCAATTCATTTTTTCTTGTTTTGCTTAAGAAGCCAACAATGATAGCGACTGCCGCCGTCTGATAAGAATATACCCAACCATAAAGGTGTAGTTCTCATCTACTCCTCATATGCATACCGATAACGGATAGAGAGGTTTTGGGGCGAAAGGAAGAGGGTTTGGGAGAGTAACGTAAAGCGGGCCTCGATGGGAAGCCAGATACCCGCAACAGGTTGAAGCAAAAGTGTGCCGAAAGATTGTTCAGCAAAAATAAAATTCTGTATAGTGCGTTTTATTTCTACCCCCACTAATTTTTGATCTTGTTGGGTAATAAAATAGCGCAGTTGGGTGATTTCGGGTGCCGTGTGGTTGTTTGGATGAGCGGCCATTTCAAAAACGTGTACGGTTCCGAAAGGCAAATTACGGTCTTCTAATTGGCGGAACAGGTATTTTTCCCAGAACTGAGCCGATTTCATGGCGTTTGGATCTGGTAAGAAAAGTTCAGGAAAGGTCGTATCGGTGGTAGGGATTTCTTCTGTATTTTCAGGTTTAAACAGACCACTTTGGATGGCTGAGAGCACGACAGGTGGTTGTTTTGGGACGAGTCTCAGCGTCCTGACTTGCCTTCCCGTTTCGGCTCCGGATGTATCCAATACACGCAAGTCCACTTCTGATTGGTGTTTTTTGTGTACAACCCGCTCGAATGCTTTCCGAAAGTCGTCGGTTTTCATGGTTTGTAACTGAGCAATGACTGTTTTCCGGACACTCGTATCTTCTGTAAAGGGCAATTCCTGATCGTTCTTTGCTTGCTTGCAGCCGATCAGTATTACGGTCAAAAGGCTACTCAAAAAGAGGAATTTTATACTTCGCATGGATTTTGGAACTTATTTTTCTTCATAACGATGGTTTGCCGAAATGGTTCACCTGTGGTTGTTCTAAAGGATACGAATGGCGGTGTAGGCATTTTCCGATCCCTCTTCATGCCCAAGCCCTATAATCCGGATATAGCGGACGGTTGTTGGGGGGAAGGAAAAAGCTTGTAGGCCAGTTTGTGGATTACTTTGACTTTTCTTCAATATTCGCCAGTGTTTTCCGTCTTCTGAAGCCAATATCCGGAAAGCATACCGACGCGCTGTGGCCAAATGAAAAGCGATATGTACCGATGAAACAAGACGAGGCCGCTTGAAATCTGCCTCAATCCATGAATCAAGTGCAGAAGATTGCCAAAAAGTTGTCGGAAGGTCGTCGGTTACGGCCGAGATGGGATGGTCTTTGGGGTCTGAATTGGCAAACCAAGTGGTAGTTTGATAATCCAACAGGCGGATGTTTCGCCAACGTACTTTCAAGCCTTTTTTGGTGACATCGCTACCAATACCATGGACTTGCAGACCGATAAAACCGCTTAGGGTAAGGCCGTCGGCCAAATCTGCAACAGGAACCCCGTTGACCCATGTCCGGATACGGTTCCCAATAACTGCTATCCGGTAGTGGTTCCATTTGTTGTTGTGGAAAGCCTGCTGAGCCTTTGGCTTGTTTTTTAGGTCATACATCCACAAACGGCGGTTTTCATCATATATACCACCACTCCAAGCTCGTTTAGAAGGATCTACCTCAACTTGATACCCATGCACCATGCCATTTAGATAGTCGGGGAAGGTATTGCTCCTGATCTGAATGCCAGAGTTGAGTAGGGTATCCACTTTCAATTCTAATTCTAATACAAAATCTCCATAACGCTCGTTGGTGACCAGAAACGTATTAGGCGTATTCAGTGCTGTTTCCCCAATAATTTCGCCATTTTCAACTTGGAATGTGGCTTCCCCGCCCAAAATATGCCAACCTTTTAATGTTTTCCCGTCAAAAAGTTTGCGCCATCGGGGCCGAGCAATGGTCTTTTTGTGATGTCTTGGTGTAAGCGAAGAAATATGGTACGTCCGGAGCGGCTGTATCACGCCAATTTGTCGTGGGTTGGGTGGTATTGCCCTGAGTTCTTGTTCAGAATAGGGTTGGTTGTGTCTTTGCGTCTCCGCACGGAGTTGGATCAGGTCTTTTGCCCAGATAGCTCCTGCTTTATGCCCCCAACTATTCCGGATAAAGGTAAGTATGCCTGCAATGGCTTCGTTATTCACTTCGATGTTCTCGCGAAATCCAGGCATAGGTGTATTAAAGGCGTATGTTTTTCTTTGGACGGTAATGGCTCCAGCAAGACCATCCAAGACGATGCGACCCAGAACACGGGAATCGCCCGATACCCACTCGGATCCGGCTAAAGGTGGTGCTAAGTTTTTGATACCATTACCCGAAGCGCCATGACAGGTAGCACAATATTTGGTATAATTTCCTTTTCCAGCTGCAAAAAGGCTACGTTCCGGCTTGCTTAGGTGTTGCAAAGCGGCTTCGGACGATTGGCGGGATTTTTCGATTGCTTCACGGAGGGCGTTTTTTACAGAAGTGGGTACACGATGACCCAGAAAGCGCAGGGTGGTCGCTTCGAGGCCTGTCATATTGGTAATCAGGGCATCTATAAGTACGGGAAAAGTATCTGCTTCGGCGAGAATCGGGTATATTCCATTCAGTACGGCAATATTGTTGCGGGCATGGGCAGTCATGGCTGCCACCCAACTGGCTTTTTGTCGCACACTTACCGATTTGTCTGGAGGATGGTTCTTCAACCAAGACAAAGCTGCCGCATGTTGATCCCTTTCCGCCCATCGGGCCATTTGGTGTAAGATAGCTTCTCGAATAAAGCCCTCTGGTGCGGTCTGCCAAACGCGGTCTAAGTGCTCCACAGAATGTGCCTTTAGTCCTTCCAAAGTCCAGAGAGCATGGAGTTTTGTAAGCGGCGTCCCTACTAATGAACTTTGAATTAATAAAGGAATGGCCGTTGGATCGCCATGCTCCACCAAGAGCCGTTGGGCCGTGTCGCGCCACCAACCATTGGGGTGGGAAAGGGTCGTCACCAAGTGTTTTACCGTAGCCGTCCGAAGTTGAGGTGTTTTCCCCAATGGCTTGTTTTTATGACGGATGCGGAAGATACGCCCCATTCCGGTTGGTTGATCAAATCGGTATTGTTGGATGTGATTCCGCAGGTAGGGCGTCATGTAAGTCGCATGTTGGATGATCCCACTGTGCATATCCACAAAAAACAAGGATCCATCTGGGGCGGTATGGGCATTTACGGGGCGGAATCTTTCGTCGGTGGCGGTTAAAAATTCTTTTCCAGTATCAAAAGCACCTTGTGGTTGGTCTTGCTCCTCTCGCAACCGGATGTGTTTAATAAGATAGCCAACAGGTTCCATGACAAAAGCATGGCCCCGATACGCTATAGGAAACTGATCACCCCGATAAATGACGGGGCCACAGGCGCTGGTTACATTCTGGAGTTTTCCGGTAGCATCCAATACGCCTTTTTCGTATCCTCGGTTCACACCTCGTGTTTGACGGCGTGGGAAAACTGAGTTTGCCACCAATTGCAGGTTATAAACGGCATTGGATTTTGGGACATGGTGTGGGTTTGTCGGAAAAACGGCTGGTAGATAGGCATCACCAAGGAGTGTGGTACTATTGTTGTTGTAAAATAGTCGCCCATAATCATCTTGACTAATGCCCCATTGTCCCCTAAAAACAGCTTCTTCGCGTAGCCATCCGCTTTCATATTGGCGATACCGGACTTCTCCTTTGGCACTGTAAATCCAATTGTCCATTGCGCGGAGCAAGCCATTGGGTTGGTGTTCTACATTTCCGGTATTAGCATAGGTGCTATCTATCAGGACTCTTTGCCCTGGTTTGTCGTTTTGAACGGGCACAAACCAAAGGTTAGGAGGCTCGGCAAGAAGAATACCACCTTTTACAAACGATAAGGCACGCGGTTGTACCAAGCCCTTCATAAATGTTTTTCCCGATTCAAAGAAACCGTCACCATTCTTATCCTGCAAAATACTAATTCGCCCGACCGCCTTGTTTTCGTTGGTTCCATTGATGTTGGGCATGTATCCGCGCATTTCCACGACCCACATCCGTCCATTTTCGTCGAAATTTAGGGCAACGGGTGAAGATATTTGAGGCTCAGCGGCCACCAACTCCACTTGAAATCCTTCTTCCACCTGAAAATCGCGTATGGCTTCATCCGGCGTGAGAATTGGAACGGGAGTGTCTGCTTTTTTACATCCAAAAATGGAAATTACGAAAAAGAAAAGAGTGAGGCTGAGGCGCATGATTATAGTTTTTTTGAACGAAACTCCGTAAGATACGCGCTCGCAAGGGTTACACAAGCGGTTCTTGTTCTGAATCTTGAAGGTACGTGACGTGTGGAAATCCTTCGCTTAATGCTGGGTCAACGATGTTTCCGGAAACCCACATAAGTTTTGATACGTTAAAAAATAAAATCTTTATCCTACTACCCAAACCCTATTTCCTTACCCAATCTTTCAAACGTATGTCCATTCCTCTTTCACCCGAAAGGTACGCAGAATCCTTGGCGCAATTGCCCGGTTGGCGACTCGAAGACCGTGCCCTAAAAAAAACCTTTCATTTTACAAATTTCCGTACCGCTATATCTGCGATGGTACGTCTTTCCTTCGAGGCAGAGGCGCTCAACCATCATCCTGAATGGCTCAATGTCTGGAATCGGGTGGAGATTACCCTTCGCACACATGATGCAGGGAATCAGGTGACGGATTTAGACCTGACATTAGCCCACAAAATCGAAGCTGCACTGTCTGAATTTGGATGAGGCAATGGCTTAAAAAGATTGTACTCCCTCCCAATAGCACCGTATCGGCTGTCCTTGCTCTTGGCTGTGGGATTCGTTTCGTTTGGTTGTTTTTTTTAAGGTCGAAGACGGGTAGTTACCGAAAATCCTTTGAGATATTGGTTTTACGATACGTACAATCTGGCAGATGCCAATAAAGCCTTTGTGGCAATGTCGCCTACCTTTTTGAATAGTTTTAATGTCCTTCATGGATTCTTCTCGATGTGTTTGGTGGTTTATGAAACCCCATTCCTCATTTTGGAAGGTTCTAGGCGGGCATTAGAATCCATAAGATGCAGATTTGATTTCAAAAGCCGTTTAGCCCTTTGTATATTCTATGCTTTCTGTGGTTTCAAAATGAGTTGCATGGCCTACCATGCGCATCAGCGAAACCGTTTATCTCCGAATATTTGCATAACAACATGAGTTTTTTTGATTTGCAGGCAGCGAACGCGCAAGTGGCCCAAGAAAGTCACTTTGTGGATACGTTATTAGAAAGTGTTCACCGTGTGGTCGTGGGGCAACAATATATGATAGAGCGCCTCTTAATTGGGTTATTGGCCGATGGTCATGTTCTCCTCGAAGGCGTTCCCGGACTGGCGAAAACACTCACCGTGAGTACGCTTGCCAAAGCCATTGGTACGAAATTCCAGCGGATACAGTTTACGCCTGATTTATTGCCTGCCGACCTGATTGGGACATTGGTGTATAACCAAAAAGTGGGTGATTTCTTTATAAAACAAGGTCCCATTTTTGCCAATATCGTACTGGCAGATGAAATCAACCGGACGCCCGCTAAGGTGCAGTCTGCCCTACTAGAGGCCATGCAAGAGCGTCAGGTAACCATTGGAGAAACCACTTTTCAGTTGGAACAGCCTTTTTTGGTACTGGCCACTCAAAACCCAATTGAACAAGAGGGTACTTATCCGCTTCCCGAAGCACAAGTAGATAGGTTTATGATGAAGATAAAGGTGGGTTACCCTACGCGAACCGAGGAACTGGAAATCATGCGCCGAATGGCCCGAACCGGAGAAAAAGAGAATATCCAGCCTGTAGTACATGCCGAACAAATTATGCGGGCACGTCGGGTGATTAATGGTTTGTACATAGATGAAAAGGTGGAGCAATATATTGTGGACTTGGTGATGGCTACCCGCGAACCGCTTCGGTATCGTCTGCGTGATATAGAGCAATACATAGACTTCGGGGCTTCGCCGCGTGCCACCATTAACCTCAACCTTGCAGCTCGTGCCCATGCTTTCCTCCGCCACCGGGCTTACGTAACCCCAGAAGACGTACGTGCTATTGCAATGGATGTATTGCGTCATCGCGTTATAACAGGGTACGAGGCCGAAGCCGAGGAAGTAACTCCGGAAATGGTCATCCAAAAAATATTAGACACCATCGAGGTCCCCTGATGCCCATGATCCGTCCTTCTCGTATCCTGAAAAAATCTTCCATTACGGTCGCTTTTCTTATTAAACAGCTTCAGGAATTGCGTGGCGGAGGCTTGGAACTAATTACTGTTTCGGGTGCTGGTGCAGCAGAGAATCAGATTTCGCAACCCATTTCCAATCGCCCTGGCTTGGTATTGAGTGGGTTTACGGCTAAGTTCTCCGATCAACGGGTACAGATTTTGGGTAATACAGAGTGCTATTATTTGGAAAGCTTATCACCAAAGGCACGTAAAAAAGCCTTTCAGACGCTCATTTCGTTTCCTATACCGTGTCTTTTCCTGACGGATGACAACCGGATGTCTGATGAGTTGGTGTGGGAGGCGGCGCAAAAAAATATTCCGATCTTTCGAACGCCCAAGCCAACAGCAGCATTTGTATCGGTCTTACACGACTTTCTGGCAGATCAATTTGCAGAACAGCAAACCGTACATGGCTCCTTGATGGATGTATATGGCATTGGGCTATTGCTAACTGGTAAAAGTGGCATTGGTAAAAGTGAGGTGGCGTTGGATCTAATTGAGCGAGGGCATCGCTTGGTTGCAGATGACGTGGTAGTGCTGACACACCGCGAAGGAAATGTGCTTATTGGTTCAGGAACCGATTTGGTGCAGCATCTTATGGAAATCCGTGGCTTAGGCCTGATTGATGTGCGTGCTATGTTTGGGGTGCGGGCCATCCGGTTTCATAAACGGGTGGAAGTGGTGGTGGACTTGCAAACGTGGGATCCGGAGAAAGAGTACACTCGTCTGGGGATGGTAGATGAACACAAGGCATTTTTAGACGTCTCGTTGCCGCTCGTTAAACTGCCCATCATTCCCGGAAAAAACATGACCGTCTTGTGTGAAGTCATTGCGATGAACCACCTCCTGCGATATTACGGCTACGATCCTGCTGTTGTGTTTCAGGAACGCTTACAAGAACGTATCCGCCAGAAAGGCCCGGACGCCACGAGAGGGATTGAGTATTTTGGACATGATTTTGAATAAATGCAATGACTAAAAAGGTAACGCAATAATGATTTTGGCTATAGCGATATTTTTTATAAAGTGTACTTTTTATCAGTATATAAAAATATTTCTTTAATAGTAATGTATAAATTATATTAGGATATGCTTGATTATGACAAAAATACCATTCACCTCTACCTTCCGATCACGTGGTGGTGATTGGCTCATTGGTCAAGGTCTTATATTTGTACTTTATGTATGGGTACTCTTTAGGCCGTTTTATCGAGGGACGTATGTACTGGATGCCGGGTGGTTGTCGTTTGTGGGGGTTTTTTGTACACTTTTTGGCATTTTTATGGGCATCTCGGCGTTTTGGGCATTGGGTAAAAGCCTAACGGCCTTTCCGGCACCCGTGGAAAATGGTCGTTTGGTGTCTCACGGTGTCTATAATTGGGTTCGTCACCCCATCTATGGTTCCATTATCCTTTCTGGTTTGGGTGTGGCTTTCTGGGTTCAAAATCTTGAAGCAGCCCTTGTGGTGGTGGTGCTACTGATGTTCTTTCGGATGAAGTCTGCCAGCGAAGAGGTATTCCTAGAGCAAAAATATCCTGAATATGCGGCCTATCGCCTCAAAATCCGTCACCGGATGATCCCGTTTTTATGGTAGATTCTGCGTCTAAACGTCATAATTTATCTACGAACGGTTGGGCTATTTCTTAATTGAGGCGTTTACAGATAAATCATTATTGGCCCTGTCTGCCCAAATACTTTTTTGTCCGTTATCCTAAGTCTTTAGATTTGCGAAACTTCTAAGAAAGCGTGAGTTTAAGAATTAGGAGGAATTTGGTTGCATCAAATTAGGTGGGAAGGCGTTCATGTACGACTTACACGCAACTTGTAACCCTTTCGAGCAGCAACATGGGCTTCAGTACGCATCAGCACAAGCAAAAGCTAAGGAGTCAGAAGATGGCACGCACCTTCGACGTTCCTGTTTTCTACAAAAGCACCGTTATTTCCACTGTAAAAGAGGTGCAAAAAGTGATGGATCCGCGCAAGCGCGATCTGAGGCCCGCTGTTTTAGACTATGGTCCGATCCGTTTTAAAATTGCTCGCCACTTTGGATTTTGTTTCGGTGTGGAACAAGCGGTGGATATTGCATACCGTGCGATAGAAGAAAATAAAGAAAAGCAGATTTTTTTGCTGTCGGAGATGATTCACAACCAACAGGTGAACGAAGATTTAAAGGCACGAGGGGTACGGTTTTTACGCTCTACGACAGGTGAACAACTGATTCCCTTCGAATCACTTACACCGCATGATATTGTCATCATTCCTGCATTTGGTGCCTCATTAGAGGTGGAACAAGCACTACAAAAAAAGGGCGTGGATGTGCAGCAGTATGATACCACCTGCCCGTTTGTCATGAAAGTTTGGAAGCGGAGTGCCCAGATCGGGCAAAGTGGATTTACCATAGTGGTACATGGCAAGCGATACCACGAAGAAACGCGAGCAACCTTCTCGCGGGCCAAAGAAACCTCGCCGGTAGTGGTGGTGCGAGATCTCGAAGAAGCACAGTTGCTGGCAGAAGTCATCCGAGGTGAACGCGACACAGACTTTTTCTATCAGGTCTTTGCAGGCCGATATTCCGAAGGGTTCGATCCACAAAAAGACCTTCAAAGCATAGGTGTGGTAAACCAAACTACCATGTTGGCCACAGAGACCCAAGCTATTGTAGATTTACTTCGCCAAGCGGTGGAGGTGCGATATGGTGCAGAATCTCTTCATGCTCATTTTGCCGATACAAGTGACACGCTTTGCTATGCTACTAACGAGAACCAAAGTGCAACTCGTGCCTTGATAGACGATGGCGGAGACTTGGCCATTGTGGTGGGGGGGTATAACTCCTCGAACACAAGTCATTTGGTAGAACTATGTGAAGAGGTCATGCCCACCTATTTTATCTCACACGCCGATGAGATTGCCTCGGCCATGGAAATTTCCCATTTTCTATATGCATCAGGTAAGCGTATTCAAACCCGTTCTTGGTTTCCGAACAAACGCCCGTTAGATATTGTATTGACTGCTGGAGCCTCTTGCCCGGACTCGTTGTTGGAAGAAATCCTTCGTAAAATCGTAGGCTGGTTTCCAGATGCCCGCTCCGACGAAGATGTGCTGGAGGGGCTTAAGCACAATTTATTGTCGCTAAACTAAACGGTAGCATTCTTGCAGTGCAAATTTGTACTTGGGTATTGATGGGTGTTTGGGTGTACCTGACTATATCCACCCAAATACAAAACCTAAAAAAGATGCGGTACAAAATGCTATTATGGATTGCTTTAGGGAGTCTTTTCGGTTGTGACTCTTTGGCAAACCCAGATGTAAAGCCTTTTTCTGTAGTTCGTAAAACCCTGTATGTAGGCCCGGAACAGGTGGACTGTGTGGGGGTGGGGCCACAAAAATGTCTGCTCGTTCGCGAAAAAACCACAGAAGAGTGGACGTATTTCTATGATACTATCTTGGGATTCCACTTTCAGCCGGGGTATAGGTACACCTTAGACGTAAAGCGAGAAACCCTTAGATACCTGCCCGAAGATGCAAGTCCTTATGTTTGGACTTTACGCAAGGTGACCAGAAAAGAACCTTTCCAATAATTAGGACTTTGTTTTGTTATAGGAGCGACTCCATGCATGGTTTGTGGAGGTGCTTATTTTTTTGGAACAAGCCCATATAATAATATACAGTTACCTATTGTATAGATGGTCAAAGAATTATCTTGTACACAAGTTAAATCTACTAGTATCAGATCTATATCTTAGTCATCTTATCTATATAAACAATTTTTGTCTTGCTATGAAGTGTTTTTTATCTTTGAATAATTGCTTTTGCAAAATTTGTTAAAAACCCAGAGCCACGTTGTCCTCGTGTTCTGGTTTTGGATAGTCTTGAAAAATGGAAAGCACGTCTGCATAGTCAAGAAAAACTGACCAAGCAAATGCGCCAACTGGTAATTGATGTCACATATCCTAGACTGCCACACGCGAATCACCTTTCTGAGAGTGATAAGAAGCAATTATTAGAGGAGGTGTCCTCTTTTAAAGCACCCCTACCAAGTCAATCCGAATAACCTGCGCGTACTCGATAAGGAGATCCGTAATCTTAAACTACAAGAATTGCTAAATCAGGTTTTTGTGTATGGTTGGTCTGGCTAAACAACGCTTAGGATAGAGAAAACCTACGTATCAAAACTCCAATTTTGGAGTTAGCATGGAATTCCGTCTTCGTCATAACTACTTCAATCTTTCAAGTTTAACTGCCCAAAATTCCACGCTGAATTAATTCATAAAGCAAATTCGAGCCAAGCCAATGTTGTAATTTTGCTATCCCGCCCCTCCCTAAATATTGTTTAATCACTTTACGTTTCGATGTTGTTCAGTACAGTATCGTGACGCACAAAGCCCCCTCTTATGCCAAAGATCAAAAAAATCCTTATCGCAAACCGCGGCGAAATTGCTTGTCGGGTGATTCGTACCTGTAGGGAACTGGGAATACAATCCGTAGCTGTATATAGCGAGCCTGATCGGACGGCGTTGCATGTGCAGATGGCGGACGAAGCCTATTTGATTGGCCCTGCCCCATCCAACCAATCGTATCTGGTAATGGATAAAATTCTGGAAGTGGCACAAGTCTCTGGTGCAGATGCTGTTCACCCCGGTTATGGATTCCTTTCCGAAAATGCAACGTTTGCACGTCGGTGTGCAGAGGAAGGCATCATTTTCATCGGTCCGCCCACCGGAGCCATCGAGGCGATGGGTGATAAAGTTACTTCCCGCTTGTTGATGAAGGAAGCCAATGTACCAATGGCTCCCGGAACCACGGACTCTATTGACGACGTAGAAGAGGCCAAGCAGATTGCCGTTTCTATAGGCTTCCCTGTACTGGTTAAAGCCTCGGCGGGTGGCGGTGGCAAAGGGATGCGCATCGTACACAAGGTGGAGGACTTCGAGAATGCCATGCAATCGGCTCAATCTGAAGCACTTTCTGCTTTTGGTGATGGTCGAGTATATGTAGAGAAATACATTGTAGAGCCGCGCCACATCGAGTTTCAGGTATTGGCAGACCAGCACGGGAATGTGGTTCACCTCTTCGAGCGGGAATGCTCCATCCAGCGCCGTCACCAAAAAGTGGTAGAAGAAGCACCTTCCTCTATTCTAACGCCAGAAATGCGGGCGCAAATGGGAGAAGCAGCCATTAAAACGGCCAAAGCGTGTGGTTATGTAGGTACAGGGACCGTAGAGTTCTTGGTGGACAAAAACCGCAATTTCTACTTCATGGAAATGAACACCCGTCTCCAGGTAGAACATCCGGTCTCGGAGATGATCACCGGAATAGATTTGGTGGCCGAGCAAATCCGGGTGGCCGAGGGCGAAGAACTGGGCTATACACAAGAAGATTTGCACATTAATGGTCATGCCATCGAGTGCCGTGTTTATGCAGAAGACCCCACAAATAATTTCTTGCCAGATCCTGGGCACTTAGATCGTCACCAGCCACCGAGCGGTCCAAACGTACGGGTGGATGCAGGGATTGCGGAAGGGATGGACGTACAGATTTACTACGATCCGATGATCTCCAAACTCTGTACATGGGGCAAAACCCGCGCCGCTGCCATCCGGGCAATGCGTCGTGCCTTGCGTGAATATGAAATCGTGGGGGTTCAAACCACTATTCCATTCTGCCAGTTTGTAATGCAGCACGAGGCCTTTACCTCTGGAAACTTTGATACACACTTTGTGCCGCTTTATTTTACACCCAAAGAATTGGCATTGGATGATGCCGGAATGGACGAGGCCGCTGCTGTAGCTGCTGTTCTGATGCGAAGGGCTGGACAAGGGGTGGCCGGGAAAGAAAAATCCGCAACCGCTACCACCACCAGTACCACCGGAGCATCTATCTTTATAGATGCCTTCGTTTCGCCTTGGGCGCTACGCCGCAAACAATAAAAAAACAATACCAAGATTCCTTGTGAAACTCCGAATTCATTGCAGGATTCGGAGTTTTTTTTGAGGTACACAAATCTGAATTGGGGTGCATTTCAACAATGCCAATACTCATATTACGCACATAGACTAATAGCGACTACGATAGACCCTTATTTTGGAATCGTGTGGGCGGTGGCCATATCCCAAACGTAGGTAGTGTCATATAACGAGTGACATATTGTAGTTATGGATGAGATATTTCAGATATAATTCATGCATGACCTCGGACTTTGAAAATGACAACGTACAA
>ERZ761602.317-NODE-317-length-111333-cov-42.297426_pt1 | contig 111333 bp, 93 predicted proteins | sample MGYA00512165_ERZ761602 | MGnify/ENA primary metagenome ERZ761602 (study PRJEB28899, sample SAMN02445085) | bioreactor sludge metagenome | biome: EBPR sludge; isolation source: Thorneside wastewater treatment plant | place: Australia: Brisbane, Thorneside...
GGCTCAGCACCTCGTCCAGATCCGCCCGCACCGCCGAGGCATCGGGATAGCGAAGATCGGGGTCGGGGGAGAAGGCCTTCACGAAGATGTCGTCCAAACGCGGGTCCAGTTCGGGGAACATCTCGCTCGGCAAATCGAAGGCCCCCCTCGGCAGCTTCCCCGTCAGCAACTGGTAGAGCATCACCCCCACCGCATACAGGTCGGCGCGGTGGTCCACCTTCCGGCCCGTCTCCAGGGCCTCGGGGGCGAGGAAGTCGGGCGTGCCCACCACCATGTTGCTCATCGTCAGCCCGAGGGCCGCTTCGTCGGTGCCGTCGAAGCGCTTCGCCAAGCCGAAGTCCGCGATCTTCACCCGGCCATCCCGCGTGAGCAGGATGTTCGCGGGCTTGATGTCGCGATGGACGATCCCGTGGCTGTGGGCGTAGGCCAAGGCGTCGAGGACGTGCGCGATGATGGCGATGGAGTCGTTCTGCGAGAGGCGGCCTCCCTGCTGCTGGAGGTATTGGCGGATGTCCATCCCGTCGATGAACTCCATCACGAAGTAGAGCTGCCCGGCGCTGGTCTCCCCGAAATCATGCACGGAGATGATGGCGGGGTGGTCGAGCTGGGCCATGGCCTGCGCCTCCTGCTCGAAGCGCTTGGCGTAGTTCATCTCGTCGCCGTCGGCGGTGAGGGTCTCGGGCAGCACCTTGATGGCCACGGTCCGGTTGAGCTTGGCCTGCCGCCCCTTGTAGACTGCGCCCATGCCGCCGCGCCCGAGGATGTCGGTGATCTCGTACTGCGGCAGCATCGCCTGCAACTCGTCCGGCAGGGGCGGTTCCCAAGATGGCATGGACGGGATTATGACGGTTTCCGCGATTGGAGGCAAGGGGAAAATCCGAAGCTCGAAATCCGAAGTGGCCGACCGCTGATTGACGCGGATCTTCGCTGATTTTTTTGGGCTTGGAAAAATCAGCGGGAATCAGCGAAGATCAGCGGTCGTCGGCGCAATCTCGCGCCTCTTCGCCCTTTCTCCCCTCCCCTCTATCACGTAGGATTCCCAGAGGACCATGACCGCGCCGGAATCCATCAAGTCCGAGTTCCTCCTCCTGCTCTCGCCCGAGACGCATTTCGAGGTGCTCTTCGACCACCTCCCCGGCGTCTCCTTCTTCGCGAAGAACCGGGACTTCCGCCTCGTCGCGGCGAACCGGGCCTTCTGGGAGCGGCTCGGGGCGAAATCCGAGGCCGAGGTGATCGGCAAGCACGACTTCGAGCTTTTCCCCGAGAGCCTCGCCCGCAAGTTCCGCGAGGACGACGAGCAGGTCGTCGCCACGGGCAAGCCGAAGCTCAAGATCGTCGAGCTCTTCTTCAACCGTCAAGGCCTGCCCGACTGGTATTTCACGAACAAGTTCCCCGTCTTCGGCCGCGACGGCTCCGTCGTCGGGGTCATGGGCACGGTGCAGAGCTACACCGGGCGGAAATCGGCCTTCGTCCCGCACCAGCAGATCGACCGCGCCGTCGCCTACCTGCGCGAGCATTTCCACGAACCCGTCAACCTAACCGATCTGGCGAAGCGCACGGGGATGTCGGTGCGCCAGTTCAACCGCCGCTTCCGCGAGGTCTTCGGCACGAACCCGCGCACCTTCCTCGTCAAAACCCGCGTCCAAGCCGCCTGCGAAACGCTGCGCACCAGCGACAAGCCCATCGCCGAAATCGCGCTCGATTTCGGCTTCTGCGACCAGAGCGCCTTCACCCAGCATTTCCGCCGCCACATGGGCCTGACCCCGGCGGCCTACCGGCGGAGGTCGTGAGCGGCGCTCACAGGCCACCCGGCTCCTGGAGGAGCTGGCCGATGCGCTGCAGCAGCCGCCCCGCCGCCCCGCCGTCGAGAATGCGGTGGTCGAAGCTGAGGATGAACTTCGACTCCATCCGGGGGACGAACGCGCCTTTCTCCTCGTCCCACACCGGCATCTTTCGCCCCGCCATCAGGCCGAGGACGAGGTTCTGCTCGGGCAAGGGGATGGGGCTGGCGGCGGTGATGCCGAAAGGCCCCACGTTCGTGATCGTGGCGATGCCGCCGCCCATCGCGTCCTTGGGCAGACGACGCTCTTTCGCGAAGGCGATGAGTCCGTCGTAGGGGCCTTGCAGTTCGGACAGGGTCTTCCGGTCGACCTGGCGGATCACGGGTACGAGGACGCCGTCGTCGGCCTCGACGGCGAAGCCGATGTCGATGGCGTGGGGATGGACGATCTTCGTGCCGATGAGACGACCGGCCACGGCGGTGTTCTCGGAAAGGGCGAGGGCGAGGGCGCGCATCGCGTAGAGGCTGATCCCCGGCTTCGCCGCGACGCTCCTGCGGTGGGCCAGCACGGCGTCCAAGGCCACCGGCACGGTCACGCTGGCGAGGGGGCGGGTCCAGCTCCGCCGCATCGAGTCGGCCACTGCGATGCGCATGGGCGAGGCGTCGGTCATGCGGCTCTGGTCGAGGGCCTTGATGAATTTTTCGAAATCCTCCACGGTGACGCGCCCTCCCGCGCCGCTGCCGGGCAGCCCGGCGAGATCGGCGGAGTTCAGCCCCAGCTCCTCCATGCGGTGGCGGAGGCGCGGGCTGAGGTAGACGCTGGAGCGCACCGGCACGGGCAAGCCGCCCTCCACGGTGGGCTGCACGGCGGCGGGGGCCGAGGGGTCGATGAGATCCTGCTCGGAGACGGCGAAGTGGAGGTTCGCCTCGGATGGCTCGCCGCCGTCCGCCGCAGAGATCTCGGCAGGGCGGATGAGGCCGGCCTTGAGGGCGTCCTCCTCGCTCGCCTCGATGACGGCGATGGGCGAGCCGACCGGGTAGCTCGTGCCGACGAGGGCGGTGATCTCGGCGATGACGCCGCCGCAGGGGGTGGTGACCTCCATCACCGCCTTGTCGGTCTCGACTTCGAAGAGGTTCTGGTCCGCCTTCACCGTCTCGCCGGGCGCGACGAGAATTTCGCGGATGGTCGCTTCGGCGATGGACTCGCCAAGCTGGGGCATGGTGATGGGGAAACGGGGCATGGAAAAGGGGGCGGCGAATCGCCGGGGTCCGATATTTCAGCACAGTGGAGAAAAATGGGGACGCTGCAAGTGCCTCTTGTCGTCTCCGCTCACCTTGGGCGGGGCTTACAGACATGCGAGCTGCGGGCGCAGGTAGAGAAGTTCGTGAGAACTTCTCCCCGCCGCAGCCCATAGGACGCCCGTCGAAATTCTCACGAATTTCGCTACGAGGCACTGCGAGCACGGAGTGTCAGATTCCCGAGCCTCTCCGACAAGACCCTCTCGAAGACCGCCGCCGTCGCTCGCGCCATAGCTTCTCGCCCGTTCGTCCGCTCCACCCAAGCACGACCCTGCCCGCCGAGCGCGGTGGCTTTGCCCGGCTCCTCCAGCAATTCCCCGAGTTTCGCGGCGAGATCGGAAGCGTCCTCGGGACGGCAAAGCAAGCCCCCTCCGCCCGAGGCGATCATCTCGGGGAAGGCCCCCCGGTCCGGCACGACCACGGGCAGGCCGCAGGCCATGGCCTCCAGGGCGTAGATGCCCTTCGGCTCGACGAAGCGGGCGGGAACGGTGAAAAGGTCGATCTCGCGGAGGAAATCCAGCTTCGCCGCGCCGTCGGGCGCCTCGACGTGCCGGAAGCGCCCGGAAAGGCCCGCCGCCTCGATACGGGCGAGTTGTGCCTTCCAGAAGGCGCGATCCTTCTCCGAGAGCCAGCCTCCGGCGTGGAATCGCAGGCCGGGGAAGCGGGGGGCGAGTTCGAGAAAAGCGCCCACAGCCAGATCGAAGCCCTTCTCCGGGGAGAGGCGGGCGAAATATCCCATGACCTGGCCGGGAGGCCGCGACCGCCTCGCCTCCAGCACCTCGTCGAACTCGGACACGGAGACACCGAGGGGGACGAGATGGAAGCGCTCCTCCGGGATCCCCAACAATTCCCCCATGTGGCTCCGATAATGCCCGGAGAAGGTGATGAACCCATCGGCCTGCTGCGCGAGCCGGCGCATCTCCGCGAGCACGCCCGAGCGCCACGGCTCCTCCAGTTCGTCGAGGAAAACGTCGTCGCCTTGGAGGGTCACGAGCACGGGCACACCGAGCTCGCGCCGCAGCGCCGGGATGGAGCCACCCACGAGGAGGTTGGTCAGGCAGATCAGATCGGGCTTGGCCACGTCGCGCAGCCATTCGACAAGGCGGCGCACCTCCTTGCGCTGATGGCCATGCTCGCCTTTGACCATCGAGAGGGTCAGCGAACCCAGCTCCTTCGCGCTCACCGCGACGGCGCGCGAGGCGACGCGGCGGATGAGGGCGGGATGGTCGAGCCAGCGGTCGAGAAAGGCGGGCAGATGGCGGAACAGCGGAATCCTCTGCTGGAGGTAGACGTTGATCCCGCCGAAGAAAATCTGGTCGACGGAGCGGTCCTCCTCGTCCACGCGGATGGGGGTGTAGAGCGGCAGCAGGGTGACGTCCCAGCCGAGCGCGGAGAGAGCGCCCGCGAGGGCGTTGTCCCGTAGGCAACTGCCGCAATACATGCCGCCGGCTCCGGCGGTGAGGTAGACGATACGGGGAGGAGCGTTCACGATGGGTCGCGGAGATGCGTCGGCGGGAATATCGGCGCGGCGGCGGCCTTCCGCCAGTTTTCCCGGAAATTTCCACTTTACAGACAGGTCTGTCTGTTTATGGTGTCTTCGACGATGAGGAAACTGAGGAAGCCTAACGCCAAAGAGCGCATTTTGGAGACCGCCGGGGAGCTGTTCTTCCAGCGGGGCTACTCGGGTGTCGGGATCAACGAGATCATCGAGAAGGCGGGGACGGCGAAGGCGAGCTTCTACCAACACTACCCCTCCAAGGAATCCCTCTGCGAAGCTTGGCTGCGGGCGATCCATGAGCGCTCGGAGGAGGAGCGGAGTCTCCTGCTCGCCGCCTCCGAGGCCCCGGCGGCGAAGCTCGCTGCCTGGTTCGACCGTCTGGAGGAGTTTCTCGTCTCCAGCGGCTTCCGGGGCTGCCCCTACTCGAACACCGGAGCGGTCTCCGACGAGAGCTGTCCGGGCATCGTCGCCGAAATCCGCCGCCACAAGGAATCGACCCGCGTCTTCCTCCGTCGGCTCGCCGCCCAAGCCATCCCCGACAGCCAGCGGGCCGACGAGATCGGCGACCGACTCTTCGTCCTCTACTCCGGCGCAACCAGCGAAGCCCAGAATCTCAAGGAAATCTGGCCCGTTCAGGTCGCCCGCGCCGCCGCCGCCGAATGGCTGGAACCTTGATTTTTCGACCCATGAGACAGACAGACCATTCTGTTCAAAATATCGACCTTTTGCCCATGAACACCCCTCGTCTCGATCCCGAAGGATGGAACCTCGCCCACCGCGACGCCCTCCTGCGCTTCGCCCTGCAACGCGTCTCGGACTACGGTTCGGCGGAGGATCTGGTGCAGGACACCTTCGTCTCCGCCTGGCACGGACGGGAGCATTTCCGCGGCGAATGCTCGGAGCGCACCTGGCTGACCGGCATCCTCCGCAACAAGATCATCGACCACTACCGACGCGATTCCCGGCGTCCCGCCATCCTCGCGACCGATCTCGACCGTCCCGAGGAGGGCGACGCGGCGGCGGTCTCGTGGATCGACCTCCAGCCCGACCGCCGGGAAGCCCACCGCCCCGGCGCGGAGACGGAGCGCCACGAGTTCATGAGCGAGTTGGAGGAAGCCGTGGGCCGCCTCCCGTCGAAAATGGGACGCGCCTTCCGCCTCCGGGAGATCGAGGGGCTTTCCACCGAGGAGATCACCCGCGAGCTCAACATCACCAAGTCGAACCTCTGGGTGCTGATCCACCGGGCGAAACAAGCCCTCGGCGAATCCCTCGCGGAGAGCTGGTCCGACCTCGACGGCTTCGGCGACCGGATGGCCGCCTGACAACCTTCGGATTTCGGATTTCGAGCTTCGGATTTCGACGTTGGACTCCGAAGCCATGCGTGATGAGGGACGGATGGCAAGCTTGCCTTGCCCGGCAGACGGAACGAAGGATGCCCCATCCATGCATCGGCCCGACCAGCTCCTCGTCCTCTGTCTCCTCGCGGGCTTGGCTTGCCAAGCTCCGCTCCACGCCGGACCTCTCCGGGCGGGAGCGGCGACCAGCAACATCACGCCCGAACTGGGGAAACCGGTCGAGGGCTACGGCAGCACCGTCCCGACGAGCCAGGTCCACGACGAACTGCACGCGCGATGCCTCGTCCTCGACGACGGCGACACCATCCTCGCCCTCGTCGTCTGCGACCTGCTCGGCATCCAGTTGGGACTCGGCACGAAGGCGCGGCGCCTCGTCGAGGAGCGCTGCGGCATCCCGGCGGAGAACGTCCTCATCTGCGCGACCCACGCCCATTCCACCATCGGCGGCACCTCGGGAGGAAAGCGTTTCTCGACCGAAGAGGAGGGTCTGAACCCCTACCAGTCCTTCGTCGCCGACCGCATCGCGGACGGGGTGCTGCGGGCGAAAAACCAACTCCGTCCCGCGGAACTGGCCTTCGGCACGGTCGAGGCCCCCGAGCACGTCTTCAACCGCCGCATCTTCATGAAGCCCGGCGCCGTTCCCGCCAATCCCTTCGGCAGTCCCGACGACCAAGTGCAGATGAACCCGCCCGGGGCAAGCCCGAACTACGTGAAGCCCGCCGGACCGACCGACCCCGTGCTCTCCTTCCTTTCCATCCGCGACAGCGGCGGAACGCCGCTCGCGCTGTTCGCGTCCTATTCCCTGCACTACGTCGGCGGCGTCCCGCCCGAGGACGTGTCGGCGGACTACTTCGGCGAGTTCTGCGAGCAGTTGGGCCGCAAGATGGCCGTCGCGGACCAATACCCGCCCTTCGTCCCCATGCTCGCCAACGGCACGAGCGGGGATGTCGTCAGCATCGACTTCCAAAAACCGCGTCCGAAGAATCCGCCCTACGAGAGAATCCGCCAGATCGCCGCCGATCTCGCCGAGAGGGCCTTCCAGGCCCAGCGCGACCTGAAGCACGAGCCCGAGGCCGCCCTCGCGGTGCGCTACCGCGAAGCGGTCGTGAAGATGCGCCGTCCCGATCCGCTGCTGCTCGCCTGGGCCGACCGCAAGCTGGAGGAGGCGAAAACGGTCAAGCCCGACAGTTCGCACGACTATGCCCGCCGCACCCGCCTCGCGGCGTCCTATCCCGAGACCGCCCCCGCGCCCTTGCAGGTCTTCCGCATCGGGAACGTCTGCATCGGGACCATGCCCTTCGAGGTCTTCTGCGAAACCGGCCTCGCCTTCAAGCGCCTCTCCCCGCAGCAGCCCGCCTTCCTCGTCTCCCTGACCAACGGCTATCTAGGCTACCTCCCCACCCCGCCGCAGCACGAACTAGGCGGATACGAAACTTGGCTGGGGACGAACCACGTCGAGCGGGACACGTCCGAGAGGTTGTTGAGGAATCTGCTGGAGATGGTGGAGGAGGTCGAAGTGGGCGAGTAGCTCCGCGATCTCCGAAGCGAAACCTCCTACGCCCCCTTGCCCATAGCCTGGAGCGGGCGTTTCTGCGTGGTGCAGATGTCCACGACGCGGCCCGCCTCGGTCAGCGCCATGTGGAAGCGCTGCCCTCCCTCCAGCCGATGCAGGGTGACGTGGTAGTTCGACGCGGCGGCGGCGAGATAGGGCCGCTTCTCGGGATCTTTCAGCGCCCGCAGCTTGCCCCACGAACCGTCCCCGAGGTAGATGATGCCCCGCTTGTCCCGCAACCCGTCCTTCAGCGGATGGGTGCGCTTGAAGGTGTGGTCGTGATGCTCCAGCACGAGATCGACGTTATGCTTCTCGAACAGCGGCACCCAATGCTTGCGGCTGTCTTCGCCCGTCTTGTCGTAGGGACGGTAGGAAGGATAGGACGGCACATGCTGGGCGGCGATGAGATGGGGCATGTCCCGGCGGGCGGCGAGCTGCCCGTCCAGCCACGAGGTCTGCTCCCCGGAGATCGGGGCCATGTGCCCCGTATCGAGCAGCACCAAGCTCAGGTAGTCGCCGAAATCCAGGGTGTTGTAGGGCCTTTCGGCATACAGGCCGCCGTAGAGGGCATGGAAGAAGGGTGCGGTGTCGCGGTCGCCGACGCGGACGACCTCGTGGTTGCCGATCACCGGGACGATGGGAATGAGCCGCTTCGACGAGTCCACCAGATCCTCCCGGTAATGCTTCAGAAAGCGCAGGCTGTCCGCCGTTCGCACGCCGTTGTCGTAGGCGATGTCGCCCCCCATCAGCACGAACATCGGGTCCTGCTTGGCGGCGAGGACGTTGCTGCCCCGGGAGCCTCCGCGGGCGCCGCTGTCGCCGCCGGACACGAACTGGAAGGAATTGGTCGCCTTCGCGGGCATCGTCTGGAAGAGGTGGTCGACCTTCCCCTTGCCGATCCGCAGCTTGTATTGCGATCCGGGGGCCAACCCGGTCACTTCCGCTTGATACACGGACAAGCCCCCGGCCGGATAGGGCCGCCGTATCGGCTTGACCTTGCTCCAGGAGTCCCCGTCCAGCACCGAGCAGCGCACCTCCACCTCGTCGTCCGGCATCTCCTGCCCGACCCAGACCGCGGCGATGGTCGTGGTCGGGTCGCGCAGCCAAGTGAGGAAGAGGGTGTCGGGATCTCCCTTGCGGAATTGCGGCGCATCCTCGTCCGAAACCGGATCGGCGACGCCTTGGCCTTCGGCACCCAGCAGGATCGCGACACCGTGCAAAGAGGACAGGGACGCGACACCGGCCAAGGAGGTCTGCAAAAACGAACGTCGATCGAAGGAATGCCTCATCATGCGCATGAGCCTACCCGAGGGCCGCGTTCCGTGTCAACGCCGCTCGTCACGCACTTGCGGGGGCATTTCCCCGCACGGCTCCGTCACACTGGACGGATTCGGGGCAATTTTTCAGGAAGGCGACCCGACTCGCCCTCCCAAATCCCGTCCCATGGCCGAACTCGCCAGACAGATCATCCGCCAGCAGTGGCCCCTGCGCCACCACGCGGACTCCCTGCGCCGGACCCAAGCCCGGACGCTGATCCGCACCCATGTGCTCCTCCTGCGGTCATGGCGGGAGAATGCGGCTTGAGAACCTCTGGAAACCGGGATGCCAAGTCCCCTCCCCCGTCGAGGAACCCTCTTGACCCGGCCACGCTACCCTCTTGACTCCCGGTCGCGGGCGGCTTGGCGCTGGCGGGTCTCGTCGATCAATTCCTCGGCTTCGCGGGCGAACTCTCGGCAGAGATCGAGGAAGCGCCGGTAGTCCGCGTTCTCCGGCACGAGATCGTCGCCGGGACGCGGCCTGCCGATTCCGAGCTGCCATCGGGCGAGCGCCTCGACATACTCCACACGCCGCCCCATCGGCACCAGCAAAGGCGGCAGCCCCGCCCGGAGGACCGGCAAATTGGCGACGAGCCGCGCCATCCGCCCGTTCCCGTCGGCAAAGGGGTGGACGCGGACGAAGCCCGCATGGAGCCAAGCGAAGCCCGCGACCGGATCGAGACCACCCCGGCGCGCCGCGTCGAGCAAATCCCGGAGACGGGACCGCCACGTCTCCATCAGCGCCGGCACCTCGCGGGGCAGGGCGTAGGTGTCGTTGGTGCCGGTCCGGCCGTCCAGCACGACGGCGGCGGAGTTCGGCTCCACCTTCCAAGCGCCGACGGGCTGGTAGATATCCACGACCACTTCGGTCTGGACGGCTCGATGCAGGGCGAAAAGGTCCGCCTCGGCGATGTCGGTGTCCGTTTGGCAAAGGCGGTAGACGAGATCGATGGCCCGGCTGTGCCCGACGACCTCAAGATGGTGGGCGAGCGGCTTTCCGGCGATGGTCAACCCCTGCGAAAGGACCGCGTGGGTCTCTCCTAGGGTCAGGGTGTTCCCTTCCAAGGCGGTGGAATGGTGCGTCCAATGCAGACGCAGCTTTTCGAGAAAGGCGTCCCGCAGATCCCGGTCGAATTCGTTGAGGAAGGAGAGGAACATGGCGGCGGCGGCGGTCCGCTGCGCCAGCCTAGCCCCCCACCGGGGACGGCGCAAGGGGGGAGGAAGTCCTCACGCCCTCCCGACAAAATCAGTAGTCCGGAAAGATGGCCGGAGTCGGGAAGCGTGATTCGGCTTTGGAGCCGTCGCCGATGTATTCCTCCCGGGGCACCTGGACCTGGGGCCAGCCGGACGGACGGACGCGGACGACTCGCGTCGGGCGGATGCCCTCGATGATGAGGTCGGTCTCGAACCGGACCTGGATGCCGCTGCTGCCGAGGGGTGGCTCTCCCGATGCGGCGAGGACATCAAGGATGGGGCCTTTGGAGGCCATGTGCGCGGGTCCGTAGGCGCCGCCGGCATGCTTCAGGGTATTCTCCGCGCCATTCACGAGAAGCTGGCCGCCTTTTTGGAAGTCGGCGTAGAGGGTGGGGTCCATGCCGCCGAACAAGGTGGCGGTGACGGTGGCCCGGCCAAACTGGCCATACTCGACGGCATCGATCCAAGCGGGCATCCAGCGGCTGCGGATGAAGGCCTTGTGCGTCTCGGTCTGGAGCTGCGCGGCACGATCCAAGGACGTGTCGTCCAGCCAGATGTCCGATATGTGGAACCGGGTGAAGATGCCGTCCGGCGTGGGCTTCCAAGTGATGCCGAGTTGGACGGCTTGGCCGTCGAGCGCTTTCTTGCCGCTGGCGGGCCAGAGGCCCTCGGCGACCAAGTCGGCGATCGTGAGGCGTTCACGACCGCGCCACACGCGGGTGGCGCTGTCGAAAGTCAGCGTTTCTTCGGGGGCTTTCTCCGTTCCGTCTGCGTCCGCCTTCGATTCGCGGGTGGCGGCGATCATGCCCTCGTTGTTTTTCAGGTCCACTTCCTTGAGCTTCCAGACCAGCCCCTCGCGCCGGCAATGGCTGGGCTCGTCCTCCAGAAGAAGCACATGGTTTTCGGCGGGAGCCACCCCGATGCCGCTGTAGCCTGCGGTCTTGTTCTTGTTATCGACCGGCAGCACGGGCACGGCGGAGGTTTTTGGATCGGGCGGGAGAAAGGCCCGGACATGCAGCACGGTGCCCAGCGGGATGTCCCGAAGATCCGCCGGAGCGCCGTGATACCGCACGACGGCGTAGGGCAGCAGGGCGAAGGGGTGCGGGGCGTTCCGGAAATAGGTGCCCGCCCCCTGGATGCGGAGGCTGCCGCGGCGGTTGGCATGGTCAACGAAGACCAGTTCGCCCCGGTAGGAGTGGGCCTTTTCGAGCGGGGGGAATTTCCCAACTTCGGGGCGGAAGACTTCGTTTTTTTGTTCTTGGTTCTTTGTTCCTGGTTCTTCGTTCGCGACGGCCTCATCGGCGACGAACGAACAAACCAGCAACGAACCAAGCAGCCCCATCGAACAGGAACCAACCAAGAACCAAGAACGAAGAACCAAGAACCCTTTCATAGTGCGATGACTTTGTTGCTGTCGCCGAACTGGTCCGCCTCCACCCCCATGCGCTGGGCCATGAGGAGGAGCAGGTTGCTCATGTGGGCCTCGGTGTTCACGGGGCGGCTGCAGACCTGGTAATGGGCGGTGGTGAGCGCGCCATCCGCGCCGAAGGTGTAGCCTTGGAAGCCGGAGGCCTTCACGTTGAAATCGAGGTGCTGGCCGTGCTTCAAGCCGAGGTCCGAGCCGCCCGCGAGCACGAGGGGCAGGTTGGCGTTGCCGTGGCTGTGGCCGTAGCACATGCCGCTGCCGAAAAGGGACATGGTGGAACCCAGCAGGGACTTGCCCTCCAGATCCTTCGTCTCCTCCAGCCGGGTGAGGAAGTAGCTGTAATGCTCGATGGCGAAGGTGTCGTAGTTCGTGAGCTTCTCCATGTAGTCCGCGTCCCCACCGTGGTGGCTGAGCTGATGCCGCGACTCGGTGATGCCGATCTCCGGGATGGCGATGGCTTGGCCCTCGCCGCCGAGGCTGAAGGTGGCGACACGGGTGACGTCGGTCTGAAACGCGAGCACCATGAGGTCGTAGACGGTGCGGAAGTAATCGCCCGCCTTGGTGTCGGGGATGTCGCGGTTGGTGCGGGCGCGGTCGGCCTCGGAGATGACGGGCAGCGGCGTATCGAGCCAGGCGTCGGCCCGGCGGGTTCGGATCTCGGCCTCGCGGACGGAGGTGAGGTACTGGTCCATGCGGCTTTTGTCTCCAGAGCCCATTTGTCTCTCCAGTCGGCGCACCTCGGCGAGATTGTCATCGAGGACGCTGCCCTTGCGGCGCAAGGCCCGCCGCTGGGAGGCAACACCGCCTTTCGGCTCCGCGAAGAGGGACGCGAAAATCTCGCTGCACCGCCGCATCGCGGGCAACCGGACGCCGTCCGCCGTCCAGGCGAGGGACTCCTGGGTGATCGCGACCTCCAGCGAGGGGTAGCGGGTGTGCTGCGCGGTGACCTCGGCCATTTTCTGGTCCACGGAGATGGTGTTGCGGTCGGAGGGGCCGAGCTTCCCTCCGGTGAGCCAGATGTTGATGCAGTTGTGATGATGGCTGAGGCCGCCCGGATGATGCAGACCGCTGATGGGCGTGATGGAAGCGCGATGCTTCTCCAGAGGCTTCAGGGAACGCGAGAACTGGTAGTCTTTCCCCGACGCGGTGATCTGGTAGTTCAGCGAGTGCACCCCGTTCGCCAGGTAGATGAAGGCGCTGCGTTTCGGGGTGGCGGTGACCGCCGCCGCGGCCGCCGCTCGGTTCGGCACCATGCACTCTAGCAGAGGCAGGGAGATGAACGAACCCATTGCTTTGAGGGCGTGTCGGCGGTCGATCAGCCAAGATTGGGAGAGGTAGTGGCTCATGAGTTCTTGCTTCCTGATTCTTGATTCTTGATTCTTTGCGCCACTACCGTTTCCTCATCAGTTCCGACATCGCCACGGCGCGAACGAGGTCTTTCACCCCATGCTGGTTCTTCTGGGCTTCGGCTGCGATGGCGGCGATGCCGTCTTCGTCATCGACGGTCAGCACGCGGCGGAGGCCGTAGGTGCAGAGATGCTCGATGAACGCGCGGGTGAACTTGCCTTTGTCTTCGATCAGCAGGCGCTTGAAATCGTCGGCGTCCTTGAAGGCGCGTCCGTCGGGCAGCACGCCGCTGGGATCGACCACGGGATCCTCCCCGGTGCCTGCCTCGACTTTCTCGTGCGTGCGCCATTGGCCGATGGCGTCGTAGTTGTCCCACGCGAGGCCGAGGGGGTCGATCCTGGCGTGGCAGGAGGCGCAGTTCGCGTCGCTGGCGTGGGCGGCCAGCTTGTCGCGCAGGGTGGCCTTCGGGTCTTTCGGCGGATTGGGCTCGATGGCGGGCACGTTGGCCGGGGGCGGGGGCGGCGTCTTGGCCCACAGCACTTCGCTGAGCCAGACCCCGCGATGCACCGGCCGGTGGCGCGTGCCGTCGGAGGTGAGCCCCAGCGAAGCCCCCATGGTGAGCAGACCGCCACGGCGGTCCTCCGGTTTGAGCGCGACACGCTGGAAGCCGTCCGTTTTTGGCTCAGGCAGCCCGTAGAAGTCGCAGAGCCGGGCATTGGCCATGGTCCAGTCGGAGTCGAGGAACGCCTCCAGTGGTAGGTTCTTCGCGAGCATCTCGCGGAAAAACTCCACCGGCTCCTCCCTCATGCTCATCTCCAGCCATCGGTCGTAGTTGGGGTAGAGCTTCTTGTCCGGCGGGAACATGCCCACGCGGTGCAGTTGCAGCCACTGGCGCGAAAAGTCGTCGATAAAGCGGTGGATCCGGACGTCGGCCAACATGCGGTCCACCTCTTTTTTCAAGCCGTCGCCGTTCAGGGTGGCGTCTTTGGCCGCGGCGAACAGGGCGTCGTCCGGCATCGAGCTCCAGAGGAAATAAGAGAGCCGGGAGGCGAGTTCCCAGTCGTTGAGCCGCTCACGCGCCGCAGGCTCGCCCTCGACGAGATAGAGGAAGTTTCGCGAGGTCAGCACCCCCAGCATGGCCACCTGGTAGGCGTCGGTCGGTTTTTCACCCGCCTCGCGTTCCGCACGGAAGGACTCCAAGTAGTCCGTCAGCTCCTCCGCGCGGACGGGACGCCGCCAAGCACGCTCGGCGAAGCGCCGCAGGTGCTCCGCGACTGCTTCGGGCGTCGCGTCATCGGGAGGCACGAGGCCGGTGCGCCGGGCCGTTTCCGCCTCCGTCTCCAGCGGGCCTTCCCACTCGATCCAGTCGAGCAGCACGGTCGAGAAAAGCCCGTTCCCTTCGCCGTCGAACATCTGCGGGGCGTTCGGATTCAGGAGCATGGTCTCGCTGCTGTGGGTGAAAATGTGGCCGCCTCGGCTGGCGAGCGCGTTGCGGAACGCCGCGCCGGCCCTCCGGTCCACCACATCGGTGGCGACCACGCAGAAGCTCAGCGTCGCAGGCATTTCCAGCAGGACCTCGAACTCATAGACCTGCGGGCTGTCCTCCGGTGCCGTGATGTCGAAATCGATGATCCCGTCCACCGTCTCCTCCCCGGTGCGCTGGCCGATGCTGAGGTGGGCCGGCTGGCCGCCGCGCGGGCGGATGCCGCTGGCTTGGAGGCGCATGCGGTAGAGCCCGCTGTGTTCCGGCCCCGTTTTGCCGAACCAGTTGGCGGAAAGGGCGTTCTGCACGTTGCCGGGGAAAAGGAGGAAGCGCAGCGGACGCTTGATGCCGAAGCGGTCCAGCGCCGCCAGCTGTTCCTCGCCGCCATTGTAGCGCAGTTCGGCGGCCGTCTTGAGCACCTTGCGGGCCTCGCCCGGCACGTCGGGAAAGGCGCGCTCGAGCACCTGCTCCGCCGCGCGGTAGTAGCGGTCCACATGCGAGGGGGAGAGCGACAGCTCCGAACCGAGACGCTCGAAGCCATGCCACAGAGTGTCCTCGTTCAGCTCGCCGGGCTTGGCCGGATCGTAGCGCACGCCCAGCAGGTCATGGACCGTGTTCTGATACTCTTTCCGGCTCAGTCGATAGTGCGACACCGGAGGCCGGGCCCCCATGCGAGCCGCCCGCCCATCCTTGATCTTCGTGTCGAGGCTGGCCACGAAGGACGCGATTTCCTCCTGCGTGGGCTGCGCCTCCTTCTTCGGCGGCATGTCGCCCGCATTGACCTGCTCGATCACCTCCGCCCAGTGGTGGGAGTCCGCACCCAGCTTGAAGTCGCGCGAGAGCTGGTCGATCCGCAGATCGCCCTTCTCTTTCTCCGGTCCGTGGCACTGGATGCAGTGCTTGTTCAGAAACGCCTCGAACGCCTCCGGCTCCGCCGTGCGAGCGGTGCCAGCCGCCGCGCAGAAAACGATTCCCGCTGCCAAGGGCAAAGTGGCGGCGCAGGGCGGCTGAAGGCGGAAAAGACTGCGGAAGGTCATGAGCGCGGGCAATCTTGGCTTTCCAGAGCGGGAAACAGCGGTCTTGGCGAGTCATCGCCGGGTGGAGATGGCAAAGGGGAACGCTCGGAGCGCCCTGTTTCTTGTCAAGGTACGCAGGTCGCGGGACGGACCCGCCATCCGCCTTGTCGTATGAGCCCTGTAGGCGAGGCCATTGACCTCGCGCGGGCGTCGTTTGGACATCCATGCGCTCCTCCTGCGGTCATGGCGGGAGGATGCGGCTTGGGAAGACCTCTGGAAAGCCGAGATGCCAAGTCGGCTGACTCAAGGCTTCGCCTTTCGATGAAGCTTCGTCACGTTGACTACCAGATTCTCGGCGGTCGAATCCGCCGACACGGTTCCGGACGCGACGAGGGCATCCATCTCGGCGAGTCCCGAGATCCCTTTCAGGCTTTGCGCGACCGGCGTCCCGTCGGCGCCGAGCACTTGCAGGGTCAGGCGCATCCCTTTGAGTTCGTCGGGATCGGCGCAGCAGGCGTCCCACGGCGTGGGGCATTCGTCCTCGGGGATCTTGTCGCAGGTCTCCATGGCGGCGTCGCCGAGCACGAGGGAGGCGTAGCCTTCCGTGAAGGGCTTGGCCGCGCCCGCGACGATGCCGGCGACGGTGATCGCGTCGCCGGGCTTCGCCGACTTCCGCGCCTCGCTCACGGACACGGCTCCCGTCGGCTCTTCGGCGCTGAGGACGGCGGCGATGGCCGGTTCGGGTTCGACCGGGGCGGTGGCGGTGGAGTTCCCGCCTCCGCCGCAGGAAAGGAGGGAGAGCGAGACGAAGGTGACGAGGCTGCATTGGATGGTGTTCATGTCAGGTTTTGGGTATGGTTTGGGTTGGTTTGTCAGGTTGGGAAAAGGGTTGTGGACTACTGCGAACGGAGCGCGACGGGAAGCGGGGCGGCGAGGCAGCGGATCGCGGGGGGCAGCGCGCCGAACAAGCCCAAGGCGAGGCCCGCCCCCAGCCCGAGGAGAAGGACCGGAGGCGCGAGGGCGAGCTGGAAGGTGCCAATGGCGAAGGGGACGCGGATTCCTTCGAGGCAGGCGATGGCTAGCGCGGCGGCGGCCAGCGTGCCGAGGAGGGTGGAGACGAGGGCTTCCTGAACAAGGGAGGCGAGCAGGGCGAGGCGGGAATAGCCGATGGCCTGAAGCGTCGCGAACTCCCTGATGCGCGAGGAAAAGGCGGCGTAGAGGACGTTGACGCCGCCGAAGACCGCCCCGGCCGCCACCAGCGCGGCGGTCAGCCAAGTCATCGCGCGGATGGGCTCGTAGAAGCGGGAGAGCTTCGCGTAGTAGTCCGTCTCGCGGATCGCGACGAGTTCGAGATCGAGCCGCTGCTTCGCGAAAAGATCCGCGTTTTTGAAAGAGGCCTCCTCGTCGAGCCGGATCACGACGCAGGAGAGCGCGTCGCGGCGGATGAGGGTCATCAGGTCGCTCCGCTCCATCCAGATCTCCGACTCCATCACCGTGCCGGGGGCCTCGAACACGCCGGAGACGACGAGCGTGGCACCCTCGAATCGCAACTCCGCGCCGGGCCGCAGCGAGGCTTCGGGCACGCCGAGGGTGTGGGCGGCGAGACGGCCCACGAGCACCTCGCCGGGCCGGGGATAGCCTCCGTCGAGGATGCGCACCTCGCGATGGACCTCGAAGGCCGCCGGCACGATCCCCCGGAGCAGCGCCCGCGCCCCGCTTTTCCCCGGCAGATCGACGAGACCCATGTAGTGGACCTCGCCGGAGACGGCGGGGAGGCCGGCTCGCGTCGCGATGCCCCGCACCCCGGCGGTGATCTGCGCCTCGGCATCGACCCGGACCTCGCTGCGCTCGACGCTTTCCTCCGATCCCGCGCCGAGGAGGATGACGTTCCGTGCCGACCCGCTCGCCCGGAGCAGTCCGTCCATCCCGCGATTGAAGGAGGCGGCCGCGAACAGCAGGAAGACGACGAGGGCGGCTCCCCCCGCTTTCTGGAGGAGCCTCGCGGGATCGCGGAGGAGGTTGCGGACGGCGTAGGCGAAAGGGAGCATGGATGCGGAAGGTTCACGCTCCCCGGAGGGAGGCGACGATGGGGCGGCGCGAGGCGAGGAGGGCGGGCCAGAGCGAGGCGAGGAGGCCGAGGAGAACGGCGAGGGCGAGCCCGGCGAAGGTGGTGGCGAGTCCGGGTTCGAGCGCGATGGCGAGGCCTTCGTTTCCGAGCGTGAAGCGCTTGAACTGGAAGAAGGCCCACGCCGCGCCGCTCCCGCAAATCCCGCCCAGCAGCCCCATGAAGGCGCCCTCGCAGAGCATCATGGCCCCGATGGAGAGGCGTGGGAAACCGATGGTCTGAAGGACGGCGTGCTCTTGGACCCGTCCCCGCACGACGAGGAGGAGGGCGTTCGCGACGAGGGCGAAGACCGCGAGGGCCGCCCCGTAGCCGAGCCATCGCGTGAACTCCACCATTTCGATGAGCGCCTTCGCGGTTTGGGCGAAAAAGGCCTTCTCCGGCTTGGTGTCGGTGGGCGCGGCGTCGTTGCGGAACAGCTCGTCGATCGCGGCGGCGACCTCGTCGATCCGCGAGGGGTCCTCGATCCTGACATTGAACTGGGTGACCGTGCCGAGTCCGAGGCGGGAGGCCTGCTGCAGGAAGGGCAGATGCACGTAGGCGACGCTCTGATCCTGCGGCGAGGGGGAGCGGACGACGCCCGAGACCATCACGCGGACCCCGACGGCCTCGAACTGGTCGCCCGGCTTCAAGCCTCGCCTCGCCGCGAAATGCTCGCCGAGGAGGGCGCCGTCGCTGCGCCGCGTCCAGTCCTCGTAGGAGCCCGCGACCACTTCGAGATCGGGGTTGAAGCCGGCGAGCAGCTCGGGCGGCACGCCCCGGAAGGTGATGACGTCGAGGCTGGCCCCGCAGTTGTTCACGACGATCTGCACGGGGACGGCGGCGGCGACTCCGGCGAGACGGCGGATTTCGGCGAGGTAGTGCTCGGGGAGGCGCGAGGTCGCCGGGCAATAGCGGTTCTCGCGGTAAACGACGAGCACCGTGTCCTTCGCCCCGGTCTCGGTGGCGAGGCGGAGGGCGTCCTGCAAGGTCGAGACGGCGGTGAAAAGAAACATCCCCGCAGCGACTCCGGCGACGGTGAGCAGACTGCGCACCCGGTGGCGCAGCACCTGCTTCGCGGCGAGGACGGCGAGATGGAGGAGTCGGTTCATGCCGGGGTCGCCACCGCGCTTTCCACGAGGCGTCCTTTTTCGAGATGCAGGATCCGTCCCGCCGATTCGGCGGCTTTGGCATCGTGGGTGACCATCACGATGGTCTTCCCGTGCTCCGAGGAGAGGGTGCGCAGCAGGGCGAGGATCTGGTCGGCGCTCTCCCGGTCGAGGTCCCCGGTCGGTTCGTCGGCGACGAGCAGCGGCGGGTCCGCGACGAGGGCGCGGGCGATGGCGACGCGCTGCTCCTGTCCGCCGGAGAGTTCCGCGGGCCGGTGGGTGGCCCGGTCGGAGAGACCGACCCGGTCGAGGGCGGCGGCGACGCGGTGGCGGCGGTCGGCCCGCGTCAGGCCCTTCCGCAGGAGCAGGGGCAGCTCCACATTCTCGAAGGCGCTGAGGATGGGGACGAGATGGTAGAGCTGGAAGATGTAGCCGCAACGCTCCGCCCGCCATCGCGTGAGGCGTCCGCGCGAGAGGGAGGCGAGATCCTCGCCCCCGACGACGAGTTCCCCTGAAGTGGGCCGGTCGATGCCGGAGATCAGATTGAGGAGGGTCGTCTTGCCCGATCCAGAGGGTCCCATCAGGGCGAGGAATTCGCCTTCCGGCACATCGAGATCGAGACGGTCCAGCGGCGTGACTTCGATGCGGCCCTTGCGGTAGATGCGGGTGAGTCCGCGGCAGCGGATGAAAGGCGGGGAGGTCATGGGTGAAGGGTGCGGTTCTCGGCGGGATTCGGTTTCATTCAGCGTTCCTGCATCCGTGTCGGTCGGTCCGGCAAAGGTGGGGCGAGGCGTCCCTGCCGAGCCGTGTTCGGCCAAGGAACGCCCTTCCCGGATACCACGCCGTCCCATCGCAGCGGCTCACCGGGGACGGTTCGCCCTACCCGGCTGCCGCCGGATTCCAAGACTTGGGCCGCCTTGGAAAAGAGGTCTTCAATTCGTGCCGTTCGGGTCATGGGTTCTTGTCTGATCGGGGTGAGACGCACTCGCCTTCGGCAAGGCCCTCGCCGGGCCGCAAGACGACGCGGTCGCCGGGTTTCAATCCCTCCTTCACGAGGAGATAGCCCTCGCGCTCCGTGACGCCGAGGACGAGGCTACGGGACTCGACCCTCGCCCCGGTGCGGTCGAGCGCCCAGACCTTCGCGCTCGTTCCGTCCCGTGCGAGGATCGCCTCCAAGGGCACGTAGAGCTCGACCCGTCCCTCCGTCCCGCCCGGTTCGGCGGCTTCGTTCGTTTCGAGCGGGGGAAACGACGGTCTCTCGGCGGGAGCCGCGAGAAACTCGCCCCGGCAGAGCATCTCGGGCCTCAGGCGCGGGTCGGGGTCTTCGAGGAGCACTTTGACCTGCAAGGTGTTCCGCTGCAAATCGGCCTCGCCGGCGAGGCGCACGACGCGGCCGAGGAAGGGCCGGTCGGGCAGGAAATTCGAGCGCACCCGCACCGCCTGACCGACGAACAGGCCGGACGCCTCCTCGAGGGGGACGTCGATTCGCGCCTGCAAACGCTCGGGCTGGTAGAGCGTCGCGATGGTGGCCGAGTCCATGTCGTCCATGCCGAGCATGCTCTTTTTGCCGGGCACGGCGAAAAGGCGCAGGACCCTGCCGTCCATCGGCGCGCGCACCTCGGTCCGCTCCAAGGCGAGGCTTCGGCGAGCCACTTCAGTTTCGGCGGCCCCGACCTTCGCGCGATGGGCCTCGCGCATGGAGAGGAGCCGCGCCTCCCCGCTTTCGAGTTCCGCCCGCGAGATCGCGAGCGCCTCAAGCTCGCCCCGATGGGTCTGCACGCGCAACTTCGCTTGGGCGATGTCCTCATCGGAGACACCTCCTCCGGAGACCCCGGCGAGCCGGTCGCGCCGGTCCTCGAGCTCCAGCAGCCGCAGCTTTCCGGCGGCCACCTCCTTCTCCAGCGTGGCGATCCGCGCCCCCACCGCCCGGACCGCCGCCTCGTTGGCCTCGGCCTCGGCCCGCGCCGTTTCGAGGGCGCGTTGCGCTCCCGCGAGGTCGAGTTCGAAGTCCTCGCGCACGAGGCGGGCGAGAACCTGCCCTTTTCGCACCGCCTCGCCCTCCAAGACGAGGACTTCCTCGATCACTCCATCGACGAGGGAGGTCACTTTCAGCGGCAGGGGTTCGGGTTCGATCCAGCCGGAGGCTTGGAAGCGCATCGAGGATTCCCAAGGATCGTCCGCAGTGCTCGCGGGAGACGCCGCTTCCCCCGCTACGGCGGACGCTCTCATCGTCACCACGGTTTCGACGAGCACGGGAGTGCCCGTGGCCAGCCGGTCGCCGAAAAGGGCGAACAGGATCGCGAGGAAGCCCAGCAGCAGGAACCAAGGCAGCATCGCGGCGAGACGTTTCTGCCACGCGAAGGGGCTTTCCGGCGACCCGGAGGCGAGGGAAAAAGGGGATGGCGGCAAAGGCGAATTCAAGGGAAGGGATTGGCAAGAGGCTTCGGAGGAGACGCGGCGGACGACACCGCCGCAACGAACCGCCGACGCGACGTGCGACGGCGGACTCCGAAACGATCAAACCAAGAACCGGTTCACCCGGACCAACAGATCCCTGCCCGCGAGAACGGGGGGATCGGGCCATTCGCGCAAGCAAGCCGGAACAGCGAAGCCCGCTTCGATTCCCCACGAGGCCGCCGTGAGCTCCATCGCCGCGCCAACCACCGGATCGGGGAGCTTGGTCGCGGACGGCAGGGGCGCGCCGCCGGCATCCTCGGACACCGCGACACAGCACGGGGCTTCGGATTCGCCTTCGCTGTGCTTGGGGCAGCAATCCTCACGCCCGTCGCCGCATCCCTCCGACACCTTGGTCGGGCACGGCGTCAACGTGGCGGTGCAATAGACCGACGAAGCTCTCGCGGCGCCCGCCAGCGCGAGCTGGGAGCACACGAGGATCAGCGCCGTCAGGGTCCGCCACATACGGGAAGGGTAGCCGAGCGGATTGGGCTTGGCAACGCCCGATTGCTGGCCGCAGGATTGCCTTTCCATTCCCCTCGCTTTTTTCACTCCTCGACAACGACCGGGGCCTCCGGCATCGCTTCGAGGAACAGCTTCCCGTAGCGCTTGCTGAGCACCCGGTTGTCGAGCAGCACGACCATGCCGCGGTCCGTGCCGCTGCGGATGAGGCGGCCGACGCCCTGACGCAGCTTCAGGATGGCCTCGGGCACGCTGTAGTCCATGAAGGAGTTGCCCCCGCGCTCCTCGATCCACTCCAGCCTCGCCTGGGTCAGGGGATGGTCGGGCACGGCGAAGGGCAGGCGGGTGATGATCACGTTGCTGAGGGCCTTGCCCGGCACATCGACCCCGGTCCAGAAGCTGTCGGTGCCGAAGAGCACGCTCGTCTCGTCCTCCTTGAAGGTTTCGATAAGCTGCTGGCGCGAGGCCCCTCCCCCCTGCACCAACAACCGGATCTTCTCCGTGCGGAAAAAGTCGTCCAACTCGGCGGCGACCCGCTGGAGCAGCTTGTAGCTCGTGAAGAGGACGAAGGCCCGCCCGCCAGACTTCCTGACAAAATAGCGAATCCACTTCGCGAGGGCGGCTTCGTAGTCCCGCCCGCCCGGCTCGGGCATCGTCTTGACGAGGTGGATCGTCATCTGCCTCGCGTAGTCGAAGGGGCTGCCGATGCGGATGGCCTCGACCTCTCCCGCGCCGACCCGCTTGCGGAAGTAGGCGAGATCCCGGTCCCCCGTCCCAAGCGTCGCGCTGGTGAAGACGCAGGGGCGGTCCCGGTCGAAGAAGACGGGCCGCAGCAGCTCCGCCACATTCACCGGAGCCGCGTTGAGCGAGAGCGACTCCCGTTCATTCTTCTCGACCCAGTAGACGAACCCCTCGTCGCGCTGGTCGAGGAAGGTGGCGAGGGCGGAGCGGCAGTCGGCGAGACGCCGGGCCAGCTCGCCGAGCTCGGCCTTGGTCGTCTCGTTCGCGAGATCGGCGATGGTGCGGGCGCGGCGGCTCAGTTCGACGAGGCCCGCCCCGAGGGTGTCCTCGACGAACTCGGCCTCGCGGACGCGGCACTCGCGACCGTATTCGCCCCAGCGGCAGCGGCTTTCCACGGTGTCGAAAAACTCGTCGATCCCGTCGAGCACAGCCATGGTGAGGCGGCGTCCCTCGGCGTCCCCGGCGAGTTGGAAAAGCCCCTTTTTATTCTTGGGATTGAAGAGGCGGTGCAGATCAAACTTCATCCCCGTCTGCGAGAGGGACAGCCCGAGCTGCCGCGCCGCGACCTGTTCCAAGGTGTGGGCCTCGTCGAAAATGAGAAAGTCCTTCGCGAAGAGGAAGCCCCCGCCCGTTTCGCTGCTTTCCTCCTGCCCGTTGAGGAGGGTGAAGAAGAGGGTGTGGTTCACGACGAGGAGATGGGCCTCGGCGATGCGCTTGCGCGCCTCCTGGTAGAAGCACCCGCCCGACCCGGCGCAGCGCTTCGCGGTGCAGGCGTGGCTCTCGCTGCACACCTGAGACCAGACGCGCGGCGAGGGGGCGAAATCGAGGTCGCTGAGGGTGCCATCCTTCGTTTTCCCCGCCCATTCCCAGATCGACTTCAGCTCCTCCAGCTCCGAAGTGGTGAACATCTCCCCTCCCCCCGACATCGCGATCTGGAGCCGCAGGGGACAGAGGTAGTTGCGACGGCCTTTCAAGAGGAGGGCGCGGAAGGGCTCGCCGAGGACGGATTGCAGCAGGGGGATGTCTTTGTGGACGAGCTGCTCCTGCAAATTGATGGTGTGGGTCGAGATGATCGCCTTGCGTCCCTCGTCGAGCGCCTTGCGCACGGCGGGCGCTAGGTAGGCGAGCGACTTGCCCACGCCCGTGCCCGCCTCGACCACGAGGGGGCGCTCCTCCTCCAGCGCCCGCGCCACGGCCACGGCCATGCGCTGCTGCTCGGGGCGGAACTCGAAATCGCCGAGACGCGAGAGCGCCCCGCCCTTTCCGAAAAAGACGGAGGCGAAGCGGCTCAGGGAATCAGGGCCATGGCCCGTCTCGGCGAGGGAGATCACAGGTTCAGCCATGCGCCGGAAAGCCGGTCCGGGCAAGGGGAAAAGAGGCCGTCGCGCAGGTCACGGCTTCCGCGTCCGCATCGCGGCTCCGTGGAGGACATCGACGATGTCCATCACATCGGAGTGTTTCATCGCCAGTCTCGAAAAATCCAAGAACTTCCGCCGCGTCGTCTCGCTGATCCCCGAGGGCCATTCGTCGTCCGGATCCGGCTCCCGCACTCTCGAAACGGGATGTCGGAGGGTGACGGAGACCAGATCCTCCGCTGCGGGCGGCAGCATGTCCTTGACCCACGCCACGACCAGCCTGGCCGCCTCCTCCTCCGGCACCACCTCCACCAATTTCGCGAGCGCGGTCCGGTCCGGGAGCGTCTGCCCTTGCCCCCAGCGCGACAGGTTGGCCGGGTTGACCCCGCAACGACGCGCCAACTCGGCCTGCTTCCACCCGGTTCGCAGGAGCACATCGGATAGGCATTCGCGAAATCTGATCATGTTTCATAGCCATTCGATCCCAAAACCGATCCGTCAACGGAAAATTGTAACGCGTTTCCTTTGACAGGACGTTGCCTATTATGCACTTTCTCTTAATGAGCGACGAAACCGCCCCAGATGAGCCGCGCAGCAGCGGTCGGCTTCCCGAGTCCATCCCCGACAGCCTCCCTCTGCCTTTGACTCCTGCGGAGGCGAAACGACTGAGACGGGCGGTGGAACGAATCCTGAGTTTCTCCCCGGCGCAAAGCGAGCCTCCTCTCTCCCGCAAAAAATCCGCGTCCAGGAACGCCACTCCCCTGCTCTGATTCCTCCTCTCTGGATTCAGGTGGCGCGTTCAGGGCGCGGCGGGAGGTTGACGGACAAGCCCGTTTCCTTCCATGCTTCCCCACCGCCACCATGACTCGACTCCCCTTCCCCAGCCTCCTCGTCCTCTGCGCCTTCGTCGGAGCATCCTTCCTCCAAGCCGAGCCCCGGACCGACCGCCACGTCATCTTCATCAGCATCGACGGGCTCGCCCATTTCTATTTCGACGATCCCCTGGCCGAGATGCCCACCCTGCGCCGACTCGCCGCCGAGGGAGCCAGGGCCAAAGCCGTCACCACCACCCTGCCGACCGTGACTTGGCCGAACCACACCTCCCTCGTGACCGGGGTGCGGGCGGGACGACACGGGGTGATCGCCAACAACTACTTCGACCGCGAGACCCAGCAATCCGTCGATTTCATCCCCGACCCCCATTTCGACAAGGACGAGATCGTGAAAGTCCCCACAATCTACGACGTCGCCCACGACGCGGGCCTGAAAACCGCCGGCATCATCTGGCCCGCCAGCCGCAACGCAAAAAGCCTCGACTGGACCGTGCCCGACGTCTTCCCCCAAGAGCTTTGGGACCGCTACAGCACCCCCAGCCTGCTGGAGGAGGCCCGCGCCAAAGGCATCCCCGTGGACAAGCAGGGCGAATGGTGCAAGGCCGGCCCCTTCGGCTACCTCCTCCGTGATCGGCTCTACACCCAGTTGACCCGGCACCTCATCGAAACCCACCAGCCGAACCTGCTCCTCCTCCACCTCGTCGCGGTGGACTCCCTCCAGCACGCCCACGGCAGCCACACCCCCGAGGCCTACTTCGCCATCAAGCAGGCCGACGAACACGTCCGCGACCTCGTCGAGGCGGTGGAGAAGGCCGGACTGAAGGAGAAGACCACCTTCGTGATCATGTCCGACCACGGCTTCATCAACTACACCAAGACCGTCCAGCCCAACGTAATGCTCAAGCAGGAGGGGCTGATCAAGGAATTCGGCGGCAAGCCGGTCGAGCGTAAGGTGTGGAGCTTCGCGCAAGGCGTGGCCTTCATCTACCTCCTCGACCAGACGGACCGCGCCGCGCTCCTCGCCGACATCACCCCCAAGCTCGCCGCGCTGGAGGGCGTCTCCGAAGTGATCACCGAGGCGGACTTCGCGAAATACGGATTGCAGACCGTCGCCGAAGATCCTCGCATGCCCGACCTGATCCTCTCGGCCAAGGAGGGCTACAACTTCAGCAACAGCGTGGCCGGGAACGATACGGTCACGACCTTGGAGACGCAGAAAGGCGCCCACGGCTACTCCCCCTCCGACCCGCTGATGGACGCCAGCTTCCTCGCCAGCGGAGCCGGGGTGAAGGCGGGCGTGACCCTCGACCGCATCGGCAACATCGACATCGCCCCCACTGTCGCCAAACTGCTCGGCATCGAGATGAAGGACGTGGAGGGCCAGGTCCTCGACGGGATCCTGGAGTGATCCGAAATTCCGAAAAGATCCGGACGATTGCGGATCGGGTTCCGGATCGGAGATGGCATCCCCGCTGGGCCGTGCGACCCGACGGAGATGGGTTGGTGTTGCGATGCTAGGTATCGGCGTTATTCTTGGAGAAGATGACCTTGGTGCTCGAACTGCCCGATGCATGGAAGCAACTCCTCGGCTTGGATGCCGGGGACGTGCCAAGGCGGGTTCGCCAGATGCTGGTTCTCGAAGGCTACCGGGAAGGTCGGCTCTCCCGAGGCCAAGCCGCCGAGATGCTCGGAATGGGCTATCATGAGGCGGAACAGTTCTTTCGAGTCCACGGAGCCGAGCAGCAGGCTTCCTGGGAGGAGCAACACGCGGCGTCGGAGCAACTGAAGTCGCTCCTGGAACGATGAATCGGCAAACGGTCGTGGTCGCGGACACCACTCCGCTGAACTACCGGTCCATTCCAGCAAGAATGATGGGTGGAGGCGTTGAAAGACTTCGGAGGATGCGCCAGCGCTGTAGCCGACCTCATTGAGGTCGGATCGAACGTCCAAACGACGCCCGAGCGAGGTCAGTGACCTCGCCTACAGGTTCCCACCCTCAGCTTCGCTGGAATGAGTCACTACCTTGCCATTATCGGGCATTCAGAGATCCTCGGCGGGTTGTCCGATCAGGGAACGAAGGGCGATTTGATAGTCTCCTTCGGTCATTCCAGCATCCCGCGAAACCGCCTCCACCGCCACAGCATCGACCATCCGAGGAGCAGCTCCTTCATCCCTTCTCACGGTGCCTCGCCCGTACGGATCATCAACTCAGGTCGGTAGAGATCCTGGTTGCTCGCCTGGAACTCCGCCTTCAGCCGCACCTTGAAGCGCGAGAGATCGACGAGGTGCCAACGCAGGTATTTCCATTTCCCCGTGTTCCCGTCGTGCTCGATCCCGACGAGGAGGTGATGGGCGTCGTGGAGGACCTTCCGCGTCTGCACGGTCGGGGTGAAGTAGAAAGTGCGCAGGTCCGAACCGAGCGAGCCCTGCTGCACCAGCTTCGGATCGAGGTAGGCGACGCGCCCGCTCTCGCGGTGGCGAATCATCAGATCGGGATATCCGGCCCGCTGGAGATTGCCCTCGGCGGTGCGCGGGTAGGAGCATTCCAGCTCCGGGAGGCGGTCGATCTCCTCGATCAAGGCCGTCTCGAAGTAGGCGCTGACCTCGTTGATGCGCGGGGCGCGGTGGGTGATCGAATCCGGTGCGTTGAAGCGAGCGAGGACGTGCCCCAGCGCCTCCTCGATGCCCGCGAGGATCTCGGCGTCGACAGGATCGTCAGGGTTGACTGGCAGGACTTGCTTCCCCGCCGAGATCTCGACGAGCTTGGCGAAGGGCACATCGCGGAAAGTGCCGCCGCCATTCAACACGGTGGAGACGAGTGCCTCGACCGAAGGCTCCTGCTCGATCACGATCTGCGGGGAGCCACGACGATCGCAGGAGGTCGTGACCGTCAACGCCAAGGCCAAGAAAAGCATCCACCAGCCTCCCCTGCCGACAACGGACCACACCCGCCCCGGCAGCGTGGCCTCCCGTCCCGTGGGAACGCCTCCACCGCGCCTCCTCTCGATGGTCGGAGAAATGGACATCGGAAGGAAGGTTGAACCAGAATCGCGAGGATGGGGAGGGAAAAAATCCGAAATCCGAAGCTCGAAATCCGAAATGGGACTCCGGGGTTTGCCTCCGGCGACCGCTGATCTTCGCGGATTTCCACTGATCTTTTTTCGTGGTGGGAAAAATCAGCGAAGATCAGCGCCAATCAGCGGTCCCCCGAAGCGGTTTCGATTTCTAGCTTCGGATTTCGGATTTGACATAGTGTCCATTTTACACCTTATTCGTGTATGCTTCACACTTACAAATACCCCCGCCCCGCCCTGACGGTCGATTGCGTCGTCTTCGGATTCGACGGCGGGGATTTGCAGGTTCTGCTCATCCGACGCGCCTTGGAGCCCTTCAAGAACCGCTGGGCGCTCCCCGGCGGCTTCGTGCATCTCGACGAGACCCTCGACGAGGCCGCCCGCCGGGAGCTGGAGGAGGAGACCGGCCTGCGGGAGGTTTTCCTAGAGCAACTCCACACCTTCGGCGCGGTGGATCGCGACCCGCGCGAGCGCGTCGTCAGCGTGGCCTACTTCGCTCTCGTGAAGCCCTCCGCCGCCACCGCCGCGACGGACGCCGCCGAGGCGGATTGGTTCCCCGTCGCCTCGGCCGCTCCCCTCGCCTTCGACCACGCCGAGATCCTCGCCACCGCCCTCGAACGCTTGCGCGACAAGCTCCGGCGCGAACCCGTCGGCTTCGAGCTGCTGCCTCCGAAATTCACCCTCAGCCAGCTCCAGAGACTCTACGAAGCCGTCCTCGGCACGGCGCTCGACAAGCGAAACTTCCGCAAAAAGGTGCTCGGCTATGATCTCCTCGTCGCCTTGAAGGAAACGCACCGGGAGGGCGCGCACCGCCCCGCCCAGCTCTTTCGCTTCGACCCGGCGAAATACCGACGGCTCAAGAAGAAAGGATTTTTGTTCGAACTATGAGACCCCAACCCATCCCCGAAGCGCTGCCCTTCACCCGCAGCTACTCCGTCATCCCCGGCCGCTTCCTCGCGGGCTTCTATCCCGGCGACCGCGATCCCTCGGTCATGCGCGGCAAGCTGGAAGCCCTGCTGGATTGCGGTGTGACGCATATCCTCAACCTGATGGAACCACAGGAGAAAGACCATGCGGGCCGTTCTTTCCAAGCCTACGACGGGGAATTCCGGCGCCTCGCCGAAGAGCGCGGCGTGTGGGCCTTGTGCAAACGCTTTCCCATCCAAGATCTCGAAACACCTTCGTGTGAGGCGATGGTCCGCATTCTGGACTGGATCGACGCCGTCCTCACCACTGACGCCGGTCTCTACATCCATTGCTGGGGAGGCCGGGGGCGCACCTGCACGGTCGTCGGCTGCTGGCTGGCCCGACATGGCGAAGCGGACCCTTTGAAAAGGCTGAGTCGGCTCACGGCGCACGCGCATCGGCATTTCGGGGAAATTCCCGAGACTTGGCAGCAACAGCGTTTCGTCCAAGAATGGAGGACAGGACGATGACCAGAACCGATCGCATTCTCGGCGGCCTCCACGGCTCGCTCGTCGGCGACGCGCTCGGCGTGCCGGTGGAGTTCGCCCCGCGAAAGGCGCGGGAGGCGGACCCGGTGACCGGGATGCGGGCCTACGGCACGCACCACCAGCCCGCCGGCACCTGGTCGGACGACGGAGCCCTGCTGCTCTGCTCCGTGGAAAGCCTCGTGGAAAAAGGCTACGATCCACAAGACATGGGCGAACGTTTCGTGAAATGGCTCGATCTCGGACACTGGACCGCGCACGGTCAGGTCTTCGACATCGGCATCGCCACCCGGAACGCCCTCGGGCTCATCCGTTCCGGCATCCCGGCGGAGCAAGCGGGCGGGCGAGGTCAATACGACAACGGCAACGGCTCGCTCATGCGCATCCTGCCGGTGGCCTTGGCTTGCGCGGACCTCGACGACGACCTTCTTTCGGATCACGTCCAACGCGCCTCGGCCATCACCCACGGCCACGACCGCTCCCGGCTCGCCTGCGTCTTCCACGCGATGTTCGTTTCGGAATTGCTCGGTGGCCGTCCGCCGCAGGAGGCGCTGGAACGTTGCCGCCGACGTTTCCGAGCCCTGTTCCCCTACGGCCCCGAGACGGACGCATTCCAAGATCTGCTCTCCGAATCTTTCGCAAACTGGCCCTCCAACGAAGTCAGTTCGGGCGGCTACGTGATCCACACCCTCACCGCCTCGCTTTGGTGCCTGCTGACGACGACGAGCTTCTCCGAATGCGTCCTCAAAGCCGTCAATCTCGGCGACGACACCGACACGACCGGATGCGTCGCCGGAGGCCTCGCGGGCCTGCTTTATGGCACACAGGCCATCCCGCCGGAGTGGGTCGCCGCCTTGCCCCGCCAAGACGACCTGCGGACGCTTTTCGGACGTTTCTGCGAATCCCTCCCTCCAAACCCATGAGCACCGAAACCCTCTGGCATATCATCGTCCTCTCGAACTTCGCGCGCGGCTACGACAAGTATGCCCGCCGCTACTCGAAGGAGGCGATCCCGGAGAGCACTTTCCCCGACCGCTTCTTCCTGCTGCGGGAGGCGGAGCTGCCCGCCGGAATCCACAAGGCCGGGAGGCTGCTCGCGAAATTGGGAATCGCGGGCGACCGGCTCGTCGCGCTGCAAACACAGGTGCCGACGGAGGACCTGCGCGAGAACACGCGCACCGGCATCGGCCGCTACGTGGAGCGCGGGTGGATCCGCCTCAACGGAGTGGCGTGGCTGGATGCCGCGGGAAATCCGGTTCCCGCCATTCTCGAAGAGGTCATGGCGGAGGCGCTCCGGCTCGGACATGAACGCCTGCATCCCTTCGAGGCTCTGCGGCCGAGATCCTTCTCCGTGCTGCCGGTGGCGCGGGGATGCCAAGCGGCTTGTCCCTTCTGCTTCTCGGACGCCTCGGCCTCCGCCGAGCAGGACCAGGCGCGGCTGGATTTGGAGGCCGTCCTGCGCCATGTCCACGAGGCCGCGTGGCGGGGAGCGGAGCGTTTCGTGATCACCGGCGGCGGCGAACCCGGCCTGCTGCGCCACGAGCTGATGCGCGGGCTGATCCGAGCCGGCGAGCCGCTGGGAAAGGCGGTGCTCATCACCAACGGACACCATCTCGCCCGGAAGGACGGGGACGCGCGGACCCGCATGATGGAGGACTATGCGGACGCCGGATTGAAGGTGCTGGCCGTTTCCAGACACCATCACGACGACGACACGAGCACCCGCCTCATGAGCTTGGAGACGGATGTGGCCGGACTCGCCCGCACTTGGCGCAAGGGCCGGGAACGCTGGCCGGAGCTGCGCTTCCGCCTCACCTGCGTGCTCCAGCGCGGCGGGGTGGACGACTTGGAATCGATGGAGGAATATGTCGCTTGGGCGGCGAGCCTCGGGGTGGGCGAATTGTGCTTCAAGGAGCTCTACGTGAGCACCAGCGTGGAATCCGTCTATCACCGCCACGCGGCCAATGCGTGGAGCCACGAACACCAGGCGCCACTCTCTCTGGTCCTCGATTTCGCCGCGAAGCATGGGTTCACGGAGACCGACCGTCTGCCTTGGGGAGCGCCCGTCTTCCTCGGCGAATGGCGGGGTGTCCCAATGCGGATCGCCGCCTACACCGAGCCGAGCCTTCTCTGGGAGCGGCACCACGGCATCGCCCGCAGTTGGAACCTGATGGCGGACGGCCGCTGCCTCGTGTCGCTGGAGGACCGCCACAGCGAAATCGACCTCGCTCTGACCGCATGAACTTCGCCGAGTTCCAACCCCTCCGCTCCCGCCTCCTCGCCGAGCGCCCGTCCTTGCGGGACTTCGCGGAAACCAACCTCTACCGCGCCCTCGCGCGGCTCGTTCCGGAACCGGCCCCGCCCGCGGACGGGACGGTGCATCGCTGCCACCTCGCCAGCCAATGGACGGAACTCCACGGCCTGCCGGAGGAGACCTCGCGCCGCGCCTTCGTCTCATGCGGCGTGCGGGACGGCCTCGACACGCTCTTCCGCCACCTCTCGGGAAAACGATGCTTGCTCTGGCTGCCGTCGGACAACTACCCCGTGTATCACGAGCTGGCCAAGGCGAACGGGCATCGCCCCAGGACCTTTCCCACGCTGCCCGTCGAACGCTGGCCGGAGGAACCGCTCCCGGCGGATGTGGAGCACGAATGGCTGCTCATCACGCATCCGCTCAAGCCGCGAGGTCGTTCCTTGAGTGCAAAAAACGCTGAAGACTGGCTCGCCGTCGACCACCGCCGCCGCATCCTGCTGGACACGGTCTATCAGCTCGGAACGCGTTTCGACGACCTCACCTTGCGGCTCCTCGAAACGGAGCAGACCATCGTGCTGCATTCCTTGACCAAGGGCTGGCTGCACCCTCGCTGCTTCGGCGTCGTGCTCATACCCGAGCAGGATGCGTCGGATTGGATTCCTGTATTCCGCGACAAAGCGCCGCCGCAATCCCATCTGGCCACCGCGAGGCATCTGATGTCCCGGCACGCCGACCTGCCGGAGAAAGTGGCCGAGGCGCTCGTCTCCGCCCAAAAACGCCTTTTCGACGCGATCCACAGCCTTCCCTGCGAACCCATGCCAGTCGATCCCACGAGCTACTTCGTGCCCGTCATGGGCCGATGGGACGCCTTGCTCGACCAGGGCGTCCTCGGTCTGCCCGCGAGCGTTTTCGGATCGCCGTGCGACGACCTCACTCTCCTCAGCAGTCTAGGAGGCTGTTGAAAAATCCCGTGATGGAAAACGGCGAGTCATTTTTCCGTATGGCAAGGCGCGACGAAGGAGCGGGGCTGCCCCCGCGACCGAGGAGCAACGCAGCCAGACGGGAAAAGGGACGCCGCCCGCAGGGTCGATTGAACACGTTCCCGGCAAAGCCGCTGATTTCCCAGCCGAAAACAACCAAGATTTTCTATTGCGGGGTTTTTCGACAGTCTCCTAACCTTTGCCACATGATCCCTCTCGACTGCCTGTCCCTCTACGAAGACGCCGAGTTCTACGACATGGAGTTCGCCGAGCGGAACCATGAGCTGCCCTTCTTCCGCCAACTGGCTCGCGCCGCCGACGGCCCCGTGCTGGAGGTGGCCTGCGGAACGGGACGGCTCACCCTCCCCATCGCCCGCGAGGGAGTGGACATCACCGGATTGGATGTCTCCCCCGCCATGCTGGCCAAGGCCCGCCTCAACGCCGCCGCCGTCGGCGTGGACATCGCCTGGCTGGAGCAGGACTGCCGTGAAATGCGGCTTCCCCGGCGCTTCTCGCTCATGTTCTCCGCCACCAACGCCATGCAGCATCTCCTCGATGTGGCGTCCGCCTGCGCCTTTTTGCGTGGCGCGTGCTCCGGCCTTCTGCCCGGCGGGAGGCTCGTCATCGATGTCTTCAATCCCTCCCTGCCCAAGCTCCTGAAGACCCCCGCCGACCGGCACGTGCTCAAAACCATCCCCCAAGCCGAAGACGGTCCCATCACCGTCGAGGTGGCCAGCCAATATGCCGCCGACACCCAAGTGCTCCATTTCGATCTCTATTATCTCCGTTCGGGCCAACTCCTGCGAACCAAGCAGGTGAACATGCGGGTGTTCTTCCCGCAGGAGCTGCTGGCGCTCTGCCAGCTCAACGGCTTGAAGGTGGTCGAACGTCTCGGCGACTACGTCGGCAGCCCTTTCACGGCCCGGTCGCCGAAGCAAATCCTCGTCTGCGAGGCGGCGGGCTGAAGAAATCACCGTCCAACCAACCCTCATTCCCCATGTCCCCCGAACAGACCACCCGAACCAGCAAGTTCCTCAGCCTCGTCCTTCGGCACCGGCCCGAAGAAGCCCAGATAACGCTCGACCCGGCTGGATGGACGACTGTCGAGGCATTGCTCGCCGGCTGCGCCAAGGCAGGCCGCCCGCTCTCGCGAACGGACTTGGAGCAAGTCGTGGCGACGAATGCGAAAAAGCGCTTCGAATTCAGCGCGGACGGCACACGCATCCGGGCCAGCCAAGGGCATTCGGTGGAGGTTGACTTGGACTATGCGCCACAATCTCCTCCCGAACGGCTCTACCATGGCACGGCGACACGCTTTCTCGACTCCATCCGCAAACAAGGCCTGCTGAAGATGCAGAGACATCACGTCCATCTCTCCGCCGAGACGAAGATCACGATGGAAGTCGGGGCGCGGCATGGGAAACCCGTGCTCCTCACCATCCTAGCCGGAGAAATGCATCTCGCCGGACACGAGTTCTTTCGAAGCACCAACGGCGTCTGGCTCGTGGAGCAGGTTCCGCCGCAATTCATCCAGTTTCCATGAATCCCTCTCCCCTCCTCGGCACCCTCCTCGGCACGGCGGTCGGAGACTCGCTCGGCCTACCCTACGAGGGCCTTTCCCGGAGGCGCGTCACGGCCTTTAGCGAGATCCGACACCGGCTGCTTTTCGGGCGGGGTCTGTTCAGCGACGACACCGAACACTCTTTGATGCTGGCCTCGACCCTCTTGGGTCATCACGAGGAGGCGTCGCAGTTCCAGCGGGCCTTTGCTTGGAAATTGCGATGGTGGCTATTGGGGCTTCCGGCAGGCGTCGGTCTGGGCACGGCAAAGGCGATCCTGCGGCTCTGGATGGGGTTTCCAGCTTCGAAAGCGGGAGTGCGCTCGGCGGGCAATGGAGCGGCGATGCGCAGCGCGGTGGTCGGGGTGTTCTTCCACCATGAACCGCAGAAACGACGCGAGTTCGCCCTCGCCGCCTGCCGCGTAACCCACCGCGACCCTCGCGCCGAGGAATCCGCCGTGCTGGTCGCGGAGGCGGCGGCGATGGCGGCGAATTCCGTTCCCAACGTCCAAGTGATCGGAACGCTGGAGACGCACTTGGAAAGCGACGAAATGAGATCGCGTTTCGCCACCTTGAAGACCGACTTGGCCGCTGCCCGGACGGTTGCGGAATTTGCGGATGGGATCGGATGCGGAAACCGTGTAAGCGGCTTCGCTCCCGACACCGTTGCGGTGGCGCTCTACGCTTGGTTGAGGCATCGCGGGAACTTCGAGTCGGCGGTGCGTTCGGTGATCGCCTGTGGAGGCGACACGGACACCGTCGCCGCGATCACCGGCGGCATCTGTGGTGCCGAAACGGGCGAGCCGGGCATTCCAAAGGCATGGATCGACGGCATCTGCGACTGGCCGCGCTCCGTGGCACATCTCCGGTGTCTGGCGGAGGCCATGGAGACGGGCGCTGGCAGCGCACCCCGCATTTTCTGGCCCTTCGTCCTGATGCGAAATGCCCTCTTCCTCGCCGTGGTGCTTCTGCACGGATTCCGGCGCTTCCTTCCACCCTATTGAAATCCATGAACGCCAACACCCCCCTCCTCACCGACCTCTACCAGCTCACCATGGCTGCGGGCTACTGGAAATGCGGCAAGGCGGAGCAGGAATCCGTCTTCCACCTCTTCTTCCGCAAGCTGCCCTTCGGAGGCGGCTACGCGCTCGCCGCCGGGCTGGGCGATGTGGTGGAGTGGCTGCGGGGCTTCCGCTTCTCCGACGCGGAACTCGCCTATCTGGCCTCGCTGCCGGGACGGGACGGAGCACCGCTGTTCGAACGCGGCTTTCTCGACTACCTAGGGGAAATGCGCTGGCGCTGCGACCTCGACGCGATCCCCGAGGGCACCGCGGTCTTCGCCCACGAACCGCTTCTCCGCGTGCGCGGGCCGCTGCTGCAAGCGCAACTGGTGGAGACGGCGCTGCTGAACCTCGTGAACTTCCAGACGCTGATCGCCACGAAGGCGGCCCGCGTGTGCGAAGCGGCGCGGGGCGAGCCGGTGCTGGAGTTCGGCCTGCGGCGGGCACAGGGACCGGACGGCGCCCTGATGGCGAGCCGCGCGGCCTTCGTCGGCGGCTGCGCGGCGACCTCGAATGTGCTCGCGGGCCTGCGGCATGGCATCCCCGTGCGCGGCACGCACGCGCATTCGTGGGTGATGTCCTTCGACAGCGAGCCGGAGGCCTTCGCGGCCTACGCGGAGGCCCTGCCGAACAATTGCGTCTTCCTCGTCGACACCTACGACACTCTGGAAGGCGTCCGGCACGCGGTGGAGGTGGGTCGGCGACTGCGCAAGCGCGGGCACAAACTGTCCGGCATTCGCCTCGATTCTGGCGATCTCGCGTGGCTCAGCATCGAAGCGCGGCGGATCCTCAACGAAGGCGGATTTCCCGAGGCCTCCATCGTGGCGAGCAACGACCTCGACGAGCACCTCATCGAAAGCCTGAAGCATCAAGGCGCGAAGATCGGCGTGTGGGGCGTGGGCACGCGCCTCGTCACCGGAGGCGAGCAGGCGGCGCTGGGCGGCGTCTACAAGCTCGGCGCGATCCGCAACGAGGCAGGCGCGTGGGAGCCGAAAATCAAGCTCAGCGAGCAGGCGGTGAAGACGAGCAATCCGGGCATCCAGCAGGTGCGGCGCTTCACCTTGGACGGCGAATTTCGCGGCGACGCGATCTTCGACGAGGAAAGCGGGCTTGCCCAGCCCGTGACGATCATGCATCCGGCGGACGCGACACGGACGAAGACGATGCCCGAAGAAGCAACATGGGAGGATCTCCTCCAGCCCGTCTATCGCGGCGGCGAATTGGTAGTGGATCTGCCGACCCTGCCGAAAATCCAGCAGCGCGGTCGCGAGCAGCTTGCGAAGTTGGGCGCGTCGGTGAAACGTCTTCAACATCCTCACGAATATCCCGCCGGGGTGGAGCGGAGTCTGCACGAGCGGAAGGCGGAGATGATCCGGAGGGCGAAGGCGCATTGACTCGCGAAAATTTGCGGAGATTCGCGACCATTCTCGTCAAATAGAACCGGGTACGCGAATCACCGCAAATGAAACGCGAATGGCCACGAATGAAGAAAATCCGAGAATGAAAACCCTCCTCCTCATCGACCTCCAGAACGACTTCCTGCCCGGCGGTGCGCTGGCCGTGCCGGGCGGGGACGAGGTCATCCCCATCGTGAACGCCCTCCTGCCCGACTTCGACCTGGTCGTCGCGACACAGGACTGGCATCCACCGAACCACGGCAGCTTCGCGGCGAACCATCCGGGGCGGGCGGTCTTCGAGCAAATCGATCTGGACGGACTGCCGCAGACGCTTTGGCCGGTGCATTGCGTGCAGAACACGGGCGGGGCGCTCTTCGCGCCGGGACTGGACACGCGACGGGTCGCGAGAGTGTTCCCGAAGGGCTCGAACCCGCGCATCGACAGCTACAGCGGCTTCCACGACAACGGCCACCGCAGCTCGACCGGCCTGGGCGAATGGCTGAAAGCGCACGGCGCGAAACGCCTGAGCGTGGTCGGCGTGGCGACGGACTATTGCGTGAAGTTCACCGTGCTCGACGCGCTGGCCGAGGGTTTCGAGGTCGAAGTGCTCGCCGCCGCCTGTCGCGGCGTGAATCTGGCGGAAGGCGATTCCGAGCGGGCTTTGGAGGAAATGGCGGCGGCGGGGGCGAGGATTGTGGTTTGAGGGCTGGTCTCGACGCCCCTTCCATGCCGTCCCCGCCTCAAGGCCAGCCCTTTACAGCGCGAAAACGAAGGTGACCACAAGGGAATCGACGGCCATAATGCCACCTTCACCCCATGACCCGCTCCCTCCTCCCCGTCGCCCTCCTCCTTCTCGCTTCCTCGGCCTTCCCCAACGAACCCGCCTCGCGCTGGTGGGAGCCTATCGCCGGAGCCGAAATCAACGGCCCCAAGGTGCTCGGCTTCTGGCGCTTCGACTCGGAGGCCGAAGCGGGCGCGGACGCCTCGTCCAAGGGCGCGGCGGGCAAGCTGGCTGGAGCGAAATGGCATCCCGAGGGACGCTTCGGCGGCGGCTTCGAAAGCTCGGCAGGCTGGCCGGTAAGCGACCAGCGCCACGCCTTCGTCGTGCCCCGCGCCTCCGCTCCGTCCCCGACCGGGGCCTTCACCTTGGAAATGTGGCTGCGGGCCAAACCCGTCGAGGAATTCGCCGCCGAGCTGCGTCCGGTACTGGCCGATTCCAAATACGTGCCCGACAACCACAACGGCTTCCAGTGGGCCATCAGCCCCGCCCAAGGCGACGGACAACGGCGCTTCTCAATCGTGATCGGCCTCGGCGACCGCTCGGAAAACTGGCACTCGGATCCTTTCGCCCTGACGCCCGGCGAGTGGCGGCACGCGGCCTTCACCTACGACGGACAGGGTACGGTCGTGTTCTGGCTCGACGGAGCCGAGGTCGGACGCTCCACCAAGTCTGGCGGGGCCATGTCCGCCGCGGCCCGCGACCTATCCCTCGGCGACCGTCTCGGCTCGAACTACAACGGCTTTCCCGGATGGATCGACGAGATCCGCTTCAGCGAGGGCGTCCGCGAATTCCGCCCGGTGCGGCTCGACACAGAGGCGGCACGGCCCGCCTTCCGCCGCTTCGACGGGAAGGCGGTGCTGCGGCCGGTGCTGCGGAATCTCTCCTCGACAGCGCTGGAGGGGGCCGAGGTCCGCATCGTCCTCCCCGGCACGAAGCCCGCGACCCTGCCCCTGCCCGCCCTCGCGCCGGGCGCGAGCCATCCGCTGGACCTCGCCCTCGACGCCTCTCTGCGTCCCGGCGAATACACGGCGGAAATCGTCGCGACCGTGCCTGGATGGGGCGGCGAGGGTGTCGTCCATGAGACCAAAGCACGCCTGCCCTTCGTCCTCGTGCCGCGCCCCCTCCCCCACCGCATGCCCGTGGTGATGTGGGGCCTCGGCGGCACGGACGGAGTGCTGGACGAGCTGTCCCGGCTCAAGGACTTGGGCTTCACCCATTGCCTCGGCCTGCGCCACGACCCTGCCGCCATCTGGGAAGGCGGTCCCGACACGCCCGCGACCACCCCCGAGGGCCTCCGCGCCGGGCGCGATCTGCTCGACACGGCCCTGGCCAACGACGTGGGCATCATCGCCTCCGTGTCGCCGGGAGCTTGGCTGAAGGACACCAAGGCCGGGGAACCTTTCCTGCGGATCGACCGCGAAGGCCAGCTCCTCAAGGACAAGAACATCAGCGGCCTCTTCCCCGAGGTGCAGCAGTTCTTCCAGAATGTCGGCACCTCGCTGGGCCGGGCCTACGGCGACCATCCCGCCTTCGCCGCCGCCCTCGTCAGCACCGAGATCCGCGACCACAGCCAGCTCTCCTTCCATCCTCTCGAAATCGAGGCCGCCCGCAAGGCCATCGGGGGCGACATTCCCGAGGCGGCGAAGATCAAGAACGGCGTCGAATACGCCAAACTGCCCGATTTCCCCGAAAACCGCGTCATCCCCGACGACGATCCCCTGCTCGCCTTCTACCGCTGGTTCTGGACCGAGGGAGACGGCTGGAACACCCTCCACACCCGGCTCCACGAGGGTCTCCAAGGCGCGATGGACCGGAAGGATTTCTGGACCTTCTTCGACCCCGCCGTGCGCGTGCCCAGCGTCGGAGGCAGCGGCGGAGCCGTCGATGTCATTTCCCACTGGACCTACACCTATCCCGATCCCGTCCGCATCGGTCTCTGCACCGACGAACTCTTCGAAATGGCCCGCGCCAACGGACTCGGCCAGCAGGTGATGAAAATGACCCAGCTCATCTGGTATCGCTCCCAGACTGCGCCTATCTCCCCGCCCGAGGGCGTGCAGGAGTCGCCCTGGGTCGATTACGATCCGGGGGCCGCCTACATCACCATCGCGCCCATGCACCTGCGCGAGGCGCTCTGGCTGAAGCTGGCCCGGCCCGTCACGGGCATCATGTATCACGGCTGGGGTTCGCTGGTGCAGGTCGATCCACCCGGCGGCTACGTCTTCACCAATCCCAACACGGCTCCCGAGCTGAAACGCCTCGTCTCCGAAGTCGTCGAGCCCCTCGGCCCCACCCTGCTGCAAGTACCCGACCCGCCCGCCGACGTCGCCTTTCTGGAGAGCTTCACCTCGCAGATCTTCGCCCGGCGCGGCACCTACGGCTGGGGACGCGGCTGGGGCGGCGACCTCTACCAAATCGTCTCCCAAGCGCAGCTCCAAGCCCGCATCCTCTACGAACAGACCCTTCTCGACGGCGGACTGGACGGGGTCAAGGTGCTGGTGATGGGCGACTGCGACGTGCTCACCGAATCCGTCGTGGCGGCGGTGCTCGCCTTTCAGAAAGCGGGCGGCCTCGTCGTCGGCGACGCGGAGCTCTGCCCCGCGATCCGGCCCGACCTGCTCGTGCCTCGCTACCGCAGGACCAACGCCGCGAAAGCCGACTACGCCGCGCTGGCGGCTTTGGCGGAAACGCTGCGCAGCGACCTCGCCGCCGCCGGCTACCGCTGGCCCCTCGCCTCGGAGAATCCCGGCGTGCTGACCCGCCGCCGCATCGCCGGATCGACGGACTATCTCTTCGCCATCAACGATCACCGCGAGGCGGGCGGCTACGTCGGCGGCTACGGCCTGGTGATGGAGGACGGTCTGCCCTCCGACACCGTCCTGCGCCTGACTCGCGAGGGCGGCGGCCACGTCTACGACCTCCTCGCCCAGCACGAGCTGCCCGCCACCGTGGAGGAGGACGGCAGGCTCGCCATCCCCCTCTCGCTCGGACCCTGCGAAGGCCGCCTGCTGATGGTCACGGGGAATCCCGTCGAGCGTCTCGACCTCGCCGCGCCGGAAACCGCCAAGCCCGGCGACTCCGTCGAGATCACCGTGACCGTTGCCGACGCCTCTGGAAAACCGGTGGACGCCGTCGTGCCCGTCGAGCTGCGCATCGTCGATCCCGAAGGCGCGCCCGCCGAACCGAGCGGCCACTATGGCGCAGCGGGTGGCGTCCTGCGTGTGAAGCTCGACCTCGCTCCCAACGACCACCCCGGCCTCTGGGAAATCCGCGTGATCGAGGGTGCCACCGGACGCGAGAACCGGGCCTATCTGCGGGTCAAGCCTTGAACGTGGAAAGAGGAAAGGGTTGCCTACGGAATCCACTGAAAAGCACGGAAAGGGATTCGGCAGGGAAAGATTCCGTGAGCAAGCCTCTCCACGGGACCGGATTCGTGGCGATTCGCGCTCATTTGCGGCCATTCGCGTCCCCAAAAAAATGCCAGCCTCACTGAGGCCGGGTCGAAGATCCCGGAGCCGACCTTGCCGGGGACCACTCCAGAAAGACCCGTTGCGCGATTCAACTGGCTTCCTGTAAACTCGGTCCATGCCCCCGCCCCGTCCCACGAACCTCGGTCTTGCCGCCTCTGCCCTCGCGGCGGCGACGGTGGCGGCGGGATTGGTGCTTCTGTCAGGGCCGACGCTCGCGGTGGGTCTCGCCGCCTCCTCGCTCATTCTCCTCGGCCGCCTTCTCGCGGCGCGGCACCTCGACGGCTTTTCGGTCGAACGCGACCTGCCTCGACGAGCCCGTGCGCACGAGAGCTTCCCCATGGAGATCCGGGTTCGCCCCGGACCCCGCTTCCCTACGGACGCGACGGTGCGTCTCACCGATCCCCTCGCCCCGGCGATGCGGGAACGATCGCTCGATCTCCCCGCGCCGGGCGGACGAACGCTCCGCTGCACCGGACTCCCCCACCGTCGCGGACCGCTCCCTCCACGGCCTTGGCTCCTCGCCTCGACTTGGCCGCTCGGCCTCTTCCTGACCGAACGGCAAGGCGCTTTCCGCGACGACCACGCCACCCTCGTCCTGCCGCAGCCCTGGCTGCCGCCGCGCCTCCTCGAACGGCTCGAAAGCCTGTCGTCCGCCTCGGCGGAACGCCCCCTCGAAGCGGCGGACCCGCTCGCCGAATTCCGACTCCTCCGCGAGTTCCGCCCCGGCGATCCGGTGCGCGGCATCCGCTGGCCCGCGAGCCTCCGGTCGGGTCGGCTTCTCTTCGCCGAGACAGAGCCGCCCCGGCCCAAGCCGCCCGGCTACGGCATCATCCTGCACTCCTACGAGCGCCCCGGCAGCGTCGTCGTGCCGGAGGCCTACGAGCAGATCCTGCGCATCGCCGCCGGGCTGCTCCTGCGATTCCAGCGCGAGGAGATCCCGACGGTGTTTTGTCAGGCTCCGGGAAAGGCGCTTCGGCTCGCCTCCCGCACGGCCTTCGCGAAGCGGCTCGATGCCCTCGCCCTCTCGCTGCGGTTCCCCCTCTCGTCGCTCGACCGGATTTTCGCCCCGCCCTGCAGCCGCGACGACGATCCCTTCCGCTCGTGCGACGAGGTCTTCGTCCTCGGCGACGGCCCGCTCGCCCATTGGGAGGACGCCGCCCGCGCCCGCTTCCCACGCTGCACCTGCCTCGACACGACCGCGCTCACGACGGCTTCGCGCCCGGCCCTGCTCGCCCGAACCAAGCCCTCCCCACTTTGAACCTTGAACACCGGACCTAAAGCCCCCGTCCTCGCCGCCGCCCTCGCCGGATGGATGCTCTCCGGCTCGCCCGTGTCGATGGGGCTCAGCGTCGTCCTCCTGCTCGCGGCCCTGATCGGCGGCGCGTTGCTCCCGCGCCATCGGCCCGGCCCGCTCGTCCGCCACCTCGTCTCGGCCTCCGTCGTCGGGGCGGCGGCGTGGCTGGAGATCCGCCTTTTCCACGATGGCAGCGCCCTCGCAGTGCGGGCGGAGCCGCCCTTCGCCTACCATGCCGGCCTCGCCGCGCTCTGGTGGGCGGCGGTCGATGGCACCCTCCGCGCCCAGCGGGAGGACGAACTCTCCGGTCTGGCGAGATCCTTCGCCGGACTCGCCGGAGGCCTCCTCGTCCTCGGGGCCTCGGCGAGCACGTCGCTTCACGACTTCGGTCCTTGGACGATGCATCCCGTCGCCGCCCTGCCGCTCGCGCTCTGGGCCTCGTGGCTCCTCCTGCCCTCGACGCCCTTCGCGAAACGGGCGGTTTGCGCCGTCCTCCCCGCCTCGCTCGCCCTCGCCGGACTCGTCCTCGCCTCCTCCGCCGCGACGGAGCGGCTGCGCTCCCTCTTTTTTCCCGAAAAGGTCCAAGACTTCGCCGAACCCACCGCCCGCGCCCCCGAGCCGGGCGGGACCGGCACCCTCGGCGACGGCGTCTCCCGCCGCCTCCCCCGCGAATCGAACGTGCGCTTCCGCCACGAAATCCTCGTGCGGATGAAGCCGCACACCGCCGCCCTCTTCCGCTCCTGGAGCGGCCCGCCGCTCTACCTCCGCACCTCGACGCTCTCCCTTTTCGAAAGCGACGAGATCCTCTCCCCGATCCGCACCGGACGCTGGCTCGACGACTTGGACGACGGGCGCGACGACCGCGCCATCCCCCTCGACGGCGTCTTGAGGGACGACGGCGCGTTCGATCCCGGGAGGCTGCACACCTTCTACATCGGTCGAGAATCCATCGGGCATCTTCCCCTCGTCGGCGGCAGCGAGATACTCTTCCTCCCCTCGGTCTACGAGTTCGCCGACGATTGGTATCAGATCTCCCCCGTCGAGGGGATCGCCCACCTGCGCTACACCGCCTCCGCCCCGCCCGGCCCGGTCACGGAAATCCAGCCCGCCGACCTGACCCGCCCCCGCCACGGGGAGATTCCCTCGATCTACCTCCAACTCCCGCCCTCCCCGCTCCCGGGGAGGATCGCCGAACTCTGCCGCGACCTCGACCGGGGCGATCCCCTCGCGGGAATCCGCCGACTCCTTGCGGAGCGCAGCGCCTACGCCCTCCAATTCCAAACGCCGGAGGGCTCCAGCCCGCTCGCGGAATTCCTCTTCGGCCACGGACGCGGCCATTGCGAGCACTACGCCGCCGCGACCGTCCTGATGCTGCGCTGCCTCGGCATCCCCTCGCGCGTCGCCTACGGATACGCCGGAGGGATCGCCGACGCGGGCCAGGGAGTCTTCGCCTTCCGCGACAGCGATTTCCACGCTTGGGCTGAAATCCTCACGCCGGAGAACGAGTGGAAGATCTTCGACACGACCCCGCGCGTCCCCTCCGCCGCCCCGCGCGTGTCCGCCTCGGCCACCCTGCCGACGGTCGACGACACCGCCTACCACGATCTTTCCGACTTCGGCCTCGTTCCGGTCACAACGCGGGGCGTCTTCGGGGAGCTCATCGATAAAGCCGTGGCCTTCCTCTCGCGCCATTTCTTCCTCGCCACCGCCGCCGGACTGGGACTCTTCGGCGGCCTGTGGTGGCTCCTGCCCGGCCGACGGGAAAGCGCCCGACACGCCCGCGACGGAGCGGCGACGGACGCCTCCGGCAGCCAAGACCTCCCCGGCTTCCTCCGCGAACTGGAGCAAGCCGCCGCAGCCCTCGGTCTCCGCCGCCGTCCCGGACAGACTTGGCGCGAACTCCTCGCCCGCCTCGCGGAACAAGGCCCCGTACCCGCCGTCGTCCACGACGCCGTCGCCTACCACTACCGCACCGCCTACGCCGGAAGGGAACGCGACCTTGCCGAGGAGGCGGGCTTCCGCGAGGCGCTCCGCGATTGGCGCGACCGAAGCGGGACGCACCTCGATTGACAAGCGCCCTTGCGAGGGCCTCATTTGAGACCCTGTTAACCCCATGACCGAACCCTCTTGGCTCGACCGCGCCCGAGGCTACCTCGACCTCTCCATGCACGAGGAGGCTTGGCGCGAACTCGACCGCCTGCCCCCCGACAAGCGCGAGCGCCCCGAAACGCGCGAGATGCGCATCGTCGTGCGCCTCGAACAAGGCCACCTCGACGAGGCCCTCGCCCTCTGCGGCGTCCTTTGCAGCCTCCATCCCGAGAACCACGCCGGCTTCATCCAGGGAGCCTACTGCCTCCACGCCCTCGACCGCACCGAGGACGCCATCGAGCACCTCCAGTCCGGCCCCGAGACGCTGCGCGAGGAGCCGGTCTATTTCTACAACCTCGCCTGCTACGAACTCGCCCTCGGCAAAGCACAGGCGGCCCTGACTTGGCTGCGGCTCTCCATCGAGATGGACCGCCACTTCCGCGAGCGCGCCCTCGCCGACCCCGACCTCGCCGCGATCCGGGACGAGATTTGATACCAAGCCGACGATGCCGGAACGGAGAAAATGTTTGGACCGCTGATTTCCACTGATTTTCGCTGATTTTTTGTGGGCCATCTTTGACCGACTGCATGGAGACGCTTGAAGAACGCTTCCACCGCAATTTCGACGAACGCGGCGAACTCGGCGCCTCGATCTCGATCTGGAAGGACGGCGCGGAGGTCGTCTCCCTCGCCCACGGCTGGCGCGATCCGCAACGCGAGATCCCCTGGACCGCGGACACCCTCGTCCCGGTCTGGTCGGCGACGAAAGGCCCCGCCGCCATCTCCTTCCTCCTCGCTCTCGAAGGCGCTGGGCTCTCTCCGAACGATCCCGTGGCGAAGGTCTGGCCGGAGTTGACCGCCGCGCGGAACGGGGGCCTGACCTTCGTCCAACTCCTCTCGCACCAGAGCGGACTGCCCGCCCTCTCCCCCGACAACCGACCCCATCTCCTCTCCCACGGCGAAGTCGTCGCGGCGATGGAGCGGCAGACGCCGTATTGGACGCCGGGGGCAGGCCACGGCTACCACCCGCGCACGATCGGCTTCCTCCTCGACGAGATCGTGCGCCGTCTCGCGGGCGTCCCGCTGGGGCGCTACTGGAACACCCACGTCGCGGAGACGCTGGGCCTCGAATTCTGGATCGGCGATTTCCCCGCCCGCCTCCTCGACCGCCTCGCCACGATGGTCCCGCCGAAGGCGCACCGCCCCGCCGAGGAGGAGCTGCCCTTCTACCGCGAACTGGTGAAACCGGACTCTCTGTCCCTCGCCGCCTTCTCCTCGCCCGCAGGGATGCGGACCCTCGGCGAGATCAACCGCCTCGAAATCCTCCAAGCCGGATTCCCCGCCTTCGGCGGCATCGGCACGGCGCGGGCCTTGGCGAAGTTCTACCAGATCCTCGCCCGCGACGGGGAGCACGACGGGGTGACGGTCCTGCCCTCGCGCGTCGTGCGCACCGCGCGGACCCTGCTCGCGAGCGGGCCGGATCGGACCTTGCTCCTCCCCACCGCCTTCGCTGGTGGATTCCAGATCGATCCGATCGATGCGGCGGGGCGGAAAATCCGCTCGGTCTTCGGTCCCTCCCTCGCCGCCTTCGGCCAGCCCGGCGCGGGCGGCAGCCACGCCTTCGCCGATCCGGAGGGCGGCTGGTCCTTCGCCTATGTGATGAACCAGATGGAGTCAGGTTTGTTCCCCAATCGCAAGTCGCTCGATTTGGTGGAAATCCTGTATCAGGGGTGAAGGGGCATCGCAGGCGAGGCACGCGAGGGTAGACCCGACCGGCCCGGTCGGGGTTGGGCGCACAGGTATCCCAGAGCGCCCTTCCGGCGGTTCGAGCCGAACCGCCCTACCCGATGCCCGGAACGGCGATGGGATATCCGGCTCGCATGGATAGACTGCTCCGCGCCATGATTTCGGAGTCCGCATGGGAAGCTTGCGGCAGGAATCTCTCGGCACTCCCCCATCCGCGAAAATCCGCGTTTCATCCGTGGAAATCTGCGTTCCCCTTCTTTTTGACGCAGATGGCCGCAAATGCCCGCAGATTTCCGCAGATGGGGCGGCTCTCCCAAATTCCGAAACCATTATCGATTTCGTATCACTCCGGCTTCGGCCGACCTTTGGAGAGCCGGTATTCGACCTTCTCCTCGGCGAGCAGGAGGATGGCGCGACGGTCCACGGAACTCTCGTCGTAGCGGACCCGCTTCCGCTTCTTCGGCTTCGCCGTCTCCTCCTCGCGCAGCCATTCCGCCGCCGCCGCGACGGTCGCGACGGTGTCCTTGAGCAGCTCGCACTCCCACACGACACGCACGCGCCAACCCAGCTTCTTCAACTCGGTCCGGTTGCGGCGGTCGCGGGCGATGTTGCGGGCGAATTTCTCCTCCCAGAAGGCGGTGTTCGTCTTCGGCACGCTCGCCTCGCGACATTTGCGATGCTGGTGCCAGAAGCAGCCATGCACGAAGATGGCGGCGCGGTATTTGGGAAGGACGAGATCAGGACGGCCCGGCAGCTTCCGGTCACGCAGCCGAAAGCGGAAGCCGAGGCGGTGCAGGGCGCAGCGCAGGACCCATTCGGGCTTCGTGTCCTCGCTGCGGATGCGGGACATGAGCCAAGAACGATGCTCGGGTGAAAGCGGGTCCGGCATAGGGCGACTATTAGCGCGGTCGCCGGATGGATTCAAGGGGAGCCAGCGGACGTTATGCGCGTCGGCTACAGATTCCGCCCGCCACAGAACTCGACAACGCTGTAACCGGCTTTATGGAGGCCGGGCCGGACGGCTCCACGACGCCTACCGATGCAAATCCCCCCAACAACCGCCAAATAGGGCTTCGGATTCCCCCCCTTCACGCGAAGATCGAAAGCACCGGCTCGCCCTTGTGCGCCACGGTGAAGGGGCGTTTGCTGGGGCTGTATAGGACATGGTCGAGCGGCAGCCCGAGGGCGTGGGCGATGGTGGCGTTGAAGTCGGGGATCTTGACGGGGTTCTCGATCACGTTCTCACCGCCTTCGTCGGTTTTTCCGTAAACGATGCCGCCCTTGACCCCGCCGCCGGCGAGGACGGAACTGAAGGCTTTCGGATAGTGGTCGCGGCCCGCGTTCTGGTTGATGCGCGGCGTGCGCCCGAATTCGGTGGTGAGCACGACGAGGGTGTCAGCCAGCTTGCCCCGGCTCTCCAAATCGTCGAGCAAGGCGGAGAGGGCCCGGTCGAGGGTCTCGCAGTGCTCGGGCGCGGCGACGAAGACGTTGTTGTGCATGTCCCATCCGCCGAAGCCGACCTCGACGGCGCGCACGTCGTTCTCGACGAGGCGGCGGGCGAGGAGGCAGCCTTGGCCGAAGGGGTTGTCGCCGTAGCGCTTCCGGGTGGCATCGTCCTCCTGGGCCAAGTCGAAAGCATTGAGATCCTTGCTCTGCATGATACGGACGGCATCGTCGTACATCTGGGTGTAGGCGCGGACCTGCTTCAGGTTGTAGCGCTGGTGGAACTCGGCGTCGAACTCGCGGGCGAGGGCGAGCCGCTTGTCGAAGGCCTCCTGCTTCATGTTGCGGAGCTTGGAGTTCTTCAATCCCGACTTCGGGTCGCTGATCGCGAGCGGCTCGTATTCGGGTTCGAAGAAACCACCGCCGCCATTGATCCGGCTGTCGCCGCCGATGTAGACGGTGCCGGGCAGGTTGGGGTTGAGACGGCCCTTGAACTTGAGCGCCCAAGCCCCGATCCCGGGGTGGCGGATGGTGGCCCGCTGCTCGTAGCTGGTGTGCATCAGGTAGTTCCCCTGGTCGTGCGCCCCGGCGGTGGAGGTGAGGGAGCGGAGGATGGCCAGCTTGTCGGTTTGCCGCGCCAGCCGGGGGAGGTAGGCGGAGAGTTGGATGCCGTCGACCGCGGTGTCGATGGTTTTCGTCTCCCCTTGGTTCTCGTGCCCCGGCTTGGTGTCGAAGGTGTCGAGATGGGTCATGCCACCGTTCATGTAGAGGTAGATGACATGCTTCGCGGCACCGGGGCGCTCGGCGGGCCCGGCTCCGGGGGCGGCACCGGAGCGCGAGGCGAGGCCGAGGGCGCCGACTCCCAAAAAGGTCTTGGCGGTGCCCTCCATGAAGCGGCGGCGGGTCCATTCGTCGGATTTGAAGGCGGTGTTCATGGCTGGGGGCGGCTTCGCCGCTGTAAAAGGTGAAAAGTGAAAGGTAAAAGGTACCGGGCTTCGGATTTCGGATTTCGAGACTACTGGATGAAGATGAATTGCTGCGTGTTGAGGAGCGCCCAAACGAGTCCTGGGTAGGCGTCGTCGCCGTCGGCCTCGATCTCGGCTCGGGCGAGGTCCATCTCGCGCGAGGTCGGCTCGCGGGTGAGCATGGCTTGGAAGATCAGGCGGATTTTCCCGTCGGCGTCTCCAGCCTCGTGGAGCCGCCGCCCGAAGGTGGCGAAGGGATTGGTGAGGGACTCGACGATGGGGCCGTTGAGGAGGTTGAGGGCCTGGGGCACGGAAGCGGCGCTGGCAGCATTCTCGATGACCTCGCGGTCGGACTGGCCGAACTCACGGAGGAAATGGCCACGCCGAGCGGGCGATTCGAGATCGGAGGCGCGGGCCATCTGGGCGACCAGCTTGGTGTAGGTCTGATAGGCTTGGTTCTGGCGCTGCCGCCAAGCCTTGCGCTGCTTCTGGTCGCGGAGGTCAGCAGGCGGCTCGGGCATCTCAGGCTTCGGCAGACGGGTCAGGACGGCCCTTTCGCCCTCCCCTTCCCCGCCGTCCATGGCCATGGCTGCGGTACCTCCGCCGCCGGACATCTCCATTTCCGTCAGGCCCATCGCGGCGAGCAGTTCGCGCCCGTCCACTTTCTCGCCGACACCTTTGTGAGCGATCTCGGAGACGACGTCGCGGGCGCGACGGCGCAGGGAACCCAATTCGCCGCGCAGCTTGTCGAAACGGGCCTTGTCGCCGGCCTCGATCGCCTCGGCGGCCTGTTTGCGCAGTTTGTCGGCCTCCGGGCGGACCGCGTCGTAGGCGGCCGCGACCTCCTCCACCATCGCGACGAACTCCTCTTCGCCCCGGCTTTCGAGAGCTTCGTGGATGCGGCGGACTTTCTCGACCGAGGTGAGTTGCTGGGCGAGGCGGGGCTGGTACCCGTCGGCCTCGGGCAGGGCGAGGGCGACGATGGAATCCCAGATCTGCTCGGCGCTCATGCGGCGGAGGAGTGGGCCGGGGAAATAGTAATGCCCTCCCATGGCCACCTCCTCGGCGTGCGCGGCGCGCTGGTAGGCCCGGGTGTTGTGGAGGATCTCCTGATACCTCCGCAGGTCGTAGTCGAGGGCCTTCATCGTCTCTTCGAGGAAGGCGAGGAGCTCGGGATTCGAGACGGGGGTCGTGTCGGTGAGCTCGTCGACCGGCTCGAAGAGTCCGTGGCCGAAGACGCGCTTCCAGAGGCGGTTGGCGATGACGCGGGTGAAGGTGGGATTGTCCTTCGAGACCATCCAGCCGGCGTAGGCGTCGATGGCGCGGTCGTCGATCTTGGCGAGGTCGATCTCCGCGCCGAACATGGTGCGGGCCGTCACCGGATCATGCGGCTTGGCGTCGTCATACTGGTAGTCGTGGGGAAGTTTCAGGGTCTTCTCCAATTCCTCCGCGCGGACGTAGCGGAGCGGGTCGTAGATGTCGTTGATGGCCTCCCTGACCCCGGCGGTCTTGTGCTCGTAGGATTCGTAGGCCGCGATGGACTTCGCCGCCAGCTCGCGGAACTGCTTGTCGTCCATGCCGGAGCGCCGCAGGAAGGTCTCGTAGCGGTCCGTGTTGGAGACGAAGCGCTCAAGGCCGACCCGGTTCGTGATCTGGGGGAAGCGCTCCTTCCCGGTCACCGACGCCATGAGGCTGGCCCGGTCCGCCCGGTTTTTGTCCTCGATCCTCTTGCGGTTGCCCGCCGGATACTGGCGGGCGTCCATCCCGTAGGAGAAAGCGGCCATCTGGTAGTAGTCCATCTGCGTCCACTTGTCGAAGGGGTGGTTGTGGCATTGGGCGCATTCGAGGCGGGTGCCGAGGAAGACGCGGACGGTGTTCGACATGTTGTCCAGCGGCATGCCCCGGTCGCGGATGTAGTAGCCGACGGCAGCGTTCTCCCAGATCATGCCCCGGGCGGAGACCAGCTCCCGGACGAAGTCGTCGTAGGGCTTGTTCTCGCGGATGGCGTCCTTGATCCAAATCTGGTAGGCGGCCTCGGCTTCCGGCGCGCCGATGCCGAAACCGGAGTTGATCCGCAGGATGTCGGCCCAGAAATGGTAGGCGTGGCTGACGTGCCCCTCGCTTTCGAGGAGGTCGGTGATGAGCTGGGCGCGCTTCCGAGGGTAGTCAGAGCCGTGGAAGTTCTCGGCTTCCTCGATGGTGGGAACGCGGCCGACGATGTCGAGATAAGCGCGGCGGACGAAGGTCTCGTCGTCGATGTCCGCGTTCGGCTTCAGACCCTGTTTCGCGAGCATCGCCTCGATGAAGGAGTCGATCTTCGCCGCAGCGGCGGCGATGTCGAATTCGCGTTCCGGGGATCCGGCCCTCGTGGGAGATGCTGTCAGCGAAATGCCGGCAAGAAGGGTCGAGAGGAGAAAAAGCGGTTTCATCCAAGGGAAACGGGGAGATTCAAGGAAGAATACCCTGAACCCCGCGAAACGTTTCGTCCGGTCGCCCGCCGTGATGACGCCCCCCGGAAGCGCAGGAGACGCCGCTGGATTGGCGGCGGACGGCTGAGCCAGCCGTCCCTACCGATCTTCCGCCCATGGGGACTTGGAAAGTCCCCCTCCCGGTTAGGTTTCGGACTCCGGATTTTCCTCCGCCTCCTCGCGGAGACGCTCCAGCATCTCCTCGATCTGCTCCAGATGCTTCAGGGGGAGGCGGCGGCGCTGATGCTTGTTCCACAAAACCTCGCGGAGTGACTCCATCGCTTCGAGGGGCAACGCCTCGTGGGCGTTCCAATCGGGATCGGTCTTGCGAGTGGAGAAGAACTGCCAGCGCCCCGCGTGGTGGACCGCCCGGTAGTAGACGAGGCAGCCCTCCTCGTCCCGCTCGCGCCATTCGTGCTTCGTCATGACGCGGCGAGGACCTCCTTCAACGTCGCGACACAGCGTTCGTTCTGTGGCATCGTGCCCACGGAGATGCGGACCCATTCGGGCAGCTTGTAGCCGCGCATCGCCCGGATGATGACCCCGCGCCGCAGCATCGCCTGGAAAACCGCGTCGCCATCGCCCACTTTCACGAGGACGAAGTTCGCGTGGCTCGGCACATACTCCAAGCCCATCTCCGCGAAGGACCGCTCCAGATAGGCGCGGCCCTCGTCGTTCAGCTCCCGCGTCCGCTGCTGATGCTCCTCGTCGAGGAGTCCGGCGACGGCCCCGGCCTGGGCGATGGAGTTCGTGTTGAAGGGCTGGCGGCATTTCTGGAGGACGCTGGCAATCTCCAGGGTGGTCAGGCCGAAACCGATGCGCAGCCCGGCGAGCCCCTGAATCTTCGAGAAGGTGCGCATGACCACGACGTTCCGACCCTCGCGGAGGTATTTCAGCGTGTCCGGCGCGTCGGGGACGAACTCGTGGTAGGCTTCGTCGAAGATGACCACGACATGGTCCGGCACGCGGGCCATGAAACGGTCGATGGCGGCCCCGTCGACCATCGTGCCGGTGGGGTTGTTTGGATTCGCGACGAAGACCATGCGCGTGCGCGGGGTGATCGCCGCAGCCATCGCGTCGAGGTCGTGGACGAAATCCGGATCGGGCACTTCGATGGTCTCGGCTCCGAAGAGGGTGGCCATCAGTTTGTAGACGACGAAGGCGTGCTCCGCCGCGACCACCTCGTCGCCGGGGTTGAGGAAGCCGTGGCCGATCAGCTCGATGATCTCGTTCGACCCGTTGCTGATGACGACCTGGCCGCGATCAAGTCCGAACTTCTCCGCGATGGCCGTGCGCAGCTTGTAGCCGCCCCCGTCCGGGTAGATGTGGACGCCCTCGGCCGCCTCCTTCATCGCCGCGATGGCTTTGGGCGAGGGGCCGAGCGGATTCTCGTTCGAGGCCAGTTTGATGATGTCCGCAGGATCGAGACCCAGCTCGCGGGCGGTCTCCTCGATGGGTTTGCCGGGATCGTAGGCGACGAGGCCATCGAGCCAAGGATGGGCTTGGGAAAGGACGGAAGACATGGGTTTTTGGAAAAGGAACGGAGGAGGACTCGCGGAAAGGGAAAGGCGAGAAGGTATCGCTACCGCCCCGCTCCTCAACCTCATTTCGGGCGGCTCACGCGACTTGAATCCGAATTTCGGATTTCGAACTTCGGATTTCGGATTTCGGATTTCGGATTTTCACCCTTCGTTCAGTTCCTTCAGCACTTCGGGATCGCGCACGTCGGCCCAGTCGCCAGCGAGTTCGACGGCTTCGATCTTCAAGCCGTCGCGGACTTGCGCGGCAATGGCGTCGGTGAGTTCGTATTCGCCGCGCGGGGACAGCTCCAGCTTCGCGGTGTAGTCGAAAATGCGAGGCGAAAAGGCGTAGATACCGGCGTTGTAGTAAGGGCTGGTCGGCTGGCCTGCGGCGGGTTTCTCGATCAAATCGACGACCATTCCGTTCTCAATGAAGACGGCCCCGCCTTTGCGGACATCCTCGTCGATCTTCACGCTGAGCTTCCCATCGACTCCGGTGAAGTCGGCGAGGGGCGCGTAGGCGGCGGGCGGCACGAGAATATCGCCGTAGCTGAGGATGAAGGGATCGCTCCCCGCGAAGTCCTTCGCCAGTTCGACGACGCGTCCAGTGCCGTCCTGCACGACCTGCTCGACATACTCGATGCCGCAGCCGAAGGCCGAACCGTCGCCGAAGTGATCGATGACGACCTCCTTGCGCCAGCCCACGACGATGAGGATGCGCTCGATCCCGTTGGCGACGAGGCCGCGCACGATGGATTCGAGGATGGGCGTGCCCTTGACCCGCATCATGGGTTTGGGCAGCTCGTCGGTGAGCTCCTTCATGCGGGTGCCGCGTCCGGCGGCGAGGATGACGGCTTTGGTCGTTTGGCTCATGTGGGTGATGTCTGAAGAACAGAGGGTCAACCCAGCCGCTTCACGAAGGCGGCCATGCGGTCCATGGCGATCTCGATCTTGTCGTAGGCGGTCGCGTAGCAGGCTCGCACGCAGCCCTCGCCCGCCGGACCGAAGGCGCTGCCGGGCACGACCGCGACGCTCTCCTCCTCAAGAAGACGCAGGGCGAACTCCTTGCTCGTGAGTCCGTATTTCCGCACGTCGGGGAACATATAGAAGGCCCCGCCGGGCGCGAAGCAGGGCAGGCCCATCTCGTCGAAGCGCTTCAGCATCAGGTTGCGCCGCTGCGCGTAGGCGCGGCGCATGCGCTCGACCTCGGGGGCGCCGTTCCGCAAGGCCTCGATCGCCGCCTGCTGGCTCATGATGGACGCGCAGAGCATGGAGTATTGGTGGATCTTCATCATCGCCTCGGTCAATACGGTCGGGGCGCAGGCGTAACCGAGGCGGAATCCGGTCATGGCGAAGGCCTTCGAAAAGCCGTGGAGGAGCACGGTGCGCCCCCTCATCCCCGGGAGGCTGGCGATGGAGGTGTGCTCGCCGGGGGACATGCCGTCGGGTCCGCCGTAGAGCAGTTCGCAATAGATCTCGTCGGAGACCACGATGAGGTCGCGCTCCACCGCGAGGGCGGCGATTTTCTCCAGTTCCTCGACCGGCTCGACGGCACCCGTCGGATTGGTCGGGAAGTTGAGGAGGATGACTCGCGTACGGTCGGTGAGCGCCGCCTCCACGTCCTTGGCGCGGAGCACGAAATTGTCCTCCACCCGCGTCTGAACGGTCACCGCCTTGCCGTGGGCGAGCACGATGCTGGGGCTGTAGCTGACGTAGCAAGGTTCGTGATAGACCACCTCGTCGCCGGGATCGAGAAGGGCGCGGAAGACGAGATCGAGGGCCTCGGACACGCCCACGGTGACGAGAATCTCGCTGGCGGGGTCGTAGGAGACTTTGAAAAGCTGTTCGACATAGGCGGCGATCTCCTGCCGCAGGGAGAGCAGCCCGAGGTTCGATGTGTAGCTCGTCTGCCCGCGCTCCAGCGAGAAGATCGCGGCCTCGCGGATGTGCCAAGGCGTGGAGAAGTCGGGCTCGCCGACGCCGAGGGAGATGACGTCGTCGCGGCCCACGACGAGTTCGAAGAAGTCCCGGATGCCGGACCGGGGGATGTCGCGAACATGCTTCGCGATGCGCTCTTGCAGGGGTTTCATGAGAAAACAGGAATCAAGTCGGGAGGACGGAAGGGGCGGAGGCCGACCCGGCCCCGACTCTCTCAAGCAGGGGGCCGGAGCGGCCCGGTGGGACGGTTCAGGGCGAGACGGCGAGGCGCTCGTCGGCGTGGGATTCGCCGGCGACGAAGCCGCTCTGCTTGTAGACCTTGAGCTGGAAATGGGTCGCGGTGGAGAGCACCCCGTCGAGGGTGCTGAGCCTCTCGCTGACGAAGCGGGCGACCTCGCGCAGATCCTCGCCCTCGACGAGCACGGCGAGGTCGTAGCCGCCGCTCATGAGCCAGCAGCCCCGCACTTGGCCGAAACGCGCGATGCGCTGGGCGAGACGGTCGAAACCGCCGTCGCGCTCGGGGGTGAGCTTCACCTCGATGAGGGCGGAGACATGGCGTTGCCCGGCGCGTTCGGGATCGACGACGGCGTGATAGCCGAGGATGGCCCGCTTCTCCTCAAGATCGGCGACCAGCGCCGCGACCTCGGTCTCGGGGCGACCGAGACGTTCCGCTAGCTGCGCCGTCGAGAGACGCGCGTCCTGTTGCAGCAGTTCCAATAGGGCATCCATGCCGGAGTTGAGAGTGGGTGGTTGAGAGTTGAGAGTCGGAAGACTGGTAATTTGGTTGATGTCGGGCAAGGGATTCACCCTTCAGGGGAACGGAAGTTTCCGGCGCAAGCCGCTGATTTTTTACTCTCAACTCTCAACCATCAACTCTCAACTCCCCAATCAGTCTCCAAAGCAGATCCCGACCGATTTCGCCGCCTCGACGATTTCGCCTTCGGGATCGACCAGCTTCAGCTTGCGGACGGCGTCCTCGATGAGAACCGAGCCGACATGATACTGCTGGTAGCTGACCATACGCCCGAATCGCTTTTCCTCTATCAATTTCACCGCCTCGACCCCGAAACGCATTCCGAGGACGCGGTCGAGGCAGGTCGGGCTGCCGCCGCGCTGGAGGTGGCCGAGGCGGGTGCAGCGTGTCTCCTTGCCGGTCAGTTCGGCGAGGCGCTTCGCGACGAGATCGCCGACGCCACCGAGGCGCACCTCGCCGCCGCCGCCCGCGTCCTCGACCACGAGGGAACCGCCCGCGGGCGCCGCGCCCTCGGCGACGACGACCAGCGCGCTGTGGAAGCCGAGCCGCTCGCGTTCGAGGATGGCCTCGGCGACTTTCTCGTAAGCGAAAGGGATCTCGGGAATGAGGATGCTGCTCGCCCCGCCCGCGATGCCCCCGTAGAGGGCGATCCAGCCGGCGTGGCGGCCCATCACCTCCAAGACCATGACGCGGCGGTGGCTTTCGGCGGTGGTGTGGAGCCGGTCGAGCGCTTCGGTCACGACCTGCACGGCGGAGTCGAAGCCAAAGGAGGTCGCGGTGGCGTCGAGGTCGTTGTCGATGGTCTTCGGCACGCCGACGACGGGGAATCCCTCCTCGTGGAACTGGAGCGCGGTGGTGAGGCTGCCGTCGCCGCCGACGCAGATCAGGGCCGAGACGTCGAGGCGACGCAGGGTCTGGAAGGCGGCCTCCATCAGCTCCTTGGGAATGCGGCGCACCCCGCCCTCGCCCACCTTCCCGGCGAAATGGCCCCGGTTGGAGGTGCCGAGGATGGTGCCGCCGAGCTTCAGGATGCCCTCGGTTTTCTCCACTTTCAAAATCTTGTAGTCGCCCGGCGCGAGGAGGCCCTCGTAGCCGTCGCGAAAGCCGAGAACTTCCCAGCCGAGACGGGTGGCGGTCCCCACGACTCCGTGGGTGACAGCGTTGAGTCCGGGGCAATCCCCTCCTCCGTTGAGCAATCCGATTCTCATGGCGCGGAACGAGCCTCAATTCCCCCCGCCGCGCAAGCGCTGTTTGGAGTCGCCTTCGCCACCCGCCGCGAGCCATTCCGCGCAGGCCGGCCAAGCCCGGTCGAGGAGGAGGACGGCCTCGCGGAAGCGGTCTTCGGCGTTCAGGACCACGACGACGAGACGCTGTTGACTCGTGGTATCGCCCACCATCAGATCGCGAGTCGCGGAGGCGACGAGGCAGGGGCCGGAGCGGCGCGTCGTGCCCGTCTTGGTGCCGTCGATGCCGCGCGAGCCGACGAGTTCGTTGGTGTTGACGAGGCGTTTCTCGATCCGCTTGCCCGCGTGGAGCACGACGACGTTCCGCTCCTTTTCACCGCAGTATTTCACGGCATCGGCCCGGTCGTGGAAATGGATCGCGAGCCTCGCCAAATCGGCGGCGGTGGAAACGCCGAGATCGCTCCCTTCGTCGAGTCCGTGGGGATTGACGAAACGCGTCGAGGCCATCCCGAGCCGTCGCGCGAGTTCGTTCATCCGCGAGACGAAAACGGCGACGCCATCCTCGGCCCGCGGATCGATGGCCCGGCCCACCGCCGCCGCCATGGCATGGGTCGAGGTGTTGTCCGAGGCCATCATCGCGGCGAAAAGACCCGTCTCCAGCGAGATTTCATCGCCCGCCCGGAGGACCAGCGGATTGGCCCCGCCGCGCAGGGCCTCCTGCGGCACGGTGACGAGCCAAGTCGCGGGATCGACGCCGCTTTCCTCGATCCATTCGAGCAGGACCACGGCGGAGGCGATTTTCGTAAGGCTCGCGACTTGGCGAGGGATGTCCGCGTCCTTCGCGTCGAGAACATGGCCGCTCGCGTGATCGACCACGAGATGCGAATCCGCCGCCATGATTTCCGGGGAATATCGCATCGCCATCCACACCAAGGAACAAAGCAGGAACCGCAAAATCGTCGCCATAGGAATATCAAAAACAAAAAGCCGCAACAGGCGGACCCGTTGCGGCTTGTCGAATCGTTCCGGGTTCCGAAAATCAAAGCTTCGCCTTGAGGGCGGCGTATTCGCTTTCGAGATCGGCGATTTGCGCACGGACCGCGACGAGGCGGTTGAGGATGGAGACGAGGTCGCCACCGACAGGAGCGGCGGCCGACGCGGCGGCAGCGGGTTTCCGCCCCGGCTTGCGTCCGGGTTTGCGGCCAGGCTTCCGTCCCGGCTTGCGACCGGGCTTCCTTCCGGGTTTGCGACCGGGCTTCGCCGACGCTTGCGGCGCATCGCCTTCAGCCACCGTCTTGGCAGCCTTGGCGGCCTTGGCGGCCTTGGCCTTGCCCCCGCGTCCGGGAGTGCCCACGCCGGCTTTCTCCAGCCACGACTTCACCGTGACGGCATTGAGATTCCATTTTTTCACTGCGGCGGACTGCCCCCCGCGTCCGTTCTCAGCGTTGTAAGTTTGGATGAAGGCGATCACCTCGTCCTTGGTTCCTTGATCGTATTTACTGGCCATGTGTTTATTTTTGATGAGCTTTTCGCGAAAGCAGAGTTGAAATTAAAACTCCCTCTGGCTTTTGTAAAGCGCTTTGGTACTATCGATACGTTTAAATCGTCAATTCATTGGAGACTATCGAATGAATCTTCGAACCCTCTCATCCGCCGCGCTCTTCGCTTTGGTCGCCCTGCTCTCCTTCTCGGTCTGGGCCGTGGGGGCAAGTTGGTATTCCACGGAAAAGGGCATGTACGCGCTCTGCGCCCTCGTCTTCCTCGGCCTCGGGGGGCTCGCCCTGCTCCCGGCGTCGGGCCTGCGGGGCGGCCGAGCCGCCGTCGGCCTATGCCTGCGCTTCGCCCTCGGCTTTGCGGTCTATGCGCTGGTTTGGTCGGTATCCTGGTTCACCTTCCACGATACCTTCGGCGAAGTGATCGGCTCCTTTTTCGGATTGCTGGGGCTGACAGCGATTCTGAAGCGCGGCACGGATTCCCCGCACGACCTCCTCACCGCCACCGCCATCGTCTTCCTCTGGCACACGCTAGGCTACTATATCGGCGGACTCGCCTACCAAGCCCTGCAAAACCGGGGCGTCCTCGCGGTCGAACTGCCGCTGGAAAAATCCACCGTTCCGACGGTGGCGCGTTTCGCTTGGGGACTGTTCTACGGGTTGGGCCTCGGCTTCGGACTGGCGAAACTTCTTCACTCCGCGCGGCGGAGCTGAAGCAGTCCGTCGAGGCAGATGCGGGACCAGGTTTCCAATGCCTCGCGCCGCTCCGACAATTCCTCGAGGGTGAGGAAGGCGAGATTCTCGATATTGTCCTCGCCCGCGCTCACCTCGTCGCTGTCGAGGGTGAAGAGATGCACCACCCCGAGATGGACCTGCCCCACCTCGTTCGAATCGTCGTTGATCAGCCCGAGAATCTCCTGGGTATGCGAGCCGGAGAGGTTCAGTTCCTCGCCGATCTCGCGCTCGACGCCGATGGTGTAGGTGTCCTTGTCGAGGGACGAGGCCGCGTAGTCGGTGTCGTTGATGTGTCCGCCGATGCCGATGGATCCTTTCGCGGCGAGCCGCTTCTCCCCTCCCCCGCCTCCCCGGACATAGTGCAGGTAGCGATCCCCGTGGCGAAAGATAGCATAGGGGATGATCTGCTTGTGGGAAGGGTCGTCCTCGGCGAGGTCGCGACTGAGGAAATAGTTGTTCGCGGGATCGAGCAGATGCGGCAGGTAGCGCTCCGTCTCGAAAGTGATCCCATCGAAGGCCCCGAGGCGGTCGAACAGCTCCCGCGAGACCACCAGCACGTTTTCGTCAGCGTATTTTCCCATCGCCGGGCAATCGACACTAGCGAGGCGAGATGTCAAACCGGTATCTCGCCAGGCCCGAAACCTGGGTGACGGACCTTGCGACGCGGGCGCCGAGAAGTCGCTCGAACATCTGCGCCTCCATGCGTTCGAGAGTCGGATAGCGATCAAAAAGGGGTTGGAGGGGATTGTGGTATTCCTCGATGCGCAGCGCCTCCTCCTCGACAAGCTGGCATCGCGAATAGTGCCCCTCCGCCGTGCGCGCCGCCGCCAGCTTCTCGCCCCGCTCCTGCACGGAGTCCCCCGTCACGACCTCCGAGAGACGCTCGGCCTTGCCCCGGAAGAAGGCGAGGAGGATCTTCTCCGCCGCGTTCGTCTCCAACTGCCCCGCCACCTCAAGCAGGGAGAGGCAGACCCCGTCCCCGATCCCGGGGAAGAGCGGTGCCGCCTTCGCGGTGAGCCGATAGAGCTTCTGCGGACGCCCGACCTCCTGGGGACTCCGCCAAGTGTCGAGCCAGCCGAGCTTCTGCATCGCGAGACAGTGCTTCTTCACGCCCATGTAGCTCATCCCCAGCGCCTCGGCCAAGTCGCCCACGGAGATCCCGCCGGAGCACTTGACCAGCTCCAGGATGTCGAACCAGTGGGGCTTGCTGAGGCGGCGCAGGATTTTGAGATAGGGAGTCACGGCAGGTCGGATGAAATCGGGGGCGGGAGCATAGCGGGGAGGCGGGCCAGGTCAAGGCGATCCAAACCCGAACCTGTTTTGTAACAGCACTTTGCGGAGGATGCCGCTAAAATTATCACGCCATCGGTGAAAAAAGGCCCGGATTGACATTGCCCAGCCTCATTTTATCCTCTCCCCAGCGGTAAGGATCGGAGTCCGCCGCCGTCCCAAGGGATGGATTCCCCCGACACGGCGACTCCCGCGCCCCGACCATGCACCACCCTCCCGAACTCGACTTGGAAAAAACCTTCCGCTCCCACGCTCCGGGCTACTGGGCGGATGCGGGCGTCTCCGCCGAGGACTGGAACAGCCACATCTGGCAGTTGAAGAACCGCGTCACCTCGCTGCGCCAGCTCGAGGAGCATCTCGTCCTCACTCCCGAGGAGCGCAACGGGGTCATCCTCTCCGGGACGAAGCTGGCGATGGCGATCACGCCCCATTTCTTCAACCTCATCGACCGCGAGAACCCCGACTGCCCGATCCGGCGGCAGGTCGTGCCCCGCGTCGAGGAGACCCTCGTCTCCCCCTACGAAATGGCCGACCCCTGCGGCGAGGATTCGCACATGCCCGTGCCCGGCCTCGTCCATCGCTATCCCGACCGCGTCCTCTTCCTCGTGACGGACCGTTGTGCCTCCTACTGCCGCTACTGCACTCGCAGCCGCGTCGTCAGCGGGGCGGGCGAGCAGGAACTGGAGACGGATTTCGAGGCGGCCTTCCGCTATCTGGAGCAGCACGACGAAGTCCGCGACGTGCTTCTCTCCGGTGGCGATCCCCTGCTCTTCTCCGACGGAAAATTGGAGAAAATCCTCGAACGCCTCCGTCGCATCCCCCACATCGAGTTCCTCCGCATCGGCTCGCGCGTCCCCGTCTTCCTTCCCCAGCGCATCACCCCGCAGCTCTGCGCGATGCTGCGCAAATTCCATCCGCTCTTCATGAGCGTGCATGTGAACCACCCGCGCGAACTCACGGTCGAGTCGAAGGAGGCCCTCGAACGCCTCGCCGACGCCGGCATCCCGCTCGGCAACCAGAGCGTGCTGCTCAAGGGGGTGAACGACGACCTCGCGACGATGAAGGCGCTGGTTCAAAAGCTGCTGATGTGCCGGGTGCGGCCCTACTATCTCTACCAACTCGACCTCATCCAGGGCTCCTCGCATCTGGAGGTACCGGTGAAGAAAGGCATCGAATTGATCGAAGGCCTGCGCGGTCATACCACCGGCTACGCCGTGCCGCAGTATGTCATCGACGCGCCCGGCGGCGGCGGAAAAGTGCCGGTCAATCCCGACTACGTGCTGCAACGGACGCCCGAACGGACCCTGATCCGGAATTTCGAAGGCCGCACCTTCGAATACCCCGAGCCGTCCACGCATGGAGCGGTGGTGTTTGATCGGTAGTCATACCCATTCCAACAACGGTTTGGTATGAAATTCCAACAGCAAGCCCAAGGAGGGCCGACATTCCTGTCGGCCGACTGGTCCTGCCGTCGCTGGGCTTGATGGCCGACAGGAATGTCGGCCCTCCTTGTGGCATGGAACCTCGTCCATAGAACGATTTGGGTGCCGCATAAACAAAAAGGGCGGCCCCTCGTGGAACCGCCCTTTCGGAATGCATTTGTCAGGCGAGCCTCACTTCTTCTTTCCCTTCGTCGCGGCGGCGCGCTTCTCCTCGATCGCAGCCTGGGCGGCGGCGAGGCGGGCGACGGGCACGCGGTAGGGCGAGCAGCTCACGTAGGCGAGGCCGACGTTGTGGAAGAACTTCACGCTGTCCGGATCGCCGCCGTGCTCGCCGCAGATGCCGAGCTTGATGTCGGGACGGGTCTTGCGGCCCTTCTCGATGGCGGTCCTCACGAGCTGGCCGACGCCGTCCTGGTCGAGGGTGGCGAAGGGGTTCTTCTTGAAGATCTCGTTCTCGGTGTAGGGCATCAGGAAGTTGCCCATGTCGTCGCGGCTGATGCCGAGCGCGGTCTGGGTGAGGTCGTTGGTGCCGAAGCTGAAGAACTCGGCGGTCTCGGCGATCTCGTCGGCGGTGAGGGCGCCGCGCGGGACTTCGATCATGGTGCCGACCTGGTAGCTGAGCTTGACCTTCTTCTCCTTCTGCACCTCGGCGGCGACGCGATGGACGATGGCCACCTGGAGGTCGAGCTCCTTCTTGAAGCCGACGAGCGGGATCATGACCTCGGGTTTGACCTTGATGCCCTTCTTCTGGACTTCGGCAGCGGCCTCGAAGATGGCGCGGGCCTGGGTCTCGGTGATCTCGGGGTAGGCGATGCCGAGGCGGCAGCCGCGGTGGCCAAGCATGGGGTTGAACTCGTGCAGGGCGGCGACGCGGGCGGCGACCTTCGCCTTGGAGACGCCGAGCTTCTTGGCCAGTTCGCCCTGGGCCTTGTCGTCGTGGGGGACGAATTCGTGCAGCGGCGGGTCGAGCAGGCGGATGGTGGCGGGCAGGCCCTTCAGCGCCTTGAAGATGCCGACGAAGTCCTCGCGCTGGTAGGGCAGGATCTTCGCGAGGGCGGCGCGGCGGCCTTCCTCGGTCTCAGCGAGGATCATTTCGCGGACAGCGTCGATGCGGTCGCCCTCGAAGAACATGTGCTCGGTGCGGGTGAGGCCGATGCCCTGGGCGCCGAAGGCGATGGCCTGCTCGGTCTGCTCGGGGTTGTCTGCGTTGGTGCGGACGGCGAGGCGGGTGGCCTTGGAGCACCAAGCCATCAGCTCCTTGAACTGGGCGAACTTCTCGGTCTTCTGCGCCGCCTTGTCGCCCTTGAGCAGACCCATGACGATGCTGGACGGCCCAGTCTTGATGAGGCCGCCGTAGATCGTGCCGGCGGTGCCGTCGATGCTGAGGCTGTCCTTGCCCTCCTTGAAGACCTGGCCAGCGATGGTCACGGTCTTCTTGTCGTAGTCGATCTCCACGGCGCTGGCGCCGCAGATGCAGACCTTGCCCATCTGGCGGGCGACGAGCGCGGCGTGCGAGGAGACGCCGCCCTTGGCGGTGAGGATGCCGGCGGCGGCGATCATGCCGCGGAGATCCTCGGGCGAGGTCTCGTTGCGGACGAGGAGGACGGTCTCACCCTTCTCGGCGGCGGCGGCTGCACGGTCGGCGTTGAGGTAGATGATGCCGGAGGCGGCACCGGGACCGGCGGGCAGGCCCTTGGCGAGCGCCTTGGCCTTCTTGATCTCGGCGGCGTCGAAGTCGGGGGCGAGGAGCTGCTCGAGCTGGTCGGCGGGGTTGCGGAGCACGGCGGTCTCCCAGTCGATGAGCTTCTCCTTCACCATGTCGGAGGCGAACTTCAGCGCGGCGGCGGCGGTGCGCTTGCCGTTGCGCGTCTGGAGCATGAAGAGCTTGCCGTTCTGGATGGTGAACTCGACGTCCTGCACGTCCTTGAAGTGCTTCTCGAGCGTCTTGCGGACCTTGAGGAGATCCTTGTAGGCCTTGGGCATGACCTTCTCCAGCTTGGCAACCGGATCGGGCGTGCGCACGCCGGCGACGACGTCCTCGCCCTGAGCGTTGATGAGGAACTCACCGTAGAACTCGTTGACGCCGTTGGCGGGGTTGCGCGTGAAGGCGACGCCGGAGCCGGACTCGTCGCCGGTGTTGCCATAGACCATCGCCTGCACGTTGACGGCGGTGCCCCACTCGGAGGGGATGTTGTACTTGCGGCGATAGACGATGGCGCGGTCGTTCATCCAGGAGCCGAAGACGGCCCCGGCGGCTCCGCGGAGCTGCTCCCACACGTCGTTGGGGAAGCCCTTGCCGGTGCGATCCTTGACGAGGTCCTTGAAGCGCTTCACCAATTCCTTCTGGTCATCGGCGGTCAGGTCGCTGTCGATGATGTCCTTGCCGTATTTCTCGTGCTTGAAGCCCTCGATGACGACCTCGAAGGGCTCGTGGTCCTCGCCTTCGCGCTTCTGCACGCCGAGGACGACGTCGCCGTACATCTGGATGAAGCGGCGGTAGCAGTCCCAGGCGAAACGCTCGTTCTTCGTGGCCTTGACGAGGGCCTCGACGGTCTGGTCGTTGAGGCCGAGGTTGAGGACGGTGTCCATCATGCCCGGCATGGAGTCGCGCGCGCCGGAGCGGACGGCGACGAGGAGGGGCATCCCGGAGGTGCCGCCGAACTTCGCGCCCATGATCTTCTCCATGTTGGCGACGCCGGCCTCCATCTGCTTTTGCAGGGATTCGGGATAGGTGCGCTTGTTGGCGTAGTAGTAGGTGCAGACCTCCGTCGAGACGGTGAACCCGGGAGGCACGGGCAGACCGATGAGAGTCATCTCGGCGAGGTTCGCGCCCTTGCCGCCGAGCAGCGCCTTCTGCGACCCGTTGCCGTCGGCCTTGCCGGCGCCCCAGGTGTAAACATATTTGGTGGACTTGCCGCCTGCTTTCTTGGCGGCGGGGGCGGACTTTTTCGCGGCGGGTTTGGTGGCTGCTTTTTTGGCCATGGTTTTCGTTTGGATCGAGGTGGGTTGTCTTGAGAAAAAGCGCGGGAAGTGAAGGCAGGAAGGCAAAAGCGGCCCCCGGCGGGAGGGAGACGGGCTGCGACCGTGCGGGGGCGACGGGAGGGAACAGCCTCGACACTGAGGCGCGCAACTGTAAGCGATGCCGACGGGGTGTCAACGCGGAAGCGGCAGAGCGCTTCGCCCCATCAACCTGGCCGGGGCGTCCCCTTCGCTTGGATCGCCTCCAACACCGTCGCCACGACTTCGTCGATCCCGAGTTCGGAGCTGTCCACGACGAGGGCGTCCTCGGGAACGACCAGCGGCGACGCCTTGCGGCTGGAGTCGATCTTGTCGCGGCTGGCGATGGAGTCGGCGATGCCCTCGGCACGCCGCCGCGCCTCGCGCACCTCGGGCGAGGCGTCGATGTAGAACTTGTGGGGGGTGCCGGGAAAGACGACCGAGCCAATGTCGCGCCCCTCCATCACGACCCCGCGCTCGGAGGCGTAGCGGCGCTGCTCGGCGACGAGGCGCTCGCGCACCTCGAGGATCGCGGCGATGGCCGAGACACCCGCGTTGACCTCGGGCGCGGCGAGTTCGGCACGGGTCATGGGGATGCCGCCGACGGCGACGGTGCCGACGCCGCCTTCCTCGCCGCAGACGAAATCGGTGCGGGCGAGCAGGTCGAGCACCGCCGGGGTATCGGCGGGATCGGCCCCGTTCCGCAACACCCACCAGGTGAAAGCCCGGTACATCGCCCCCGAGTTCACGAAGACGATCCCCAAAGCCGCCGCGACCCGCTTCGCCACGGTACTTTTGCCCGAGGCCGCCGGGCCGTCGATCGCGATGATGAGGGTGTCGCGTCCATCCATACCCTCCCATCGTGAACCGCACCCTCCCTGCCCGCAACGGATTTTATCCCCTTCCGCATCACCTTTCTCGGATTTGGGGCGGTCGCCCCATCTGCGGAAATTTGCGGGCATTTGCGGCCATCTGCGTCAAAAGAATTGGGGAACGCAGATTTACACGGATGAAGCGCGGATTTTCGCGGATGGGGGAGTTTTTACGAACCCCATATCTTCGATCCGCCACGCAAAAAGCGCTTGCCCGCCCCGGCGGCGCTCTATTACGGGTGGGACACGACCATGATCCTTTCCGATTCCGAAATCCTCGCCGCGATGGAGCGGGGCGAGATCGTCATCGAGCCCTACCGCCGCGAGTGCCTCGGGACGAACAGCTACGACGTCCACCTCAGCAAGCATCTCGCGACCTACAAGAAGCGCGTCCTCGACGCGAAGGCGCACAACGAGATCGAGCATTTCGAGATCCCGCCCGAGGGCTACGTTCTGGAGCCGCAGATCAACTACCTCGGCTCGACCATCGAGTACACCGAAACCCACGCCACCGTGCCCTTCCTCGAAGGCAAGTCGAGCGTCGGACGCCTCGGCATCGACATCCACGCGACCGCGGGCAAGGGCGACGTGGGCTTCTGCAACCACTGGACCCTCGAAATCTCGGTGAAGCAGCCGGTCCGCGTCTACGAGGGCATGCCCATCGGGCAGCTCATCTACTTCCTCGTCGAGGGGAAAATCATCCACCCCTACCACTCGAAGGGTTCGGCCAAATACAACGAGCGCACCCACCTGCCCGTCGAATCGATGATGTGGCGGAACCGGTTTTAACGCGAACGGCGTCCTCGGGTCACGCATAGAGGGGAGAAGGGCTTTTGACAGGCGGGGGAACTTGCGTTTCCGTTCCCCCTTGCGCGAAACCCGCGTTCCTTACCCGGCCATGAGCAACACCTCCGACACCTTCCCCTCCTCCGAAACGACCCGCCGAGCCTTCGTCAAAACCGCCGGGGCCGCCGTAGCGGCCACCGCCGCCGTCGGCTTCCCCAGCATCACCCTCGGCGCTCCGAACGACAAGAAGCTCAAAATCGGCGTCGTCGGCACGGGCGGACGCGGCGGCGGGGCGATGCTGAACGCGCTGGCCGCCGACGACAACGTCGAGCTGCACGCCATGGGCGACCTCTACCTCACCGAGGCGGAGAAGAAGCTGGAGATGGTGAGGAAGAACTCCGCCTCCAAGGGCAAGCTCTCCGACAGCCTCGACAGCCGCGTCTTCGGCGGGATCGACTCCTACAAGCAAGTGATCGACTCCGGGGTGGACGTGATCCTGCTGACGACGCCCCCGGCCTTCCGCCCCGTCCATTTCAAGGCCGCGGTCGAGGCCGGCATCCACTCCTTCGTCGAGAAGCCCTGCGCCACCGACATCGCGGGGGTGAAGGACTTCCTCGAAACCGCCAAGCTCGCCGCCGACAAGGGGCTCTCCGTCCTCTGCGGCTTCTGCTACCGCTACAGCGAACATGGCCGCGCCCTCTTCGAGCGGCTCCACGACGGAGCCATCGGCGACATCCGCAGTATCCATTCGATCTACCATGCCGGTCCGGTCAAGGCCATGCCCGACCCCTCCCGCCGCCCCGACGGGATGAGCGACACCGAATGGCAGCTCGCCAATTGGTACAACTTCCCCTGGCTGAGCGGCGACGGCATCGTCGAGCAGGGCTGCCACAACGTCGACCGCGTCGCCTGGGCCTTCCAGAACGCCGATCCCGTCGCCGCCTTCGGCACGGGGGGCCGCACCCGCCCGAACAACGAGGGCACCATCTACGACCATTTCAGCATCACCTACGAGTATCCCGGCGACGTCCTCGCCCATGTCGAGTGGCGGCAATTCCTCGACTCCTACCAATTCACCGGCGACACCTACTACGGCACCAAGGGCATCGCCAAATTCGGGGCCGGCTCGGCCGAAATCATCGGCGAGACGAACTGGAACTGGCGCAAGCCCCGCACCCCGAGGAGCATGTACGATCTCGAACACGAGGAGTTCTTCGCCGCGATCCGCTCCGGCGAGCGCAAGGACGACGCCTCTTGGATCGGCCACTCCACCACCTTGGCCATCCTCGGGCGCACCGCCTGCTACTCCGGCAAACGGATCACTTGGCAGGACATGTGGAACGCGCAGCAGAAGCTCGTGCCCGACGTCATCGACCTGAGCGCCTCCATGCCCATCGCCCCGATGCGCATCCCCGGCGTGCCGGAGACGCAGGACACGGTGTTCGTCGAGAGCGGCGGACAGGCTTGAGCCTGAAAACGGCTGACCGACCGGGAAGGGGCTTGCCAAAGCCCCCGCTCTTGGATTGACTTGGAGCGAGCCCCTCAGCGGGGGTCCGGGCCGAGCACCCCTGTCGGTTCGGGGGCCGGGGTCTTCTTCTCCTCTCCGTCCTTGTCGGCTCCCCTCAACAGTCTCGCCGCCTCCTTCCCCGGTACCGATTCCGAATCCAACGCGACGACGATGCGCAGGGTCGTCTCGGCTTTCTCCGCTTGCCCGGCACGGAGCTCGTAGCCGGCCCGGTTGATGAGGGCGGCCTGCTTCGCCTCCCCTTCCAGCTTCCGCTCCGCGATGTGGCGGTCGGTGCGGGCGATCATCTCCTCCCACTTCCGCTGCCTCGCGAGGATCTGCATCTCCATCTCGAAATCCGACTCGAGGATGGCCAGGCGGAAGGGCTCCGCCAATGCCAGGCTGTCACCGGGATCGGCGGCGAGGACCGCCTGCATCTCCTCGCGGAAGAAACGCGCCAAGAGGACTCCCGGCAGGTCGGGCAAGGCACTGGCGAGCGCCTTCACCTTCTCCACGCCCGACAGATTCCCGGCCTCCTTCGCGGCGGCGAGACCGGCCTCGCGCGCCGCCTCGATCTCGAGAAGCTGCGACGCGTACTCCTCCGGCGTCGAGATCTGGTAGCCGTTCAGCCCGAAGGGCCGCCCCTCGACATCGGTGAGGACGACGGTCGGGAAGCCGCGCACCCGGTAGGCGTCGCGCAGCAGGGCCTTTTGCGCCGCCTCCTCGCGCGGGAGGCGGTTGTCCTTCGGATATTCCAGTTTCAATAAGGTGAACTTGTCCGATACCGCCTCGATGAAGGCGGGCTCACCGAGGATCTCGTCGTAGAATTTCGCGCACATCTCGATCCAATCCGTACCGCTGAAGACGACGAGCAGCTTCTTGCCTTCCGCCTTCGCCTCCTCCAAGGCGGAAGGGTAGTCCCGGTGCCAGATCCCGATGGCCAGCGCCTGCGGCGAGGGAGCGAATGCGAGGACCGCCGCGACCAGCGCCGGAAGGAAAAGACAAGGGCGTTTCATGGAAAAAGGATCGGGAAACAAGGGAAACCAAAGGGTCTTGTCGCGGGGGCGGCCATCGGCGACACTCCGCAGAAGGTTTTTGCCGGACGCGGATGCGCCCTTGCCGCGATAGCCTCGCGGACGAAACACTACCCCTCCGCCCTCCGATTTCAAATGATGCGATCCCTCCTCTTCGCCCACCGGCCACCGCATCGGGATTCCGCGCCGTTGACCAAGGCCGGTATCACCCCTATTTTGACCGCATGAAAAGCCCCCTCTCCCCTGCCGGCCTCGCCGTCGCCTTTGTCGCGGTCGTCGCCTCCTCCTGCGCCGAAGCGGACGAGAAGGAGCCCGGCGAAACAGCATCGGATAAGAAAGCGGTCGTGATCGAAGTGCTCCCGGCGGCCCCCGCACAGCCAGGCGGTCCGGTGGAGAAAACCGAGGAGGAGTGGCTGAAAATCCTGACCCCCGAGCAGTACCACATCCTCCGCGAGGCGGGGACGGAGCGCGCCAACGGGCAGGTCTACGAGGAGTTCAAAGCCCAAGGCGGCGGCACCTACTACTGCGCGGGCTGCGGGGCCGAACTCTTCACGTCGAAGGAGAAGTTCGACTCGCATTGCGGCTGGCCCTCCTTCTACGATCCGTCGAAGGCGAAGAATGTGAAATACAGCGTCGACTACCATCTCGGCTACGCCCGGAAGGAGGTTCGCTGCAAAATCTGCGACGGCCACCTCGGCCACGTCTTCGACGGCGAGGGCTTCGCCACGCCGACGGACAAGCGCTACTGCATCAACGGCACGGTGCTGAAGTTCGTCCCCTTCCCCAAGGACGGCGAGGAGGAGAAGAAGGAAAAGGACGAAGGGAAGAAGACGGAGTGACGCGGGTGTCGCCGTGAGCGCGGAAGCCGCCCGGCGACTGGTGGCACGAGGGAGATCCTCCGAAGCCCTCCGCCTCCAGATGCGGCACGGCATCGCGATGATCCCTTGGTAGAAATATCCGCCCCCCTGACCCATGCGCCCCCTCCTCCTCTCCGCCCTCGCCGCGACCGTCCTCTCCGGAGGCGGACTGTTCTCCGCCGAAGTTCCGCGTCCCAACCTGATCTGGATCCTAGCCGACGACCTCGGCTGGGGCGATCTCGGCTGCTACGGGCAGCAGGTCGCCCGCACCCCGCATCTCGACCGCATGGCCGCCGAGGGCTTGCGCTTCACCCATTTCTACGCCGGAGCCACCGTCTGCGCTCCCTCGCGCAGCGTCCTCATGACCGGGCTGCACCACGGCCACACGCGGGTGAGGGGAAATTCCGGGGCGCACAATCCCGAGGCCCAGGCCCTGAAGCCGGACGACTTCACCGTTGCCGCCGCCTTGCAGAAGGCCGGCTACCGCACCGCCCTCATCGGCAAGTGGGGACTCGGCGACACCGGCCCCGCCGAGACCGGACTGCCGCGAAAGCAGGGCTTCGACGAATTCTTCGGCTACCTCAACCAGCGCCACGCCCACAACCATTTCCCCGACTTCCTCTGGCGCAACGAGGAGAAAATCGCCCTGCCCAACGTCGTCGTTCCCGTCGGCGGCGACGGCGCGGGCTACGCCGAGGACGGTATCCTCTTCGCCGACGACCTCTTCGCCGACGAGGCTTTGAAGTTCGTGTCGAAAAACCAAGATCGCCCCTTCTTTCTCTACTGGAGCCTCGTCCTCCCGCACGCCAACAACGAGCGGGCCAAGGAACTCGGCGACGGCGCCCACGTTCCCGACTACGGTTCCTACGCCAAGATGGACTGGCCCGACCCGGACAAGGGCCATGCTGCGATGATCACGCGAATGGACGGCTACGTCGGCCGGATGCTCGACCGCCTCGCCGAACTTGGTCTCGACCAGAATACCCTCGTCGTCTTCACCAGCGACAACGGTCCGCACAATGAGAGCAAGCACGATCTCTCGCGCTTCAACCCCTCAGGCCCCTACACCGGGACCAAGCGCAGCCTCACCGATGGCGGCATCCGCGTGCCCTTCATCGCCTGGTGGCCCGGCACGGTGAAGCCCGGCGAGTCCGCCCATGTCGGCTATTTCCCTGACTGGTTCCCTACTGCCACCGAACTCGCCGGAACGGAAGCCCCCGCGAAGCTCGACGGCCTCAGCCTCGTCCCGACTCTGCGCGGCAAGCCGGAGGAGCAGAAGCAGCACGAGTTCCTCTACTGGGAATTCCACGAAGGCGGTTTCCAGCAGGCCGCGCTATACCAAGGCCGCTGGAAAGGCATCCGCCAAGGTGGCCCCGACGCGCCGGTGAGGCTCTACGATCAGGAAAACGACATCGCCGAGCAGAACGACGTCGCGGAGAAGCATCCTGACATTGCCGCCAAAATCGGCGACCACCTCAAGACCGCCCGCACCCCGCTGCCCGAGTGGGAGCCGAGGTGGGAGGTGCCGAAGGGGAAGGGGAGGTGACGTGGAATTCTAGGCTTCCACGAGGCACGCCGATTCCGGATCGTATCGGTAGTTCTCGATCGTTCCATCCATCAGCCTTGCGATGGCCTCTTCGATCACCGGAAGAGGGACAAGGAACCATTCCCTCGGTTCGACTTGAAAGCCGAATCGGTCCCGGAGCTCGCAATCGAGGCGTGCCGGGGCGAAGAACTTGTGGAGAAGGGCCTCCAGACGACGGCGGTCGATGTTCGCGAGCTTGAACGTGGCCACGATCTCGACATCGGCAAGGAGGTAGGTGGGATCCTTTCGCGCATTCGCGATCCGGCTTTTCACATCCCCTCCCGTCACCCCGATCTTATGGATCACTGATCGGTTTTCCGCGATGAACGCATCGTCGGACAGGCTGCGGAGCACGTAGATGTGGCCTGCTGGCAGATCGTCCTCGTTCTCAAGATTCGAAAAGAGCGGCCCGTAGTCCGGCTCCGTGATTCGTCGGCTCGCCTTGTCCTTGTTCAGGGCGCGTTGCAGCGAGCGGAGCAGCAGATCGCTCTCCGTGCCATTGTCGTAGATGACCCTCAGCCTGCGGTCGGGGCGACCGTGCTCGCCGACGAACTCCTCGCCCATCTCCGCCACGAGAACCTTCTGCCCGTCGAGAATGAAGAGACTGCCCTTCTTCACCTCGGCATTGTCCTTGTATTTCAGCGTCCGGCGCTCACCGCTTGTCAGTTCGCTCTGAACCTTCTCGAAGACGGGGCGGAACGTCTCGAAATCGCCGCAGGGGGTCCGCTTCGCCACTTCCTCCGCCGCGCGGATCTCCTCTCGCGAGCGCACATGCCTCAGGTCCTTGAGGTCGCTTGCCTGCGCCGTCTCCTGGCGGAGGGCGTCGAGCAGCTCGTCGTCGCTGAGTTCGCCGTCATCGCTCGCGTTCGTGCGGTATTCGACGGAGTCTTCGCGGACGAGGTCGGTCCTTCGGACATCCGGGGCGGATTCGAGGAGTCCCTTGCTATCCCTCCCTTTCAGCGCGGCCCTGCATTCCGCCGAGGCACGCAGCCGATCCAGCCGGACGGCGTAGAGCCGCTCGAAAATGTCCCGATCCTCCCCATGCCGGGGTAGCCTGCCGTGCTCTTCGACGAAACGTTCGATTTCCTCGAAGCCCGCGATGATGCGCTGCTCCCGCGCGGACGCGCCTTCGCCCTTCACGGGTGCCGCGAAGCCGCTCAGCTCGGAACGGAGCTCGTCGAGGTCGATCTCACTCATAGCGCCCTTCATCTTTGAAACGGACGAACGCCGCCGCTCCTTCGGCCAGAAGCTTCTCATAGGCGTCCTGGGCTGTGGCGGACGGCAGGCGTCCCCGTTCCTTCTTGAACCGGAGCGCCCGGATGGCAAGATCCTTCGCCTCCTCGGGAGTCAGCTTGGTGCGCTTCGCGGCGATCGCTTCCGCCACCTGTCTCAGCCTGTCCTCGTTCATCGATTTGGCAAGGATGGCGTAGGCCTCGCTGAAAGGGTTGATGTGGTCGATCAGATCAATGTCCAGCTCCTGCATGTCCATGGCGAACTTCCTCACGCCATCGATCAACGAGGTGTTTCTGGAATCGCTCCCGCCCGTGGTGCCGCCTCCGGAGCCGCCGCTTTCATCGAGCGCCTTCTTCGACTGCTGCACGAGGTTCAAGGCGGCGATGGCATGCTGGCGAACCGTCTCGCGGTCCTCGTCGTCGAGATTGGGGAACTTCTCTTGGACGATCTTGCCCATGCGCACCTGGGTCAGCTCCTCGGGCACGAGCTCCTCGCCGGCGAAGAGCCCCTTCTCCAGCGAGGGCTTGTCCTGAACGAAGGCCGTCACCAGCTCGTTCAGATCCTCGCGGCAGATGCGCTCCGCCTCCTTGCTCTTCGGCTCGGCCAGTCCCTTGATCTCCAGTTGGATCTGTCCCGTCGCCGGATTGTAGCCCACGTTCGTCTTCCCCGGATCGTAGCCGTCCGGACCGTAGTCGTAGCCGGGAGTCGGACCGTTGTCCGGGTTCTTCGGCTTGAACTCGAAGCGCGGGGCCAGCACCTGCTCCATCAGCAGGCTCGCCGCGATGGCCTTGAGCGTGTCGTTCACCGCCTCCGTCACCGCCTGCTCGCTGGCGTCCGGCTCGGCGATCAGGTTGGTGAAGCGGGCGCGCGTCTTGCCCGGCGCGTCGCGGGTGGCCCGTCCGATGATCTGGATGATCTCCGTAAGGCTGGAGCGGTAGCCCACCGTCAGCGCGTGCTCGCACCAGATCCAGTCGAAGCCCTCCTTCGCCATGCCCAGCGCGATGATGAGGTCCACATGGTCGCGGTTGTTCTTCTACGCCGGGTCCTTGAGCGACGCGAGCACCTTGGCGTGCCGGTCGGGGCCGTCGTCCACCAGGTCGGCGACCTTCAGTATCCGTCCATCCGCCCTTTCCACGAGGTCGAATCCGGTCGCCGGGTCCTTGCCCCTCCATTCTCCCAGCGCTCCGAGAATCTCGCCGACCTCCGTGTCCTTGCCGCGCTTCGTGCTCTCGCGGGAGGCGACGTGGGGGATGTGCAGGATCGTCTTCAGGTCGGAGTCCAGCACCTTGGCGATGTCGTCGATGTAGCTGCCGCTGTAGAAGAAATAGCCGATGTCGAGCTGCTTCAGATGCTCGTAGCCGTTGAGCTGCTCGTAGTAGGTGTAGGCGACGGTGTCGAACTTCGATTCGTCGTCCGGGTGCAGCACCGCCTCGGCATCGCCGCGGAAGTAGGAGCCGGTCATGGCCACGATATGCACCTTGTCCCGTGCCATGAGCTGGCGGACATGCTCGCCGAGACGGTTGTCCGGGTTCGCCGAAATGTGGTGGAACTCGTCCACCGCGATGAGCCGGTCGTCGAAGGCCTCCGCTCCGAACCGCTCCATCGCGAAGCGGAACGTGGCATGGGTGCAGACCAGCACCCGGTCCTTCGGATCGCCGCTATCGAGAAAGGCCTTCACCGCGTCCACCTTGCCACCGCTCTCGGCACCGGAGGCGTCGCACAGGTTCCATTGAGGCTCCACCCGCCAGTCGGCGAAGAACCCGAACTGGCTCAGCGGCTCGTCGTGGAAGCTCGCACCGATGGAGCGCTCCGGCACCACGATGATCGACTGCCGGATCCCCTGGTTCTCCAGCTTGTCCAGCGCGATGAACATCAGCGCCCGGCTCTTGCCCGAGGCCGGAGGCGACTTGATCAGCAGATACGGCTCGCCGCGCCTCTGGTAGGCGCGTTCCTGCATCGGGCGCATCCCGAACGCGTTCGCGCGGGTGGAGCTGCCATCCTGCGCGTAGGTGACGGAGACGGAGGGGATGGCGTGAGGTGCTGTCATGATGAAGCGTCGGGATGATCGGGAGCGGAATCCTCTTGCCCGAAGGACAAGTGGTCATAGCGAGAGAAATCGAGGAAGTTCCGTGCCTCCCATAAAGACATTTTATCAAGACTGGTGACGCTGCATATGGGAGAATCAAAGCAATCCACTTTTTTGAGAAGCTCTGTGATTTCCTTCGCTGTCTTTTGAAGCTCCTCGATCATCTCCGGCTTCCCCATGAGTTCCGGTTTCACCATCAGATGGAGCTGCATGGAGTAGCAGTCACCCTCTTCGAGCTCATCAAAGGGTAAAAGGGAGATGAGCAATGAGTCGATACTGTCCGCATGTTTCGCCATCAGCCCCCCAAAATCTTTAGAAAGGGAGCGAAATGCGATCTCGAACGAATCGGGAAAGGCCGTTCGCACATAACGCTGCGCCCGCCATTGAACGAGGTCATTCAAGACGTTTTTTTCGATGGAGTATCCTGATGTGATCTCCAACGATTCGTACGCTGATCGATCAAACGAAATAATCTCCGTGACTTTGGCATTGACCCAGATTGCCTGTCCGTCTTCTTGAATCTGAAAATGGATCTGGCGTGGATTGCAGCCGTTTTTGAGGCGGGAATCCGGTTTTCCGTTGAGTTTTTCGAGAGGGAGCAATTCCAGATACGGCTCCTTTTCCAAGTCGGGATTGATGCAATCGCAAGTTTGATTCAGCACCAGAAATGCAAACGCCCCCTCGCTCTCCAATAGTCCCGGAGCGGGTTTCAACATGACCCCTTGCCGCCATCCGACATCGATCAAATCTTGGCGCAAATCCGACATTCAACGATTCCGGGCAGCGTGCAGGGCTTTGGCGTTTTCCGCCCAAAGCGCGTTCAGCCGTCGGGCGCTGTCGGGAGGCATGGATGAAGGCAGAGGAGCGGGTTCGCCCAGGATTTCACGCGATTGGGCGTAGGCCTCTTTGTATTGCTCCAGACGCAAGCGGATCAAATCCCGGATTTCGTTTGCACTCACTTCCGGCCGTTTCAGTGTCGCCCTGATCGTCTCTTGGTCGGCTTTCGGCCCGGTGTAGTCGAGCAGGAAATCCCAATTGGAACCTGCGGTGGATTCTTTCCAGCCAGCGGCGGCGGCGGCCAGAGTTTGCAGATGCCTCTGTAATTCGGAATCGGGTGCCCCCTTACCTTTCAGCCAGTTGTAGATCGTGGGGCGGGAGACGCCGAGAATCTCCGCCAGCTCCGTCATGTTGAGCGGCCAGTCATTCCTGATGGTGTTGATCAGGTCACCGATTGGTGAAACGGAGGCGGAGGCTTCAACGGGCGCATAGGAAAGGGGCTGGCTTTGTTGAGGGCATGAGGAATTCAAGAAATAGGAACGCAGGCATGGTGCGGATGCCGCACCAGGGGCGGCCAGAAGGCTCAACAGGCACCCGCCAATCACGGATCGGGGGGACCAGCCGCCACCTTTCACCCGATTGGAAAAATCGGCGACCGTCATATTATTATGAGACAGGGTCATTTCCATGATTCCAGAGCTTGCGGGGTCACGGTGGCTTGGAAAACTTCGGCATTCTGTGCGCGGAGCGAGGAAAGCTGCGTGAGGCAGGACTCCGCGGCAAAGGTCGCTACCTCCGCTTGCCGTTGGTGCAGGTTTTCCAAAAGCAGGAAGGGGGTTTCGCTCTGAAGGGGATGCTTCAATTTCGCGTTCAAAGGAAGGAGGTCCGCTGGCAGAGTCAGCCCTTGTGGGCCGAGCGACATGCAGCGTGTCACAAACTGTCCGCCTTCCGGCGTGAGGAAGCTGGTTTCCGAAACGCTGCCGAGACGTTGCAGACGGTCGAGGTTTGGCATGCCGAGCACCGAGGGAGTCACCCAATCCGTAGGACTGGCGCCCTCTGGTAGGGGAATGCAGGCGATGTAGCGCAGCTGAACGAGCTGTGGAAGGAGCGAAGGGATCTTCTCCTCCACCTTTTTGAGAATGGTCCGATAATGGGGCTCGGCATTCGAAAAATGGTCATAATCGGTGAAAAGCAGGGTCAAGCTCTCCCGATCCACGCGAATGGTGACCGTCTTCTCCAGATTGGCGAAATCCCAGCGGGAAATTTCCTGAAAGCTGACGTTCATTCCGGCTTCCGCCCGGTCGTCGATCTGCCAGACCTTTGTCCGTTGCTCCTCGAAGTGGGGGTAGCCTGCCAGACGCAGCGCTTCCTGCAGCTCTGAGATGTAGGCGGAAATCTTCTCCACCGGCATGAACTGCACACGCGCGGCGACGCAGATCAGCGGTGGGTGGTTGAGGGAAAAATCGGACATGGCTGGCGGAGCGGGTATTTTACAGTAAATTTTACACTTTTACAGCGTTTTCTGCGCCGGATTTCGTTTATTTTTGAGGGGAAATCTTTCCTTTCACATCTCGCCCCCTTTCTTGCACTGGGCGGTTTTCCTTGCCGTCTTCTTGGTGGCGGGGAAATGCACCTCGCGGGCCAGCAGGATGTCCACCGTGCAACGGGGCGGGTCGACTTTGTTCTGCTCCCCTCCAACCCTTCGGCACCCGCTGAAAGCCTTGAAAGCTGAATCGTTGCGAGTAGCTTCCTTTTGCCCCTGCTTGCCGTGCTTTTTTCCGAACTTACCGATGCTCTTGGCTACAGCCAGTCCCCCCTCTACCGGGAGGACAATGGCGAAGGCCTCGTTGCACCGGAAGACCAGCATTGGTTGCGGTCCGCCAGGCGGGCCAAGGCAAAGGGAACCTACTTTTTCAAAGCCACGCCGGATACCGACCTGACGTCCACTAGCGTTCGTCCCGCCGTGCAGGTCGCCGAGGCCGACACCCCCGAGCAAGCCCGCGAGATCCATCGCAAGCTTTGGAACCAGGGAATCCATCCCTTTCTAGTGGTGTTGCTTCCCGGCCAAGTGCGCGTCTATACCGGTTTTGCCTACGATCCCGCCAAGGAGGAAGTCGGGGCGGTCACATGGCCCGTTCCGACGGAGGGCGGCGTTCGCCTGGTTCTGGAAGCTTTGTCCGCCTTCACGGCCGACGCCATTGATCGCGGCGAGATCTGGGAGCGGAACGCCGCGCATCTGGGTTCCGAGCAGCGGGTGGACACGACCCTGCTCAAAAATCTGCGTTCCCTCGCGGGGGCGCTGGAAGCCCGCTTCGCGCTTCCACGCGACACATGCCATGCCTTGATCGGGAAGTTCGTCTATCTCAGCTATTTGAGGGCCAGGGACATCGTTTCCGACAAATGGCTTCGCGACGACGTGGGGATCGATCCGGCCACCATTTTCAATGGCGAGGTCTTTGCCCCGGACATCACCTTGCTCGGTTTCCGCAAGCTGGTGGCAGCCATCGAAAAGCGCTTCAACGGCCAACTGTTTCCCATCGCTTGGGGCAGCCGTTCCGCGCCCAAGTCGGCCGCCGTCCAGCTCGTGGCCCGCGTGTTTGCCGGCGAGGAAGCCGCCGGACAGATGCACTTGGGATTTCGCGCCTACGACTTCGCCTCCATTCCCGTGGAATTCCTCTCCTCGATCTACGAACAGTTCATCCATCGTTCGGACAAGGAGGGGGAGGAGAGGACGAAGAACGCCTCCGACCCGGAAAAGCGCGGGGCGCACTACACCCCCGAACCGTTGGCGGAATATCTCGTCTCCGAAGTCAATGCCGTGCGCACCCTTCAGCCCGGAATGAGGGTGCTGGACCCTTGCTGCGGCTCCGGCGTGTTCCTCGTCGTGGCGTTCCGCCGGCTGGTCGAAATGCGCTGCCGTCAGGAAGGACGGGACAACCTGAATGCCTCGCAACTGCGTGAGCTGCTGACCTCCAGCATCTACGCGGTCGAGCGCAACCGCATCGCCTGCCAGATCGCCGGATTCAGCCTCATCCTCGCCATGCTGGGCTATGTGGATCCGCCGGAACTGCATCGGAACAAGGCCTTCAAGTTCCCTACGCTTGTCCGCAACAATCTCTTCGACGAGGATTTCTTCAATGAGCAAGGGCGATTCTGGCGGCAGATCGTCTCTCCCGAAGGGAAGGGCATCCGCTTCGACGCCATCCTGGGGAATCCTCCTTGGGTCGAGTTGGACAAGGACGATCCGGACTCCGCGCACCTCATCGCTTGGTCGAAAGCGCATGCCAAGGATTATGCGCTGGCCCGTGCGCGCACAGGCGAGGCCTTCGCGTGGCGGGTCATGGACTGTCTCGCGGAGGAAGGCGCCGTCGGCCTCATTCTGCATGCCAAGACGCTGACCAACGATCACCTCGAAGGCTGGAGGAAGCAGTTTTTCAGCCGTCTGCGCGTGCGGCGCGTCACCAACTTCGCCAACCTCGCCTACATCATCTTCGCGTCGGCCCAGGCTCCGTGCATGACTCTTGTCTACACTGCACCCAAGATGGACGAAGCAGAGGGTGGCATCCTTCATTTCGGGCCGTTTGTCGCCAACCAGCGGGTGACCGTGCCCAAACGCGGTGGCAAACGACGGGCGTGGACGATCGGATTTTCCGAGTCGGAGATCAAAGTCGTTCCGCGTAGCCAAGCGGCTTCCGGCAAGGCATCGGTTTGGAAGCAAAGCCTGTGGGCCGGACCGCGCGATGAAATGGCGCTCCGCAGGCTTCAGGCTGTCTTTTCGACAACCCTTGGCGGGATTGCCGAAGCCAGAAACTGGAAGATCGCCCTCGGGCTTCAACTGCGGCAAGATGAGGGGTCCGACGAGGATCCAAACGAAGAGATCTTGGACAAGGAGGGGCGCAACGTTTTAGAGGGGTTGGAACTTCTGGATCACAAGGCATTGGTAGCCGGAAAAAGAAATCTGACGATTGATTCACGGTTTTTGATAGAGAACACGTTGGGAATATTTGTCCGCGTCCGAGGAGGAACTAAAGGAGTTCATCTATCCAGAGGCCCACGTCTGTTCCTGTGGAATGACTTTGCCGCCTATACTGATCAGCCATTCATTATTCGACATTCAAAAGTCGGCCTTGCCGGTGGAACGGCAGAGGAAATGAAGGCCGTGGCGGCCATCTGGAATTCCAGCTACGCGTCCTACCTGCTTTTTTTCGTGCTCAGTTCGGAGTGGGGAATCGACCGCAGCCTCATCGACAAAGGCGACGCCGAAAACCTCCCTTTCCCCGAGTGGACGCCTGAGAGGCAGCAAGGGCTGTGCGCCGCATGGGAAGAGGCCGCCGCTCTGGAAAGGCAAGGCGCTGATTTCAGCGAGGTGAAGCGCTTGCTGGATCAGCGGGTCGCGCGGGTTCTGGGGATTCCCGCCTCGGTGGCCTTGGTTGTCGGCGAGTTTTTCCGGGTTCGCTACCAGCTCAACAAAGGCAAGAACCCGCCCGCCTTGCGGCATCGGCCGGATGAAGCGGAACTCATCCTCTACGCCACCCGTCTTCGCGACGATTTGGACGGCTTTCTCGCAAACCAGACGCATCACCGGGTCGCCGTAAGGCATTCCGGGCGGGGCATCGCCGTCTCGGTCACCCTGACCGACCGACCGCAGGCCATTCCCATCGAAGTGGTGCCGGCCAATGGCGAGGAGGCCGAGACGCTGAACACGCTTCTCGCCGCCGCCGAGCACAAGCATTGCCAATGGGTGTATGTGCGACGCAGCGTGCGCTTGCTCGATGGCGACACGATCCACCTCGTCAAACCGCCCCGCCGTTTGGAGTGGACGGAGACGCAGGCCATGCTCGACGCGGACGATGTCATCGCCGAGGCCGTCGAATCCTCCCGCCGCGCATGACCCTGAACCGTCTCGACAGGATGTGGGGCCGCTACGGCGAAGCGTTTCGCCTGCATGCGCATCAATTGCTCCTCTGGGCGCATGGGGACGTCCGCGACCGATTTCATCCCGGCCTTGACGAGCCGAGCATGACCGGCCTGCTGGCCGATGCGATGAAACGGCGGCTCAGCGAACACCCCGGCACACCGAAGGCCTTCGATTGCTATTGGATCGGCGACCAGGAGCCGCACAGCCCTGCGGGCGAGCTTGGCAACGACCGGTTGCGGCTCGACATCACCATCATCCGCAACGGCATCCGTCCGAGGATCACCTATGTATTGGAGGCGAAGCGCCTCCGCACCGGCGGCTTTCCCATTGGGGAATATGTGGGGGAAGGCGGCATGGGCGATCTCGTGTCGGGCCGCTATGCGGCGGATGCGCCCGAGGCCGCCATGGTCGGCTTGTTCGAGAACCAGACCGTTTCCTACTGGCACGATGAGCTCCGTCGCAGATTCGATCAGGATACGGAAAGCCCGGTTCCGCAGCTTTCCATCATGCAGGGACTCGTCTCCAAAGTCGTCCTAGCCGATCTGGCAGGGGAGCTCGAGAGCCGGCACGGGCGGGCGGATGGCAGCGTCTTGATCCTCCATCACATCTTTTTGGACTGCTCTTGCCGGAGCGCTCCATCCGGTCCTTAGCGGATTCCTTTCACGCCTCGCCCCCTTTCTTGCGCCGGGCGGTTTTCCTTGCCGTCTTGGTGGCGGGGGCGTTGGCGGTCATCTTGGTGTAGAGGTCGAAGAGCTTTTCGAGGCGCTCGGTGTCGTTCTTGAAACGGCGGCCGATGTAGATGCGCTCGAGGGTCTCGTCGTTTCGGTCGTGGGCGGCGCGGAGGTCGGGAGCGCGGATGCCCCCATCCGCTTCCACTCCATCGATGCGAGTGGGGGCACTCGCGCTCCCGTAGAGATCGGCGATGGTGGCGGGGAAATGCGCCTCGCGGGCGAGCAGAATGTCCTCCGCGCAACGGGTCAGGTCGGCTTTGTTCTGTTCGGTGAGGGTGGGGACGGGGAAGGTGTTCCAGCCGAGGGTGTTGGAGTAGGAGAAACGCATTTCCAACCGCACGCAGACCGTGCCGATCCAGACCCAGTGCAGGCGGGAGGCGATGAGCGCCATGTTCCAGAGCGGGGCGTCGTAGAGGGCGAAGTTTCGGTCGCCGACTATCGTTCCGCCAGTCACAAGGCCAACAGGAAGGAAGTCACGGTTTTCCGAACTGACGCGCGGGATAACCACCGTGTAGCTGCTACTGCGATGACGAACCTCACCAAAGCGGTGGGGCGTGCTGGCTGATTGTCGGGTTTGTAGCTTGGGACTGGCCAACCGCATTTGCGCGACAGCATCCAAGCGCCGTGCGATCTCATTTATCGTGCGCGCATCGGCAACCCCATCATCATCGATCCACAGACAGAACCGTTGTTTGCCGTTGATAAACTCCTCGGAATTGGAGAACCCGTGGATGAACGGCGCTGCATCCGGCGACCGCTGGATCAGAGCATGTTTCTCGGTGAAGTCGAGAAACAGATTACCCCCATCCACTGGCTTGCTTCCGAAATCCATGTCCGAAACGTCGGTCAGTGGTCGAGACAACTTATCGACAATCACATTCGACCCGGCGACGAGATAGGGATTGATGTTTTCCGCCTCCTTGAGCGTGACCTCGTTTTTCTCGTTCAGAGAGTAGAGAGAACGGAGTTTTCCCGGATGGTTGGAAATGCCGATGATGGCCACCGTGACGCCCGCGTTGTGGCTGGCGAGGTTGGCCCATTTGAAGCTGGTATGAGCGAAGAAGATTTCATGTCCAGTTTCAAAAATGAGCGGCCAAAGGATGGGAACTTGCTGGCCTTGGCAAATGGAGTTGGTGGAGACGAAGGCGGCGGCGGCTTGGGCATGGGTGCCGTAGTCGGCGGCTTTCATGAACCAGCCGGAAACGTAGTCGAGGGATTTCCAGTTTCTGGCTCGACCGTCGAAGATGGCTTTGAGGTCGGATTTCTGTTCGTTGGATTGCCAAGTGCTGCCGAGATACGGCGGATTCCCGCAAATGTAGGTTTCCCCGCCTTCGTTCTCGAAATCGATCTCCGACTGATCCAGCGGCACCTCGAACAAATCATCCGCTTTGTTCTTCACCCCTTTTCCCGTAGGCGGGCAGATGCTCAACCAATCCAGCCGCAGCGCATTGCCGCAGGTGATCCAGTTGGCTTTTTCCAGCGGCAGGAACTCCGCCAGCGCGAGCTGCTCGCCGCGATAGAGCACGTCGCACTGATACTCGGCGATGATGAGGGCGAGGCGGGCGATCTCGCAGGAGAAGTGGCGGATCTCGATGCCGCGGAAGTTGGTGAGGGGGATGTCGGACTTGCGCTCGATCTCGCCCCGGCGGCGGTTGATCTCGGCCTCGATCTCCCGCATCTGCTTGTAGGCGATGACGAGGAAGTTCCCCGAGCCGCAGGCGGGGTCGAAGACGCGGATGCGGGCGAGGCGCTTGCGGAGGTTGAGGAGCTTCTGCGGACTCTCTCCGGCTTCGTCGAGCTTCGTCCGCAGGTCGTCGAGGAAGAGGGGATTCAGCACCTTGAGGATGTTCGGCACGCTGGTGTAGTGCATGCCGAGGGAACCGCGCTCCTCGTCGTCGGCCACGGCTTGGATCATGGAGCCGAAGATGTCGGGATTGATCTTCGTCCAGTCGAGGCTGCCGACGCGGAGAAGGTAGGTGCGGGCGATCTTCGAGAACTTCGGCACGTCCACGCTGTCGGAGAACAGCCCGCCGTTGACGTAGGGGAAGACGTTCGCCCAGCTCTTGATCCCAGCCGCCTCGCGATATCGGTTGTCCGGCCTCCCCCCGTGGCTGACGGGGATGTTCATGGCGCGGAAGAGCTCGGAGATGACCTCGTAGGTGTTCGAGGAATCCCGCGCGCTCATCTGCCCGACGGTGGCGGTGAAGAGGCCCTCGCTGCGGAAGATCGACGTGTCCTCGGCGAAGAAGCAGAAGATGAGGCGGGCGAGGAAGTGGTTCAGATCCTCGCGGCGGGCGGCGCTGGCCCATTCGGGATTGTCCTTGAGCAGCTCGATGTAGAGGCGGTTCAGGCGGCCGGTGGCCTTGATGTCGAAGGCATTCTCCCGGATCTGGCGGACGGTGGAGATGCCGGCGAGCGGGAGGAAGAAGCCGAAGTGGTCGCCGAAGTCCGGGTAGGCGCAGGCAAGCGTCTCGCCCTCGCCATCGAGCGACTCGGCCTGCAGCTCCACGCCGTCGGTGGCGAGAATGAATTTGGCTTTGTGCCGCGTGGTCGCGGGGCTTTCGCGCAGGGCGGCGAGGGTGGCCGCGACCTCGCCCACCGCGCAGGTCTTGAGGTGGATGTTGCTCCGCTGGAGCACGCCGCCGAGATCGGACTGGTTGGTGCTGCCGCTCCTCAGCCGCTGGATGGTGGCGGCCTTGTTGCCGAAGGCTTCGAGAAAGGCGTAGGGGAAGCCGCCCGCGTCGAAGGGGGCTTCGGCGAGTCTGGACACGGCTTCCTCGATTTCGACGGCGTTCATAGGACGGGGCGTGAACGCGGATGTGGTGGAAGGATGGCCCTCGTGGCTCTGGTATCGGACGGCATCCCGGATTCTAAGCATTCTGGACGATGCGCGGCAACGGATTTTCCGCCTATCGGGCGGACTGTCCCGCGCCCCGCAAACACGCCCTCCCGAAACTCCGGGCTTCCCCCGGAGTTCGATTCCAGAGTATCCTGTCCTCCGACCCAACCCTCTTTCCCCATGAAGCCAACCCTCTTCACTCTCGCTTTTCTCCTCCTCATCGTCTTCGCCCCTGTCGCGGACCGGCCCAATGTCCCCTTCCTTGTCTCCGACGACCTCAACCACTACCTCGGCTGCTACGGCGATCCGGCAGGGGCGCACCACCCCCGGCCCGGACTTGAAGAACGATGTCGAGATCGAATTGGTGAAGCCACTGCCGTCGATGAGGCCGAAAGGGAAGACCGAATCGTGACGCGGTCGGCTTTGGAAACTCGGTAGCAAGAGACGGCAGAGAGCCAGCCGTCCTACCGCCTTTCGCTTGTTTTGTCCGTCCCATCAGCCGGCTCAAGGCCGTTTCAGGGGCTTGAACAGACGAAATCCCGACGGCTTCGCCTCCTCCGGGGGAGCCTCGGGCCGGGCCGGGCCGCCCTTGGACGATTTTCCGACGGGCTTGCTTTCGGGCTTGGCAGCAGGCTTCCCGACAGGTTTGCCTTCGGACTTGCCTTTGCTGGGAGACGGCGGGGGCGCTGGCGGCAAGCTCTTCCCGGAGGCGAGGGAGAAGACCGCCCGCAACATGCGCCCCTGCTCCGCCTTGCTCCCGAAATCCGCCTCGACGTTGAAATAGTCGATCCCCTGCCGACCGCAATAGACCGAGAGGGAGCCGTCGTCCGGGGCGCGCTGGTTGTCTTGCAGGACGACGTTGAAGCCGCCCTGCCGCAAGGCTTCGAAGTGGCGGGGGTTCGTGACGAGGATGAAATCGTCGGCATCCAGCCCCTCGACTCGGTGGACTTCCGCGCCCGCCGCCGACTCGCTCCCCCCTTTCAGGTAGCTCGTGAGAGAGTAGCCCCCATCGGTGTTGTTGTGCACGGCGATCACGGTCGCGCCCTTCTTCAAGCCCGCCTTGTCGAGGTAGGCGGCGGCGAATCCCTCGATCTCCGAAGCGATCTCCTCGCTGAAGAAGCTGAACTTCCTCAAGTCGCCTTCGATCCCGGTCCGGCTGAAGATGCGGTTGGGGTCGATGGTGAAGGCCCGGCTGCCGCCCTTCAGGGAAAGGCGCCGGCCTCCCGGCGTGCGGATGCCGACGAAGCGGCCCGGCTGGGAGGAAAGAAGCTCGCGGACGACGGGGAAGGCGGTGTTCTCGTTGCGATGCAGCGAAACGACGAGAGGGCCGCCCGCCGCCGGGTCGCCCTCGACGAAGAACTCGACCTCCTCCTTCCCCAAGGGCAGCGTGAAGGCCCCCTCCCCCTTCCGGGCCGACTCCTCGGCTGGGAGCAGCGCGGCGCAGAGGAGGCCGCCGAGAAGGCAGCCCCACAGGCGGAGTATCCGGATCGAGTTCGATGTCATTTCGCGCTCCACGATTCGCCCACGATGCGAAGGTCCCCGCCCGCGTCCTTCACCAGCGTCAGCGTCTTGTAGCCGACGTCGGAGTAGTTCGAGGATTTGTAAGTCTGCTTGTAGCGGACCGTGTAGCGGTCGCCCGATTCGCGGATGTCCAGTTCGCCCATCTCCACGGAAATCCAACTCGCCTTGCGGAATTTCGAACCCATGTCGTCCATCCACGCATCGTAGCCGAGCATGCCGGAACCCTTCTTCCCTTGGAAACCGGTGTGGTAGAAGGCCCGGTAACGCCCGAGGTCGCGCGATTCCCAAGCGTCGGCCCAGTCGCGGACGAAGGTGGAGACCACCGAGTAGAGCCCGGAGTCGCCCGCCGTGCTGTGGGAATGCCGCACGTCGGGAGGGAAGAATTTCTCGCTCATGATCTTGAGCCCGCCCCCCTCGCGGCGGAGGACAAGGACCTTCTCGCCCACGTCGCGGTAGGGTCTGCTGCCGCTCTTGTATGTGGTGACGAACTTCTGCGTGAAGGCGAGGAGCACGGCGTCCCCGTCGATCTGGTAGCGGGCGTTCTCCACGCCGACCTCGATGCCCGTCGCACGGGCGAACTTTCCGGCCTTGTCGGCCATCCACTCCCGGCGCGTCATGCTCTTGTGGCCGGAGACGTGGGAGTAGGTGGTGCCAGCGAAGCAGCTCCCGTAGTGGCCTTGGTAGCGGGCGCTGTCCCTCGACTGCCAAGCGTCGATCCAGCGCCAGAAAAAGCCCTCGATCTCCTCCTTGGGGAAGGAGTCGGACGCCGTCGCGGAGGTCTCGGGCTGGCGGGGCTCCTCCGGCGCAGCGGGAGGAGGGGTGGCGGTTGCCGTCGCCGTCGTGGACAACTGCGTAGGACTCGTCGGCTGGGGCAACTCCCCTTGGTCGGAATGGAAGCTGAAGGGACGCCCCCCGGTGATGTAGATCGCGGGTTCCTGCCGACCACCGGTCGCGTCCGAAACCTCGTTGTTGATCGCGTAGAAGACCTCCTCGCCCCGCAGCCCCGTGTCCTTCAGATGTTTCAGCAGGGCCGGGGTGTACATGCCGTCGAGCGCCGTCTGGCCGGTGTTGGCGGAATAGGCGATGAGGGTCTGCTTCGGCGCCGGCTTGGTGCGCGCGCCCAATCCCGCCCCGCCGCCGAAGCTGCGCGTTCCGCGCGTCGTGGCGAAGGGGTTGTTGCGGCAGGCGTCGAGGATGACGACGCGGAGGCAGTTCTGGTGGTCCGCGAGCTGACCGAGGAGGAAGTCGAGCGAAATCGCCTCGTGCTCGAAGGAACCCTCCGAAGTCGGGTTGCTATCGATCGGCAGCAGGTAATGCTCGCCCTTGATCTCGACGCCGTGGCCGGCGAAATAGACCACGGCGAGGGCGGCGTCGGCGTGGTCCTTCGCGAATTGCTCGATCTTGACCCTCGACGCCTTCCACTCCCCGTCGAGGAGGTATTCCACGGTGAAGCCGATCCCCTCCAACGTCTTGCCGATGGTGTTGGCGTCGTTCCGCGCCTCGCCGAGGGGCGTGACGTGGGCATAGTTGTCGTTGCCGATGACGAGGGCGACGCGCTCGGCCGAACGAAGGACGCCCGCACCGACGGCGAGAAGGAGGCAGCCGCCGATGAGGAATCCCGCGAGGCTGCCCGGTCCGCCTGGTTTCGACACGTCCATGGACGCAGATTAGGCAGTCCGGGCGGCGAATTCAAGCCGAATTCCCGCGCTGCCCCGGATGGCGCGAATCCGCTGGCGAATTCCGCCACCTGAATCTAACGTTTCCGCGTTCCGCCACGTCTTTTCGAGAGTCACGCCATGCTTCTTCCCAGACAGCTCCTCCTCGCCCTCCTCTGCATCGCCCTGCCAGCCTTGCCGATGCCCTTTGCCTATGGACAGGAGGAGGTGGCGGCGAAAGCGGCGGAGGACGATGCCGACCCGGAGATCCCCGAGGAGCTCCTCGAGGACGAGCACCTGCGCGAGGAGATGGGCGTGAACGAGTTCACCACCCCCTCGATCCGCAAGATCTTCGACGACCTCAAGAAGCTGCGCCCGCTCCCCTACGACGAGTTGAAGCGTCCCCTGCCCGATCAACCGCCGCAGGACCGCCCCCGGCTGTCCCTCCTGATGGGCGTGCTGCTCGGCGACGGCTTTTTCGCGGTGGAGGCCGAGCAGTTCTTCGACCTTGAGCCGATCGGGCGCACTCTCCTCAACCACGGCAAGGTGCTCGGGTCGGGCGCCCGCATCTCCAGCCACATGAAGAGCGTCTTGGAAAAAGGCGCGAGCGGCCAATGGAACGAGTTGAAGGAGGAGCTGGTGCGCACGCAAAAGGATGTGGAGAAGGAGATGGTCCTGATCCGCGATGTCGACTCGGCGAACCTCATCAGCCTCGGTGGTTGGCTCCGCGCCTTGGAGATCGGCTGCGCCGCCTCGCTGACCCCCTACGACCCGGCCAAGGCGGCGACCCTCGCCAAGCCGGACGTCGTGGAGTATTTCGTCCTGAACCTTGAAACGCTGGAGCCGCGCCTCCAGAAAAATGGGACGGTCTCCCATCTCCACGCCAGCCTGCTCGACATCCAGAAGAGGACCGACCTGCCCGAGGGCGAAATCCTCTCCGAGGAGGAGGTGCGCGAGCTACGCGACCTCGTCGAGGAGCTGGTGGACCGGATCACCGGCGGGGAGCGTCTCATCAAGATGACGAGGAGCACCGCGACCGAGCCGGGAACGGACACCCCGCCAGTGAAGACTCCCACCGCGACCGGGGGAGTGGTTTCGGGTGAGGTTCCGGAGTGAACGCCGCTCTTGCTCTTACTCATCCTCCTACTCCTACTCAAAATCGGAGGTCTCCCGACGTTCGGATTGAGTAGGAGTAGGAGGATGAGGAGGAGTAGGAGCGTTAAGCCAGCAAATACCGCGAAGCCTGCTCCACGTCCTTATCCCCCCGCCCGGACAAACTCACCACGATGATCTGGTCGCGGTCCATCCCAGGCGCGACCTTGCGCACATGGGCGAGGGCGTGCGAAGTCTCCAGCGCGGGGATGATGCCCTCGGTCCGCGCGAGTTCCGAGAAGGCGGCGAGGGCCTCGTCGTCGGTGGCGTAGGTGTAATCCACCCGCCCCTCGCTTTGCAAAAAGGCGTGCTCGGGTCCGACGGCGGCGTAGTCGAGACCGGCCGAGACAGAATGGGTCAGCTCGATCTGCCCGTCCTCATCGGCGAGCAGCCAAGTCTTCGTGCCTTGCAGGACGCCGGGCTTGCCGCCTTGGAAACGGGCCGCGTGCCCTCCCGGCACGATGCCGTGGCCGCCCGCCTCGACCCCGACCATCTTCACGCCCTCGTCGCCGAGGAAGGGGTGGAAGAGTCCAATCGCATTGCTGCCGCCGCCGACGCAGGCGACGAGCAGGTCGGGGAGGCGCTCCTCCCGCTCGAGGATCTGACGTCGCGCCTCCAAGCCGATAACGCGGTGGAAGTCCCGCACCATCATCGGATAGGGATGCGGCCCGAGGGCGCTGCCGAGGATGTAGTGAGTCGTGCGCACGTTCGTGACCCAGTCGCGCAGGGCCTCGTTGACCGCCTCCTTCAGCGTCTTCTGCCCCGCCTCGACCCCGCGCACCTCGGCCCCGAGCAGGCGCATCCGCACGACGTTGAGGTGCTGGCGTTCCATGTCCGTCGCGCCCATGTAGACGACGCATTCCATGCCGAAGCGCGCCGCCACCGTCGCCGTCGCGACCCCGTGCTGGCCCGCCCCGGTCTCGGCGATGATGCGTTTTTTTCCGAGCCGCTTCGCGAGGAGGATCTGGCCAAGGGCGTTGTTGATCTTGTGCGCCCCGGTGTGGAGGAGATCCTCGCGCTTCAGGTAGATACGGGCCCCGCCCAGCTTTTCCGTCCAGCGCTCCGCGAAATAGAGCGGCGTCTCGCGACCGCAGAACTCGGCGAGGAGACGGGATAGCTCGGCTTGGAAAGCGGGGTCGTCCTTCGCTTGGAAATACTCCGCCGTGAGCGCGTCGAGTGCGGCCACGAGCGTCTCGGGGACGAAACGCCCGCCGAAGGTGCCGAAGTGCCCGCTCGCGTCGGGCAGGGTCTGGGAAAGAGTGGCCGTGCTCATGCGGAGAGGATTACGCCGCATCGAGCGGGAATGTCAAGGTGGAGGCGGATCGATAGTCGAACCCTTGCGGAGGGCCGTCTCCCCTCAATGGAAAATAAACGGCACGCCCATCGCCTCGAAGGCCGCCTTCTCCCCGGCCATGTAGCGCTCGGCCAGTTCGTCGAATTTCCCCTTCGCCCGGTAGTCGGCGAGGAAGGCGTTGACCTCGGTGATCAACTCGGTGTCGGCCTTCCTCAACCCGACGGCCCAAGTTTCCTCGCGGATGGGGTGCAGGATGGGGCGGGTCCTCGCCTCGTCCGCCCTCCAATGCCGGTAGATGGAGATCTGGTCGTAGATGAAGGCGTCGGCCTTTCCCTGAGCCACCTCTAGGGCGCAGGCGGCGGAGGTGTCGAGGACGGCCATCTCGATCCCTGGCAGCGCGGCGCGCGCCCACTGGTGGCCGGTGGTGGCGAGCTTCACGACGACCTTGTGGACGCCGACCTTCAAGTCGCCGCCGGACTGGATGGACGAGTCCTTCGCCACGAGAAGGCAGAGTCCGTTGGTGACGTAGCCGTCGGAGAAGGCAATGGCTTTCTCGCGCTCCGGCGTGCGGGTCATCGAGGAGATGATGGCGTCGATCTTGCCGGACTGGAGCGCGGGGATGATCCCGTCCCACGCGACATCGCGGATTTCGAGGGGCCGACCGAGGCGGGCGGCGAGATCCTCGGCCATGCGCACGCTGATGCCGTCGGGCCGGTTGTCGGGGCCACGCATTTCGAAAGGCGGATAGGCGAGCTCCATCCCGACGACGAAGGGCCGGGGGGCATCGCCCGCACCGTGCTCGCTATCCGGCTTTCCGCAGGACCCCAGACAGCAGGCGACGAGGACCGCGACCGATACGAAGGAGAAACGCTTCATGATGCCGACACCTTTGCGTCCCCACTAAGAATCTCAAGATGTTTGACGCCCCGTCGAATCCACCCGATTTTCTGGAACGCCATGCGCGATCCGCTTTTCCAAATCCTCCGCTCCTCCGCCCCGCCCGAAGCCGTCTCGTGGTTGGAGGAGGCCGTCTCCGGGCAGGAGGCGGACTTCCAACGCCGCCCCTTCTACTACGCGTTCAGCGGAGTCTCCCGCCACTTCCCCAAAAAGGCGGCGGTCGAGGTCCCGGTCGCGCAGGCCGCCGAGCTTTCGAAGCTGGCGCCCGATCTCGCGGTGGAACGGTGGGACCAGTTCCGCCTCGCCCGGGTGCTGCTGCTGCTCGTGCTCGCGAAACAGGAGAGGTCCGTCTTTCTCGAAACGCTCTCCGCGCTGCTCGACACCGCCGACCTCCGCGAGCAAGCCGCGATCTTCTCGGCTTTCCCCCTGCTCCCCCACCAGGAGGATGTGGTCGAGTTCGCGCGGGACGGACTGAGGTCCAACGTCGTCGATATTTTCGACTCGATCACGCTCGACAACCCCTTCCCCGCCCGGCATTTCCCCGACGAGGCTTGGAACCAGATGGTGCTCAAAGCCATCTTCATCCAGCGCCCCCTCCATCGGATCGAGGGCATCGACCGCAGGAGGAACGCGGAGCTGGCCGCGGCGATCTCGTCGCTCGCCCACGAACGCTGGGCGGCGGGACGACGCCTGACGCCGGAAGCTTGGCGGAACTGCGCGAGCCACCTCGACGACGCGATCCTCGCCGACCTGCGGCACCTCGTCGAAACGGGCACGACAGAGGACCGCGAGGCCGCCGCCCTGCTCGCCGCCTCGGACGACAGCGGTCGGCTCGCCGATCTCCACGAGCGCCTCGGAGGCGAGCTCGACGCCGTCAGCTCGGGGGCGCTCACCTGGCAGGGACTCGGGGAGCGGCTCGAAGCGTCCGTGAAACCCTGACATTCCCCCCCATTCCCATGAGATTCCTCGACTCGCACGTCCACATGGTCTCGCGCACGACCGACGACTACCAGCGCATGGCCGCATCGGGCGTGGCCGCGATCATCGAGCCCTCCTTCTGGCAGGGCCAGCCCCGCACCGAGCCGGGGACTTTCAAGGACTACTTCAACACCCTCGTCGGCTTCGAGCGCTTCCGCGCGAGCCAGTTCGGCATCAAGCACTACTGCACCATCGGACTGAACCCGAAGGAGGCGAACAACGAGAAGCTCGCCGAAGCAGTGATGGAGCTGCTGCCGCTCTACATCTGCAAGGAGGGGGTCGTCGGCGTCGGCGAGATCGGCTTCGACGACCAGACCAAGGCCGAGGAGAAATATCTGCGGCTCCAAGCCCGGCTCGCCATCGAGGCCGACCTGCCCATCCAGATCCACACCCCGCACCGGGACAAGAAAGGCGGCACGATCCGCACCATGGACGTGCTCGAGGACGCCGGCGTCGATCCGGGCAAGGTGATCATCGACCATAACAACGAGGAAACGGTGAGAGCCGTTCTCGACCGCGGCTACTGGGCCGCCTTCACCATCTACCCCCACACGAAGCTGGGCAACGAGCGCATGGTCGAGATCCTGCGCGAATACGGGGCCGAGCGCATCATCGTGGACAGCGCGGCGGACTGGGGTATCAGCGACGCCCTCGCCGTGCCGAAGACGGCGGCCCTGATGAAGGAGCGCGGCGTCACCCTTGATCGCATCGAGCAGGTCACCTACCGCAACCCCCTCGCCGCCTACGGACAGAGCGGCCAGATCGGCGAGCAGGATTGGGCGGACAGCGAAGGCATCGACCCGGCCGCGCTCTTCGAGGGAAACACCCTGCTGCGCGGCGGCATGGACGTGGCGGCGGCGATGTCGCAGTATGTGATCGAGTGATCATCCCGCCATCCCGCGCCAATCCCGCAGCCACGACGCCGCCTCGATGCGGCGGTAGGAGGGGCGGACCTCGAAGGCGATGCGTTCGAGAAAGATCTCCGGATCGGTGAGGGCGAGGGTGAGCTGGAAATGGCGCGCCTCCTCGACGACGGAGCCACCCAAGTCAGCCCACCACGAGACCATCGCGAGGTTCCCCTTCCGGCATTGCCCGACGAAGGTGCGAACGCCCTCCCCCCAGCCCTCGAACCAGAGGATCGAAAAAAGCAGCGTCGCCAGCCCCCGACGCTGCCAGGCGTCGGCGACGGTGAAGGAAAGTTCGGCGCGGGACGGGTCGTCCGCTTCCCGCCAGTAGGATCCGCCGGCGAATCCGGGAAAGCTCTCGTCCCCCGGATCGAGGGCCATCCAAGCAACATGGTCGCTCCCGTCCACATCGGTGAGCCGCTCGACGCGCTCCTCGCCGAGACGCTGCGGCCGTTCCCAGAAGCGGTTCAAGCGCGACTCCTCCGAGAGCAATTCGTAGGCACGCTGGACGCGCTCGCGATCCTTCGGGACGATGGGGCGCAAGCGCACGGAGAGACCATCCTCAAGCCGCCTGTCAAAAGGTGCCCGGTCGCCGAGCCGGATCGAGCCTGACGTTTCCGCTTCCATCGCCTCACTCGAAAACCCCGCTCCACGGCAGTCCGTGGGCTTCGCCGACTTCGCTCCGGGTCAGGCGTCCTCGGTGGCAGTTGATCCCGCCGAGCAGCTCCGGCGCCCGGAGGCAGGCCGCCTCGAGGCCCGCCGTGGCGAGGAGTTGCACGTAGGGCAGGGTCACGCTGGCGAGCGCCTGGGTCGAGGTCCGGGCGAAGGCCCCCGGCATGTTCGCGACGCAGTAGTGGATCACCCCTTCCTCGGTGAAGACGGGGTTCTCGTGCGTCGTCGGACGCGTCGTCTCGATGCAGCCGCCCTGGTCCACCGCGATGTCGACGACGACGGTGCCTTCGCGCATGTGGCGCAGCATCTCGCGCGTGACCAGCTTCGGGGCCTTCGCCCCCGGCACGAGGACCGCCCCGATGAGGAGGTCGGTGCGGGGCAGCACCTCGAGCAGGGCCGCCTCGCTGCTGTAGAGCGTCTTCGCCGCCGGCATGGCCGTGTCGAGCCAAGTCATGCGTTCGCTCGACACCTCGAGGATGGTCGTGTCGGCCCCGATCCCGGTCGCGACCTTGGCGGCGTTCGTCCCGCAGGTGCCACCGCCGAGGATGACGACCTTCCCCGGCAGCACCCCCGGCACCCCGCCGAGGAGGGTGCCGCGGCCACCGGCGTGCTTGGCGAGGTGGTAGGCCCCGACCATCACGCTCATGCGACCGGCCACTTCGCTCATCGGTTCGAGCAGGGGCAGCCGCCGCCCCACTTGGACGGTCTCGTAGGCGACCCCCGTCGCGCCGCTGGCGACGAGCGCCTCGGTGAGCCCCCTGTCCGCCGCAAGATGCAAGTAGGTGAATAGGATCTGCCCGGGCCGCAGCATCGCGATCTCCTGCGGCTGCGGCTCCTTCACCTTCACGACGAGGTCGGCGGCGGCGAACACCTCCGCCGCTCTCGCGACGAGGTCGGCCCCGGCTTCGGCGTATTCCTCGTCGGCGTAGGCCGCTCCGAAGCCCGCGCCCGCCTCGACGAGGACTCGCACCCCCTGCCTCGCGAGCTGCCTCGTCCCGCCCGGCGTCAAGGCGACACGGTTCTCCTGGCTCTTGATTTCGCGGGGGCATCCCACGACGAGGGGGATGGCTTCGTGGGGGGATTCGCTCGTTTCCATCTCCCCCCGACCCTAACGGTTTCCCCAATAACCGCCACAAGGATTTTTGTGACAACCGACGCAAGGCGCAAACGAGCGCCCCCCTCGGCGAAGGATTTGGATTTCCGATTTTCGCGAATCGGTTAGATTCCCCGCACTCCTCCCCATCCATGCCATCCCCCTGTGAGCGACCTTTCCGACCGCGACGGCTCACCACGGGCCTGATCCTCCTCGGCTCCGCCCTCGCCGCCCCCTCCCCCGCCCAGGAAACCCCTCCGCCGACGGAAGCCGCGCAGATCGTGCGGTCCACCGGCCCTTGGGGGACGATCGAATCCTACCCGATCACCTTGGAGCCTCCCGCGTCCCACCTGTGGGAGGCCCTCTACGACGAACGATCCTACTGGAACTTCGGCAGCATGGACCAAGCCTCGGTCCGCGCCCTCCTCGCCGAACTTGGGTTCACGGACGAGACCCTCTCCCTCGTGGATCGCGACGGGGTCTGGAAACCCTCCAATTCCGGACTCGACCTCGAAATCAACGACGCGATCATCGAAAGTCTCCGCCCGGAGGACCGCGCCGCCTTGACGAAATGGCTCCGCCTCAACAACGAATACCACTTCTCAAAGGTCGTGATCAATCTGGAAGGGGGCGATTTCTCCTCCTTTGAAAACGGCAAGGTCTCGCCGGCCACCCTCGATCTGGTGAAGCGCATGGCCTTCAAGCGGAGGAACGTCCTCAGCCTGATGGACCGGGCCTACATCCTTCGCCAACTGGGAGGCGACGCCTCGGAGAAAGAGGACTTCCTCCGCGCCGCCTTCGCGACCCAAAGCCTCATCGTCAGCCTCGTCCTCGACGAGACCACCGACTTGGAGGCGGCCGTGTCCTACTGGTCCGCCGGCGGGCTGAACCGGGAGATCGAATCCACCCTGCGGGGCGTTCTCACGACTTCCGGCGCGGACCGGGTCGACCTCGTGCAAATCCTGCCGCCCGTGCCCCGGCGCTATCTCTACGGCTTCACCAATCTCAGGGACGTCGGCCCCAACAACACCCCCGACTGCTTCTGGGCCTCGGTGCAATTCTTCCACCGCAAGGCCTCCGCCCGCCTGCTCGATGCGGCAATCGGCCAGCAGCATATCGCGGGTGATTTCGAGGAAGTCGAGGGCGAGCCGCGCTTCGGCGACCTCGTCTGCATGTTCAACGACACCGACGGGAGCTTCCTCCACAGCTACGTCTATATCGCCGACGACATCGTCTTCACGAAGAACGGGGCGAGCTTCGCGCGCCCCTTCGTGCTGACCCGGAAATCCGACATGCTCTCGGTCTACCTCGACGAATCGACCTTCCACCAACGCGCCTTCCGCCGAAAGCGGGCCAGTTGAAATGCGCCCCATCTCCGTCCTCCGCATCGCCCTGCCCCTCCTCCTCACGGCAGCAGGCTCGCTCTCCGCCGACCCGCCACTGCGCGTGCGCGAAGTGATCAAACCGACGCCGGGCCCTTGGGGCACCCTCGAATACTACCGCATCCCGCTCGACGTGCCTGAGCGCTATCTCCCATTCCTCACCACGCCCTCCCAGCGGACCGAGTGGGTTTTCCCTCCGCTTGGCAGCGAGACGAACCTCCGTGCCCTCCTCAGCGAGGCGGGCATCGACCCGGTCGAGGTCGACCGCCTCCTCAAAGGATCGACGATCCTGAGCGGCTCCGAAATCCTCCGCGTCTTCCCCACGGACGAAGCCATCCTTGAGATGCCGCACGAGACCAGGGGACGGCTCTACCGCCTCCTCTCGGGCTACGAGGAGAACCCCTACCACGTCCGGCCAATTTACATCGACTCCGACAATCTCTCCTCATGGTTCGCCGGGAGCAGCTTCCCGAGGACGGCGATCGAGGACATCTCGAAGCTGGCCTACGCCACGCCCCGGGAGCGCGGCTTCTTCTTCTCCGACACCCCCTTCATCCTCCGCCGCGCCTCCTCGACGACGGAGGAGAGGGAAATCCTCCGTCGGCTGCTCAGAAGGCAAAGCCTGATCGTGCGGCTGCGCGTCACCCGCGAAAACCTCACCCGGGAGATTGGAGAGTATTGGACGGGATACAAGAACAAAGCGGTGATGCCCCTGCTCGAGTCCGTCGTCGCGGCCAAAGACGGCGCCGCTGTCGATATCGCCCATCTCCTCCCCGCGACGCCCCGGCAGTTGCTGAACCGCTTCCCCGACCCCGGCGACGGCATCTCCGGACGCCTCCCCGACTGGTTCTGGACCTGCTACAACTTCTTCCGTTTCGTGCCGCGGAACGTCTACGCCGACTCCCCCGAGCGGACCGCCCTCCTCTTTCGCGAGTTCGAGCCGACCCTGCCCCCCCTTCAGTTCGGCGACATGCTGCTGCTCAACTCCGGGACCGACACCATCCATGGCTGCGTCCACATCGCCGACGACATCGTCTACACGAAAAACGGGGCCGACCTTTTCTCCCCTTGGGCGCTGATGAGGCTCGAGGACGTCGTCGCCTATCACGACCTCCACGGGGACGTCTCCATCAGCGTCTATCGGAGGAAGGAGCCGGTCGCCCCTCCCATCCGGTGAGACCGAGGGGATAACGTCCACTCCGCGCTCAGTGAGCACGGCACAACGCTGGCGCGTCGTTCGGGTGGCCCTCACTCCATCTTCAACTTCTGCAGCTTCGGCAGGATGACGGCGCGGCAGTAGGGGTTCTTGTCCTTGTTCAACTCGTAGTAGTTCTGGTGGTAGTCCTCGGCCACCCAGAACTTCGAGGCCTCCGCGATCTCGGTGACGGCGGGGTATTCGTAAACGCCGCTCGCGTCGAGCTTGGCCTTCGACTGGACCGCGAGGTTCCGCTGCTCCGGCGTGTGGTAGAAGATCACGGAGCGATATTGCGGCCCGATGTCGGCACCCTGGCGGTTCAGGGTGGTCGGGTCGTGCGCCTGCCAGAAGACGTCCAAGATGTTCTCCAAGGAGATCTTCGCGGGATCGAAGGTCACCTGGATGACCTCGACGTGGCCCGTCGTCTTCGTGCAGATCTGCTCGTAGGTGGGATTCTCGACATGGCCGCCCATGTAGCCCGAGACGACATCGGCGACTCCCTCCAACCGCTCAAGCACCGCCTCGGTACACCAGAAGCATCCGCCTCCGAGAGTGATGACTTCCTGTCCTGTGGCGGCGACGGCGGTTCCTTCTTTCATGGGGGATTTCTCGGGTGAAATGGCGGCCTCCGCCGGGGCTTCCCCGGCAGCCGGGGCCGGCTCCTGCGGCGCGGCGGGTTCCGCGGCGGGCGGCTCGGGCGCGGAGGACGGGGACTCCTTGTCCTGACAGGCGCACATCAACATCGCCGCAGGGAGCAGAGCACGGAGGGAAAGGAGAAACCGCTTCGGGGGGAGGAACCTCATGCCGGGAACCTGCTGCCTCCCGAGCCTCTTCGCAATCGCTTTGCGCCGCGAAACCCTCACCGCATCGCGTGATTCGCCCGCGTCGCGAGACCTCCATCGGGAAATATAGCTTTTTTGAACAGTTGTCTTTTAATAGAAGTCAACTTTTTTCTTAACAATTTCCCCAAAACCGTTGACTTGCTCGATTAATTTCATATAACAATGCCATTATTATCCGCTTCCGAGAGGATTTCATGGCCAGACCGAAGAACACGACCGAGACCGTTCAGATCACGATCTCAACCACCCAGCAGGTGAAGGATCTGCTCGAACTGCTGTCGAAGTCGGGCTTCTACGGAAAAAACGCCGCCGACACCGCGCACGCCCTGCTCAAGGAGAAGATCCGCGACTTGCAGCGCGACGGACAGGCGCCTTCGCCGCGATACTCCCCTCTGCAAATGGATTGACCCGTCGCTTCCATCCCGAACCGCACCACCCAACCGCCATGTATCTGCCCGACTCCGCCCACGGCCCCAGCCAATCCAATGCCCTCGCCCTGCTCGCCGCGGCCTCGTCCGCCCCGGCCCAAATCTGCGCGAGCGACCCCGACACCCAGCGGGCCTTCGAGGAGAGCCTCCGCGCCCTCGCCGAGGACATCGTCCGCTACCATCCCTCCTTGGCTCACCTCCTCCTCGGGATGGGGGAAGTCCCCTGCCCCTTCGTCCACGGGCAGAATTGAGCGGGGCCACCCGACATCCCGCCTACTGCGCGGCCACGGCGGCGCATCACACTCCGAGCAATTCGCGAGCCTCCTCCTGTCCGGGCGCGGGATAACCGTATTCGCTGGCGGTGACACGGGCGAGTCCGGCGAGATGACGCCAGCGGAAGGCGGGACGGGTGAGATGGAAGTCGTCCCACACCGTCTGGAAATATTTCTCGGAGTGAAGAGCACCGTCCTCGCTCACAGCGTAGCGCAGGAGACGGTCGAAAACGGGACGCTCCGGCAGCTTGAGATCGGCCCAGCGTTGCACCACGGCGGCGGCATGGGATTGCAGCCGACCACGCACCGCTTCGTCAAGGCGGGCGAGCAGGGCGGCTTCGCTCGTCTCGGTAACGGATCCGGCCTGCCGCGCCGAGGGCACCGGTTTCGCCTCGAGCAGAATGTCGCCGCGGGCGGCTCGATCCCGCGCCACCTGCCAAGCGCCGAGAACGAGGCAGGCATGGGAATGCCGACCAGTTCCGGCACGGGAAAGCTGCCGCCAAGCGTGGACGGCATCGCTCGCGTGGACGCCGACGGAGTCCCCATGGACGCTGCCGGTGACTTTGCCGGGGCTTTCCCACTCCGGAATCCGACCCGGATCGCGCAGCACGATCTGGTTCGCAGCGAGGGAGAGAGCCTCGCCCACGATCTCAGGGCGATAGCCTGACGCCAACGCCTCCGCCGCCGCGTCCGCCGCCTCGGCAGGTGAAGCCCCGAAAAAGACCCGGCCCAATTCCTCGACAAAGGCATCCTCCGCCTCCTTGGTCCCGGTCTCCTTCGCGAGAAGCCCGTGCTTCTCCATCGCGGCGGAGAGGATTTTGCCCGGCTCCTCCCAATCGGCGCGCCGGGAACGCTCGGCGTCGAGACAGTAGCGCAGGGATTGGCGCAACAGAACCTCGCCATGCGCTTCACCGACGAGTTCGCGCATCTCCCAAGCCCGTGCCGGAAGGACGGTGCGATGGACCTCGATGCCCTCGCGCACCGCTTCGAGCAAGGCGTCGAAGGCGGCGGCCCGGTCCTGCCGGACCATCGCGGCGAAGAGGCGCTCGGCCACCGCCGGATCCTTTGCCTTCACCGCCGCGAGGAGATCGGCGGGATCGAGGGAGGCACCCTCGATCGGTTCGACGGGACACAGCACTTCGGAGGCGGAGCCCCCATGCGCGGCGATGCGACCGGTGTTGCGATGGAGCACCTTGAAGACAGGCAGGGCCGCCTCCTTCTCCGGCAGGAGCGAGGCCATCTTCAAGGCCGGGGCCAGCGCCATAAAAACATGGAAGCCGATATAGTCCTCGCCGCCGAAGGTGCGGGCGTTGGCGAGGGCCCCCGCCGCGACGAGGCGTTTCAGGGACGCGCCCTCGCGCAGCTTCGCGACGAGGCCGGCTTGGAGCTTGTCCACGGACGTCTCCTGCATCCAAGCGACGAGCGGCTCCAGATCGCCGAAGTCGAGGCGCCCGGGACCGTCGGCGGCGAAGATTCGAGGGGCGAGTCCGAGATCGGCGGCGAGGGCGGGGCCGATCGTGGCCATCAAAGTGCCTTGGCCCACTCCGGCCAAGAAATCACGGCGGGAGAGCAGATCGCGCTTCATGGGAACCTCCGGGGTTTTTGAGTTCTACGATCCATGGGGAAATACCAAAATCGGATGGATCCGTCAATCCCCGGTTCACCGCGAATCCGCCACAATCCGACACGCCTCCAGTCTTTACCCCGAGGATTCCTCTTTGTTACTCTGTCCGTTCCATGAACGCCGCCTGCTTTTTCCGCCTTCTGCCGCTTGCGGGGTTCGTCGCGTTTTTTCCTCACCCCTCCGCCCATTCCCTCGATTGGCCGGCCTTCCGCGGCCCCTCCGGCGATGGCGCCGCGCCTGCCGGGGAGGATGCGCCGCTCGAATGGAGCGAACGGAAGAACCTCGTCTGGCGCACCGAGCTGCCCGGCCCCGGATCGTCGAGTCCCATCGTCGTGGGCGACCGGGTCTTCCTCAGTTGCTACAGCGGATATGGACTCGACAAGAGGGATCCCGGCGACCTCTCCAAGCTCCGGCGCCACGCCATCTGCCTCGACCGCAACAGCGGGAAGGTCCTCTGGGACGAGATCATCCCCAATCCCGACGCCGAGGAACCCTACCAAGGCGAATACATCACCACGCACGGCTATGCCTCGGGCACGCCGGTCTCTGACGGGAAGGGCGTCTTTTTCTTCTTCGCCCATGCCGGCGTCCACGCCTTCACCCTCGACGGGCGGAAGGTGTGGGAGAGGAACGTGGGGAGCAAGCCGCATCCTTGGGGTTCGGGTTCCTCTCCCCTGCTCCACGGCGACCTCCTCTTCGTGAACGCCGCCCTTGAGAGCGACACCCTGCACGCCCTCGACCGGCGCACTGGCGAGACGGTGTGGAGCGCCACCGGATTCCCGAACTCCTGGGGCACGCCCGCCCTCGCGAAGGTCGGCGGCCGAGAAGAGTTGATCGTGAACGCGAGCGGCAAGCTGCGCGCCTTCGATCCGGCCACGGGGAAGGAATTATGGTTTTGTCAGTCGATCCGCGCGGCCGAGCTCTGCCCCAGCGTCCTCGTCCACGAGGGCGTCTGCTACGTGATCGGCCATCCCCGCGGCGAGGGCATGGCGGTGAAGGCCGGCGGGGACGGCGACGTCACCGGGACCCATGTGCTCTGGCGCATCCAGAAAGGTTCCAACGTCGGTTCTCCCGTGTGGCACGACGGGCATCTCTACTTCGTGAACGACTCGCGCGGCATGGCCCTCTGCGTGAAGGCCGACGACGGCCGCGTCGTCTACGAGGAGAGGATCTCGCCGGCCCGGGACCGCTGGTACGCCTCCCCGGTGCTGGTGAAAGACCGTCTCTACTATGTCGGACGGACCAGCGGCACCGTCGTCCTCGCCGCGAAACCGAGCTTCGAGGTGCTCGCAAAGAACGTCGTCGCCGACGACACGAGCGTGAGCAACGCGAGCTTCGCGGTGGCGGGAGAGCGTATCTACCTGAGGTCGGACCGTTTCGCCTATTGTTTCGGAAGGAAGTGAGCGAACCGGAAAGCCGCGCCAGCACTTCCCCTCCCCCTTTCGATTTGCGGAACGCGGAGACTCGGGTATGTAGAGGATTCCCTGCGCGAATCCATGCTCACGATCCGGAATCTCAAGAAATCCTATGGCGGCACCCCTCTCTTCGAGGAGGCCAGCCTGCAGATCAACTACGGCGAACGCGTCGCCCTCGTCGGACCGAACGGCGCGGGCAAATCGACCATTTTCCGCATCATCCTCGGGCAGGAGGAGGCCGATGCCGGCACCGTCGAGCGCGACGAATGGACGATGGTCGGATTCCTCCCCCAGGAGAGCGAGGAGGTCGGCGACTTCAGCGTGCTCGAGATCGCCACGGGACGCGCCGGGACGCTCGACGAACTGGAAAAGGAACTGAAGGCGATGGAGGACGCCGGGCAAGTCGATTCGCAAGCCTACTACGAGGCCCAGAGCAAGTTCGACGCGCTCAACGATCCCCAAGTCGAGGCCAAGGCCAAGAAGATGCTGCGCGGCCTCGGCTATCCGGCGGAGAACTTCGATCGTCCCGCCCGCGAGATGAGCGGTGGTTGGATCATGCGCGCCCACCTCGCCCGGCTCCTCGTCATCGAGCCGAGCCTGCTCATGCTCGACGAGCCGACGAACCACCTCGACCTCATGGCCCTGCTCTGGTTCCAGGACTATCTGAAAAGCTACTCCGGGGCCATCCTCATGATTTCGCACGACCGCGAGTTCATGGACGCCATCGTCGATTCCGTCCACGATATCTCGGATCGCAAGCTGCTCCACTACACGGGGAACTACTCCGACTTCGAGAAGCAGCGGCAGGAGAACTACGAGCGGCAGAACAACGCCTACAAGAACCAGCAGAAGCAGATCGCCGACCTCCAGGCCTTCGCCAACAAGTTCCGCTCCGTTTCCTCGAAAGCCTCGCAAGCCCAGTCCAAGCTGAAGGAGATCGAGCGCATGGAGAAGATCGAGAAGCCGGCCGCCCCGCGCAAGCCCTTCCGCTTCCAGATCCCCGAGCCTCCCCGGGGCGGGCAGAAGGCTCTGGAGCTCGACAGTGTCCACTTCGCCTACGGCCAGCACAAGGTCTACGAAGGGCTGGGCCTCGCCATCGAGCGGGGCGAGCGCACCGTCCTTGTCGGGCCGAACGGATCGGGCAAATCGACCTTGTTGAAACTCCTCGCCGGCGAATTGATCCCGCAGCAGGGCAAGGTCGTCCCCGGCCACAACGCCAAGATCGGCTATTTCTCCCAGCACCGCTCCGCCACGCTGAACCCGAACAACTCCGTCCTCACCGAGGTGATGGAGGCCAACCCCGTCCTTCGCGAGGACGAGGCCCGCGGCATCCTCGGCTCCTTCATGTTCCGCAAGGACGAGGTCTACAAGATGACCAAGGTCCTCAGCGGCGGCGAGAAGAGCCGCCTCAACCTCATCAAGTTCCTCGTCGATCCGCCGAACATTCTCCTCATGGACGAGCCGACGACCCACCTCGACATCCTCACCGTCGAGTCGCTCATCCTCGCGCTGGAGAACTACGCCGGCACCCTCGTCTTCATCTCGCACGACGTCCATTTCATCAAGAAGCTCGCCAAGGACGTCATCCACGTGGCCAACGGAAACGCGAAGCGCTTCCACGGCGACTGGGACTACTTCATCGAGAAGTCGGGCGCGGGGAACGAGCGGGCGGCGTTGACGGCGGAGTGATTTCAAGCGCGTCTGCGTGCTTGCCGCTCCCCCCGATGCCCGGTTAAGGTGGCGTCGATGAAACTCCCCCATTTGCTTCTTCTCTGCCTCGCCGCGATCCCCCTCGCCGCCGCCGAACCGCCGCTGGCTGTCGCGCAGTTTCCCGACCTCGCGTCGCTGCCCGACCGCACCGAGGAGTTCCGCCAACGCCTCGCCGAAAACCAGGGCACCCTCCTTCTCGAACCCGGCGTGCATCGCATCACCGGCACGCTCGAAGTGAAGCTGGAGGGCAAACACAGCGCCACGATCCGCCCCGCCGGAGGCGCCGCGACCTTGATCATGGACGGCCCCGGACCCGCCCTCCGCATCGTCGGATCGCACGAGGGGTCGGCGGCCCCGAGAACCTTCCAGCCGACCACCTGGAACGAGCGCATGCCCCTCGTCGAAAGCATCGAGATCGTCGGCAACCATCCCGAAGCCGACGGCATCGAGCTGGTCCGCACCTTCGAGGCCATCGTCTCCAAAGTCGCGGTGCGCTGGTGCCGCACCGGCATTCGCCTCTTCGAGCGCAACCGCAACGTCACCATCTCCGACGTGAACCTCTACGAGAACCGTGGCATCGGGTTGCATCTCGACGACGTGAACCTCCACCAGATCGACGTCTCCAACTCGCACATCAGCTACAACCGCGGCGGCGGCATCGTCGTGCGCGACGGGAACGTGCGGAACCTCCAGATCACCGGCTGCGACATCGAGGCCAACATGCCCGGCGACGGCACGCCCACGCAGACCGCCAACATCCTCCTCGACGTCTCCGGCTCCGCCGGCGACAAGGGCCGCTCCATCTGCGAGGTGGCCATCACCGGCTGCACCATCCAGCACAGCTCGAACTACTCGGGCAAGGATTACAAGGAGATCGCCCCCGGCGGGGCGAACATCCGCTTCCTCGGGAAGGAGATCTACCCCATCGACTCCGTCACCATCACCGGGAACGTCCTCAGCGACGTTTCGGTCAACGTCGATCTGCGCGACTGCACCGACATCGCCTTCACCGGGAACGTCCTCTTCGCCCCGAACCCCGACAACCTCCACGTCATTCGGGGCAAGCGGGTCGTCGTGAACGGGAACACCTTCAACCCCCGCGAGTTCGAGCGTCCGGGCCGGGTCGTGTTCGATCAATGCCAAGATTGCGTCTTCTCGAACAACACCCTGCGCGGCCTGCTCGCGGAGGACGGTGCCGTCGTCGTGAAAGGTTCCTCGCGCCTCGCCCTCAACGGCAACGTGCTCACCGAGTCGAAGAGCGGCCTGCGCGTCGAGGGATCGAGCGACATCGCGGTGAAAGGCTGGCTCGTCTCGGGCCTGCCGGAAGGCGCGGCCTTGGTCTCGAAAGACGAGGCAACGGAACGCGTCGTCGAGGAGGGGAACGTGGTTGCGCCGTAGGGCGGTGGCGTCCAGGGAGAAGACTCACGAATTCCTCCACCTCACGATTCCGCTTCCCCCGTAGCGAAGTTCGTGAGAACTTCGACCCCTCGCCCGGAGAAATTCTCACGAATTCCTCCACCTCACGATTCCGCTTCCCCCGTAGCGAAGTTCGTGAGAACTTCGACCCGAACGGCGCTCGCATCCCGCCATGTCCTCCGAACCCGCGCTCCACAAAGGCCGTCTCCGCCGTCTCCCGCCGGGACATTACCAAGGCCTCGCGTGGGTCCACTGGACCATGACGATCAAACACCGCACGACCGGCTGGCTCGACGAACTGCACCACGCGCGGTTCCGCGAACTGCTCTGCCACGCGCTGGCACGGCGGGAACTCATCTGCGCTGCCTACTGCCTGATGCCCGATCACGCGCATCTCCTGATCGGTGGCCTGAACGGACGGAGCGATCAGCGCCTCGCCATGTGGGATTTCCGCAAGGTCTGGAACGTCCTGCTCGGACGAGGCGATCCTCCCGTCGCCCTCCAGTCGCAAGCCTACGACCACGTCCTGACCGACGAAGAGCGGGGACGGGAGGAATTCGAAACGATCTGCGACTATATCTTCGAAAATCCCGTGCGCGGCGGGCGGGTGGAGGCGTTCCCAGAATGGCCGTTTTCCGGCTGTCTGGCAGTCGGCTATCCCGATCTGGACCCGAGGCAGGAGGATTTCCACGAACGCTTTTGGAAGATCTACTACCGACTCCTCGATCCGTGAGCCACTTCGCCCTCGGAGAAGTTCTCACGAACTTCTCTACCCCACGATTCCGCCCTCCGCCCGTAGCGAAGTTCGTGAGAACTTCGACCCAGCCCTCGGAGAAATTCTCACGAATTTCTCTACCCCTCCATTTACCGACGAACCGAACCCTGAGCACCGAGAAGACCGAAGCGGATGGCGGAATCTTGCCGCTCAAAAGCTCATTCATTTCGGCCTTCAGAATTCCTTCCCACCAGCCACAGCCTTTTCAGAAACCTCGTCCTCCGAACCTCCCTCGGAGCTTGGCAAATCCGATTCCCAATCGGAAGGCAACTGGCGGGTCCCTTCCTCGTCCTTGGGATTCGCCTCGGACACATCGGTCGCGGGGACGGGGTCCTTCCGCTTTTTCCCTCCCTTCACCGGCCGCCGCCGGAACAGGAACTTCGCCATCGACACCAGCGCATAGACCGAGCAGACCCCGGCCATCCCCAAAAGCAGGACGGTGAACGGCTCCTGCGGATCGAAGGCCTCCTTCAAATACGACGGCAGGAGCCGGCCCACGCCGAGCCCCGCCCCCATCAACGAGGCGAGAAAGGCGATCTGGAGCCCGGTTTTTCTCAGCAGCAGCGAAACGACGGCCCCGAGCAGCATGACCGCCCCGACGCCGGCGGGCACGGCGGAAGTGGGGATCGGCCCCTCCCATCCCCGGCCTTCCCATCCGTAGTAGGACACCGACCCGATCCCGAGAAGGGCGAGGGCGCAGAGGAAGGTGAAGATTCTCATAGAGGGTTTGTCAGGGTCGGCCCGAGGACGCGACAGGGTCCGGTCCCACCGCGACCTTGGCCGCGAGGGATTCGGCGAGGGGTTTGGCGATCTCCCCGCCGAAGGCGAGCGGACGGATCGCGCTGAAACGGTCGCGCCCGATCCAGAGGCCCCAGGTGCGGGTCTCGTCGAAGCCAAAGTGCCAGGCGTCGGTGAAGGTCGCAGTGGTGCCCGACTTGCCGCGCCCCCCCGGCACGGTTCCGGAGGTGGGCAGGGCATGGACGATGGCCTTGGCGGTCGATTCCTTCATCGCCGGGGCCGGGGCATAGGCGGCGGGCCGGGAGACGACGCGACCCGAGGCATCGCGGATCTCGCGTATGAGGCGCGGCGCGGGCGCGGGCGTGCCGCCGTTCGGGAAGACGGTGTAGGCGCGGGTCAGTTCGGAGAGGCTGGCCTCGCTCGCGCCGAGGAGGCTGCCGGGTTTTTCGCTCAGTTCGGTGGTGATGCCACAGGCGCGGACGAGGCGGCGCACGTTCCCCAGCCCGACGCGGAGGGCGAGGCGGGCGGAGGGGGAGTTTTTGGATTTGGCGAGGGCCTCGGAGGCGGGGATCTTGCCCTCCCAGCGGTTCTCGGGGTTCTCGGTGCTCCACTCGCCGAGGACGCCGCCGATGGCCCCCAGACCCATCTCGCGATTGTCGAAGGGCGCGTCGAGGAGGAGGGTCGCAGGGGTGAAGGGACCGCTCTCGTAGGCGGCCGCGTAGAGGAAGGGCAGGAAGGCGGAGCCGGGCGGCCGCTTCATCTCGACGGCGCGGTCGTATTCGCTGCGCTGGAAGTCGCGGCTGCCGACGGAGACGAGGATCTGGCCGCTGCGGCGGTCGAGGAGGACGAAGGCGGCTTCGAGGGGGTCCTGCTCCGCCGGGTCTCCGGAGAGGTCGCTGAGGTGGCGGTCCATCGCCTGGGCGGCCTCCTGCTGCGCGACGAGATCGACCGAGATGTCGATGGCGAAACCGTCGAGGGATTCCGGGCGCTCGGGCCAGGAGGCGGTCTCCTCGCGCAGCTCGCGCTCGACGCGGGCGATGAGATAGGCGATCTGGCCGCGCTTCAGCGAATCCTCGCGCGAGTTGGCGACGCGTGTCTCGACGGCGAGGAGGCGTTCGAGTTCCTCCTTGGCCAGCTTCCCCGTGTCGGCCATGCGGCGCAGAGTCTGGTCTCGGTATTCCTTTGCCCGCGCCGCGTTGACGAAGGGCGAATAGCGGCTCGGCGAGGGAATGACGCCGCAGAGCAGGGCCGATTCGTCGACGGTGAGCTCCGAGGCCTTTTTCCCGAAGTAGCCCCGCGCCGCCGCGCCGAGCCCGTAGAAGCCGCTGCCGAAATAGATGCGGTTCAGGTAGTGGACGAGGATCTCGTCTTTGCTGTATCGCTCCTCGATGCGCACGGCAGCGGCGATCTCGGAGAGCTTGCGGTCGATGTGCTTGCCCTCAAGCTGGTAGACGTCGCGGGCGAGCTGCTGGGTCAGGGTGCTGCCGCCTTCGCGGATGGTCTCGGCCCGGTAGTTGGCGAGGGCGGCGCGGAAGGAGCCGAGGGGGTCGAAGCCGGGATGGACGAAGAAGCGCTGGTCCTCGGCGGCGACGAGGGCATCGACGAAATGCGGCGGGATGTCCTCGCGGACGACGAGGAGGCGGTTCCGCGACCCGGCCCGACCGATCTCGACGCCATGCGCGTCCCGGACGAGGGCGCCGATGGAGGGACGGCCGACGAGCTCGATGTCGAGAGGGGCGCTCCCGTCGAAGTAATGCCAGCCCACCCCGGCCCCGACCGCCGCAGCGAGGATGGCGGCGTAAAGGGGGCCGAGGAGGAGGATCTGGAAAAAGAGAACGAGGAGATGGAGCCAAACGGGGCGTTTCACGGGGGCCTTGGTGGGTTCCGGTGCCGCGTCCTCTTCCGTGCCTTCTTCCGCGTCCGCGCCCTCTTCCGCGACAATGGCCGCCATGATCGCCGCCACGCTTTCCGCGACCGGGGCAGGCTCCACCGCTTCCGTGCCGGGGACTTCCTCCGGCGGCTCCTCCTCTTTGGTTGGCTTGTCCATCAGGGTTGCGGGAAGATCGGCTCCTCGGGGAAGCGGCCCGACTGGGGGTAGGGATTCGCATTGCCACCACGCCGCCCCCCGCCGAAGAGGCGGCGGAAGAACCCGCCGATACCGTGCTGCGGGCCAAACTCGTCGATCACGATCTCCTCCGGCACCGGGGCGGCGGCGACGATGGCGGAGACCCGGCGCGAGGGTCCTTGGGGCAGGGTCACGGCGTAGGATTCCGGTTCTTTGTAGACCTCCCGCAACACCCCGGCGGCGATGGGGGCGGCGCTGCGCCCGCCGCTGAGGGTCTCGCGCCCCTCCCCTTGGGTGACGGCGGCGAAGGCGATGCGGGGGCGCTCGGCATCGACCCAGCCCGAGAACCAGGCGAGATAGCGCATTTTGCCATCCACGGCCCATTGCGAAGTGCCGGTCTTGCCGTAGACGACGGGGTTGCGCATCGACGCCCCGCCGGCGGTCCCGGCCCCGTGGTTGACGACACCCCAGAGCCCGTCGCGGACGAGATCGACATCCTCGGGACGGAGGCCGAGGGAATGGGCCACGGCGGGTTCGATGTAGCCCGTCGCTTCGCCAGTGACGGGATCGGCGCTCTCGCGCACGAGACGCGGCTTCGGCACGTAGGCCCCGTTGGCGAGCCCGGCCATGGCGAAGGCGAGCTGCACCGGCGAGACGAGCACCTGGCCTTGGCCGATGGAGAAGTTCGCGAGACTGCGCGGATCGTTGTAGACGGCGGGATCGGGGATGTTTCCCGGAGCGACGGCGGGCAAGGGCAAATCGGGCGCGGAGCCGAAACCGAAGCGCCGGCTCACCTCGGAGATGGGTTCGGCCCCCGTGTTCAGCGCGGCTTGGTAGAACCAGGTGTTGCACGAGCGCACCAAGGCGTAGCGCACGTCCATGAGCCCCTCCGGCGTGCTGCTGTGATTTTTGAAATAGCGTCCACCGATGACCATGCCGACGGGGCCGGGGAAGAGGGTGCGGGTGCCGTCGATCTGGCCCGCCTCCATCCCGGCGAGGGCGACGAAGGGCTTGAAGGTCGATCCCGGCGGGTAGGCTCCGCCGACGGCGCGGTCGAAGAGCGGAGCCCCGGGGCTGTCGGCGAGGGAGGCGTAGGTCTGCTGCGAGATGCCGCCCTCGAAAAGGTTCGGGTCGAAGGAGGGATGCGAGACCATCGCGAGGATGTCGCCCGTGTCGGCGTCGAGGGCGACGAAGGCCCCCGGCCGGCCGCTGCGTTCCAGCATCCGCTTCGCGAGACGCTGCATCCCCAAGTGCAGGGTGAGGACGACAGTGTCGCCGGGTTTCGCCTCGCGCACGACCTCCTGGTGCCGGACTTGGCCAGCGGGATCGACGAGCCGCAGCGCCTCCCCGTCGCGTCCGCGCCAGGCGGCGTCGAGCGATTTCTCCATCCCGGCCCGGCCCTCGGTGGGCGGGAAGGTGTATTCCACCTTGCCGATGGGTCCATGCTGGTCGGGCAAGGAGACGCCGATGTAGCCGACGAGATGCGCGGCCAGCTCCCTCTCGGGGTATTCGCGGACGTAGACGGAATCGAGAGCGCAGTCGGCGGGCAGTCCCTGGCCCAACGCCTCGACGAAGACTTCGGAAATCACCCCGGTCACGGCGAAGGGCACCCAGGGGCGGTGCTGGAAATGCCGCCGGATCTCCTCGTCGGTGATCTTCAGGAAAGGGAGGTCCGGGCTGAACGCCGCCGGCAGGGAGCGGAGGCGGGCGATGGCCTCCTCCGGCGTCTTGGCGGATTCGCGGAGACGGCAGACCAGCCGCCTCCCGATCCGGTTCCTCGCGAGGACGACGCCGTCGGCGGACACGATGACGCTGCGCGGCGCGGGAATGCGGAAGGTGTGGAGATGCCAGTCCGGCAAGGCCGTCATCGGGGTGGGACCGTGGTCGATGCGCTCCATCGGCACCCGTGGCACCGCCTCGAAGGACGGGCGGGCGGAGAGCGGCGCGGACGGCTCCTCCCCGGCGGCGGGGCACACCAGTCCAGCCAAGGCGAGGGGGAGCCCGGCGAGGGGGACGACAGCCTTCTGGAGCAACCTCAACATGCCAACCGCGCGGAGCGCGGGCGAAGAGTATCCCCGGATCGCGGCGAGTTCAAGGCGTGCCGTGGCGAAGTTCGCGGGGGCCTCAACCACCCGCCCCAGGCACCGGCTGCGCGCCCGGGGTGTCGCTGGCCGCGTTGATCGCGTCGATCCCCGACTGCGCCGCCTGCTCCATGGCGCGGGTGAGCGGGACGATGGCGTTCCGCAGACTCCCCGCGCTGTCGAGAAAGGCTCCCGCGTCGATAGGTTCGTGAAAACGGACGATGGCGCGGCGCGGCCCGGTCCGGGGCATGGTGCGCGAATAGAAATCCTCGGCGAGGCGCTCCACCGTCTCGTCGTAGCGGTCGATCGTGGGGCGCTCGGTGAGATAGGGGCTGAGGTAGCCGTGGATGCGGAAGGCGAGGATGGCGCGTTCGGCGAGCCCTTCGATCTCGGGATGCGCGGTGTCCGGGGCGCCCGTTCTCATCTGGTGGATGGTCGATCGGATTTTGCGGATGCGCTCGACCAACCCGCCCTCCTTCGGCGGGGACAGGGCGAGGGTCTCCTCCAACCCGGTCGCGAGGCCGCTGGCGAAACGTTCGAGGACTTCGTAGAGCGAGGCTTCCTCGTCGGAGAGGTCGTGGAGGAAGCCGTGCTCCCGTAGGTAGGAGCCGAGCAAGTGCCGCCCCAGCCCGAGGACCGCGCCGAGGGGATCGTCGGACGAGCCGGGCGAGTAGGCGTGGCCGCTGTCGCTCCCGAGCTCGACGAGCCGCTGCGTCACCGCCTCGCGCGGGGTGGTGAGGTGGGTGAACTTCAAGCTCACCGGGACGATCTTGACCGAGGCCCCGTCGAGGCCCTGCTGCGCCTTCAGGGCGATGAAGGCGGCGCCGTCGAGGTAGGGAGTGACGCGGTCGTTGGTGAGATAGACGTTGCCCTCGGGGAAGATGTTGAGGGCGTAGTCCCCCGCCGTCACCGTGGCGATGGCGGCGGCCATGGCCTTGCGGTCGGCGCCTTCGCGGTCGACAGAGAAATTACCCAGCTTCTGCATGCTCCAAGCGGTGAAGCGGCTCCGCAGAAAGACATCGTAGGCGGCCATGAAGCAGGAGGGGATGCCGAGACGGCGCTGCGCCTCGGTCAGCACCTGCGGATCGCTGTGGCTGGGGTGGTTGACCACGAAGACGAGCCGGTCCCCCTTCGCCCGGGCGTCGCGGATGGCGTCATGCGCCCCTTCGAGGCGGATCTCGGCGATGCGGTGGCTTTTCCCCGGCAGGACGAAATGGCGGTTCAAGGCGCGACCGACTCCGATGAGGAAGGGCGAAGGCTCGGCTGGGAAAAAGCGGTAGCTGGCGTCGGAGAACTCAAGCATGGCGGAAGTGTGCGACGAGTCCGGTTCCAACGCAATCCCGGAGGTGGAAAAGGGGAGAACTTGGCCGCTTCGGATTCGCGGGGATTCGCTTCTGAAAACGACGTTCGTCGAAGTTCTTACGAACTTCGCTACATTGGCTACGCCTTCGCCCGTACGCCCGTAGAGAAGTTCGTGAGAACTTCTCCCCGATCGGGACTCGAGGGACATTCGCCGAAGTTCTCACGAACTTCGCTACAAGCCTAGCCCCCGCAGAAGCCCACCTTTCACCTTTTACGGCGCGGAGCGCCCCAACGGCTCCGCCGCCTACCAAGACACCGTCCCGCCGAGATGCATCCGCGAATCCCCCAGCCCCAAGGCCGCACCGCTGTCCTCCAACTGGAAACCGTAGTCGAAGCGCAGCGACAGCCTCTCCCCCAACGCCCAGCGCAGGCCGGGTCCCACCGAGGTCAGCGACGCGCTCCGCTCGCCGGGCAACGGGTCCGCGTTGCGGCCGCCTCCGTGGTCCACGAACGCGAGAAACTGCAATTCCCCGCCCTTGCCGCCGCACAGCGCCACAGCCGGCGTCCGCAGCTCCGCGCTCAGCAGGTAGCCACGGTCCACGTTCACCTCGTGCTCCTCGTAGCCACGCACGCTCCCGTGCCCGCCCAACCCGAGCTGCTCGCTCGGCAGCAGGTTCCCGTCCGCGAACTGCCCAGACGCCCGCAACGACGCGCTGAAGCCCCCCGGCAACCGTTGCAGACGCTGCGCCTCCAAGCGCCCGTGCGCGTAGCCGGAGTCCGCCCCCGCACGCGCCAGGCCGAAGGCCGCGTCCTCGTTGCCCCCTCCGAACTCCCCGGGGCTGAGGTAGCCGAAGGCCGCCACGCTCGTCGTGCCGGAGCCGTCGCTCAGCCGCGCCCGGTAGCCGAACACGAACTGGTGGACGTCCGTCGCCGTCGCCAAGGCCGTCAGCACCCCGAACTCCAGGTTGCTCGTGCTGTGCTTGAAGTCGTAGCCG
>ERZ761602.320-NODE-320-length-110155-cov-8.465304_pt1 | contig 110155 bp, 98 predicted proteins | sample MGYA00512165_ERZ761602 | MGnify/ENA primary metagenome ERZ761602 (study PRJEB28899, sample SAMN02445085) | bioreactor sludge metagenome | biome: EBPR sludge; isolation source: Thorneside wastewater treatment plant | place: Australia: Brisbane, Thorneside...
AGCAGCGTAAGGTTCTACTCTCATAACAAGTGGTACAGGAATTGGGGGCAGGTCACGTTGATCAACAGCGGGGTACCGTCAGCGTTAAAACGAAGCAACATGCTGTCGGATGGAGTGTGTGTGCTGCCGGCGACTTCGAACGAACCATTGGAACCAACAGCCAAAGCTTTTGGGGTGAAGCCAGAGACAAAATCAATGTTCACCTTTCCGCGGTTGCCAAATGACGTGTCGACTTTGCCGCGCGGTGTAAACCGTCGGATGGCCGCGTCGTTGGTCAAAGCGTAGATACGACCCGTGTCATCAGAACCAAAGCTGGTGAGACCGACCTCTAGTTGCAATACGCCGCCCGTTGCAAACGAGGGCCGCAAGTTGCCTTGTTGCGTGATGTACATGATCCGCCGGTGACTCGCTGCAAGAATGCCGCCGTCGTAGGCGGGCAGAGCAGATTGCAACGGATCATTACCGATGTTCGACGGAACAAATGCTCCCCCGTCGCCGAAATCCGCTTGCGCACCCCCAAAGGCGAAGTGTTGGCGTGGTTCCAGCGGTTGAATGTGCATGAGGTACCCTCGTTTGTGTAGATCACTATATGACGTCGCACCTCGTCAATCTGTTTCAAGGTCGTTGGAGACGAGTCACCGCGGCGCAGCACTCTCCGAAGTCTACATGATCACGCCGCTATTCTAGTTCATGTGGTTCCAACTTGGTAACAAAATCGACGGTGGCAACGGCAAATGCCCGCTATCGACGTTCGCCGTCTTCAAACGGAATCATTTGCGTGCCATTTGTGTGTTAGCAGCCAGCACCGGCCTACGCGCCGTGCGGAAGCCATGGTATGTTTGCACTAGCGAGAGGAAACAATAGATGGCACAACCCAATCATCCCAAGGTGTACGACGGCGACGGCGATCAGTTAATGGCGCGGGAGTTGAGCGATCTGGCCGATCGCGTCGTGCTCGTGCCCGGCACCGCCCCGGCGCGCAACCCCGAGGCCAAACCGCGCATTCGAATCATGTGGGGCAATCACCTGCTGGAAGATGTGCTCGCGGGGCGGTATCGCTCGATTGTGTGTGGCGTGAATGCCCAGGATAACTCCCGCGGGATCATCGCTCAGTTGGCGTCGCTCCTGCCGACCAGCCAATGGGATGAGCCTTCGATCACACAGAACGCCGCGCAGTTCAGCAGCGGGCCGGACAAGGTCAAGGTGCTGAAGTATGACCTGGACGTGGTTGAGGTTCTGGCGGTGTTGCGCCCGCCGAGCAAGCCAAATCTCACGCTGGCGGATCTTTCGGTCGCATTTGGCATTGTCTCAGAAATGATCGATCGCCGCCCGGGCCGCCTGCCGAGCGCGTCGGTTAGCTTTCTTGACGCGCGAGCCAATGCGCTGGTCGATCACAATAGGGAACAGCCGAGTTTTGAATCGATCCTGCGAACAATGTACGAAGCAGGCTATACGGGCGATGTCTACCCGCCTACGAGCATGTGGCGCGTCGCACCGATCAGTGTGTTTGCGAGATACCCATTCCCCCAAAGCCTCGATGTTATGCGCGGCGGGGGATTCTGAAACATCTTCCACGAATTGATACTAAGAAATAACGAACCAGAAAAGACATTTGAGAGGATCGCTCGCGCGGCTTCCACCTAAGAGGGCGGATCCGTCTTTCAGCTCTCTTTCTCGCGTTTTATTCGTGAGATTTTGTGGGCAATCGCCTGGCAACAATCTGCAAATGCCCGGCCTTCGCTGCAGCCGCTGGGTCTTTGGCCAGTTCGGCCTCTAGTTTAAGCAACCGGTCAACCGCGTTGGGGGCTTCCAGCAGCTTCTTGTTGGCACGAACATTGACGACCGGCTTGCCCGTGATCGAGAGCACCTCGAAGCCAGATCGCTCGAACATCGCGCGCATGGAAGCTGGCGTGAACATGGTAAGCTCGAACTGTTCTCGCACGTCTGAGGTCAGCCAGTTGGTGCGACTGCTGCGAATGAACTGCTCGAGCGCATCAAGGTTGCCCCTTTCGATAAAATGGTCAATTGCAGCCAATTTGCTATCCGCGGTGGCAATAACCACACCTGCCGGAGCGCAGATGCGAAACATCTCGTTCGTGGCTCGTTGCGGATCGGCGCAGATAGACAGCGGATCGCCCATCGCCAGAATGAGCGCAAAACACTCACTGGCAAGCTCGCCCATTTCGCAGATATCCGCAACGACAAGTGTCGCCTTCCTGGCCCGCGGGCCAGCCGCTTCGAGTTTTTCTCGCGTTTGCTCGATCATCGCGCCCGATGAATCGAGAAATGTCGTCGGAAAACCGCTCTTAAGCAGTTTAAGCCCCCACTTTCCCGTGCCGCAGCCGAGGTCGGCGCAGTGCGCCGTCGCATCGCGCGGCAGATAAGGCTTGACGGCACGCCAGGTTAGTTCGTCGTGAAAGGCCCAGTATGGGTCGTCGTAGATCGCGTCATACTTACGGGCCACACGATCGTGGTAGCGGCGGGAACGGTCGTCGTGCGTGGGCATCAGGGCATTATGCCACAATGTCGGCGAAAGATGAGCGCGCAGCGCTGGCATTGGCAGAAGACGTGAGTATTCTGCTTCAACTACAGGAGGCTGACGCGGAAAAACATGGATGAAGATTCGCAAATTCAATCGAGGCTGGCATCACTCGAGGCCGCCAGCGCGCAACTTGCCGACAGGTTGGAGCAGATCGAATCGCGCATCGCAGAATTGTCGCGTGTCGCGCTCGATCAACAGTCAATCAAGCGATTTGTTGAGATGAAAACCGGCCGCAGCGGCGAGATGTCAACCCGTATCGCTCAGCGGCTGGCAAAATGTGAAGCCGCGATTGAGATTCTTGCACGGTCGGACGACCCGGAGGCGGTCGATCAGGATTGAGCGTGCTGAGGTTTGAGGATTCTTCGAATGTGATTGTTCTGGCGATTATGGCTGTTTTGCCATATCCGCGAACGCCTCTCCGCGCTGTTCGAAGTTGGAAAACTGGTCGTAGCTGGCAGTTCCTGTGCTGAGAAGGACAAAATCGCCCTCGGCTGCCATCGATTTTGCTGCACGGACGGCCCGCTGGAGATCGCCGCATTCGATGACGCGCACTTCGGTGTCCGTCAATCGCAACCGGGCGGCAAGCTGCGGGCCAATTTCACCGATCGTCAGCACCGCCTTGCAGCCGCGGGCAAGTTCGCGACACATCGTAGACCAGTCGAGTTGCTTATCGTGCCCGCCGACGATTTGAATAACTTTGCCTTGTGGGAATGATTGGCTTGCAGCGATGGCAGCTTCAGGGATGGTTGCGATCGAGTCGTTGATCCACGTCACGCCCGCCTCTTCGTGCACCACCTGCATGCGGTGTGGCAGGCCTTCAAAGCCGGCGATGCCAAGCTGCGCCTCTTCGCGCGTGACCCCAAGGCAGTTCGCCGCGGCAAATGCTGCTTGTGCGTTGAGCTGATTATGTCGCCCGGCGATCCGCAACAAGAAGGGTGCCCGCCCCTCAATTCCATACCTGCTGACGGTCGCATGCGTATCGGTGGCAAACGACGCGCAGATGGCGTTCTCCTCACTCAAGATTGCAAAATCGTCTTTGGTCTGGAAGCGAACGATGTTCTTCTTGGCATCATGATACGCCGCCGCTCCGCCGTGCCATTGGAGGTGGTCATCTGCGATCATGGTGACGACGGCCACGTCTGGGCTCCATCGCATCGGCCGAAGGTGTTCGAGCATATAGCTGGAAAGTTCAAGCACAACGGCATCGGCGGCACACATCTGGGGCAGGAGGCCCAGCAGCGACCCGCCGAGGTTGCCCCCGATAAACGTGCGATACTTTTGTTCGAGCATTTGGCCGAGTAATGCCGTGGTAGTCGATTTGCCCTTCGTTCCCGTCACGCCGACGATGGTGGCGGGGCACCGCTCGATGAACAGCCGTATCTCAGTCGTGACCGCAACGCCCGCGCGCTGTGCCGCCAGCAGCATTGGGTGCGACAGTGGAATGGCTGGTGAGACTACGAGTAGATCGGCGTTTGTAAAATCTCGCTCGACGAGCGATCCCAGCCGAAACTCCATTGGCAGGCCGTCGAGCGCGCGAACCGACTCGTGCAAGGTGTCGGCGGGGGCTTCGTCGGTGACGAGCACACGCGCGCCGTGCCCCGCTAGCCATTTGGAAACGCCAATGCCGCCGCCAAACCGGCCCAATCCAAGCACTGTAATGCGCTTGCCATTGAAATCATCCATGACAGGTAAATCGTATAGTGCTGCGTGAAAACTTCAAAGATGGCGTGAATCCTTGAAGAAATGGCGGCGGGGCGGGTCGAATCCCTTGCGGTTAGTCGATCGCCTTTTGTAGCTCCGCGCGCATTGTCTCCGCGGCGGCGGCGACGGCTGCTTGCCACGGTTGGCCGGGCTGCCTCTTGGGATAGAGGACGCTGCGGCTCGCCGACACGATCGCCCCTCTTCCTTTGATAAAAGCGGCCTTGGTCATCTCCGCGGTCGCGCCCTGCGTGCCGTAGCCGGGCAGAAGAAAGATCGACTGCGGTAGACGGGCACGGAGCGAAGCCATTGAGTGCGGTTGCGTGGCACCCACCACCGCACCCAGGCTGCTAAATCCAAGCTCCCCCATTAGCGTCGGCTGCGCGGCCACCGGAGCGAGCTGGTCGGCCAGCATCTCGCTCACCGTGCGCCCATCGGCGGTGACGACATCCTGCATGTGGGCCGATCCCGGGTTGCTCGTGCGAACCAGCACGAATAGGCCCTTGTCCCGTGCTATGGCCGACTGCACAAACGGATCAATCGCGTCCAGTCCCAGAAACGGATTGATTGTGATCGCGTCCGGCGTGGACGTCGCCTCCCCCTCCCGCGTCGGTGCGTCGCCGAGGTGGGCATCGGCGTATGCCGTGCTGGTGCTGCCGATGTCGCCGCGTTTCACATCGCCGATTGTCAGCAGGCCCATCGCCTCGGCCTCGCCGATCAGCGAATAATAGGCTTCTACGCCATCCCAGAGGTATCTCTCAAAGTAGGCCGACTGAAACTTCACGATGGGTGCGATCGGCGCAACCGCCTCCAGCACTTTCATCGTAAATGAGTAGATCGCGTCGACACACGCATCGATGTCGTTCATGTTTGCTGGCTTCAATTCCGGTGGGAACATCTCCAGCATCGGGTCAATACCCACACAAACGGGCGAGTGCTTCTTCTCGATTGCTCGGGTCAGGCGGTCGGCAAACAGCTCGGTCATGCGGACGATTTTAGCGACATTAACGTCGTGTAGACAGCGACGGGCAAGTTGATTCGACGCGCCTTAGCCGAGGCTTGGCTCGATCAATCATTGGCATCGATTGCGGTCACAATGGCCTCGTGAACGCGCTTGGCTTCCGGACCGGTCGAGCCGTTGAAGAGAATCGAAAACGCGTACCAGTTGTCCTTCTTGGTCCGCACAAATCCGCTCAGGCAGCGAGCATTAGAAACATAGCCCGACTTGGCAAAGACTCGCCCCTTGAGGCCACCGCCGAAGCGATTGTCGAGCGTGCCGTCAACTCCGCCGACCGCGAGCGAACGAATGAACATTTCTCGGTTTGGGCCATAAAAATCGGCAATCAGCACCGCATTGATGGCGTGGGCGGACACCCGATTGGATTTGCTCAGGCCGCTGCCGTCGGCGAGGGAGAATTGCTGCTCTTCCACTCCCCTCTCCTTCAAAAACGCGGCCACCGCGGCGGCGCCGGCTCCCCACGACCCGCCGCGCGATGCACTTTGCGCCGCGGCGAGGCGTTTTAGCAGCACTTCGGCGTAGAGATTCATGCTATCCTTGTTTGCGCGATGAAGAACGACATCGATCGGCGTCTCGTGCTGCGCGAGCAGCGTCAGCCCGTCCGATTTGTGAGCATTGCGATCACGCACTACCCGACCGCGGACATCTACGCCGTGCCGTTTCAGAGTTTCGGCCAACACCGTACCAAAGTAGAGCGGCGGATCGTGGATCGTGACCGACAGCGGTTCGCCGTGATTTGAGGCATTCGTCTCCCCGCGGAGGACGATTTTGTTCCCGCCGGCCACCCGGCTGAGCCAGATGGCATTTCGCTGGCCGAACGTGCAGGTGTTGGCAATGTCCGCATAGGCGCTCGGCGGATCGGTGCGGTAAGAAACCACCGATCCGCGCTGGCCCGTGGTGAGAAAGAAGTCGAGGCAGTTCGCATTGAGATTCAGCCCGGCCACCTGCGCCACATACCGGCGCTGAATCTGCTCCGGCGGCCAGGTCGGGTGGATGAACTGCTCATCGAACACGCCGTCATCCACGACCACATCGCCGACGCGGGTTATGCCGCGTGACTTGAGAAGTTCGGCCCAGTTCTCGAAAAGCGTCGTCGTGGTCCAGCCGTGCCTGCGGAGCATTTCGGCATCGCCAATGGTCGGGTCGCCGTCTCCAATAATGACCAGCTGATCATCCCGCATCGCAAGGCGGGTTGTAAATCGAAAATCCCCGCCGAGCGCGTGCAATGCTGCCGATGTGGTGAGCAGTTTCATATTGCTCGCCGGGATCATTGGCTCGTTGGCCCGGCTGGCAAAGACGACGGTCGTTTGCGCGGGGTCGGGGTTCAGCCGGACGACTTCAACACCCACCTGCGCGTTTCCCAGCGACTTTGAAGCCAATGCGGTGCGGATATCGCCCGGCAGGTCGGCATTCGCTGCGACGGCGGGCGCGAGGAGGCAAAACAGCAAACAAGCGACATGACGTCTCTTCCGTGAAACCGCGCACATCCCCCGATCATCGGCAGAACCGGCAGCGATTCAAGCATTTAAGCGAAGATAACAAGCGAGAATGATCCCACGCTCGAACGCGCGCCTGCAACCCGCGTGAAGCGGCCGCTATCGGGCAGTACCTTCGCGCTGTTGCAGGATATGATGAAACACGTCAAGCCGCTGGCCGACCTCAGCCATGTCGGCGGGGCGTTTGGCGGGGTTGAGGCGCACGCATTCCATCACGAAGCTACTCAGGCTCTCGGGCACCGCTGGGTTGCATTGCGCGGGCGTACGGATGAGATCGCCGGACAGAATACTGTTTTCCTTGCGCCCCGCGGTGAAGAGGGTGGGCATTTTCTCCATTGCCAGGCAGTAATAGAGCGTCGCACCGAAATTGAACACGTCTGTCTGCGGAGTGACCGGCTTGCACTTCACCTGCTCGGGCGAAATAAAGTCGGGCGTTCCCTGGATGCGCGCCTTGGCGGTGTTCACCGGGCAGGCCTGGCCCAGGTCGATCACTTTCACCTCATTCCGCGAGTTGAACAGGATGTTGTTCGGCTTGAGATCGCAGTGGACAAATCCATGCGAATGAACCGCGTGCAGCGCGCCGGCGGTCTGGCGGAAGATGTCGATCAGCGCCGCCATCGACCGCGGCTGTTCATTCTCCAGCGAAACACCGTCAAACAATTCCATCACCAGCGCCGCTTCGTTCACTTTCCGCAAAAGTGTGCGATTAAACTTCACCGCAATCACCCGGCGGAGGTTGGTGTGCACCACCCGTTGGCCGACCTCAAACTCGGCTTCGAGTTGCTCAACGAAGCGGATGTCCTTTTCATTCTTGCGGACGACGTGCTTCAGAGCGTAAATCTGCCCGTTTGCAGGGTCGCTGACGGCGTAAATCGTGCTCCCCGCGCCTTCACCGATAAAGCCGAGCACCTCATAGCCGAAGAGACGGCTCGGCACGTTCTTGCTCGCGCGCGCGGTACCGTCCATGGCGTCTACTGTCAGGGAACTGGCTGGCAAACTACTCATCAACATCTCCCCAGCGAACAACCTCGCGGCGGCGGGCCGTTCTCTCTCAATGATATACGCCAAGTCCAGCCGGTTATTCGTCCGATATCCAAAATTCGATGCAGCCGGGACTTTCAGAAACGGTATTCTGGGAGAAACCGATCGGCCCTATCGCGCCAACGCTTATTGGCCAAACACTTAGAGAAAAAGGGACGGCCCGGAAACGCATCGCGCATCCGGGCCTTCCCGTCGAACAGTCTTGAACGTAGTTATGAAACCTTGATCCGGGTTACTTCGTCCACATCCGCTCTTTGAAGCTCTTAATGGCTGCGACAAGTTTCTGCTCCGCGGCGTCACTTAGCTCCTTTTTGTCGGCCAGTTCCGTGCGCACGTCGGCGGCGGAGGCATCGACATGGGCGAGGAACTTATCCTGGAACTCGGCAATGCGGTTCAGCGGAACATCGTCGATGAAGCCCTTGGTGGCTGCGTAAATCACCATCACCTGCTGCTCGACGGCCATTGGCTTGTATTGAGCCTGCTTCAACAATTCCACCAGCCGGGCACCGCGGTCGAGTTGGCGCTGGGTGGCGGGGTCGAGTTCCGTTCCAAGCTGTGCGAACGCTTCAAGCTCGCGGTACGCCGCAAGGTCGAGACGGAGCGAGCCGGCGATCTTTTTCATCATCTTCGTCTGGGCGTTACCACCCACGCGGCTCACACTGATTCCCACGTTGATGGCCGGCCGAACGCCTGCAAAGAAGAGTTCGGGTTCGAGATAAATCTGCCCGTCAGTGATGCTGATTACATTGGTCGGAATATAGGCTGAAACGTCGCCGTCCTGTGTTTCGATGATCGGGAGGGCGGTCATGCTGCCGCCGCCTTGTTCTTTGCCGAGCTTCACAGCGCGTTCGAGCAGACGGCTGTGGAGATAAAACACGTCGCCCGGATACGCTTCGCGGCCCGGCGGGCGACGCAACAGCAGCGACAACTGCCGATATGCAGCAGCCTGCTTACTCAGGTCGTCATACACGCACAGCGTATGCTCGCCCTTCCACATGAAATACTCGGCCATCGCGGCACCGGCGTAGGCGGCGATGTATTGCAGCGGGGCGGGGTCGGCGGCGCTGGCGACGATCACGGTGGTGTAGTCCATCGCGCCATACTTCTTCAGCGTTTCGACGATCGCCGCGACGGTTGACTCCTTCTGACCGATCGCGACATAAAAGCACTTAACGCCCTTGCCCTTCTGATTAATGATCGTATCGATGGCGACGGCGGTCTTGCCGGTTTTGCGGTCGCCGATGATCAGTTCGCGCTGCCCGCGGCCGATCGGAATCATGCTATCGACGGCCTTAATACCAGTCTGCAGCGGTTCGTGCACCGGCTGGCGCTCGGCAATGCCGGGGGCGACGATATCCATCTTGCGCGTTTCGGTCGACTGAATCGCCGGCCCGCCGTCCAGCGGCTTACCGAGCGGATTCACCACGCGGCCGAGCACGTTTGGCCCGACGGCTACTTCGAGCAATCGGCCGGTCGCCTTGACCGTATCGCCTTCTTTAATGCCAAGCGGGTTATCGAACACCACCGCGCCGATCGCATCTTCTTCAAGGTTGAACACCTGGCCCATCGCGCCATTCTGAAACTCGAGCAGTTCGCCGGCCTGGGCGTTGCGCAGACCATACACGCGGGCAATTCCATCACCCACCTCGACGACCGTGCCCACTTCGCTTACCGACAGCTCCTGCTCGAAGCCTTCGATCTCTCGCTTAAGGACGCTGGTAATTTCTGCTACATTCAATGCCATTTGAAACTCCGATGGTTGCTTGTTGTTCGTGATTCGTTGCTGGTTGAGTCGGTTCTTGAATTGCCAGCAACCAGCAGCCGGCAACCAGCAATCCTCATCTCTTTGACGCCAACATTTTTTTCTTCAACGTCTCAAGCTGCTTGCGAACGCTGCCGTCGATGAGCTGGTCCCTTACCTTGATGATGATGCCGCCGATGATCGACTCATCGACGTACTGATGCACTACTGCGTCGCGGTTCATTGCCTTGCTGATGCGCTGGCGAACCTGCTCGAGGTCCTCGCCGCTGAGCCTGGCGGCGACGGTGACATCCACCTCAATCTTGCCCAATTGCTGGTCGAGCAGATCGTCATATGCATCGCACATTGCGCCGAGGTCGCGCAGCCGACCCTTACGGCTCATCACGCCGAGGGTATTGGAGATGAGCACATGCACGCGGCCGCCGAAGATGCTCTTAACCGCCTTCAGACGGGCATCGTTGCTAATGGCGGGGGCTTGGAGAAACAGGCCAAAAGCCTTGTTTTCAAGCAACACCTGACGAATGTCGGCCAATTCCGCCCCAATTTGCTCGGCGTGGCCCTTGGCGGTGGCCAATTCGAGCAGAGAACGGGCATATGCGGTGGCGGCGGGGTTGTTTTGTTTGATTTGCGGCATGCGTTCCGTTTGCGACTCCCGTGCGCCTTTTCACCCGGCACATTGGTGCGACAAGGCACCTCTGCGGGTTTGGGGCCACGGGCAATCGGCAATCTCCTGTTAGTTCCGTCCCATCGCCTGCAGTTGCTCCAGGCTCGATTGCACCAGCGATTTCTGGTCGTTTTCGTTGATCTGCCGGCGCAAAATCTTCTCGGCAACGCTGGTGGCGAGCGTGGCGGCGTGCTCGTGGATCTCCGACACCGCGGCGTTTTTGCTGGCGTCGATATCCTTCAATGCACGCTCCTTGATCTCTTCCGATTCCTGCTGCGCCTTAACCTTGATGCCCGCGGCCACACCTTCGGCATCCTTCGCGGCCTGGTCGAGCATTTTGCGCATTTCGGCTTGCGCGCTGGCGAGCTTGGCTGAGTACTCCTTCAGGGTGTCCTCAGCGCGCTTTCGGGCGGCTTCGGCATCGGCGATGTCTTTGCGGATCTTGTCTTCACGATCCTGCAGACCCTTGGCGATCGGTCCCCAGGCAAATTTGCCCAAAACCGCAACCAGAACCGCGAAAATCACCAGCGTGGTGATTGCGGTGATGGCACCCTGATTAAACTCCTGCAGCAACTTCGGCTCACCGGCGGGGGCATGGCCCGCTTCGACTGCGCCGTGGGAATGGTCGTCAGCGGCGCGGGCTGTTTGCGGCAGCACCGCGAAGGCCAGCATGGCCACTAAAACAGTCATCGCAATATTGCGAAACAAATTCATGTCTTGGTCTCCAAACGCCCCGCGACGTGCGAAGCGTGAATGCCCCGCAGCCGCCGTTAAGCTGCTGCGGGGTGATGAGTTACTTCTGGAACGAAACCAGCAGACACAGGACGACCGCGAACAGCGTTGCACCTTCGATGAGTGCGGCGCTGATGATCATGGTCGTGAAAATGCGACCGCCGGCTTCCGGTTGACGTGCGATGGCTTCCGAAGCCTGTCCGCCGATCTGACCAATGCCGCGACCGGCACCGATAATCGCCAAACCAGCGCCGATACATGCGCCGGCAAGCCAGATACCCCGGGCACCCCAAGAGGCCGTCGAGGTCGGATCAGCGCCGGCCGCCTGAGCCATTGCCATCGTCGGAACAACCAGCAAAGCGGCGATCGCCATCAATGCATACTTCATATCAAACTCCTTGAACCGTGCGAGCAGCGGTTCGATTCACGTTTAGACAGGGTGAAAAGGATCCCTGCCCGAAATCCAGCGCCGCGGCCTCGCAACCGCGCCCGCTGGCGAACCAAGAAATAACCGCGGCTGTGGGAACTTTTCTGCGACGTGCTCGTTATCGAGGGAACCCGACGATCACACGTCGCAAACGCCCGACAGCCGGGGGTTCGCATAAATCAATAGTTGCTGGTTGTAAGTTGCTGGTTGCTGGTAACGCAGCGTTACCCAACGTCAACTGGCAATCTACACCTGCCGTTACAAAACCTCAGAGCAATTCCTCACTAGCAACTGGCAACTTGCCACCAGCAACTGCGTTTCACATCTGATGCGACTTCGACGCCATTTTGTGGTCGGCCACCTCTGCCACCACCGGGTGGCCGTGATGGTCGGCTTCGTCGTGGGCATCGTGTTCATGATCGTCGTGCTCATGGGTGATCATCTGGCTGATGAACAGTGCTGTGAGAAACGTGAACAAATAAGCCTGTAAGAATGCCACGAACAGTTCAAGGCAGTTAATCGCCACCGCGGAGATAACGGATACCACCCCAACAGCCCAGCCGCCAGCCGTGCCCAGCCCGACGAAAGCCGCCGGAACAAACCCGATGATGACGGCAAGCAGAATGTGTCCAGCGGTCATATTGGCCGCGAGTCGGACGGCTAGCGCGAACGGCTTGATGAGCATCCCCAGGAATTCGACTGGAATCATCACCGGGGCGATATACCACGGCGCCCCGCCGAGGAAGTGTTTTGCCCAGCCGCCGATTCCGTTCGCCCGAAGCCCACTGATTTGCACCACAAGAAACGTGATGATCGCCAACGTTGCCGTAACGTAAAAATTAGCGGTGGCCGTTCCGTAGATTCCGTGGCCGTGGTTGAGGCCCAGCAACTTGCCGGTGATCAGGTCGATCGGGAGCAGACCCAACAAGTTGGTGAACAGAATGAAGAAGAAGAGCGTCCAGAGATAGGGCATGTAACGCGTCGTGTCGTGGCCCAGGAGCGGCTTGGCGACATCGTCACGCATGTAGATCAGGATCGCTTCAAAGAAATTCCGGCTGCCGGTGGGCACCCACTCGCCGCTGCGATAGCGTTTGGTCATCGCCGGGAAGATGAGGAGCATGAGGCCGGCGCTGACGCACATCATGATCATGTGGTTGGTGAGGTACCACCAGCCGTTGGATTGAAGGATCGGGTGATCGACGACGTGGTCGAGCGGGTTGGCCGCGGCGAGGGTCGTGATGTTAACCAGTTCGAGCATCGAGTTTGCGCCTTTGCAAAGATCGAGAATCTGTTAATCCCAAAGCTACTTCTTGGCCGCCGGCCAAAGTGCCGACGACATGGCCCAGGTTTCCGAGGCCAGAACGGTAATGTAAAAGCCCATCATCAGGAGCATGGTCGGCACCGCCGGATATCCACCGACGAGGACCGCCAGTGTGCAACCGCCGAGGCTGATGGCCATTCGCACGCCAATTCCGGCCAAAAATCCGGCGGCGGCCTTGTGAAGGTCGCGTCGCAGGCCCCAGAGGATCGGCAGCAGGCTAATCGCGGCTGCAATCGCTGAAACCACGCTCGCCGCGAGCATGCCGCGCCACCATTCGGGTTGGTTTACGAGCACCAAAATCCCAATCAGCAGCAATCCTGCGATCACAAAAGCAACCGCGATGATCATCGGCAGCTTCGCTGCGACCAGGGACAAATCAGGTTCCGCAATGGGTTGAGCGGGGGTTGATTTAGCGACTGTATCAATCATGAAAAAACTTCCGCGCTCCGCGAATCAATTGCATCAGCCCGACAGCAAAACCAAGCCCGACACCCGAAATCAACAGCCACGGAGCCATTCCGAGCCATCGATCCAGCCCATAGCCGATGCCGGCACAAACGGCGATCGCGGCGATAAACTCGACGCCGAGGCCGGTGAACTTCATCCATTCCGAGGTGGTCTGAGCCTCCGACCCGCTCTTTTTACTCGGGCCGCTGGAAGGTTCATCCGCCATGGTGTCTCGGAGCATCGCCTACGACTTCGTGAAATTATGCACGAAGTCGCATGCGCGTCAATCAAAGCGTTCTACAGTTTTTACAGCGGGACGGAAGTTAGTGCCCGGCGCGAAGATGGTCAAGAAATCGGATGCACTTGAAACGGCTTCACTTCCGGCGACGTGCCTCGTGTCGCTGCAACCGCGCCGCCGAGATCGAATAGCCAGCGGGATACAGCGCAACGTCGCAATCTCGTTGTCCATGCTCGGCGTTAAGTTTCGGCCACGCCAAGACTTCCGGTAAGCTAGCCGGCATGCGGCGAAGTGTGTTGCTCTTTCTCAGCAGTCTGGTGCTTGCCGCAGTTTCCTTCGGATTGGGCCTGAATTGGGGCCTGCCAAACCGCGACGCCGATCCTTTCCTGTTTGGAGACCGCCGGGCCTGGACGGGTGCGGAGATCATGCAGTTCGCAGGGCCACGGGCTACAAGCACAGGTTTGGGTGCAGACGTCGATCGCAACCCGCTGGGCGTGTCCGCCGGGCCTGTGCTGCTCAATGAAACGGACCAGCAGCGGGCAGAAATCGTCCGGCGATACCGACTTTACTCGGCGCAACCCGACGAAATGATCACCTTCATGTCGCTCGCCCAGATGAAGCCGCGACAGGGACACCTCGACCCCAAGCTATACCAGTACGGCGGGCTGTGGGTTTACCCCGTCGGCGCGCTGCTCGCCGCCGCGGGCAAGCTGGGGTTGATTCAGTTGACAGCCGATCCGACATTCTACCTTGATCACCCCGAAGCATTCGCGCGATTCTACATTGTGGCCCGCGCGTACTCTGCGGCGTTTGGGATAATCGGGGCAGCGTGCGTCTGGTGGCTTGTTCGACGACTCGGCACCGGGCCGATTGCGGGCGCGCTTGCGATGATTGCATTCGCCATGCTGCCTGTCGTCAACAACATGGCCCACGAAGCCAAACCCCACCTGCCCGCCGCGGTCTTGATGCTGATGGCGATGATGGCCGCGATCAAGTATGTCGAAGCTGGGTTTCGCAGGTGGTGGATCGTCGCAGCCGTGCTCTGCGGTGCCGCAACCGGGATGATCCTGTCGGCGGCGCCCGTCTGCATCATTCTCCCGCTGATGGTCCTCTTTCGCGCTATGCCGTGGCGCAGCCGATTCATCATCATTTCGGCGGCGGCGCTGGTGGCGGTGGATGTCTATGCCATCACGAACCCGTATGTGGTAAAGCATCTGGTCGGCTGGACGCTTTCCGAAAACCCGCTGCGTTCTAATCTAGCCAACAGCAACGCGATGTACTCGCCAGCTCTATCCGCGCAATCGGTGTTCGATGCCCGTCGGCTGCTGAGCTACGCGGCAACCGGCCCAATTGTGATTGCGGGCATCGTCTGTGGTGTTGCTCTGCTACTGCCGCGCCGCACGACCGCCTCGGCAGAAGGCGCCGCGGAGAGAGCTGGCTCACCGCTCGCCACTCACCCCGACTTTCCCAATGTTCCCGCCACGAGGCCGGTCGCGGCGCTGCTACTCGCCCCTTCCGCGGTCATCCTGATGCAATTTGTGCTGCTCGCGGAGGGAAAGCCGGGCGAGTATGCCCGGTTTGCGCTCCTCCCTTCGCTCGCATTTTTGATTCTCGCGTTCGGTGGAATCGCATCCTTCTTGCGACAAAGCGTGGGCAGCACAGTCGTACTCGCCGTAATCACCGGCGCGACCACGCTGCACGGAGTGACTTACGTTTGGCGATTCTTGAGTGATGCCAGTGACCGGCCTTCGCGCCTGATTGTGGCTGAGCGACTGGAGTCTATTCGTCGCAGTGGCGCAACATCGCTCGGCGTGCGCGCGGAGCCAGCGCCGTACTCCCTGCCGCCGGTGAATCTTTGGGAATGGAAGATCTGGTATGCGCCCAGTCGCCCAGAACTTGATGCGTTGTGCGATATGCGACTCGAAGCAGAGGAGGCCGACGGGGTAACAGCCGCACACAGTGCGCCCACGACGCAAGCAGTTGTCATCGAGAGACATCCGCGCAAGGCGAGGCGTTTCGATACGCCGATTAGTTGGGCCGCAAAACCCTGGGTACTGACGAAGCGGCGATCGTCGCCTGGGGCGGGTGAGCCGGCATCGCAGCCTGATGAATGAGCATCGGCAGCGGGTTGCAGTCAGAATCCGGCGATCATTTGGTTAAATCGACCGCGGACATTCTGCGTTCAGGGCGATACAATTTCTGGAAAGGATTAACGCGCATGGATGGAGTCATCACGGCAATCGTCGGCTTTTTGCTTGTCGGTCTGATCTGGCCGCATCTGATCAAGAACCGCACGCAGTATTACGCCGCTTTTGGGTTTGTCGTTTTTGCGTTGCTCGTGCAGACCTTTGCACTGATGTTTTCCGGTACGACGCACGGGCCAAAGCTGGCCGTGTTCGGCGGGGTGGTGACGGGGTTTTGCGTGATAGCGGCGCTGCTGATGTGCCTCGCGTGTGCCGGCGGAAAGACCGTGCGCGAGCTAAGCGGGGAGGTGAAGGGGGCGTATGAGGTGATCCGTCGCGGCGAGACTGAAAAAGAGGTGATTATTCCGCTGCGGGGACAGACTCCGCGAGAACGGGACGCCGCCGTCGTAGAACGCATCGAGATTGACGACGCCGGGAACGACCGTCCCGCGGGGTGAAAGTGGCCAGCGGCGAAGGGGTCGCACACGCGGCGATTGCCGTGACACTACAAATCGCGACAGTTGGCACCCCGTGAGCAATGCAATTACAATACCGCTGCAAGTTTTGCATCCTTGAGCAGGCACCATTTAGGAGCGTGAATGGAGTTGGGAACCTTACTAGCCGCTGTCGAAGTCGGCTCGTATGTCAGCATCTGGAAGTCGCTGGCGGCGATCGTGGTTATCTTGATCTGGACTCGGCTGCTTACCTGGGCCGACAAAGACGGCGAGCGCGCCCACCTGCCGCGCGTCCCACTGAACACTGGCCTGGCCTTCGCGCTTTTGCTGGCGATTGTACTTTTTTTCATGCTGCCGACGTTTTCGGTCGCATTTGCCGTGCTCGTGGTCACGGGGCTGATTGCGTTTGGCGTCTATCTCGCTCTTCGTAACTCAAAGGTGGGGCTGGCTGATCTCGGAACGGAACTGAAAGAGTTTGCATCGGCCCCATTTGCCAAGCTCTCCAAGGGGAAGGAAAAGGTCGATGCAGGCCCGGGCGAAGTGATCATGTTTAATCACAAAGGCTCGCCTGTCATGACGCCCGATGCCGAATCGCCCGATCTGCCTGGGTTCACTGCGATGCAGCGGTTGCTCGCCGGGCCTTTGAAAACCGGGGCCGACCAGGTCGAACTCATTGCCGCCGAAAATGCGACCCAGGTTCGCTACCTGGTTGACGGCATGCCCTACAACGGCACCCCCCTCGACCGCTCCGCCGGCGCGGCGGCGGTTACATTTGGCAAACAGTTGGCCAACCTCGACACCGCCGATAAGCGCCGCCCGCAAACAGGAGTCATGAAGGCGCAGGTAGACGGCGAGAAACGAGAACTGCAACTGACCACCGCGGGAAGCAAGGCGGGTGAGTCGATGCGCATCGTGGTCGATGCCAAGCGGCGGCATGATTACCGTGTCGAGTCGATCGGTTTCACTGAAGATCAGCTTCAGGTCATCGACGCGCTCGTCCGCGATCCCGGCGGGATTGTGCTGCTTTCGTCGCCGAAGGGTCAGGGTTTGACGTCGCTGCTCTACGCGATGGTGCGCAAACATGACGCGTTTCTGAACAACCTTGCGACCATTGAGAAAGAGACGCTGCTCGACCTTGAGGGCATCACGCAGAACATAATCGCCTCGCCGGCAGGCCCCGCAGAAGAATTGAAGTCGGTTGACTGGGTTGTGAGCCAGGAACCCGATGTGATCATGGTCCCGCAGGTCGAGAATCCCCGGTCCGCGGTTGCACTGATTCAACACGCCGCCAACGGGCGTCGAGCCTACGTTGGCGTTCGTGCCACGAGCACGTTTGATGCGATTAACCAGTGGCGGAAAGTGGTCGGCGATGATAAGGCGGCGTTGAAGCAGCTTCGATACGTCATTAATGAACGCATCGTGCGCAAGCTTTGCACTGCGTGCAAAGCCAGCTACACGCCCGATCCGGAGACGCTTCGGAAGATGAATATGTCACCGGAAAAGGTGGGCAAGCTTTATCAGGCCCGCACACAGCCGCTGCGCGACCAGCGAGGCAACCCGATTGTCTGCACATTTTGTAATGATTTGCGATTTAAGGGCCGAACCGGCGTTTTTGAAATGTTTGCAGTCGATGATGAGGTACGCCAGGTCATCCAGAACGGCGGGACCGGTTCGCAATTGAAAAACCTTTTTCGAAAGCAGAAGGCTCGATATTTGCAGGAGCAGGCGCTGCTGCTCGTGGAGCAGGGTGAAACCAGTGTGCAGGAAGTGTTGCGCGTCTTGCGCATCGGCGATGAAAAGCCGAAGGCGGCGGCGGCCCAGACCTCCCAGACATCTTCGTGAGATGGCGACCGAGCCGTTCACTGATTGTGCCGTTGAATCCTGTGCTGCCTCGATAGAACGCCTGAACAACCTAGATTTTGGATCTCTAAATGATTCTCTCGCTCATCATCCTCATCTCCATCGGTATCATTGCCTATTTCCACTATGTTCAGGGTTTTCTAAGCTCACTCATCTCGGCGGTGTGCGCGGCGTTTGCAGCCACGCTTGCATTTGGGTACCACGAGACTGTCGTCGAGACCTTTCTCGGGGGGCGAATGGCCGACTACGCCCACTCCATGGCGATTGTCGTGCTTTTTGCCGCGATCTACACCATTTTGCGCGTCGTTTTCGATTCGTTCATCCCCGGCAATATCGCGGTGCCGCTCTATGTTGATCGCGTCGGCGCAGCGGTACTGGGAATCGTTACTGGCCTGTTTACCATGGGAGTCTTTGCGATTGCCGCTCAGCAACTGCCGGTTGGGCCGAGCGTGGCGGGCTTCGCGCGCTTTCCGCTGGACTCCTCGCGGCCAGTGGTCGTTTCCTGGCCCGGCCAACGCGCGATGGACAAACGCGTGCATGCCGAGTTGGTCGATGAAACTTTCGACGACTCAAAGCAGCAATCGCTGCTCATTCCGGTTGATGCCATGCTGGTTTCATTCACTGAAGCACTGAGTGCGGGCGGCTCGATCTCGGGCGCGCGGCCGCTGCATTCGGTTCACCCTGACCTCCTCACGCAACTGTTCGGCCAGCGCCTCGGAATGCAGGTGGGCAGCCGCCGTGTGGCTTTCAACACCGGCGGGGCCAACCACGTCTCTCTGGGCGGGCTGTATCGCCTGAAGCAGGCCGCCCAAATGCAGGGCGAAAGCGAACAGATTAAAGATCGCAAGCTCAAGCCAACCATCGAAACAGCAGGTGACAATGATTTGCTGCTGGTCGTACGAACGCGAATCGATGCCAACGCCGCGGGTGATAACGATAAGCGTTTTCGGTTCAGCCTGGGGGCTGTACGTCTTATGGCCGGCGGGGCCAACTGGTATCCGCTGGGAACGCTTGAAGACGCGGGCATTCTCTTTTCCAACCGTCTCGACGATTTTTTGATTATGCCACCGGAAAAGGAAATGGTTGATTTTGTGTTTCGCGTCGAGGCCGATGCCGTGCTTCGCGATCCCGGCGCGTTGCGAGGTGGTCAGGCGCAGCTTAAACCGGGGTCGTTTATCGAAGTTAAACGCATGGGCCGGTTTGACGTGAGCGAAGCGGTCATCGGTGGCGCGCCGCCGAGGAGCGCGCAGGTTGGGCTGCAGTGGAAGAAGGGCGTACTGGAAAAGAAGCCCGGCACAATCAAGGTGGATGCCGACGATGCCCCGCTGGAAGTGTCCGCTGTCACGGTTACCGACAGGCTGTTTAGCAAGATCAATGTCGGCAGGGGCGACACGAACACTGAAACCGATATCACCGGCGGCAAGGTGGTGGTACGCGAGGGCCGACTTGCGAGCTTCACGGTCGATGGCACGGTGAGCATGCAGCGGCTGGCCGCGGGCGAGTATGCCAAAGACCTGTTGGTGGAGCCTGCCGGGCAAAAACTCGTGCAGCTCAGTTGTATCGTGAAGGGTTCGCCGTGGCGGTGGGCCGATGTGGGCAAGTTTGAGCTGGAAGATTCTGCCGGCGGCTCGCATAAGCCTCGGGGAGCGTGGTCAAAGGTTGTTGTGGGCACAAGTAATCACCTGGTGGGTGCTTTCGACGCCGACCGGGGCATTACCGATGTTCCTGAGATCGATGGCAAACCGCTGGATGTCTATCTGGCATTTGCACTACCCCCGGGTGTTTCACTCACGGGGTTGAAGTTTGATGGCAAGCTGATCGCCAGCCTCAATACGAAGATTGACCCATGACGGGCAGACCTGCCAGCGCCCCGCAACCCCCCGCGGGGCGGGAAGTAGAGATCGCAATCGCGATTTCGAGCACCAGCGCCAGGTAAACCGGAACATATTCCATCGCCAGCCACGCCGGCGGCAGGGTCCAGACCGGCTCGCGGAGCAGTTGGTATGAAAGCCCCGCGGTTGCGCACCACACGAGCAGCGTCCAGCCGCCCGTACGTTGCAGAAACGGGACGATCGCCAATCCCCACAGCAAGTACCACGGATAGACCACAGGCGCGAGCAACAGCGGGATGAGCGTTACCCAATATGCCGCGTCGGCCAGGGGCATTCTCGCCCGGATGACAGCGTACAGCGTTGCAAAAAATCCTAACGCGCCGATCAGACGGGCGGTGAGCTTCGCCGTTTCAAGCATTTGTCCGTCGCCGTTCCGAAAGGGGACAGTCAGCAGATAGTAAATTGAACCATTCGCCTCCCAACTCGCGGCGTAGAGTTGCACAGTCTCGCTCCACCGAACGAAGTTGGGCAGCGAGAGCAGTGGGGCGTAGATGAGAAGCAGGGCGATTGCAAAAAAGGGTAGAGGCGACCACGCCTTCGCCGCGCGCCAAGCGGCAATGGCGATGAGTGGTGCAAGCACAATGGTATGCGGCTTGATTCCTGTCGCCAGTGCCAGGGCGAACATCGCCAATCTCCACTGTCCGCGCAGAGTGCAAAACGCCGCAGCGGCGAGGCACATGGCGCCAAAGATGTCGATGTGACTGTGACCGGAGACCTCGATCAGGGTCAATGGATTCCACGCGAAGAGGACCGCATACCACGGGCTTTTGCCGAGGGTGGAAAGCCCCGCCAGGAGCAAGCCAGCGGTGATGATGCTGGCGACAGACGCGAGCAACCGCATGGCCGGTGAAAAAGTGACGGCGTGGCGCCGAGGAATGCCGTCGCTCCAGCTAACAAGCGTGTCGATCGGGTACCACGTGCTGACCGCCGGGCGAAGGGTGGGGCCTGCGATGTGCGCCGCCCGAAATACCCACTGCGCGGCAGGGGGGTAAATCGTTGCGGTCCCCAGGTGCTGAGTAAGTCGATCGATTGCCGCCTCGCTCGGCGTCGACAAGCCCGCAAGAACATCGGTGTCGTAAGGCTGGTAAGGCGAAAGCCCCGCTGCGGCGAGGCGGGCGTCGAAGCGGTATCGAAAGGCGTCTTGAGAAAGCTCGGGCGAGATCATGAACATCGCCGCCGCGTGAAGAAGCGCGGTGCCTGCGAGAATGATGACGACACTCGCCGTGCGGCTAAGCTTGATTGCGTCGCGGGGCGTGGTTGCGAGCAGGCCCGCGAGCGCCACGACCGCCACACCGAGTAAGGTCCAGCCGGCGAATAGAGTCAGCCCGCTGCGCGAGTAGCCGCTGCGAAAGAGCATGGCAATCCACGCAGTTCCGCCGCCGAGGAGGATTGCGATGAGGATCGTCCAGACAACAAAACGAACGATCGCGGGGCGGGAGGGTGCAACCCGTGGCTGGTAATCAAGCGTCGGAAGCGGTTCGGGCGCGGGGTTCACTTCGATTTGATGTTACCGCCCGCAGGATCGTTGCATAACGGTGCCGGTGAGTTGAAAAGTTAGTTCCCACCGGGCTTGCCGACGCCCTGCCCCGCGCCCGTAATGTTATCCAATTGCCGCTGCAGGCTCCCGCGATCGTCTTTCGGGGGGGCAGGTTGCGCAGGCTGTTGAGGCTGAGGTTGATTCGCGCCCGCGACTGGGATCGCGCCGGGAAGTGTGATTTCCACCTCATCGCGAAGCACCACGATCGATTGCCGCCGCTGGTAGGCGTCCATCAAGTAATCGATGCCATCATCGCCGCCGGTGATGTTGTCCTTTACCGTGAGTTGGCCGACCGAGGTGATGAGGTCGCCGCGCTTAAGGCCGAAGAACGTGAAAGCGGGGCCGGTGGCTTCGACCTTCTCCACCAGCAGTGCCACGGTCTTCCCGCCCGATTGCTGGCCGTCGAGGGTGATCGACTCTTTGAACGACATCGAGCCGTCGCGGGCGGTGCCGCCGAGTTGCCGCACGTCGGCGGCGGCGGTGTCGCCAGCCTTCTTGACGTTCTGCACATGGTCGAGCGATCCGCCGCTCATTCCCATGATCCATACGATCACGCCGACTGTTACCAGAATCCCAACGAGGCCGAATGCTGCTTTCATCGCTTTACTCCTGTTCTTCGGGAGTATTATGCGCGTTGTCCAAGAAAGTATCGACCCGCACCGCTGGCTACTGTTCTCGGGTGGCCATGAGTTGGTAGACCGTGTCGCCTTCCAGTTCTCGCTCGAAGTTGATGTATTGATCGATGTTTAGGAAGCAGATGTGCATGTGGATCTGCACATGAGCCAGCTCGTCGGCGCGCTCGAAGCGAACGTCGATAATCTTGAAGCCCGCGTTCTTGAATCGCTGCACGCAATCAGAGATGCACTTGGGGCGCCAGTCGGTGCGGACAAGGACGGTGCGATAGCGAACCTTGGGCAGGGCGTCTTCCACATAGTCGAGCAGCCAGAGTGTGAATAGCATGAGCAAGGCGGCCATCAGCCCGAAGAAATACAAGCCGAATCCAATCGCCAGCCCCACCCCGGCAATGCACCAGATACCCGCCGCGGTAGTAAGGCCGCGGACGCTGCCCTTGCCGTGAACGATGACGCCGGCACCGAGAAAGCCGATTCCAGTCATCACGCCGTATGCGATTCGGGCGGGATCGACGGTGATGTGGGTCCCCGCCGGGGCATGGAACTGGAAGCTGGCGAAGCGCGTCGAAACGACCATCACCACCGCGCTGCCGAGGCAGACGAGCATATAAGTCCGAAACCCCGCCTGGCGTCCGCGAAGCTCCCGCTCCAACCCGACAAGCCCACCCGCCGCGATCGCGGTGAGCAGCCGAAGCAGGCCCTCAAGGGGCCACTGAAGGCTGTTAGCCCAAGCGGTGAATGAATGGTCTAGCTGCTGAAGGAATGCGAGCATCGAATCGGAAATCTTAACACAATCTTAATGATTTGTTAAGCCCCGACGCTCGCGTTGTACTCACGCGAAGACCTTCAGCGCTTCCTTCTGGCTGGGCTTGATGGTGAGAATCTTGTCGAGCCGGGTGATTTTGATCAGTTGCATGAGCTTCTCGCCGACGCCGCACAGGACGAGCTTGCTATGCGGGAGGGCGGCGAGCTTCTTGTTCATGGTTAGAACGATGCCGATGGCCTGCGAGGACAGGTATTGCACCTTCTCGAAATCGAGCACGATCTTGCGCCGGTCTTCCATGTCAACGAGGTGATAAAGGCTCTTGCCGATGTGTTCGAGAACGACCGGGTCCATCAATGACGGCTGGCGAAACTCGACCACGGTGAACTTCTCCACCTGCTGAACAATGAACGGCTGTGTTCCGACGGGATCCATCATGGCTGCGAGATTCTGCGGGCAAATGCGTTGGTTCGCAACCCTTGTGCGAAACGCAGAGACTTTCCCGCGGGCGCGCCAAGGTCCAGGGGTGAAAACACCTGGGCACACCTGGTATCAACGGGGTGGCCTGCTTTCGAGGGCAATCTTGAGCACCTGGTCGACGTTTTCGACGAAATTAAATTTGAGGGTGTTGCGCACCTCTTCCGGAATGTCGACCATGTCCTTTTCGTTTCGTTTCGGGACGATGACTTGCTTGATTCCCGCCCGCTTGGCGGCGAGGGTTTTTTCTTTCAGGCCGCCGATGGGTAGTACCAGCCCGCGGAGGGTGATTTCGCCGGTCATGGCGATGTCTGGACGGACGGGTTTGTTGAGAAGCAGCGACGACAACGCCGTGTACATCGCCACGCCGGCGCTGGGTCCATCCTTCGGCACCGCGCCCGCCGGAACGTGTAGATGCACGTCGCTGTCGGCGAGGAGTTTATCATCGATTCCAAGCTCCTTAGCATGCGAGCGGATCAGGCTGAACGCGGCAACGGCGCTTTCGCGCATCACATCGCCGATCTGCCCGGTCAGAGTAATCCCACCTTTACCGGGCATGCGGGTGGCTTCGATGAACAGGATATCACCGCCAAAGGGTGTGTAGGCCATGCCGGTGGCGACGCCGGACACCCTGGTCCGCTGGGCAAGTTCTGGCTCAAACTTGGTGGGGCCGAGTACCTTGGCGACGTAGGCATCGTTTACCGTCACTTTTTTGGTTTTTCCGCCCACAATCTCCGCCGCGATGGAGCGGCCGACACTGCCGATCATTCGTTCGAGGTTACGCACGCCGGCTTCACGCGTGTAGGCCTCGATGATGAGCCGCAGCGCACTGATGGAGAACTTTGCCTGCGCCGGTTTCAGCCCGTTGGCTTCAAGCTGCCGGGGCACCAGGTAACGCCTTGCGATGTCGAGCTTATCGGCATTGGTGTAGCCGGGAATCTCGATAACTTCCATCCGATCGCGCAGCGGGCCGGGCACGGTGTCCATGGTGTTGGCAGTCGCGATGAACAGAACCTTGCTGAGATCGAACGGCAGATCGAGGTAATGGTCAGTAAAAGAGTGATTTTGGGCCGGGTCGAGCACCTCCAGCAGCGCGCTGGCGGGGTCGCCGCGAAAGTCGTTGCCGACTTTATCGATCTCGTCGAGCATCATGACGGGGTTGCGCGTCTTGATCTTGCGCAGTTCCGAAATGATGCGCCCCGGCATGCTGCCGATATAAGTCCGGCGGTGCCCGCGGATCTCCGACTCGTCGCGGACCCCGCCTAGCGCGACGCGGATGAATTTCCGGCCCATTGCCTCGGCAATTGATTTTCCGAGGGAGGTCTTGCCCACGCCCGGAGGGCCGAGAAAGCACAAGATCGCCCCCGACCCACCGCCGTCGGGTGTTACGCCTTGCTTCAGCTTAAGCACTGCGAGGTACTCGATGATCCTACGTTTCACCTTTTCCAGATCGTGATGATCGCGATCAAGAATCTTTTGCGCGTCGTTCAGGTCGAGCTTGTCCCGGGTCTCGGTGGTCCATGGCAGATCGGACATGATCTCGAGATACGTTCGAATCACGCCATACTCAGGGGAGGCCGAGGGAATGGACTCCAGCCGGTTCAACTCTCGATCGGCCTCCTTCATTGCATAGTCGGGGAGGTTAGCGTCGGTGAGCTTCTTGCGAAGCTGCTCGCCATCGCTCAGCCCTGCGGCGTCGCCTTCGCCCAGTTCTTTGCGAATCGCCTTGAGTTGCTCCTGCAAATAGTACCGCCGCTGCGATTTATCGATGTTTTCCTTAACCTGCGATTGAATCTTGTTTTGAAGCTCCAGCACATCAAGCTGGTTGGCGAGGCGCGCCGCTATGATTTGCAGGCGTTGCAGCACATTCAGCTCTTCGAGCATCTTCTGCGTCTCAACCACATCCGCCTGCATGTTTGCGGCGACAAAATCGGCCAGTGCAGACGCCTGCGTAATACTGTTGAGAACCTGGGCTGCTTCATCAGGCGTATTGGGTGAAAGCTCGATCACGCGATTGGCTTGCGCGCGCACGCTGTTAACCAGAGCTTCCAACTCAGGGCCTTCGGTCACCTGATCGTCGAGCACATCGATCCGCCCCATGGCGAACGGTTCTTCCTGCTCGATGCCGGCAAGTTTGAATCGGGCCATGCCGTGAACAATGATCGATTGATTCCCGTCCGGCAGCTTGAATAACTTTAGAATTGCGCAGACCGTTCCGACTGCGTAGAGATCATTCTGCTTCGGGTCTTCCGTGTCGGCGTTTCTCTGGGTAATAACGCCAATGAGTTTTTCTGCCGGCATCACTTCATCAAGAAGTGCCTTACTCTTGGGCCGGCCGACGTTCAGCGGGCGGACCGTTCCCGGGAAGACGATGATGTTGCGAATCGGCAGGATGGGCAGCAGCGTCGGAACGACGAGTTGCTGCCCGTTTCCGCCGGAACGGATGACTGTTTGTGTCGGTTCGCGACTGATGACGGTTGGTTCAGGCATGTCAGGTCAATTCCAGGACGATATCAGCGGGGCTTCTTGGGAAGTTCGATCCAGAGCATTCCATCACGATAATTGGCAATGATGGAGTCTTGGCGTACATCTTCCGGCAACTCGACTTCACGGCTGAAGCTGCCGTGGTCAATCTCCATTAAATGAAGCTTCACTTTTCGCCCTCGGAAGTCGGCTTCACTCGAGTCGGCATTCGACGGAACAGGCCTGCTGCCGCGCAGCCGGAGCCTCTGCTGTTCCACGACGAGTTCGATCTTGGTTTTATCCACCCCAGCGAGGTCGACGCAGACGAGATACGCCGTCTCTGTCTCGTAGAGGTTGACGTTTGGCGTCCATGTGTCGTTGGGGTAGAAGCTGCTGTACCCACGGTTCAGATGTTCGTAAAACTTGTTCATCGGCTTGGAAATGTTTGAAAAAGGGGGGTCGGAATTGGCCGTGAGCGACATCACTACCTCGCGTCGTAAAGACATTTTCCCTGAGTTCGTTTCAATTGTAAGACGCCGACGGGCAAATATCGACTCGATTCGCTCTTTAGGCCGCTCTGGTGCCAATGTCCGAAACGGCGGTACCGTTTGACACATTCCCCCACCCCCGGCACAATCGCGAACTGGAGACACCATAAGATGTTAGCACCATTGAATCGATGGTCACGGGCGACACTGTTGCTCGCAGTCGCGCCGCTTTTCGTAGCCGCCGGTTGTGACACGCCTGCCAACCAGGCGGATAAGCGTGCCAAGGCCGATGTATCCAAGGCGCAGGACGCACTGCGCACCAGCGGCTCGCTCGATGAACCCATCCAGTTGCTGACCAGCGCCGCTGGCGCGGTTGAAGCTACGCCGGCCACCCGGCTTCGGGCCAGTTCGTTGCTCGGCCAGCTTCTCTCCCGGCAGGCGCGCGATGCGGTGTGGCAAGTCGACCGCCTCGACCGCGACGCCCAGCGGCTGGCGATGGAGATTGGCCAGCTTTCGGGCCAGGTTCAACTCGCATCGCAGTTGGCTACCGGCTACAAGCTCTTTGACCCAACCCCCGTTGTTAACAACCTGAGCAAACAAGCCGACGACGCGCGCGGCGGGGCCGATCGCCCTGTCTGGTTTGAGACCGGCAATGTCAGGTTCAGCACCCTTAGCACAATTGCCACGGAAATCTCGCAGATTGAAGGGAAGATCGCCGAGAAGTCTCAGCAGATTCAATCATTGCAGTCGCAGCGGGATGCCGCCATTGTCGCGACAGAAGCCGCCGCCAAGGAAGCCGAGACCTCAACTGATCGAGCATCGGTCGAGGCGTTTATTCGATCGAGTAATGCCCGAAAGCAGGCGAGCGACCTCGGCACGCAGCTTGAGGGCGCAGTCGCCGAGCTTGATATGCTGCAGCGCGAGCGGGCGATCCTCGATGCGCGCAAGGGTTACGTCACCAATGCCGCAGGACAGATGGAAGCGGGTGGAAACGCCCTGCAGAGCGGCTGGGCAGCGATGCAGAAAGCCGTCGCATCGCAAGGCGAACTGGCGCGGTCGATAGCGACTGGCACCGGTGGTTCGGTGGCTGTGCAGGTACCCGAGGGTGTGACAATTGCTTTCGAGTCGATGCCTGCAGGGTCGATCGCAGAAAAAGCTGCCAAGATGCTCACTGTTGCCCAGGAAGCCGACTCGCAGCGTGCCGATGTTTTGGACAAGCTCAACGCCGCCAGCAAGCATTTCGGCGATGCCGTCACCGCCGCCGAGGCGGCGCGCTCGGAGATTGAACGATCGATTCAGGAGAATCTGAGTGCCAGCGACGCCCAGAAAAAGGCGTGGGATGTGGCAAAAAACAGCTTGAGCGCCGCGACTTATCGCGTGGAGCAGGCGGACGCGCTTCGGCTTCTGGCTCATGTGCATGCCTCGCATGCGGCATCGTTGGAGGTGCGGCTGAAGCTGCAGGCGCTGCTGACCTCGGCCATGCAAGGCAGTGGTATTGAGTTGCCGGAGTCCTTGTCGGACAGCCAGCTTCAGGGCAGCTATGAGCAGGCGCTGAAGGAGGCCGATGATGCGTATCGATCAGCCGACGAGATTCTGGAAAATGTGATGTCGGCCGGCCAGACGACCGCTGCGGAGAAGTCGGCGGCATCGACTGCAACAATCAGCCGCATCTATGGCCTGTACCGCTGGGCATCAGTCTCGATGGATATGGGTGCGAGCGATCAAGCGAAGCAGCACATGGACCTGGCGCGGTCAATCGTCACAGACATGGCCGTGAACGGAGAGCGAATCCCCACTTTGCCACCGGAACTGGCGGCAATCGCAGCAGAGGCCAAGCCCCCGCCGGAGCCTGCGGCACCTGCCGAGTCGCCCGAGGCACCGGAAGGCGAACCGCCCGCCGCCCCTGGTGCAGAAGCGATGCCCGGCGAGACGCCAGAGGTTGAGCAACCCGCTGCGGATCAGCCGTCGACCGAAACGCCTGCAGAAACGCCGAGCGAAACCCCGGCCGATCAGCCTCCCGCCGACCCACCGCCGGACCAGCCTCCGGCTGAACCCGGTGCCGGGGGCGAGCCTGGCTAGCTGGGGCTTGTTTCATTCATTTTGGCGCATGTGACTGGCTACAATTGGGTGAGACTAACGTGGCTGTGAACCGTGCCATCTCGATTGACGCTCTCGCCGCGCTCTCGCTGCGTGATCATCGCGACTGCACATATGATTTTTCCGATCTTGCCCGCGGCCCGCTGATTATTGTTTTCGTCCGCGGACACTGGTGCCCATACTGCAGGCGATATCTGTGTAAGTTGCAGCACCATATACCCCGGTTTCGCGAGTTTGGCGCGCGACTGGTCGTAATCAGCCCCGAACCGCAGGATACGTCGGCGGCGCTGGTGGCGCAACTTCGCTTGACGATCCCAATCCTCGCCGACCGAAACGGTCGCGCGATCGAACTCTTCGGCGTGCGCAACGCCTTCAGCGGCACGACAACACTCATGCCCCATCCGGCGGTGTTCATTCTCACTGCCGATGGGGAATTGGGCTTTCGATCAATCGATCGAAACTACAAACAGCGAACCTCGATGCGGACAATCCTCCAGCAGCTGCGCGCCCTGATTCCTGCCTGATCAAGTTGGCGCACACGTGTCTTGTGCATCACCGCGATGCGGCCAGACTCGCCAGGATTCGTTCATAGCTTTCGACGCGCCACGCCGGTGCCGTGCCCGCGGCGACATCGGGATAGAAGCCGATGAGCGCGTCGGGCGCAACCCCGTAAAGGCCGAATAGCCGCACGCCCGGCGTATCGACGACACTGCCGCCGATGTCGAGGTGATAAATACGGGCTGAAGTAGTGGTGTGGCGACCCTTGTTGTTGTAGTTGCTGATTTCGCCAACCTTTACATTCAACCCCGGCTGCACGGCACGAATGAGCGAACTTTTGCCCACGCCGCTATGGCCGGTGAGCGCGGTGAGTTTACCTGTCAGCAAAGACTTCAGATCCCCAATTCCCCGCCCGGTGTTGACGCTTGTACGAACGCACCGAATGCCGATCTGTTCGTAGTATCCCAGCACATCGTCTGCCTCAGCGGCAGCATCCGCCGATTCCACCGTCGTGGCGCGATCATCAGAACCTTCGGCGAGATCGATCTTGTTGAGGCACACAATCGGCACAACGCGCCCCGCAAGCGCCGCGACAATCATCCGATCCACCAATCCCCACTTGATCCGCGGCAGGAGGAGGCTGGCAACGATCAACATCTGTTCGGCGTTCGCGAGAATCGGGATCTGCCCGACGATCTTGTCTTTTTCCTGTCGCACTTCGGCCCGGGTAAGAATCGAGGCGCGCGGTTCGATGCGCTCGATCACACCTTCGCGCAAAGGCGAGTCGTCGGCGGTGCGGCCAGTGCGGGGCGTCTGCACTTCGCTGATACGTACCAAGTCGCCGACGATCACGCGCGTTTCGTTGGTGCGATGCAGCGTCTTGCGGACAACGCAAAGCCGAATTGCGCCGTCAACCTCCACGTCGCTAAACACCGAGTGAACCTGCACCACACGCCCGGCTGGAAGGGCGTCGATGTCTGCAATCTGTTCGGATTCCGCGGCGCGGGCGAGCGCGGTCTTGAGAGTCTTGTGCTTCTGATGATCCTTCGACCGCTGCGTAAAGCGGTGGCGTGCCCGAAGGCGGTCCTCGTCAAGCCCCCCGGCAATGAACGCGGCGGTGAGATTTTTCTGGCGTTGGCCTTTCTTACTCATAATTGATGACAGCGAACAGCATCTTAACCGCGCCGAGGGCAAAACCGCGGCGTACGAGATAATTTTGCCGCGGGTTGAATTTTCTGCCTCACCTGCCGTTGACAGAAGTCACCACAATCAGTTATTGAGACTCATTCTCAACAAGGAGCCAGATGACAACCATCGAGATCGACCCACAAACGGCCCGAATTCGCGAGGCTTTTAACGAGAACCGCAGCAAGATGACGATGCAGCTCGCGCGAGAGCTTGGCCTGCCCGAAGCGGTCGTGATTCGCGCGCTGCCCGAGTCGATTGCGGTGGAGCTTGATGCGTCGCGGTGGGAGGAGATTATTCGGTCGTTCGAGTCGATCGGTCAGGTTCACGTCATCGCATCCAACTCCGCGGTGACCCTTGAGGCATTTGGCACCTTTGGCAACTTCAGCACTTGGGGCGATTACTTCAATGTACAAACCAAGTCGCTCGACATGCACATTCGCCACAAGGAACTGACCGCCGTCTTTGCGGTGGAGAAGCCGGGACACATGGACGGCGTACCGACGCTCAGCTTTCAGTTCTTTGATTCGCGCGGCAGTTCGGCATTCAAGGTGTTTCTGACCTTTGGGAGCAAAGAACCATCGCCGGAAGTGCGGACGCGGTTCAACCAGATTCGTGATTCGTTCCGACTAGCGTAAAGCTGGTCCCAGCATTCGCTTCAACGATCATGCGCACGCCCACTCTCAAGCCCGGCTGCATATTTACCGCGAGCGAATTGCGCGCCGTGGGCTTGGCTGCGACCGTAATGGTGGTTTTGGGAACGATTGTGATCGTCGGAATCACTCTGGCATTTGGTCACTACAATTCGCTTCTGCACTCCGGCCCGAAAGCACTCACCGACGGCTTGGCGATTGGTCTGCTCGTGCTGACTCAACGGCGGGCTAGGTGCGTTCTGCTGCTGGGTGCGGTGTATGGACTGGTGATGTTGATGCAGATCGGCCTGCCCTATGTGGCGGTCATCATGGTGATCGCTGCATCGCTGGCCGCGGTAGCGGGGTGGATGGCAAAACGATCGGGGATGTTCGCAACCGCGGTGATCGTGGCGGTTGTCTTTGAGCTGCTTGCGGGTTTCACGGCACCGGTCAAAATACTGCTGGCGACGAGTGACGCGAGGGAGCCAGTCCTTTGGGCCCTGTGGCTCGGCGAATGGCCGCTGCGCATCGTAGGGGCTGTGCTTGGCGTCGTCCTGGCTCGACGGATGTTACGGCGGACTGACGTAGCCATGCCTTCCCAAGCTCCATCGCAAGTTTCGTTGCCAACACTCGCCCAACCGCGGGCTACGCGCTCCGCCACATTCGCGGGGGTGGTGGTATGCGCGATCATGATCGCCGGCCTGGTGCCGATGATGCTCCACTCGTGGCTCGCGCTGGCAATTCTCGCAGCCGCATTCGTCGTCTATGGATTGCTGGCGGGATTGAGGATGTCCCTCGTTCGAGTTCTGCTCGCGATGGTCTGGGGGTGGGCCACGTTCGCGCTGGCAAGCTACCTTTGGCATCGCGACGTGGACCGCGTGATCGACTTGGCGCGAACACTGGTCTTGCGCTTCCTTCCAATGGCAATAGCGGCGGCGGTCATGGTCCGCTGCGTTCGGCCGGTGACGTTTGTCCGACTGCTCCGCCGACTCCGCACCCCCGGAGTGATCTTACTGCCTCTGGCAGCGGTCGCGCGGGCGATTCCAAGGGCGCAGCGGCAGTTGCACGCAGCGTTGGCTGAGTGCCGCGGTAAGTCGGCCCGAAGCTTGCCCGGCATGCTCCTGCGACATCCGATCAAGACGATTCGATCGACTTTTGTGCCCCTGACGCTGGAATTGACCCGCGAGTTCAAGCAGGTTCATGCAAAGTCAGGTGAGGCAGCTTGTCGCGGGCCGCATAGTGATCTTGCGAAAGGTCTGCCGTTGTGAATAAGTATCAATAGCTCGCTGCGTGGTGGGACACGGCGGCGAGTGGTGCCCTCGTCTCGTGATGATGGTGCGTGGTTGTGTGGTTCATTCATGCTCTGGAGGTCTGAGAATGCTTCGTACAATTTTTCGAGTCGCCGCGCTGTCGGCGATGGGTGTCGGTTCGACTGCGGTCGCCCAAACGGTGATCCAACCCGCGGCGGCCGATAGCAAGGATGTGTTTATCTACTCGTTTCTTGCAACGACCAACTTCAACAGCTTTCCCGGTTTCGATGGCATCCTCGCCAGCGGCCGGTCGGCGTCCGGCCACGATCTTCGGTCGCTGGTGAGCTTTGACATCACCGGTGTGACCCTTGGCGCCGGCCAGATCGCAACGCTGAATCTGTTCGTGGCCGATGGCAGCACGGTCGGGTTTCCCGTTGTGAATCCCAGTGCCACGTTTCCTATTCAGGCCGATATCTTTGCCAACACAGAGGATTGGAATGCAAGCACGGTGACATGGGCTACGCAGCCGAGCTTCTCACCGACTGTTGTCGACAGCCAGACGATTGATGGTGTTAACAAGTACATCACGTTCAATGTCACCTCTCTCGTGCAAGGATGGCTTGCGAATCCAGCCACCAACTTCGGCTTCAGCATCCAGCAGCCGGAAGTGGTGGTCAACGGCGGAAGCGTGCAGGCGGTGTATCAGTCGGCGGTCGGCGCGCAGAGGCCATTCCTCTACGTCGGCCCCGTCCCCGAACCAACCGGTATCGCGGCGCTTGCAATGGCCGGATCGCTGCTTATTCTTCGGCGAAGGGCTTAACAAACGGCAGCCACCACATATGTCAAAGCAACGCGGCTTTACGCTAGTTGAACTCCTTGTGGTCATCGGCATCATCGGATTGCTGATCGGCATTTTGCTGCCCACATTGAGCAAGGCCCGCAAGGCCGCACAGCAAACAGTCTGTGCGAGCAACCTACGCCAGATGGGCGTAGGTTTGCTCCTTTACATTAACGATCATTCCCAGCGGTTGCCTTTTATTGTCGAGCCGCTCTGGAACCCGCCAGGCTCCAGTACGCTCACGAACTTCAACGCCGATCCATCCAACCCAGCCGTCACCCCCGATAGCTTCATGGTGGTGATGAGCCGGTACATCAGCGACAGTCGGCTCTATCTCTGTCCCGGCGCAAACATGGGTTTTCCACTGCTTGAACCGAAGATGACGTATCGAGTTTCGTCGGCGAATAATGTGGATGGCCAGATCCGATTGGTTGAGGAATTGCTCGTCGGTGCCAATGGCGTCAACTACAACTACAGCCTGAAGTATCTGAACGGCCGACACTATGAACTCCTGCATGTCAACCCTTTTACGATTCGACTTGAGAAAGGTCCCGGCGAACACTACCTCGTTCGTGACATGGTGCGCCCTCGCGCCGAAGGCGAGGCGGTGCCACCGAGCGCGCAGCTAAGCAGCGGTGTGCCGCCGCACCCCAATCGGCAGTTTAACCAGCTTCGGCTCGACATGAGTGTAACTCTCGAAAGAGACCCGCGCTTTCAGGTTGGGTATCCCTAGCCCGCCTTCGGCGTGGGTTCTTCAAGGCCAGATCGTTGTTTGACGAAAAGCCCCCCGCGCGACTAAAGTCTTGTTTTAGCAGGAGCATCTTCTTGCCTCATCGTCTGCCGGTTATCTCCAACAGTTCTGCGAACCTCCTTCCCGGCGAATCCAGCGAGTATGAGAAAAAAGAAAAGTGCGGACTCTTCGGCATCTGGGGTACCACCGAAGCATCGCAACTGACCTACCAGGGCCTCTTCGCCCAACAGCACCGCGGGCAGGAGTCGGCTGGTATTGTCGTATCTGACAACGGCGAACTGCGCGGCCATGCCGACATGGGTCTTGTCAGCCAGGTCTTTTCGCAGCGCGTCCTCACCGAGACCCTAGTCGGTACCTCGGCCATCGGTCATGTCCGATACTCCACCACAGGTTCCAGCAAGCTCTGCAACGCCCAGCCGTTGCTGCGGGAGTACCTCATGGGGCCGGTCGCCGTCGCCCACAACGGCAACCTCATCAATGCAAAACTCCTCCGCCATGAATACGAACGGCACGGCCACATTTTTCAGAGCACGACCGACACCGAGATCATCGTTCACCTTCTGGCCAAACCGAGTCATGTTGAAAAGCCCGACCCACTGCCTCATGTATTGAAACACCTGCAGGGAGCGTTCAGCCTGCTGTTCCTGTTTCCCGACCGCATCGAAGCCTGCCGCGATCCGTGGGGCATTCGTCCGCTGGTGCTCGGCAAAATTGGCGATGCGTGGTGCGTGGCAAGCGAGACGTGTGCCTTCGATGCCGTGGGCGCGGAGCTTGTCCGCGAGATTCAACCCGGCGAGATCGTGCGCATCGATCAGTCCGGCGTGCATAGTCGCTACTTCGATAAGCCCGCTGTCGAAGGCGCGCGTTGTGTTTTTGAACACGTCTATTTTGCCAACCCGGCCAGCCGGGTGTTTGATCAGAATGTCCTCCGGGCGCGCGTTGCCATGGGCCGGCAGCTCGCGCGCGAATCGCATGTCCCCGCCGACTTTGTTGTGCCCATGCCCGACAGCGGTCGGTCGGCGGCGAGCGGTTACTCGAAGGAATCGGGGGTGGCTTTTGAAGAAGCGATCGTCCCCAACCGCTTTGTCGGCCGCACATTCATCCTCCCAACGCAGACGGCCCGCGATCGCGCCGTCAACATGAAGCTCAACATCATCGGCGAGATCGTCGCCGGCAAGCGCATCATCGTGGTGGACGACTCCATCGTCCGGGGCACCACAACACGATCCAAGATGCGCGCCCTCCGCCGGGCCGGCGCCAGAGAGATTCACCTGCGTGTCTCCTGCCCGCCGATCCGTCATCCCTGCTACTACGGAATCGACTTCGCCACCCGCAACGAACTCGTCGCCCACGAGCGGACGGTCGAGCAGATTCGCGATTTTCTTGAAGTCGATTCACTCGCCTACCTCTCGCTCGAGGGCCTGCTCAGTTGCCTCACCGTGCCCCAGCGCGACTGCTGCACCGCCTGCTGGACCGGCCAATACAAGATCCCCGTCGATCAGCCCGCGAGCAAGTTCAGCTTCGAGCGCGATCAACTCAACATGTTTTAGCGCCGTCACACCTTCCATTGCGGCCGCCCCGCATGCTTGAAACGCCGGTAAGCAACACTCATTGACTGCAAAAATTACAGAGGTATCTAAATGTGAACACCTTAATGCTGCAGGCTCACATCGCGCCCCGGCTGGCTGCGGTGAAGCCGGGCATCGTGCCGCGCGATCCGGCTCACCTTCCTCTCAATCTCGCGGCGCCGGCGCGCCGTCACTTCACGCCCGCCGGCAGCAGCGGCGTACGCCTCAAAAAAAATCTGCAATTCAGCCCCGCCCACACCAAACTCGCGCGTGCTGTAAACCAACTGCGCGAGGTCTTTCGTCTGCCACCGCCAGGCAAAAAATGGTCGCACCAGCACCCGCGCAAGATCGATCATCCTCACGTCAACCCCCGACTGCGCCTGCCGCACCATGAAGTGACACAGGTACAAGTCGCGGTGAAACAGCCTATGCCCGTGCATCGCGCCGGCGGTGCGGGCCAGCGGTGCGGCGAGCGATTCAAAGCTCGATCCGGCCCGCAGGGCGACGTCGGCGGGGCGATAGCCTTCCAGGTCTTCCGTGATGGCAAACGACCGGCCGTCGGCAGAGGTGCCGTGGGCGATCAGCGTCGCGGTCGGCAGTCCGTGTGACGCCAGCACCGCGATTCCGCGCGCCTCCGCGGCCGCCGATCGGGCTGGCGGCAGCCGGCGCTTGTCCCGCTTCAAGTGCATCCTAGGCGCATCGGCGGGGTCGATCGTCGCATTTTCCCGCTCGGTGATCGACCGCCAGACCCGCGCGTGCGACGTGGCAAACACGTCGGCGGCGCTGCGCAGCCCGAGCCGCTCGAGCGCGGGTCGATACTTCGGGTTGATGATGAATGTTTCGCTCACCTTCGTCACGCATTCTGAAAGAAACGGCTGATGCCAGGCTTGAAAATCACCTTGCCGTCAACCACCACTAGCTCTTCATCAAGATACAACTGCAGCGCCCTGCTGAGCACGGCTCCCTCCAGCTCCAGCCCGTTGCGTTTCACCTCGTCGAGCGAATCGGTGCCAACATTGATGTGAAACACATCCTGCATGATCACCGGGCCTTGATCGAGTTGCTCGGTCACAAAGTGCGCCGTGCAGCCGTGCACGCGCACGCCCGATTCAAATGCCTGCTTGTAGGGCGCCGCCCCGGGAAAATAGGGCAGCAGCGATGGATGAATGTTGATGATTCGATGCGGAAACGCCTGCACAATGCGGGCCGGCAGAATCCGCATGTATCGCGCCAGCACGATCACGTCGGCCTGCAATTGCTGCAACCGAGCCAGCAGCCAGTCAAAGTGTGCCTCGAGCGAATCCGCCGACTTCCATTCAAACTGCAGCCCGGCGGCGCGGGCTTGCGGCTCGAGATCGGGATGATTCGACAACACGCCAGCGATTGTTCCATGCAGCTTGCCGGCGTGCAGGTCGGCGGTCAGATGTTGAAGGCAGCGCGGCTCCCTGCTCACCAGAACCGCGATGCGCTTATCGCGCCGCTGGCTGTGAAGGTGCACGCGCACGTCCATCTCCATTGACTTTCCAAGGCCGATCAGCCCCGTAATCAGCTCCGAAAGGTCACAACGGAGGTCGGCGAGATCGACCAGCATATCCATCACGAAAAAACCGCGCACCACATGCTGGGCGATGTCTTCGATGTTGGTGCCGCGCTCGGCGAGAAACGTCGCCACTTGCGCAACGACGCCTTTCTGATCCTTCCCCAGTACGCTGACAACCGCCAATACTTTTCCCATGACATTTCCGGGTCAATACACCAACTTGGTCACAATCAAATGAAGGCGTGGAGTGCCGAGCGGCCGGGCCGAACTTCATGGCATCGCGTGCACAGCCCGCGCGAGCAGCTCGGCAGAGGCTTTGAAGACCATGCCCGGCGTGACCCGCGTCATGCACTGGTGGTCGAGCGGACACTTCTTCAATTGACACGGCCCACATGGAACCGGCACGCTTATCTTTCGTTCTTTCTCGAAGTAAATCTCGGTCCATTCCGGATGCGTCGGACCAAAGATGGTGATCACGGGCACCTGAAATGCCGCCGCGATGTGTCTCGGGCCGGTGTCGTTGGTGATCATCAGGTCGGACCGGCGAACCACTTCCTTCAGCCCGCCGAGCGTCAGTGCGTGCGCCTGAAGATCAATCACCCGGCGCGTGGTTCGCTTCAGAATCGCTTCGACGATGCCCCTTTCCTTCGGCGCCGAGCTGATGGCGATCGTCGCGCCAAACTCATTGGCCAGCCGATCGGAAAGCACCGCAAACGACTCTGCCGGCCAGAGCTTGCTTGCACCATACTGCGCGCCGGGGTTGAGCAGGATCAGGGGCGGCCCACCCGACGCCGCCGGGCGATCCAGGTGGGCAATGCCGGCGCGCGTGAGCGTGTCCACGCCGTCGCGTCGATCGTTTTCGCTCACCGCAAGCTGCATGGTGATGTCACGATCATTTGCCCCGAGATACTGGGCAATTCCGAGGTAGTATCGCACGATGGGCGTGGGCACATACTTGCCCCTGTCCTTGAACGGCACGAGCTTGTCGGAAAGCAGGAACCCCCGGCCGTCGCGGTCGTAGCCGACGATGCGCTTGATGCCCGCCATCTTGCAGACCAGCGCGCTCCGAAAGCTGTTGGTGAGCAGGATGGCCATGTCAAACTCGCGCGCCCGCAGCCTGGCGGCGAGGTCGATGAACTGTCCCTTGCCCGCTTTCTTGTTGGTCTTGCCGGTGCGATAGCTGATGAGCTTGTTGGCCCAGGGCAGCCCGTGATACATCGGCTTGACATACCGCCGCAGGAGATAGCTGATCTGGGCCGACGGGTAGCGGTTGCGAATGGCGCGAAGGGTGGGAGTGGCCATGACGGCATCACCCACCCAGTTCGGCTGTACGACGAGAATGCGCTCTGGGTCTGACATTTGAGAGCCATATTGTATAGGCGAAGGTGGCGGATGGTTAGTGTCGCGCGCCCGCTCGAACCGCGCCCTTTGTCCTCGCCGGGAAGGAGCTTTGTTCGTCACGGGCCAACCTCGATCCGCGCGCCTCGTTACAGCCCCCGAATACTCCGAAGCAGCCCGTGAGCGAATGCTGCGAAAATGGGCGAGTCGGACTTGCAGGCGGGCGATCGTCAGCGAAGCGCAGGCTGGTGCGAACGGGCGCCCTGGGCAATAAAATTTCTGCGCCGTCTGCAAAATGTCAGTTCGCGCCGGAGGAATCTGTGCCGCGCGGGCAACTAGGTGCCAGCTATCCCAGGCGACGGCATGCCCGGTGGGCGGAGCGATCTCGCTTACCCTTTGCAACACTCGGATGCGTCTGCCGGAAGCCATAAGTCTATTTCCATAAAGCTGTTAAGTCATATGAGCCTCACCGGCCCATCGCCGTAAATAAGTACAAATACTCGTTTCAGAAAATCGGGCATTTCCGGGCATTTCAGGGTACGCAGGTAAAGCGCGCAGCGTCCTCCTCCATTCATGATTCATCCTTTCCTCTCTACCCCCCATGTTGCGCCAGCAGTGAACGGAAAGCGCAGCGCCGAGAAGATTAATTCTCGGGTGCCACGAGATGGCGAACTCGGCTGGTCGTGCGAAAGTTCGATGTCGAACGAATGCATCAACTGCGTCGCCGACCCTTCGCCTGCGGCGGGGCGGTTAGCGGGTCTTCGGGCCAGCTGTGCTTGGGGTAGCGGGCGCGCAGATCTTTGCGGACTTGCGGATAGGTGCTCATCCAGAAACTGGCGAGATCGTCCGTAATCTGCACCGGACGATAGTTCGGGCCGAGCAGTTCGAGCACAACCGCAACTTTACCGCTGCAGATGCGCGGCGTGGTGGCCAGGCCAAAAAGCTCCTGAAGCCGAACTGCCAGACGTGGCGGCTGGCCGATGGCGTATGCCAGCCGGATGCGGTTGCCGGTGGGAACTTCGATGCTCTCGGGCGCGTGTTGTTCCAGCAGACGATCGAGCGGATAGACCAGTCGCGCGCGCAGCGCATTCACCAGTACCGCGGAATTGACAGCATTCGCTGCGCGCTTGCCGTGACAGGCCTCACGAATGATCTCTACCCGCTGTGGCCCGTCGATCGTTGGCCAGGGGTGTTCGGGGAGATGGGCGTGAAGCAGCGCAATCCGGGCGAGCAGGTTGGTAGCCGACTCATCGCGCGCGAGGATCTCTGCAGCGCGCGGTGCAAGCGCGTCAGCCAGCACTTCCGCGGCGGTGGCGTCGTCCACAGGGGCGTTGGGCTGCTCGTCGATCACCAGATCGAGATAGCTTGTGCGTGTGATGCCGACCACGCGCTGTCGATGGTCATCAAACTCCGCGACGACGGTGCGTTTCACCGCGTGCGGCAGCAACTCGGCAAGCCAGGCCGGCTCGATCCGGCTGGCGATGCGCACGATCGACTCGGCCCGCGGCGCCTGGGGATTGTGGCGGGCATCGACTGCGATAAACAAATCGGCATCGACCACGCCCGACTCGCCCGCAAGCCGCACACCACCCCCGCCGACCATGGTGCCCGTCCGCGGGGCGCGATCGCGCAGGCGGCACACTCGGTCGGGATAGGCAAGTAACAGTAGCCGTCGAATACCGTCTAAAGCGTTGTCTGAACCTGAGTTACGAACCTGCTGGCGATCAAGATGCCCGGCAGCAATAGACGCAAAATTCTCGGCAGTCCGGCGCACATTCTGCACCGCGGCGCGGTCAAGGCGATCATCGGGCAACCGCGTGTCGAGCAGTTCGATGCGATGTGAGATATCGCAATCAACGCGCGTCATCGGTGCCATCGAACGACGCCCCGACTCGAACGGCGCATCCCTCAAGATGTCCTTCTCGCTCACCAGCGCCGCAATCAGCGCGCCCACTTCCGGATTCACAAACTCGGCCGACGCCAGCAGCAGTCGTGCGATGCGCGGGTGCGCCGGAAACGCCAGCAGCCGGCGACCCAGCGGAGTGATCGCCCCCGCTTGTGGTGCATCGAGCGCACCAAGCAGCGAAAGTAGTCTTTCGGCCGCGGCGAGCATTTCGTCCGGGGGAGCATGGAAAAAGGAAAATTTGCGAGGATCGGTTGCGCCCCATGCATGGACCGAGAGCAAGGTGGGCGCAAGATCAACGCGCTGAATCTCAGGGGTGTCAAACGGATCAAGCGCGTGATGTTCCTTCTCGCTCCATAGCCGAATCGCCCGGCCCGCGCGCGTGCGACCCGCCCGGCCCGCCCGCTGCGTGGCGCTGGCCTGGCTGATGCGTGCGAGCGAGAGGGTGTCCATGCCCCGGCGGGGGTCAAAGCTGGCAACGCGCCGCAATCCGGCGTCGATCACGCATGTCACACCATCGATTGTCAGCGAAGTTTCTGCGATGTTGGTTGCGAGGATTACCTTCCGGCAATCACTCGGCTGCAGCGCGCGCAGTTGCTGATCATTCGGTAGCGATCCATGCAGCGGGAGCAACTGGAGGTCGTGCTCGCGGGCAACTGCAGCCAGCCCGGCGGTTGTGCGGTTGATCTCGCCGACGCCCGGAAGAAACACCAGCACGTCGCCCGCCACGCCGCCATCGTTCTGAATGACGTCGCGAAGTGCATCGGCGATGGTATCTTCCATGTATCGGTCGCGCGGCGCTTCCCGGTAGGTGATGTCTATTGGAAAGAGCCGCCCCGGCACGCGCACGACTGGCGCGCCGCCGAGAAACGCGGCGACCGGTTCCGCATCGAGCGTAGCCGACATGACGACGATCCGCATATCGGGCCGAACAGTCTGCTGTACCTCGCGGAGCATAGCCAGGGCTAGATCAATATGGATCGATCGCTCGTGAAACTCATCAAGAATCACGCATCCGATGCCCGGCAGGAAGGGGTCGTCCAGCAGTTGGCGGGTTAAAATGCCTTCGGTGAGAACACGCAGACGGGTGTTCGCCCCCATGACTCGGTCGAAGCGAATGTGATAGCCGACTTCGCGCCCGAGCGTCCACTGATTTTCCGAGGCAATGCGCATGGCCGCGGCGCGGGCTGCCACTCGGCGTGGCTGCAGCATGATGATCTTGTCATGCTCGGCTTGTTCCAGGAGCGGAAGCAGGGCAGGGGGCACGCGCGTCGTTTTGCCGGCACCCGGCTCGGCCACCAGCACGAGTTGACTGCAGGTTCGCAGCGAATCGGCAATCGCAGGAAGAAAATCGTCAATAGGCAACGCGGTCATTGGCGAACTGCCAACGGTACTCACCCGAACGCATTTCGCCAACGACCGCGGTAACTCGGTTGCTCTTGTGGGGCAATCAGTACTTACATCTTCGCGAGGCACTCCTGTGGCACTTCGATGCCCAGCTTGGTAGCGACGCGCGCGCCGTAGTCGGGATCGGCCCTGAAAAAGTGGCAGACTTGCCGCATCTGGACTTCCTTGCGAGCCTGGCCGAGCGCGCCGGCAATTCGAGTCGTCAGCCGGTCGCGGTGGGCTTCGTCAAAGAGCCTGTAGAGGTTTCCCACCTGAGTGAAGTCGTCGTGGTCTTGGGTCGAATCAAATCGATCGACGATCGTTTGTCCAATCGACCATGCCGGGTCATCAAACTCGGCGCGCGGCTGAGGGGCGCCGGCAACGGAATTGGGAAGGTAGTTGGGTGCACTGCCGTAGCTGCCATCGGTTTGCTGGCCGTCGCGGAGATAGTTCATGACGGGACATCGAGGTTTGTTGACCGGCACCTGGTGATGGTTGACCCCGAGCCGATGCAGATGCGTATCGGCGTAGCTCATCAGTCGTGCCTGCAGCATTTTGTCCGGGCTTGGCCCAATGCCGGGCACCAGCGCGCTGGGCTTGAATGCGGCCTGCTCGACTTCGGCGAAATAGTTTTCAGGGTTGCGGTTAAGTTCGAGACGGCCTACTTCAATGAGCGGATACTCGCCGTGCGGCCAAACTTTGGTGAGGTCGAACGGGTTCCACCGAAACTCCGCCGCCTGTTTTTCGGTCATGATTTGCACAAAGACTTTCCACCGTGGGAAGTCTTTGCGTTCGATGGCCTCAAAAAGGTCCCGCTGGTGGCTTTCACGGTCGCCGGCGATGGTTTCAGCCGACTGCTCGTCGGTCATGTTCTCAATGCCCTGCTCGGTGCGGAAGTGAAACTTACACCAAACCCTTTCGCCCGAAGCACTTAAGAGCGAGTAAGTATGACTGCCAAAACCATGCAGGTGGCGGTAACTCCTGGGAATACCGCGATCGCTGAAGAGGATTGTTACCTGGTGAAGCGACTCGGGGCAAAGCGACCAGAAATCCCACTGCATATCCATGTTTCGCAGATTCGACTGCGGATGGCGCTTCTGTGTGTGAATGAACATCTGAAACTTGTACGGATCGCGCACAAAGAACACAGGTGTGTTGTTGCCAACAAGATCCCAGTTGCCTTCTCCGGTGTAAAACTTCACAGCGAAGCCGCGGACATCGCGCTCGGCGTCGGCGGCGCCGCGCTCGCCGGCAACGGTGCTGAAGCGCAGGAATACATCTGTCTTCTGACCGACCTTTGAGAAAACGTGTGCCCGGGTGTATCGAGTGATGTCGCCCGTGACGGTAAACGTGCCGTACGCGCCCGACCCCTTTGCGTGGACGACGCGCTCGGGGATGCGCTCGCGGTTAAAGTGCTGCATCTGCTCTAGCAGTTGCACATCCTGCATGAGCAACGGCCCGCGCGGGCCAGCAGTGATTGCTTGCTGCGTGCCAACAGGCGCGCCGTTAGCTGTAGTGAGTCGATTTTCCGCCATACGAGGGTCTCCTTCAGTTGTAGTAAGGATCAGACGTTAGAGTCGAGTGATATAGCAGTCAAATATGATATAACACTAGAGTGTATAGGCATCACCTATGGATATCAGGCAGCTTGCTTATTTCGTGGCCACCGTAGAAGCCGGCACGGTCAGCCGGGCCGCGGCGCGGGTGGGAGTTGCGCAGCCGTCGCTCAGCCAGCAGTTAAAGTCGCTGGAGGATTCGCTGGGCGTCCGGCTCTTTGATCGGTTGCCGAGAGGTATGACGCCCACCGAGGCCGGAAGGGCATTGCTTCCCCGCGCGCGCAGAATCCTTGCTGAGGCAGCCGATCTCGAGCAAAACCTGAAGCGCGAAAGCAAAAGCACCGCAGGCATCCTGGCCGTGGGTGCGATTCCGACTATTGCGCCATACGTTCTGCCGCACGCCATCGCATCGGTCGTGGAAGCGCGACGAGGCTGTGAAGTGACTGTGCGCGAAGACCTGACGGAAAACGTCCTGGAAGCACTTCTCGACTGCCAGATTGAATGCGCGCTCATCGCCACGCAGCCGGACGATGACCGAATCGCATTTGAACACCTGCGTGATGAGGAATTGGTTGTGGTCGCGCCGGCTTCGATGCGGTGGGCTTCAGCGGAGCTGCGCCTGACCGACTTACGCGACCAACCAACGATCAGCCTGCACGAGATGCATTGCCTTGGGAGGCAGGTGGATGTGTTCTGCGAATTGAGGCGGCTAAGACCGCGTGTGGTATGCAAGATGACGCAGCTATCAACGATACTGAAACTGGTGTCGCTGGGCCTTGGGGTGTCGGTTGTGCCGGAAATGACCGCCGCGGTGGCGCGTGAGCCGGGCTGCGCCTACTCGCGGCTGCGTGGCGAGCGCCCGGTTCGCCCGCTGGGAATTGCCTGGCGAAAAGGGCGAAGGCGGTCGGCTGTGGCCATGAACTTCGCAACAGCCGTGCAGGGGCTGCTGGCGTCGGATCGGCTGCGCATGAGATAGCACTGGCCGATCCCGCCGGCGATACCTCGATCGAGCCAGCGGCAAAACTGGGCAGAATCACCGAAAGCCGCCGGAAATGTACAGCAATTCCCCGGTTATCCACGACGAATCGCTCGAAGCGAGAAAGACAGCCGCGGGGCCGATGTCCTGCGGCGCGCCGATGCGTCCAAGCGGTGTCGTCGCCTCCACCTGCGTGCGGAAGTCGCCTGCATGAAGCCCCGCAGCTTCCACGCCTTCAGTCAGCACCATACCGGGGTTGATCGCATTGACTCGAATCTTTCTCGGCCCGAGTTCTTTCGCCAGTGTCCTTGTGATTGTATCAACCGCGCCCTTGGTCGCAGCGTATACGCTCGCCGCAGGGGGAGCGGAGATGCCTGCCACCGAGCCGATGTTGATCACGCTTCCACCATCGACACCAAAGTACCTCGCCGCCTCCTGAGTGGCGGTCAGCAAACCGAAGACATTCAGATCGAATTGCTTTCGGTACGATTCATAGGTCACCGCCTCGAGCGGCGCAAACTCGTAGACTCCGGCATTATTGACCAGCACATCCAGACGCGCGAAAGCGCGTTTCGTCTCGGCAAACATCCGCTGCACATCGCCGGGCTTCGACACGTCCGCCTGCACGGCAATTGCCTTTCCGCCATCTGCCAGGATTCTGGCGACAACATCGTCCGCAGCCCGCGCGCTCGCCGCAAAGTTCACCACGACTGCTGCCCCTTCGGCCGCGAGGTGCGCGGCGATCGACGCGCCAATGCCCTTTGAAGCCCCTGTGACAACTGCCACCTTTCCATCCAATTTTCCCATGATCAAAATGCTCCATGGCCTCGCGACGCATGCCGACCGAGCTTAAGCTCACCGATTCTCATGCGTCACCATTAGCCGAAGCACAGTAGGCATGTGGCAGAACAGAGTCAAAAGGCCTGCGCTTCCGGCGGACATGACATGTTCCGCGCGCAAGGCTGGCAAGGCGAGTGTCGCGGCATCCGGCATGAAGTGCCATCCATCATCTCGAGTCATCTCCCGGCTGCCCGATTCGGATCGGCTCGAGCTCCCATTCTTTGAACAGCCAGCGCTGCGACTGTCCCGCTCGCTACTAGGGTGCGTGATGGCACGGCGAGTGGGCGCTCGGGTCTTGCGGGCGCGTGTGGTCGAAGTGGAGGCGTATCTGGGGCCGAAAGATCTCGCCTCGCATTCATCGAAGGGCCGGACCCCTCGCACTGAGGTCATGTTTGGCCCCCCCGGACGGGCGTACGTTTACTTCGTGTATGGCATGCATTGGTTGTTCAATATTGTTTGCGGGAGAGAAGGGGCGGCCCACGCGGTCCTTATTCGTGCTGCCGACCCGATGGACGGCTGGGATGCACGGCTGACAGGCCCGGCCCGGCTCACATCAGCGTTTGGCATCACCGGTTTGCATAATCGGCTCGACCTGTGCAGCGGGCCGATCGGTTTCACCGGTGATCCGTCTTATCGTCCGCGCATTATCCGGACGGCGCGAATCGGCGTGGACTACGCCGGCGACTGGAAAGACCGCCCGTTGCGGTTCATCGACGTCTCCAACCCCGTTGCCCTGAAGCTCAAGGGCATTCCAAGAGAACAACTTTCCCCGCGGCGGTGATCTGACTGCGAACAGGCCTGCGTGGATTAGAACGGGTCGGTGGCACCCGACAAGTTCTTAAATGTGGTTGTGCGATTATCAAACGTCAGCTTCACCGTACCGGTCGGCCCGTTGCGTTGCTTGGCGATGATGATTTCGGCGATGTTGTCCGGCTCAAAGTTTGGGTCAGACATGCGATAGTAGTCCTCACGATGCAGCAGCATGACCACGTCGGCATCCTGTTCGATCGAACCAGACTCGCGCAAATCGCTCATACGCGGACGGTGGCCTTCCCGGCCTTCGGTGGCGCGGTTTAGCTGGCTCAGGCAAATCACTGGAATGGAAAGCTCCCGCGCGACTGCCTTGATACCCCGGGAGATTTCGCTGATCTGCTGCTGCCGACTTTCCGGGCCGGGGTTATCCATTAGCTGCATGTAGTCGATCATCAGACACTTGATATCGTGCTGTTGCTTCAGCCGCCGGGCCTTGGCGCGCAGGTCGAGCACGGTCAATCCCGGCGTGTCGTCGACCATGATCGTGACCTTGTAAAGCTCATTCACCACCGCGGCGAGCTTTTGCACTTCGGTGGGCTGGCACATCCCCCGGCGGACTTTCTGCGCGTCAATTCCTGCCCGGCTGCATAGCATGCGCTGGGCCAGTTGCTGCCGAGACATTTCCAGCGAAAAGACCGCAGTTGGCAGCCGGCTGTTGGCACTCACATGCTCGATAATGTTCATTCCGAACGCGGTTTTGCCGACCGATGGACGCGCCGCGACGATAATCAGTTCGCCATCCTGCATGCCATTAAGCATGTCATCGATCTCAAAGAACCCCGTCTCCACCCCCCGGCGGCCACGCTCTTCGAGCATGTTATAGACTTCCATTGCCACATCGCCGAGCGAATGGACCTGGTTGGAAACCTTCTTCTCTGCAATCTCAAAGATGCGCTTCTCCGCCCGATCGAGCACATGTTCGGCACTCTCGTGCGGCGCATAAGCCTCACGCAAACTCTCCCCGGCTGCGCTGATGAGCGACCGCAACAGCGCCTTTTCACGGACGATCTTCGCATAATGCGGCGCGTGGGCCGCAGACGGCACTGAGTTAAGTAGCTGCCCGAGGTACGCAGTCCCGCCCACTTCTTCAAGACGGCCGCGCTTGTTCAACTCTTCCCGCACCACAACGGCATCGATGGGGCGGTTGTTCTGGTAAAGATCGATCAACACTTCAAACACGACAACATGATCATCGCGATAGAACGAGTCGCGATCGACAAGCGTCACGATGTCGCCGATGATGTGCTTATCCAGCATCATCGAGCCTAGCAGGCACATCTCAGCTTCAATGCTGTGGGGAGGCAGCCGGTCAAACGGCTGGGAAAACTCGGGCGTGGGAATACGCAGTTCGCTCATGAGACACCATCCGTGGCCAACAACTCAAGGATTGTATGCGAAGGATTATCACTGGCCTGCAATGATCTCACAAGAGATCGGCCGATGAGCGATAAGTTGTCCACCGGAGTTGTTCACCGTGTGGAAAACTTCAGACCAACCCGCGGACGCGTGATGCGGAGGGAATCAGTGGGGAGAAATACCGGGGGTAGAACACCAAAGCAGGCGTGCGGCGGGACAAAACCGGGCGGCGGGGGAGTGATCACTCCGCCTTCTGCCCGACCTTTCTCACGCCGCACGCCTTTATGCGTCGAAACGCCTGCTTGCGTCAAAAACCGGCCCGGTCACTCGGCGGCGGGGGTTTCCGCTTGCTTGCTCTTGGCAAATGCGTCCATGGCTGCCTTGCTTTCGGCGTCGGCGTGGACCCACACCTTCAGTTCCGCCTCCAGATCGTCGGCGAACGAAACGACCACCGCATAATCGGCGACGCGATCGAGCTTGCCCGGAAGATTGATATCGTCGGGGTTGACGTCGAAGCCCTGCGACTGCAGTTGCTTGGCGATGTCGGTAGCGCCGACACTGCCGAAGAGGTGGCCCTGCTCGTTGGCGCGGCGTTCGAGATGAACTTCGACGCCCTTGAGCTTGGCGATGAGCTTTTCCTGCTCCCCGCGGCGGGCCTTTTCGATGCGCTCGATCTCTTTCTTGCGCTCTTCCACCTTTTTCACGTTGCCGGGTGTGGGCTCGACGGCCAAATCCTTTGGCACCAGATAGTTACGCGCGTACCCGGCCGACACTTCGACGATATCGCCGACCCGGCCGACATGTTTAATCGATTCTTTGAGAAGCAGTTTGACGTTGTTTGCCATGATTACCTCGGAATAAACTCTCACAAATGTTGTTGATTTAGAACGGAATATCTTCGCCCTTAAACTCTTGCGCGTCGCCGATCGGTGGGCCGTCATCGTCGGGCGGGGGGGCGGCCTGTTGCTGGCTCCGGCCGGCCGGCGACCGCTGGGGCGCACGGCTTGCCGGGCGGCCCCCTTCGTCATCGCCATAGCTCTGTCCGCCGCCGCCGCCTTGGCCGGGGCCGTCACGGCCACCGACGAACTGAAAATCTTCAACGACGACGAGGAGCCGACTGCGCTTCCCGCCGCCGTTCTTGTCGTCCCATTGGTCATACTTCAGCCGACCCGAAATGAAGATCGGCTTACCCTTGGTGAAGTAGGTGTTGATGAGTTCTGCCTGTTTGGACCAGGCAGTACAGTCAACAAATGTGACTTCTTCGCGAAGGCTCCCGTCGGCTGCCTTGAACTTGCGGTTGCACGCTAGCCCGAAGTCGCAGACAGCAGCCTGCGACGGCGTGTAGCGAAGCTGCGGGTCGCGCGTCAGGTTGCCCATGAGGATGACTTGATTAAAACTGGCCATGTCGCCTCCCGAAAATTGGTGCGATTAATCTCTGCCCATTCCGGCGGTATCGGCGTCGGCGCGCGGTCGGCGCGGACGATCGTCGTAGGAATTGAAAGCGGGGCGGTCCCAACTCGGACGCTCCTCGCGCGGCTGGATCGGCTGCGGTTCGACGGCGTTCATTTCCTTCTCATTCAGATGGTCGGCGGTGGTGATCATGACGCGCAGCACATCTTCGCTGAGGTTGACATCGCGCTCCATCGCCGCAATGCCGCCGCCGGGCGCGGTGAAGAAGGCAATGATGTACAAGCCGCGCTTGTTCTTGCCGATTTCGTAGGCGAGCTTGCGCTCGTCCCACTTCTTGATGACCATGATAGTCCCGCCGTGACGTTCGATGATGCCGCGCGCGATCTTGATGCTCGCATCGACCTCGGCCGTCGCCGCCGCCGGAAAAAGAAACATTGCTTCGTACTGTGCGTTCTTCTTAGCCATGATTGTGCCACTCCTAGCACGGGTTTGACCATCGCACCATGCGACGGCCGCTAGTATCTGAATATCCGATCGTCTTGGGTCGGATGGCCGGCCAGACAACCTGCCGGCACCCGACAATTTGAGACAATCATCTATTCCTCGACAGCGTTGAACAAGCTCATTGCTGTCTCGATTCCTTTGTCTATCCATGTGACGATCGCGCCACATGCACGGTCGACTGCAGGATCGACTCGCTTTCTCTGCTCGGCTTCGAACTTCTGCAGCACATAATCCCGCTGGGGGATAAACGCCGGTTTCGGATCGATGCCGATTCTCAATCGCGGGTACTGTTGGGTGCCCAGCGACTGCTCTATGTCCTTCAAGCCATTATGTCCGCCGGAACTTCCACCGGCCCGCAGCCGCAAGCGGCCAGTGGGCAGGGCGAGGTCGTCCAAAACGATCATGATGTCTGACGGCGCAAGCTGGTAAAACGCCATCGCCGCCTGCACACTCTTACCGCTGACGTTCATATACGTCATCGGTTCGAGCAACAACACCTTCTCATCTCCGCCGGTGGTTCGGGCAACCAATCCGTCGAGCGTCAATCCGTCGAACTTCTGCCGCGATTGACTCTTAAACTGCTCTGGCTTGCCTAGCCAGCCGAGCTTGGCGGCCAATCGCTCCACAACCTCAAAACCGATGTTGTGCCGCGTGCCCGCATACTCGCTGCCGGGATTGCCAAGGCCGACGACCAGTTTCATTGCCAGTTTCCAATCGCCCGATGCTTTGGCAAACCCGGTGACTGCACACCCGGCTACTTCTTCGCCGGTGCAGCAGCAGCGGCGGCGGCGTCATCTTCCGGCTTCTTGCCGCCGATGACTTCCGGCTCGGCAGCGGCTTCTTCAGTGGCGGCGGCGACCTGCTCTTTCACCTCGCGCACCTGTGCTACCATCAGATCTTCATCCTGAGTGCATTTCACACCCGGCGGGAGCTTGAGATCCTTGATATAGAGCACGCTGTCCATGCCCATTTCCGTCACATCATGCACGATGATGTCGGGAATATCAGTCACGACGCACTCGATCTCCAACTCATTGACAATCTGTTGCAGCACGCCGCCGTCCTTTTCGCCCTTGGGTTCGCCCTTGAGTTCGAGCGAGACGGTGAGTTCGACGCGTTCATTGAGATCGACGCGTGCGAAGTCGACGTGCAATACCTCGATGCCGAGGTGATCGTACTGCACTTCCTTTACGAGGGCATTTTCCTTCCCACCGTCAAGCGCCAGCTCGAAAAGGTGGGCGCCGTGCGTGAGATGCGTCGTCACTTCCTTGCGATTGAGCGTGATCGGGACCACATCCTGCTTGTGGCCATAAATGACGCCGGGTAGTTTGCCCGAGTCGCGCAGACGCTTGTTGGCACGACTGCCAAGCTCGCTTCGCTTGTTGGCTGAAACCACTGCTGCTTTACTTGCCATGATGCATACCTCTAACTTTCATCTGCCATGCCAGCCTCCGAGGCCGGCTGAACTCTGCTGCGGCTGATTGGAGCCGCGGCCCTAAAACCATAAAACTCTATTCCGGTGACTCCCGCAGAAGCTCGCTCACACTCCGGTTGTAGTGAATGCGTTCGATCGCGTTTCCGAGCAAACCCGCCACGCTGAGCTGCACCAGGCGGTCTTGTATCGGCTTGGCGCGCTCACCGAGCGGAATCGTGTCGGTGACGGCCAACTGGGTAAACGGCGCCGCGGCCAGTCGTTCCATCGCCGGGGGCGCGAACACTGCGTGCGTGGCGGCGACGTAGATGTCCTTCACGCCGTGCTCTTTCAAAATCTTCATCGCCTCCGTAACCGTGCCGGCGGTGGTGATCATGTCATCGACCATGAGCACATTTTTCCCCTCGACGTCGCCGATGATCGCCTTGCTTTCGATCTTGGTGGCGGACTTGCGGCGCTTGTCGATGATGCAAATCTCCCCGCCGAGCATGTTCGCGTAAACCTGCGCGCGCTTCACATTGCCGACGTCCGGGCTGACAAAAACGCGATTACTCAGTTTCAGCCCCCGAATCCACTTCGCAACCACCGGCCCGGCGTTCAGATGGTCCACCGGAATATCAAAAAACCCCTGAACCTGTGCCGCATGCAGATCGACGGCCACCACGCGATCGGTGCCGGCGCGTTCGAGCAGGTTGGCAACCAGCTTGGCCGTGATGGGGGTACGGCCTTCGTCCTTGCGATCCTGCCGGGCATAGCCAAAGTAGGGAACGACCGCCGTGACGCGCCCCGCGCTGGCCCGGCGGAGTGTGTCTATCCAGATGAACAGCTCCATCAGGTGCGAGTTAATGGGGTGACACGTCGGCTGAATGACAAAACAATCGCGCCCGCGGACGTCTTCATCGATGCGGACCATAAGCTCGCCGTCGGGGAAGATTTCCGTACGGCCCCGTCCCAGGGGCACATCAAGGTGGTCGCAGATCTTCTGCGCCAGTACAGGATTGGCCCTGCCTGTGAACAGCTTCACTTTATCTGCGTCAAGCTCGCTCACCGGTCACCTCTGAAACTCAATGGCCGCTGCGGCGCCGGCATTGCCGGAGACGGTCGTGCCTTCGGGCACGATGCTCTGCCGCGGAACAAACGCAAATGGGCCAATGACACACTCGGCCCCGATCGCCGCGCCGCTTCCGATGTATGAGAATGGCTGCACGACGGTATCGAGGCCGATGACGGCACCGGCTTCGATGTAAGTCTGTTCGCTATTGACTATGGTCACGCCTGCTTCGCGATGGCTCCGCTGGATGCGCCGCTGCATACCGGCATCGACGTCGGCGAGCTGATCGCGGGTGTTGGCCGAAAGCACATCCTCCGCAGTCACCGCCTGCACCGCAGTCACTTTTTTGCCCAGCCGGCGCAGGATGCCGAATGTGTCGGTGAGATAGTACTCACCCTTTTTGTTCTTGTTTTCCAGCTTTTCCAGGGCTAGCAGCAGTGCATCCTGCCGGAAGCAGTAGTAACTCGGAAACGCTTCCTTGATCGCCGCCTGCTCGGCTGTGCAATCGACCTGCTCGATGATGTCGAGAAAATTGCCGGCATTGTCGCGAATGATGCGGCCGTAGCCGTATGGTTCATCCAGCACGGCGGTGGCCATTGAGGCGTCGGCTTGATCATCGCGATGTGCCTGCAGAAGCGTGCGGAGTACCTCACCGCGGATCATCGGGCCGTCGCCGGCGAGCACAAACACGTCGCCCTGCAGCTTGCTCAGCAGCGGCTGGCACACCTTCACCGCGTGGCCGGTGCCCAATTGCTCGGTTTGCTCGACACAGACTACCCGACGTTCGTCGGCCAGCGCGCTCATGACCGCGGCCTTGCCGTAGCCGACGACAACGATCGCCGTGCCGCAGCCGGCGTCCCAGCAGGCATTGAGAACGTGTTCGAGCATGCTCCGCCCGCAGACTTCGTGCAGCACCTTGGGACGATTCGACTTCATGCGGGTCGATTTCCCAGCAGCGAGAATGACGGCGGTGGTTGGCATCAGACCAGTCAAACCAAAAAGAACCGGCAAAACCAAAAGTGGAAGAGACTACCCCGCCAGGATTCGAACCTGGACAAAGAGAGCCAAAATCTCTTGTGCTACCGTTACACTACGGGGTAAGAGGAGGGAGCACGAACCCCGATTTGTCACCCAGGCCTTCGGTGCGATAGAGCACCACTACGGCCGCAGCAACAAACGTAAGTCCTTGCCAATCCTTCGCTTACCTTTCTGCCCAACGCGGCAGACCTCTCAGCAAAGCGCGTGAGATCGTAGTAGAAACACCGGGGCTGTCAAGCGAGCCATCATCGATACAGAAAGCGGCACCGCCAAGGGGACGGTGCCGCGAGAAGTTTCCCTTTGCTTTGCTCCCGAATTCAGGCGCAATGATCAGGCGCGTCGGCGTCGGACGAGCGTCAACCCGGCCGCTGCGATCGCTGCGAGCGAGGTCGGTTCGGGAATCGGGGCAAGCTCGACGCCGCGGAAGACCGTGTTGGCCGGGGCAGTCGCCAATGTGCTGAACGCCGCCGGTGCGGTCGCTCCCGAGAGCGTATCGCTCAGGCTGGATAAGGTAGTGCCGTCGCCGGTGATGAGATAAAGCGAGACATTGCCCGAGGAATCGACTTCGCCAGCGATCGACCGTGCGATCGGGGTAAGCGTCCACAGTTTGACCCATGCCGAGCCGTCAAACCGCCACTTTTGAAGACCGCCCGAGGCCGGAGCGGTTGTGTCGTCATCGGTGACATAGAGCGTTGTTGAGTCGGCGAAGAAAAAGTCGTAGGAGCTATCGGAATTGCCGTTGTTGGACGCACCGCCGAGCACGCCGAAGCCGGGAAGCAGGGAGTACGCCGACGCGGTCGTGGGCAGCCCCGTTCCGACCGAGAACACCCCGCGAAAATCGCCGCCGACGCCTGTTGAAGCCGAGGCGTAAAGCTGGCCGTTGAATGAACCTGCGACGCGAATGTTGGTCGTGGCGCCGTTCATCAACGTCCCGCCGTCGGTCTGGCCTAGGGTCATATAGCGAAGCCCGCCCGGCGAGGGTGCGCCGGCACCGGCATCGTGGGTGGTGTAAATGTCGGTGCCGTCGGTTGAGTAGGCGGAGCGAATCGTCGTGCCGGGGGCTTCAAAGCGGGTGGACGAGTCGATGTTCCCGTCCGAGTCGACGCGCGCCACCGTGCGCCCGCGAAAGTTGGCGTTGGAGTTCGGGTTGGTGGTGCCGACCGGCGCATCCGTCCCGCCGATCAGAAGATAGCGACCGTCGGCCGAGCGCTGAAGCTGGCCCGCAGAAGTAGTACTCCGACCAATGGCCACAGAAAAATTGGCGCCCGAAGCCGCTGTCGGAAGCGCAATCGTGTTCCCCGCCGACGCCCCGGCAGTGGTGAATTCATCCAAAAAGACCGGATTTGCGACGTTGTTGGCAACCGACCCAGTGCCATCGCCGACGCGCGAAACGACCAAGTTTCCCGGCAAAAACGGCGCGGCCCAGACCGTGCTCCCAATCACCAGCGCAGCGGCAGATGCCAGGATGTTTGAAGTACGTATATTTTCTCCCAAACTCGCGAAAACAGATATGACATCCGGGCAACGCGTTGATGCCCGACGTGTGGAAATTATATTACTAACCCGGCGGCTCTCATTGCAAGGAGGATCGCGCGATTTTTGCCAATCGCGTGGATTCAGCCTCGGCAAATCCGGGTTGGCCGGATATCTGCTGCAATTTTCCCAGTTTGCCGGCATCCCGTTCACAATCTCCTGCGGGACTTCCGATACGAAACCGCCCACGTTTTCCGCTGCTCTGAGCAGAAAACGCGGGCGGGGCAAACCAATCAGGATTCATCGTCACGGCAAGGCGATACCGACCGGTACCTTCCACCGGCGACGGCGATCAGCCCTTTGCGTTGATTTCCTTTATGAACTTGTCGGCCTCGGCGATGCTGGCTTCCATCTGTTTGATCAGGCTGTCAATTTCCTGGCCCAGTTCCATCTCGGTTCCCTTTAGCGAGGCAATCGCCTGCGCGTTCAGGTTGCTCTTGATGAACAGCACGCGGTCTTTGAAGCTCGTCAGCACAGGGTCCATCGCCCCGGCAGCGGTGTCCATTCGGGCGAGAAGGCCGTTGTAGCTTTCCTCGGTCTTGTCATACAAGCCCTGGCTCTTGCCTTTCAGGTTGGCGTCATTGATTTCGTTGATTTCACCCTTCCACTCGGTGAACATCGCCGTGCCGACATTGCGCACGCTTGCAATGCGGCCACGCACGTCGTCGGCCTGGCTGGCGCAGGCTTCGTACTCTTTGTTGAGCTTGTTGTACATCTTCTCCAGGTCGCCGCCGTCGAAGTTGACGACCGACTTGAACTGCTCCAGCGCGCTGGTGAACTGTTCCTTCGCTTCAGTCTGCTCCGCCGACGCTTTCTTGACGTAATCGACGAGTCTTTCACGCTTGGCATAGCCGCCGAAGTTTTCCCATGCGTTGTAATACGCCTCACGCGTGGTCTGACAGCCGACGAGGGTGGCCAGAATGCAGGTGGATAGAATAATCGTTCGCATCAAGATCAGACTCCTTCAAAACTCAACTCAACTCGTGTTACTCCGGCAGCCGATGAGCATAGCCAATGCCATCATCGATTCGCCGGACTTGCTCCCAATCAACCTTATAGTCGGCTGCGGCAAACCGCGACTGGCCCGCATTGCTGAAATAAGTGGCGACGGATGTTCCGGTCCAGTCGAAAGAATTCAGGGACTCCCGCAGTTTTGCAGCCAGTTCGGGCTTCAACTGATGAGCATACCCGAAAGCCGCCGATGGAAAGTCGGCCGATTCGTGGATGACCCGGAAATCGCTCTCTTTGATCAGCCCCGCGCCGACCGACCGTTTGAGCACATCGCTGGCAACGGCGGCGGCCTCGAACGACTTCTTGGCGATGCCGTCGATCGATGCATCCTGCCCGCCAGAATAGCGGATGCCATAATCGCGGCCGGGAAGCAGATCAAACTTTTCCTTCAGTGCGACGAGCGGCGCCTTGTAGCCTGAATTGCTGCTGGCGTCGGTAAAAGCCAGCTCGCGCCCTTTAAGATCGGCCACCGTCTTAATCGGGCTATCTGCGGGGACAATGATTTGCATCTTATAGAACCCGCGATTGTCGCCCCCGGCGAGCAGAGAGACGGGCACAAATCCCGCCGCGTTGACCGCGATGGGCACCCCCCCGGTGTTGAACGCCGTCAGGTGCAGCTTGCCGTCGCGCAACGCGATTAACTGTTTCTCGGTCGATTCAAACACAACATATTCCACCGGCCTTCCGGTTTGCCTGGAGACATAAGCCATCAAATCTGCAAAAGCGTCTTTGAATGGCTGCGCGTCTTCGGAGGTGACATAGCTGAAAAAAAGTGTCGGCGGATCGATGAGCGACGCGGCTTCGGCGGGGCTGTCGGCGATGAGGTCGCCGTCGGCGTCGATATATCGCGCGTCCATCGCGTTGACGACCGGCGCGCCCAACCCCGTGAGCTTGATCAGCTCATCCTGCGTCTTTTGCAGAAACTCCTTCGACGGATTGCGGACGACCGAAACCCAGACCACCGCTGATACGACCGCGGCAACGACTAGCAGCCCGACAATTACCAGCAGCAGGCTGCGCACGTCACCATAATTTCGAACCCCGGTTCGCATAGCATCACCTCAATGTCGGCACCCCGCCTAAGTCGGGCCGATGATACATGATGACGTGCCGCCGTTGCCAACTCTTGGCAAATTACACACTTGTGACCGCCGTGGCCTCCCTTTGCGCCTCCGGCGGCTCGATCGGCTTGACGCCATGCAACTCACCCAGATTTCGCAGCCGGGGGAATGTTCGGGCGATGGCAAACACCACTAGAATTGTGCCAATTCCTCCCGCTACGACCGATTTCACCGGGCCCATGAAGTGTGCTGTCACGCCCGACTCAACTTTACCAAGCTCGTTACTGGAAATGATGAAGATCTGGTTAACCGCGGACACGCGGCCACGCATGTTGTCGGGCGTGGCGAGCTGCACGAGTGTATGGCGGATTACGACGCTCAGGTTGTCGCAAACACCCGTAATCGCGAGCATGAAAAAGCTCAGCCAAAAATAGTGCGATAGCCCAAAGATGATGGTCGCAACCCCATAGAACGCGACCGCGACGAGCATGGTCCTTCCGGCGCGCTTCGGCGGGGGGCGGTGGGCCTGGATGATAGCCATCATGACCGCGCCGATCGATGGTGCAGCCATTAGCCAGCCGTAAATCAGCGCCTGCTCTTTCGGTGAGTCTGACATACGTTCGGCGAACGCCGGCAGCAGCGCGGTGGCGCCACTCAACAGCACGGCCAGCAAATCCAGCAGCATCGGGCCGAGCAGCAAACTGTTGCCGGAAACAAATGTGACCCCGGCGGCGAAATTTTTCCAGGTCATCGGCTGCCGCGCGCCGGCGGCACGGATATCGGGGAGAAAGAACGTGAGAATCATACATCCGGCCATCGCGATCCCGCTCACAAGATACGCCCAGCGGACGCCCAGCCCGGCGATGATAAATCCGGTGCACGCCGGCGATATCGATGCGGCCAGCTCAAACATGCTGCTGTTCCAGGTGACCGCATTTGCAAAGATCGACTTTGGTACGAGATTGGGGAGTATCGAGGCCCGCGAGGGTCGGCCAAACGTCAGCGCGACCGCATTCACCACGAGAAGCGCAAAAATGGCAGGAAGTGTGTGCCAGAATGATAGCGCGAGCGGGCAGGCGACCAGGAAAACCTGTGTGAAAAGCAGAACCCGCTTGCGGCTGAACGTGTCGGCGACGTGGCCGGCGGGCATTGCCAGGGCGAGCAGCGGAATGGCGTTTGCCAGGCCGATCATGCCGACCATGAGCGATGACTTGGTCTTCTGGTATACATCAAAGTTCGCCGCCGCTGAGAGCGTTTGGCTGCCGATGATTGCCAGGACAAAACTAGTGCAGTAGAGGCGATAAGCCGGCACGCGAAAGGCTGCGTAAGGGTCATGCTTTTGTAGTGCCGTAGTTTTCGCAGGCAGGGGGGCCACCTCTGCGGTGATGCCCTCGAGCAGTTCGCTATCGCGGCCTTGGGTTGGAACGGGCTTCGGGGTTGGCTCGGTCATGAATCGGGGGGCTACAGTAGCGAAGATGGGGATTTCCGCTAGCGTCGATCAAGCGTTGCGCGGTAGAATATGGAGCGGCGTGAAGACCGCCAAACCCTCATGGCTAGCCAGGACCCTGATGCACGTTTCTTATCCGTTCTCAGCCACGATCTTCGCGGCGGGCTGCACAGCGTGCAGTTGGCGATGGACATGCTCCGGGGCGATGTGCTCGATAGTGTGCCGATGGAGCAGTTGCTGGGCGATGTCGAGCTTGCCCGAAAATCGCTCGTGGAAGCGGGCGCCCGGACCGAACGCATCATCTGCGCGCGCCGGATGGACCGCGGGGTGATGCCGGTCCGAATTGTGGAGGCCGATGTCATCCCCGCGATTCAGGCCGCGGTTCGGGTGACTTCGCTCGCCGAGGAAGATGCAGCGGCGCGAGTTCACCTTAGCCTTGTTCCGACTGCTGTGCTTCAAACCGATGCTCGGTTGGCAGGCGAACTCGTCGGCGGGTTGCTGGATTACCTGCTGCGCGAAGTAACTGGTAGCACCATCCGGCTGACGCTCGACGCAGGCGGCCTGCTTGAAATCGCGGTGGATCGGGATTGGATCACCCCGCAGGTGTCGGCGATGCTCTCCGTCGCCACCAACGACCCACCGTTTGCCGAACCCACCCTCGGCCTCTACGTCGCCGGCGCAGCGGCTCGGCTGCTCGGCACGGTGATTCAAACCGCCGCCGACCATTCGCTGACCGTATCGCTGCGCGGACAATCACAGGCCGGACCACTACATGCCGGACAATCGCATTCCCGCGGAGCCTGACGGCATGCCGCCGACAGCCGCATTGACTCCATGAATCGATCCGCCGAATCGATCCGCGGAATCGATCCGCGCAACCCAACCGGCGCGAGTCAAATCGACTGGAGCTATCTCATCTCCTCGAATGCACCGACGACAGGCAGCGGGCCAACCAGCGGCGCCGCGTAGTCGATGAACGCACGGGTGATGTTGTTTCCGCCAGCGATGAACGCGGGGTCGAGATGCTTGGTTTCGCGGGCCACGGTTTCCAGGGGCGTAAGAAACAGCTCGATCTTATATGGGCTGTCGCTGATGCGTTTCATCGCGACACTGCCGCTCACGCCCTTGGCCTTGCTGTGCAGCACCGCGGCACGGCCGACCTCCCGGGCTTCATTTGCATCCACTTCGCTCAAAAACCCCGGAAACGACCGCTGCAGGTAGCCAAACGTGTCGGCCCGTACGCGCAGTTTCTTTCCGCCCGCCGGCGTGAGCCTGGTCAGGCAGAGGTTTGCCATGCAATCGCCCAGCGCGCCGGTACCGGCAAGCTGCACATTGCCGTGCGCGTCTTTATCGAGATTGGTGAGCAATGACTCGGTCCAGGTCTTCTTTGTTGTCGGGTTCATCAACCCTTCGCTGACTGCGATCAGACATCGGCCCCGCTTGGAGTAAACCGCATCAACATCCGCGAGAAACTTTTCCTCGCTCAGCGGGGCTTCGGGCACATAGATCAGATGTGGCCCGTCTTCATCGTGCAGCCGAGCCAAAACACTGGCGGCAGTCAGGAACCCGGCGTTGCGGCCCATGATCACATCGATCTTGATCCCGGGCAGCGACTTGTTATCAAAATTATCTCCGCGCATGGCCGACGCCACAAACTTCGCTGCCGAGCCGAAGCCGGGGCAGTGGTCGTGAACGCGCAAATCATTGTCAATCGTCTTTGGGATATGAAAGACCTGTAGTTCGTACCCCTCTTTCTTTGCCAGCTCATTGACAATCCGCGCGGTGTCGGCCGAATCGTTCCCGCCGATGTAAAAGAAATAGTGGACGTCATGCTTCTTGAAGCTGGCGAAAATCTTCTGGCAATACTCGGCATCGGGCTTGTCGCGCGTGCTCCCCAGCGCGGCAGCGGGGGTAATCGCAATCTTTTCGAGCAATTCGCCCGGCTGGCCCTTCAGCGGGATGAACGATTCATTGATGATTCCTCGGACGCCGTGTCGCGCGCCGAAGAGCTCGTCGATGTGGCTGGACTTGGCGACTTCCTCGATCACCCCCACCAATGACTGGTTGATGACAGAAGTTGGCCCGCCCGACTGACCGATGACTGCGTTCTTTTTGCTCATGTGTGTATTCTCACTTTCGCTCTCGGTTGGTTTTGAAGCGGGGATGATAGTGGCCGATCGCTTCGACACAACAGCGAAACGCGTGAATGATTCACTTTTGCATTTCGCATCCCGATTTTGACAATTCTATGCATGAGCCAGCCGCAGTTCAGCGTCATTCTCTTCACCTCCGCTCCGCCGGGCATGCCGGGGGCGGAAACGGGGGCCGCGACGATGAAAGTCGATGGCCGCGAGGCGCTGCTGCGCACGGTTGAGCTGTTTCTCAACCGCGACCCGATCAAGCAGATTCAGATCTGCTTTCTCCCGGCGGCGGTGGAGGAGGCGAAACGTAAGTTTGGCGGGCACCTGGGCTTCAGCGGGGTGAAGCTGGTCTCGGCGGGGCCGAAGTGGATTGATCAGGTCGCCGCGGCGGGCGAAAACCTCTCGGCGGACGCAACGCACGTCATCATCCACGACGCCGCCCGGTGTGCGGTGCCGTTCGACGATCTCGATGCGATCATCGCCGCGGCACTAAAATCGCCCTCGTGCTGTCTCACAGCACCGCTGCGCGCGCCGTTGCTGGAACTCGATGAAACCGCCGCCGCCGTTGCGCTGCACTCACAGGCTGGCTTTGTGCAAATGCTACTGCCGATGTGCCTGAGCAAATCGCGATTCCAGAAACTCGTCCAGGAAAAGCAGGAACCGCACGCCAGCGAGTGGACGCTGATCAAGGGTTCGAGCCTCAATGTCCGCCCGAGCGGTGGGGGCGAAGCAGGCTTCATGAAGGCGATGCTTCAACAGCTTCCCAAGCCAAAGATGAAAGCGCCGAGTAGTCCATTCGATGAAGCGCAGTGGTAGCGAGCGGCCTTCTAGAATGTCCTGTTGATGCATCTGCCATGGCCAATCTCCTTCACGCCACCAACCTGACCTTTGCCTACTCCGATGAGCCGGTGCTGCGCAACGTGACGCTCTCTCTGGCAGCGGGCGAGGTGGTGGCACTTTTTGGGCCAAATGGAAGCGGCAAGAGTACGCTGATTCAGCTCTTGCTCGGCGCGCTGCGCGGCGTGGGTGAGATTTCGTGGCACGACAAACCGATTGCGGCATATAGGCGCAACGAGTTGGCGAAACTGGTGGCCTATTTGCCACAGTCGCCAGCGATGGAACCTTCGCAGCGGGTTTCGGAAGTCATCGGCCTGGGCCGCCTGCCTTATTGGGGAGCGTTCGGGATTGAATCTGCCCGCGATGCGGAAGTGGTCGAGCGCGTCGCGGAACAACTCTCACTGACATCACTGCTCTCGCGACGCATGGACGAGCTTTCCGGCGGCCAGCGCCAACGCGTCTTCCTCGGAAGATGCCTGGCGCAAGAGCCACGCGCGCTGTTACTGGACGAACCCAGTACATTTCTGGATTTGCGGCATCAGGTCGACCTCCACCAGCTTTTGCGGCGTCTGGCCCGGGATCAGCAGATGGGCATTCTGATGGCATCACACGACCTCAATCTCACCGCACTGCACGCCGACCGGGCAATCGTGCTTCACGAGGGGCATTCTGTGGCCGACGGCCTGCCCGAGGCAGTTCTTTCGCCGGAGTTGCTGGCACGCGTCTACGGTGTCTTGATGCAGCGGGTGATGGTGGGCGGGGAATCGCATCTCGTTGTTGCAACCTGAATGAACTGTGCCATCTGTGGCACCTATGTGCGTACCCACGCACCATTGGCGCGAGCCGACGCATACGCCGCGGCGACGATTGCCACGGGTTCGCGGGCGGCGAGTCCGTCAATCGCCGGGGCTTTTTGGCTTTGAATGGCCTGTACAAACTCCTCAATCTGTGCCCGGTGAGCGTCGCCCCATTTCGCGCCGTCGGGTGCCGAGGGCAGGCGATCAATCGCGTCATTCTGCACACTCGCCGTCCCGCCGCGCGCTACGCTTACGGCGTGCGCGGCGGCGGCGTGGGACTCAAAGGTACGGCCGTCTTTCAGGGCAATTCGCCGAATGTTGTCCCCTTCGAGCAGGATCGAGCCGAGCGTGCCATGTATCTCGATGCGAGCCGGAAGCCCATCAAAGGCAGCGGTGGTTGCCAGCATGCTGCCGATTGCCCCGTTGCGAAAGCGAAGCGAGAGCACCGCGACATCTTCGACGTCAATTCGTTCGTGCGCTGCAGTCTGAAGCTGAGCCGACACCTCGGCCACACCGCCGGCAAGCCATTGCAGGAGATCGACCGTGTGAATGCCCTGGTTCATCAGCGCGCCGCCGTCGAGCCTGGCGGTGCCACGCCACTCGCCTTCGTCGTAGTAAGACTGTGATCGATACCACTTACACTCTCCAGTGGCCAGCACAATGCGTCCTAGCTCGCCCGCGTCGATCATCCGCCGGGCAAGTTGCGTGCCTGCATCAAATCGATGCTGGCTGATGATCCCGAGCTTGCCCCGGCTTTGCCGTGCCGCGGCGATGAGGCGGTCGCACTCGGCGAGCGAGACATCCATCGGCTTTTCGACGAGCACATGCTTGTGATGGGCGAGGCAGGCAATGGCGTGCTCGGCGTGCATGCCGCTGGGTGTGCAGATGCAGGCGACCTCGACCGCAGGATCGGCGGCGAGCGACGCGTGGTCTGGGTGAACGGCACTCACATCAAACCGCTTTGCCAGTGCGTCGGCGCGCGGCTGCAATGGATCGGCCACGGCGACGACCCGGTGGCCCAATTGCCGGATTGCGCCCGCGTGCGTTGCCGCTATGCTCCCGCAGCCGACAATTCCGAATCGAATGACCTTTGATGATTGCGCCTCAGACATAACCAAGCACTGGAAGTGACTGACCCAAACTACATAAGACTGCGGCCATCATTGCCGGAATTCGTTTTCGCCGCTAACTGCCCGCTAACTGCCCGCTAACTGCCATCGACGAGTTCCATCTGATAGGTGCGCATCAGTCCGGCACGACTTATCAGCCCAATGACCTTTCCGGGACTTTGCTCAAGCGACACTGGAAGATAATCCACGTCGTACCTGGAAAATACTTCCAGGACACGCGCCAGGCTGTCACTGTTACGAAGCAGAGGTACGTCGGGTCGCATCAGCTCGCCCGCGAGCAGAAGTGGGACGGCTTCCCGCTGCACCAGCGCGGTGTATACGTCTTCTTCGGCGACCATGCCGCTGTAAAACCCGCCGCGGTCGAGGACGACGAAATTGCTGCTGCCCATCTTTGCCTTTAGTTCAAGAAGATGCTGCAGCGTATCGCTCGCCTGCACCGCCACTGCGGGTTCGAGATGCACCTGCTCCACCAGCATGCGGCGAAGCAGTATTGCGTCGCTTCCGCTGGTCAGCCGAAGCCCGCGTTCGCGCAGGGCCGCAGTGTAGATGCTGTCAGGGTAGATGCGCCGGGCAATGGCGGTCGCCACCACGGTCGCCAGCATCGCGGGCAGCATCATGCGGTAATTGCCTGTGATATCGATCAGAATGAGAATGGCCGCCAGCGGCGCGTGTACCGTCGCCCCGAGGGCCGCACCCATGCCAACCAGCGCGAACACCGCCGGCTGCACATCGCCGACCCAGCCGAGTTCACGCAACGCAACGCCAATGAATCCGCCCGTCGTCGCGCCCAGGAACAGCGCCGGGGCAATCACACCCCCGCTGCCCCCGCTGGCAAGAGTGAGACACGTGCCAACGAGTTTGGCGACGATGAGAAACGCGAGCATCGATAGCAGGACTGTCGGTGAGTAGGTGGGGTTCTGATAAAACGCCTCGCCCAGCATCATCTGAATAAACCCATACCCATCGCCAAAGAATGCCGGCATCGGGTACCAGTCGGCGCTGATAGGTTTGGCACGTTCGGTCACAAACCAGCCAAAGACGACGATGAATGCCAGACCAATCAACCCCAGCAGTGCCCCGCCTAGCATCGGCTTGAGCATGGTGGGCATGCGCAGTCGTCGGAAGCGCGCATCCATCCGCAACATGAGCAGGGTGAGGGTCGCCGCGACGATTCCGCAGCCCAGCCCCACCAGCACGAAGCTCGGAACCTGATTCCATGTGATCATGAAATCGGTGCGCGTCATCGAAAAAATGGAGGTGGTCTCCGCGCGGCTCATCATCTCGCTGAAGATGGCGCGTGTTGCGACATTGGCGATGACCGACGCGACGACCACGGGGATAAACGTCCTGAGCGAGAAATCGAGCAGAATCACTTCGAGCGTGAAGAGCACGCCTCCCATGGGCGAGTTAAAAATCGCGCTGATGCCCGCAGCGGTGCCGCAGCCGACGATCAGTGTCATTTGCGACCGCGCCAGCCGGAATAGCTGCCCGATGCCGCTCGCCAGTGCCGCGCCGATCTGCACGATCGGGCCTTCGGCGCCCACGCTGCCACCCGAGCCAATGGTGACCGCCGCGGTGACCATCTTTTCGATGGCGACGCGCGGGCGGAGAAAGCCGCTTGATTTTGCGACCGATTCGATGACATCGGGTACACCATGCCCGCCCGACTGCCTGATGACGTAGACATTGAGGAACCCGACGACCAACCCACCAAGTGCCGGCCAGACTACGATTAGCGCCAGTCCCGTTCCGTAGAGCGTTTGGGGATCGAGCGTGCGATAAAGCAGATGGACGATCCACATGATCAGCTCGTGGAAGCCGACCGCCGCCCCCGCGGTGAGAATGCCGACCATCGCCGCGACGACCAGCAGGAAAGCGTCGTCACGAAACCCGACGGCGGCAAGTAAACGCGTGATTAATACCCGTCCGCGCGTGGCGGCGGCTGCTACCCAGGAGACCATGTCGCCGCGGAGCATAACGCTGAGACGTGTTTATGCATAGTCCGCCGCGCAAACTCATCGCCTCAAAGGAATTACGGCAATTTGCGTCCGGTTTTGGCCACGTTTGATGAAACATTTCTTTGACACCGCCCCGACCAGGCATCTATGATCCTCACTCAAGTCTTCTCAGGGGTGTCGGCGGAAGGAGCATAGATGAAACGCAAGTTGAACGCGATCTGCTGCGCGGTCGGATTTGCTTTGGTCAGTTGCCCGGCGGTCGCCCAGGCGGCTCTCAATTGGGTGCAGGGGACGGTGACTTACCAACACATCAAAGAAATGAACGCGTCCGGCGGCACGCTGGCGGCGGTCTTTGATCCTGCAAACCCCTCCCTCGTGCCGAGCGGCAGTGCCGCTGGCCAGTTGAACAGCGCCGGCATTTTGCACTATTCGAGCACCACGTCTCTCGCTGGCGGGGGCACCTCCAGTGTCAAAGCCAGGGTGGGTCGTGTCACCAACAGCACAACAGCCGGCATCGCGATCAAAAACTTGACCCAGGTTGTGCAGATCGACCCGACCGGTGCCCGAAACGCGTCACGATTGGTAATGAACTTGCCCGACGCGCAAAAATTGCAGTGGTCCACCGGCTCAACCAGCTACACAGGCCGGCCCTATTTCTCCATGACCGTGTTCGGCACCGGCGTAGCCAGTGTGTTTATCAACCTCGGGTACTACAGTTCTGCGTCTCCGAACACGCTGGGCACGCAGTTTGCCTCCCTGAATCCGGCGACGATCTCCCTCAACAGCGCGCAACTCGCCGAAGGCTACACCATCACGGTGCCGTCGCCGTCTTCGAGCACCCTGGTTGCAGATCGATTCCTGCACATTATCGGTCAGGTCATTCTGACAACCGACAAGACGAGCATCCCCAGCTTCGGTGGAGGGGGTGACGGCGAGCTGACAATTGTCGATTCATCCTCCGGCTTCATGGATTCGCAGACGCATTCAACCTATGTCGGCACACCCGCTGGCCTGTGGCTCGATCCACTGAGTTGGGCATCCGGCGGCAATCCGATCGACGGGTTGGTTCCCAATGCCGACGAGGCTCGGGCGCGTTTTCAGAATGATCGGGGAATTGCGCGGGGCATCTCAATCGGCGCGCCGGTTCGCGCTGGCGTTGTAGAAGTGGTTGGCAGTTCAACGACGCAATTCAGCGGGTCGACGATTACCTTCAACAACGGTACCAATTCGACTGCGGCCATGCTTTGGCTGGATGATGCGTATGGCGATGCCTCTTTGATTGCGCAAATGCCTGTCGTTACTGAGGTTCCGCTGGTTTTGCAGAATGACAGCGGTGGGGTCATGAACCTTTCCGGCGGTTTTGGTTCCACCGCAAGCAGCAGTGTTGTCATTTCCAAGCGCGGTCGCGGAGCGACTACGATCAGCGGGCCAATCACCAACACCGGCGGCATGACCCACAACATTGAAGCTGGCACAATGACATACGCCTCCAACATCGCCGGGAGCAACGTTGATTTTGGGAATGCGATCATCACCGTGGGTAGCGAAGGGCTTCCGGCGACGTTGAATCTTAACGCGACGCAAGGTCTTACCAGTCTGACCACGGGCGTCACCGGCACCGTGAACCACGCCGCGGGGACCACGCTCTCTTCGTTCGGTCTGTTTAACGACGGATCTCTGAATTCTTCGGGAATCATTGATCGCAACTTCGGGATTTTCGGATTTCTCGGCTTCACTAACAATGGCCGGTACGTCCAGGCTGCCGGGATCGGCACGCATGGGTTTGTTGATGGTTCTGGCTCGACAACCGTCGGCGCGTCGGCGGTTGTAGTCGCGGGACGATTTCGGCAGGCATCGCTGACAGTCAACGGAAACACCACAATTCGCGCAGGATCGCTCAATAACAGCCAGAGTTCCGTGAGCAAATTGAACTCGCTCGCTGTGGCGGCGAATCGACGATTTGACCTGACGAACAACTCCCTGGTTATCGACTACTCCGCCGCAAGCCCGCGGGCTGCGCTGGAGGCATTGATTGCCACTGGCCGCACGCCCGCAGCAACCTGGGCGGGCAACGGCATTGTTAGCTCGACCGCCGGCGCCGGCACTCCGGGAAAATTCTCGCTCGGCATTGCCGAAGCGAGCGATACGAGCTTTGTCGGCACATTTCTTGGACAACCAATCGACAGCACGAGCGTGCTCATCCGTTACACCCTAGCCGCCGACTTTAACGTTGATGGAATGGTGAATCTTACCGACTTCACAAAGCTTGCGGCCGGTTTCGGGCTGCCCGGGCGATGGGGCACGGGCGATGCAAACTACGACGGAATCGTCAACCTGCTCGATTTCACGTTCTTGTCAGCCAATTTTGGCCAGTCGGCGGGTGAGTCGCTGCGGAGCGCCATTCCTGAGCCGGGTGGTTCGATCGGCCTTGCGGCGATGATCTTGCTGCGCCGCGCGGGGCGCGTGCGCCGCTGATGGCATTCGGGTCGCTGCTGAGCCAGCGCTCGGCGATTGGCGTCCGCCGCTTTGTTGCGTCGATTGAAGTCTCAGCTAGTGTTGCAGGGGAAAGTGCGTTAATTTCCGGCCGCGCGAGCTGGCATTGAATTGGCGTCGGATGATGCCTGGCCAGCCGATTCGGCTACAATTGGGATGCACCACATCCATCCCGTTCGAGAGTGGCTTTATTCTAATAGTGCCTCGTGAGTTTAGAACCGCCGCGCCTTCATTCCATTGACGCACTACGCGGGCTGACCATGCTCGCGATGGTGTTCGTTAATGACATCGCCGGTGCGGCGGGTCTGCCCTGGTGGATGTATCACTACGCAACCACCTCGCCGGCGCCCGACTACAATGGCCTTACGTTTGTTGATTGGGTTTTCCCCGCGTTTCTTTTTGTCATGGGCATGTCAATCCCTGCGGCGCTTCAGGCTCGGATTGAACGCGGCGAGCCGTCCTGGCGGATCGTCTTGCATGTGCTGGCCCGAGGAGGGTCGTTGCTGCTGCTCGGCTTCTTCAAGATCAATCAAACCGGCAGTATCGCGGCGCTTGGCTGGGGGCCGGGCGTGTGGAATGTCCTGATGTTCCTCGCGGCGATTGCCACATTTACTCAGCTGCGCAATCTGAAGGCAACCATCATCGTGCGCGCGATCGGTGCTGCGGGGTTGCTCGCGCTTGCGTTCATCCATTTTCGGTTTGTCGGCCCGATGACTCCGAAATGGTGGGATATTCTTGGCATCATCGGATGGGCATACCTTGCTGCGTGCATGGTGTGGGCGGCGACACGGAACAGCCCGGCAGGCATGACGGCGGCGGTTGCCGTCCTGCTCTACCTGTTTGTGCTGGAATCTCTCGGTGTCCTCGCCGGGCCGACAATTCTAGGAGTGACCCTTAGCGAGCATCTGCGGTACGGGTCAACGATCGGCACGCACGCGGCAATCGCTGTGTGCGGCATGATTCTCGCCAGCAGGCTCGTCGACGCAAAGGCCGATCGCGAGCATCTGAAGTTTTTCGCTGCCGCTGCGGTAGCGATGCTGGTGGCCTCGGTCGCGACTTATCCCAAGTATGGCATAAATAAGGACTTGGCCACCCCGGCTTGGGCGATGCTGTGCGCTGCGGCGACGGTATTAGTCTTCGTGCCGCTCTGGTGGTGGACCGACCGCCGCGGCGGGGTTGGTTCGAGCTGGCTCCTCCGCACCGCCGGGCGGCATGCACTGTTGATTTACCTTCTGCAGTCGATGCTTTACCCGCTGATTCAGGTGATGACCGATGCGTTTTCGGGGCGACTCGCCGCCTTGGTGTCGTGGTACGCAAAGCTCGGCCAGATTGGCGACACCGCAGTCTACGCCCGTGGTGCGGGGCTGGCTGTCGTGCTGACGCTGTTCGCATGGTCAATCTCGCGCGCGGGCGCGCGGCTGAAGCTGTGACAGTCGTCTTCCGACTGCAACGCTATCAAAGCGGTCGCGGCGCTCAACTAAAGCCAACGACAAACTCAAACACCTCGCTGGACAACGGCTGTCCGCGGGTGTCCTTTCTTGGCTCGAACCACCACTTGTAAGCCGCCTGCTTGGTGGGCACATCGAGATTGATACTTCCGCTCGATTTGACGATATCTGCCTTCACAACATTGCCCGTTACGTCGATGTACAGCCGAAGAACAATTCGCACCGGCGGGCGCATGGTCATCAAGTCTGCGTACGCGACCATCTCCAGTCGTGGGGAGACAAGCTTGTGCTTGCGGCCAAGCCTGGCGACGGTCTTTCCCCGGCGAAACTCAACTGAATCCTGGGTGGAAAATGCATCCGACTCCGATTCGGCGAGCGGGGCGGGGTCGCCGGGCAACTCGGCGTCGGCGGGCGGACTGGGCCGCTGCGCCAGTTGCGGCAAGGCTTCCTGGGGCAGGCGATTAAGAGGACGATCCTTCGGAGGCGGCGGGGCATCGTGTTGCTCGGCGGGCGCATCGGGTGGGTGGGTGCGGTCGACCGGTAGATTATCCTGCGGCTCGTGGTTTGTCTGAGAATCCGCCTGATCCTGCATGTCTTCAGTGGTCTTTGTGTCATTTTGCGCCAGCGCAGTGCCCGGCGAGGGTGCAACGGCCAATGGTTGCAACGGTGGCGCGGCAACTGCACTCGGCACAGCAAACTTTGGCGCGCCCGAATCGGCCTGCGTGGCAACATCAAACGCCGGCGGCGACGGCGGTTCCGGTCGGGCGGCATCGACTCCCCCGGTGCCGGCCGGGTCGAGGCTCAGTAAAGCCTGCTCTTGAAATGACTTACGCGCCTGCTGCCGCTCATCGCCCTCGGCGCTCGCCAGCGCCTCACCGGCCGACGCGTCATCGCCAAGCTGGTCCATGCGATCAATCACCCGCATCGGCGGGGCAGGAGGCGGGGGCGCGGCAGTCACACCGATCGGCTCAACTTTCGTCAGTGGGGGCAGCAGAAGCCTCGTCCATCCTGCAACGTAATCCTGCGCCGCCAAGTACAGCACCCACCCGTGCACCGTCAATGACAGGCACAGGGCCAGAGTGAAGCTGATATCACGTCGCCGAGGCATCCTTTGGTTCATTCTATATCGTGTTAGCGGGGTTAAGCGCTTCAGAACATCATTTCTGAGGAAATCGAGTGAAAGCAAGCCCGGCATGCGGGTGCTTTTCTGATCTCACCTGCAGCGCGCGGCAGTCCTGGAAGCACTGCACTCAGCATTGCGGCGTGACGACCCGATAGCGACGGCCCGGGGTGGCAGCGGTCACTTGTCACGACCCAATTGCGCGATGGCCTGTTCCGGCGCATCGGCGACAAAAATCAGCTCGCGCGCCCGGGGATTGATGAAACCTTGTTCGATTCCGTGGCTGAACAGGGCGATCAGCGGATCGAAGAAGCCATTGGTATTTACGAGGATCATTGGCTTGTCGTGAAAACCGAGATATCGGCCCACCAGCATCTCAAAAAACTCCTCAAACGTGCCTATTCCGCCGGGCAGGGTAATGAAGGCATCGCAGCGACTTTCGAGCAGGGCTTTGCGGGCGCGCATGTCGTCAACAACGATTAGCTCGGTGCAGTGCTCGTTGGCCTTTTCAATTTCGACGAGTTTTTTTGGGATGATGCCTACAACCGCTCCCCCCGCAGCGCACGCGGCATGGGAAACCACACCCATCAGCCCGAAACTCCCACCGCCGTAGACCAAAGTCCACCCGTTGCGGCCAATCGCATCGCCAAGCCGACGCGCCGCATCGTGATAAACCTGCGGAACTTCATTGCTTGACGCACAGAATACGGTGATGCAGCGGCTCATTAGACTTGTAGGGCGAAGACGACTGGCCAAACTTTACTGTTGAACGTGCATCCTCGGCGTGGTTATGATGCAGGCATGAACTTCGACCGCATCAATTCTAAGCCCGGCATACTCGGTGGCAAGCCTTGTATCCGCGGTACACGCATCAGTGTGCAACTGATTGTCGAAATGATAGCAGGCGGGGCAACCCGCGAACAGATCGTTGAACAATATCCATCAATTGAACTCGAAGATGTCCAGCAAGCGATTCGTTTCGCAGCAGAGTTTGTAGGGCGCGACTCTTTCATTCGTGCGCCGGTGGCAAGGTGAAGCTGCGTCAGTATCGCCTGGTAGTCGACGTTAACATTCCGCGCGCCGTCATGGAGTACCTCGCAGCGGAGGGGATCGAGCACGTGCGTACTGACGAACTGCTTCCTGAAGATGTCGACGACCAGACGATCATGCAGCTTGCATATGAATCAGGTGCTGTCGTTCTTACGCATGATTACGACTTCGGTGCTCTGGCGTTTCGGGACGGTGTGCCGTACATCGGTATTGTGTTCCTTCGACCTGGACACGCCCCACCTGGCGATGCGGTCTACAGCATTAAGTCGATCCTCGACAAAGAACTCGACTTGCAAGAGCCATTCGTCGTCGCAGAGCGGGTTGACGATGACGTGATCATTCGAGTCCGGACTCACACGAGATAAAACTCGCCTACCGCACATACCCCTTCGCCTTGAAGTGGGCGATCGCCTCTTCCGTGCTCTTAAACACTGCCGTTGCGGTTTCGGTGATGAATGGCGAGGGGTGGGCTTTGCAGGCCCAGACAACATACACCTCTTTGCCGCCTTCAAAGGCGTGATGAAGTTCGCGCTCCACGCCGCTGCTCAGGCCGGGCTTGCCATTGGGTAGTTCGGGGACAAGGCTGATGATCATGTCGGCCTGATCGACCATCTTAAAGTCGCGCGCATAAATCTGGCCCATGATGTCCCCGCTGATCTGAAGCACCTCTGCGGTCTTGAGCGAGGTCATTCCTTCTGCAGCCATGACTTCGATCGTCGGCTTTCCTTCCTGGTGGGCCTTGTCCGCGGTGGTATGAAGCACAAACTCATCCACGTCTGCCGGGTCGAAGCAGATGAAATGTTCATTAATATCGGCTTTGAACTTGTCGATTTCAGCCAGGGTGTCGGGTAGGTCCATCACATGGCTCATCGGGAAGCTAAGGTAGACCTTTTTCATAGTCTGCTGTTTGAACATCAGGCGATAGACTGTTTCGGTAGTGAGCGTACTGCGGCCGCGGGAGATGAGATAGAAGTTGCCGTGCCCACGGAGAATGTTGGCCAGAATCTCGGTCGCGAGCATTTCTTCCTCGCGCCACACCATGATGTCTTTCAGCGAGTGATCAATGTCATGATCGCGCATCAGCCGCTGATGCACGCTCTCGGCGTTGTCCATGAGCGTGATGTAAGTGTCGGCGTTGAAAGTCTTTAGCTGGTCGTAATCGAACGCGGGAAACAACCCGTGGCGCCAGCGGAAGGTGGCGTGGGTGTTCACCATCACATGCTCATGCTCTTCGGCGGCCTTGAGCACTTCCTTAAAAACGGCGCGACGAAGCGTATTCAGCCGTGAGATGGGCAGGTTCAATATCCGCCCCGCTGGCACGTCGGGCGCTTCTTCGTACATCATCTTCCCGATATGGCAGACGTGTAGATCGATGCCGTTTTTCAGGGCCAACTGCTTGACCGCTTCGAGATAGGGGCCTTTATCAACGCCGACTTGTCCTGTAACGATTGCTCGCATGCCGAATCTCCGCAAGTGTTTGAATGCCCATAGTTTACCGCAGACCCGCGCAGATATGAAGCAGGCAGGGATTGTGCTGCCGGGCGGCCGGAAACTGCTATAATCGTGCGGATGGAGCGGCAGGCCCGATACGAAATCAGCACCACGCGCCGCTTTTCGGCAGCGCACGCACTGCGGCTTTACGACGGGTCGATGGAACCGGTGCATGGCCACAACTGGCGCGTGCGGGTGACGGTGGTAAGCGACGAACTCGACGCGATTGGCGTCGTGATGGATTTTCATGAGTTGGAGCGCATGGTAGATGCCGTCATCACCCCGTGGCACAATCACCATCTCAACGACGCCCGGCAGTTTCGAGACCTCAACCCAACCGCGGAGAACGTGGCGGTTGTTTTGTCGCGATCGATGGCGCTACCCAACTCCGTCCGGCTTGCGTGCGTCGAGGTATGGGAGACGGATGAAAATCGTGCAGCCTTCTGGCCCGGAGGTTCTGCCGATCAATAAATGTCTGTTTGTCATAAGTCGTTGACAATGCAAGGACAATGAGCGTTGCGATTGACGAGTGTAGTTTGCGCAAATAGGATTAATCTGAGAATGGAGCGGCCGGGGTCGGCCTGGCTCAATTTTATGAACCGAAAGTGTGACAACTGCAAAAGTCAGGCGACTGTTCACTTGACGGAGATTAAGGCCGGCAAGAAGGTCGAGAAGCACCTTTGTCAGCAGTGCGCCGAGCAGCAGGAAGGAATTCCCGCGGGGACGGCGCATACGCCGATCAATGAATTGTTGACGAATTTTGTTCTCGCGCACAGCCAGGGTGCCAAGGAACTGACGACGAACGCCGTCTGCGAACACTGCGGCATGGCGTGGCCCGACTTTAAGCAAGGCGGCCTGCTCGGCTGTGAGCACGATTACGCGCTTTTTGAAAAGGATCTGACGCCGCTGCTGCAGCGGGCTCATGACGGGGCGACACATCACCTTGGAAAGGTTCCAGTCCGTCGGGGCGGCAGCGGTGTCCCGATGAAGCGGCAGGCTGATTTGGCCCGGCTTCGCAAAGAACTGCAGAAAGCCATCGAAGGCGAAGATTACGAACGAGCGGCAAAGCTCCGCGACCAGATTAAGACTGCTGAGAGTTGACCCGGTCGAGCGCCAAGTCGGCCGGAAGTCCAGACGAAGGAGTGCCGCCAGCCGGTGGCAGACAATCGGTGCAATGGCACCAACCAGAATTATGAAGCTAACCGACCTCACAACCCGCGCCGGAGAGTGGCTACGCGGCATCGGCCCGATGAGCGAGATCGTTATCTCTTCCCGCGTTCGGCTGGCACGCAACGTTTCTGGCTACCATTTCTTAAGCAAATGCACGCGCCACCAGCGGACGACGCTCGAACACAAGATCAGAGATGCAATTCTCGGGGCCTCCATCTCACCCAAGACACTTTATGTCGATTTGCAGGATGCGCCCGAAGTCGATCGACAGTTGCTCGTGGAGCGACACCTCATCAGCAAGCCCCACGCACAGTCCGAGGGTGCCCGCGGGGTGGCGATCAGCGAGAGCGAATCGGTCTCGATCATGGTGAATGAGGAAGACCATCTCCGCCTGCAGGTGCTTCGGTCAGGGTCGCAGCTTGAAGAAGCCTGGGAAGAGATCAACGAGATTGACAACAAGCTTGAGAGCACGCTCGATTTCGCGTTTCATCCCCGTTTTGGCTACCTCACCGCTTGTCCGACCAATGTCGGCACGGGCATCCGCGTGAGTGTCATGCTGCATCTGCCTGCATTGAAGCTAACGGGCGAGATCGAGAAGGTTTTCCGCGCCGCGAAGGACATGCGCCTTGCCGTCCGCGGGTTGTATGGTGAGGGGACCGAGGCGCTGGGCGACTTTTACCAGGTGAGCAATCAGACCACGCTCGGCAAGAGTGAGGAAGAAATCATCAGCGATTTTAAGGGCGTCGTCATTCCAAAGATTATCGAATATGAGCACCACGCCCGCAGGACACTGTTGAACGACCGCACTGCAGCGCTGGACGATAAGGTGTTTCGCGCTCTGGGAATTCTTCGATGCGCCAGGCTCATGGCCAGCGAAGAGACGCTCTACCTGCTGAGCCACCTGCGGCTGGGCGTCAACATGGGCCGCGTGAAGGACATTGACATTCGCACGGTGAACGAGCTGTTCCTGATGACCCAGCCGGCGCATTTGCAGAAACTGATAGGCAAGAAGATTGACGGCGACGTCCGCAGGGCCGCACGGGCGGAGTTTATTCGCCATCGACTGAATGCCGCCTAACCTGGGCAACCTAAGCGGGGCGGCCTAATCCGGGCGGCTCAATCTCGCTATTCCCCAGCAAATCCACCGCTGTCGGCTTCCGCGCGCCGGTGCGCGCCTGCGTTAGCGCGATGTTGAAGCACCAGCCCCAGCAGCAGAAGCGTGCCGGCGGCGATGTTCAGCCATTTTGACGCATCAAAATCGCCACGGCGCCGCTTCATCGTCAGAGGGGTAGTCTGGCTGGGCAGGATGACACCGCCGCCGGTGCTCACCGCCCACTCTTGTAGTGCCGGCAGGTCGATCCCTATTCGGTCAAACTCTTCCGGATATCGACCTGGAATCGCCACGCGGTCGATTGTCGTATCGTCATTCAGCACAACTTCCACAATCCGGCCTGCCGGCGACCGTTCCAGGGACGCTGCATATCGCCCCGGCTGCGTCTGTTGGAAGGCTCCCTCGGAGCCGTCCGCCGCGCGATAGCGCAGCCGCAGGCCGTTCAACGGGCGGTTGCTTTCGGCCGCAATCACTTCGATCACGTCGTCACCCAACTGCCGCGCTGCCACCGCAAACCGCTCGTCCCGCGCCGCGGCGGCGAAGGCGCCTGCGGTCCGCGATAGCACTTCAGCCGGTGCGTCGAACGCAAACGCAACCACCCGGCCCGCTCCAACCTGCCACACCGCCGCTGCCGGGGCGACGCGGGTGGTAAAGGTGCCCGCCTGCGTCGCGCCATCACGCAGCCACGTCGGATTATGTTCCAACGCAGCCAGTTCGTGGCCCGAGAGCTGCGGCCCGAGCGTTGCGCGATCGGCCTGGCGAATCATCGCAGCATTCGATCGCGCCAAAGCCAGCGTTTGAGCCGCGGTCGACCAGCGCGCCGGGTCATCTTCGGCGACAACGAGGCCGCCTGTACTTTCGATCATGTCCATCACGGCTTTCGCCCGCGATTCAGGCCCGGTCAGCAGCACGCTCGGACTCACCCTGGCGCGGGCAAACTCGTCGGCGGTGGGCAACTCGGAGTGTGGCAGTTCTCCGTCAGAAATAATCAATACTTCACGTGGCAGCGATGCCGAATCATCCAGCAGCGATCGGAGCGCGCCATCAAGATTGGTCGGCCCGCGCGCCTGCGGCGCGGAGAGATCGGCATCGCGCAACTGGCGAACAGGCCGCGGCTGCGGGAAGCACCACTGCGGCGACTCTGCGAACGTTCCCAGCATCGCCAGATCATCGGGAGGGAGGCGCGATATCGCCGCCCGCGCCGCGCTCAGCGCTCGGCCGAGCCGGCTCTCACCCTCGGCCATCGAGACCATCGACGCCATCGATCCGCTGGCGTCAACCAGCACCACCCACACCCGCTGCGGCACCGGTGGGGACGACGCGAGGGGGGAGAGGTCGTCGAGCAGCGTGCCCGTCCATCCGCCGGCGGCAAAGGCGCGCTCACCGCCGTTGATAATCAACGCGCCGCCGGCCCGCCTCACATATCCTGCGAGTGAGGCCATTACCGCATCGCTCATTTGCTCCGCGGCAGTCCGGTGCAGCACGATCGACTCAACCCCAAGCAGCGCACCGGCATCAACCGACGCGGAGGGTGAGACACTGACAAAGCCAGCGGGCGCATCGGGGCCGATCCAGACGCGCACGTTTTTCGATGGTGCCACCGCGAGGCTCATTTCGTCATTCTCCGGCCACGCGTCGCCGGGGTCGAGCCGCGCCACGAGCGTATCTGGCGGTTGTGCCATCTGGCGAAAGACGCGCGTGCCGCGAGGGACGTTCCATCCCTCCCGCTGCCCGCCACGGTGGTTGATCGACAGTTGCCTCGGCTCGCCCCTGTTAACAGTTGTCACATCAACCCTGGTACCGCGCAGGCCAAGGTGGGCGACTCTGGCATCCGCAGCGCCGAGCAGCACGTCATCGACGGCGGCGTACACGGGAATCGTTGTCTCGGGCCGACGAAAGTTGCCGTCGCTAAACAGCAGCACAACATCGGCATCAGTGGGAACCGGCAGTACCGTTCGCGCCGTGCCGACATCAGGCAGCGCCATTTCGTCCGTCACTTGAACCGTGTCGTCGGCAAAGAACTGCGTCGTATAGCGATGAGGGCCGAGCAATTGTGCCACCCGCTCGCGAAAGCTCGTGCGATAGCCCGCTGTGCGCGTACTCGGCGACAGATCGACCATCACGATTACGCGCAGTGGCCGGGGCCAAGAAATCGTCGCGTTCACAGAGGCCAGCACCAGCAGCGCCGCAGCGGCGATGAGGGCTACCCGGGCCGATCGTCGCCACCCGCGCAGCCGGATTGCGCCGACAATCGCACCCGCTCCAAGCAGCGTGGTCAACCAGAATAGAGGTGTGTTGTATGAACAATCGAAGGTCACTCTAGTCACACTTCCGAGTATTTCCGCCGGCTGACGGGTCGCCGTTGCGCTCGATCATCTTACCGGCGGGCGCAACCGCACGGTGACGGCGGCTAGGTGGTGAACGCCGCAACCTGTTGATACCATCGCGGCAGTGAGAAACGAAGCATGAGAGAGCAGATTCGATCAACCACAATTCTATCCGTCCGCCGCGATGGTGCCGTAGCGCTCGGGGGCGATGGTCAGGTGACCATTGGCAACACCGTCGCCAAGCAGGACGCCGTCAAGATTCGCAAGCTCAGCGGGGGAAAGGTGCTCGCCGGGTTTGCCGGCAGCGCCGCGGACGCGTTTGCACTGATCGAGCGGTTTGAGAAAAAGCTGGGTGAGCATCCTGATAATCTACGTCGCGCGGCGATCGAACTGGCCAAAGATTGGCGCACCGATCGCATGCTCCGCCGTCTGGAGGCGATGCTTGTCGTCGCCGACAGCCAGTGTTCCCTGATTGTGGGCGGCGGGGGAGATGTGATCGAGCCGAGCGACGGCATCGCCGCCATCGGCTCCGGCGGGGCGTTTGCGGCATCGGCGGCCAAGGCGCTTCTCGCCCACTCCCCGCTCGCCGCCAGTGCAATCGTCGAAGCATCACTTCGCATAGCCGGAGAAGTTTGCATTTATACGAATCAGCAGATCAAGGTGGAAACGCTGTGAAGGAACTAACGCCTCGCGAGATTGTCGCCGAACTGGATAAATTCATCGTCGGCCAGGCTGATGCCAAGCGCGCCGTAGCGGTCGCCGTGCGCAACCGCTGGCGCAGGCAGCAGTTGCCGGAGGAGGTGCGCAAGGATGTATCCCCCAAGAACATTCTCATGATCGGCCCGACGGGCGTCGGTAAGACCGAAATCGCCCGGCGGCTGGCGACGCTTGTCAATGCGCCATTTACCAAGGTGGAAGCGACCAAGTTCACCGAAGTGGGTTATCACGGCCGGGACGTTGATTCGATCATTCGTGATCTGCTTGACTCGGCCATTCAGCTCGTTCAGGCAGAAATGCAGGAAACCGTGAAGGCCCGGGCCGCCGAGTCTGTGGATGATCGCCTGCTCGATCTGTTGCTGCCATCGACGCCGAAGCGCACCCGGCGCCGCGACGACGACGACGCGCCGGAAGAAGATTCTCGCGAAAGCACGCGCGAAAAGCTTCGAGCACAACTCGTCGCGGGCAAGCTCGAAGATCGCACCGTCGAGCTGACGATCGAGACCAAGGCCAGCGTCATCGGCATGCTCGGCCCGGCGGGAATGCAGATGGATGTGGATATGGAATCGATGTTCGAGAAGATTCTGCCCACGCAGCGGAACACCCGCAAACTCACCGTTGCCGAGGCGCGAAAGGTGCTCCTCGGGCAGGAATCGGAGAAGCTGATCGATAAAGACAAGACGCACGCCACCGCGATCGAACGCGTCGAACAAAGTGGGATCGTGTTTCTCGACGAAATCGACAAGGTAGCAGGCAGCGGAAAGGATCAAGGCCCCGACGTCAGCCGCCAGGGGGTGCAGCGAGACTTGCTGCCGATTGTGGAGGGTTCGACGGTGATGACCAAGTACGGCGCGGTCAAGACAGACCATATCCTTTTCATCGCCGCGGGCGCGTTTCATGTGAGCAAGCCGAGCGACCTGATGCCCGAATTGCAGGGGCGGTTTCCGATTCGGGTGGAGTTGAATGATCTTGGCAAGGCCGATTTCGTCCGCATTCTCACCGAACCCAGAAACAGCCTGGTGCGTCAAACGATTGATTTGTTAGGCACCGAGGGGCTGGCGCTGGAGTTTACAGCCGATGCGGTCGACCTCATGGCCCAGACCGCGTTCGACGTTAATCGGCGCACGCAGAATATTGGAGCACGTCGGCTGTATACCATTCTGGAGAGAGTTACGGAAAGCATCAGTTTTGATGCGCCCGATGCGAAGCAGAAGAAGATCAAGATCGACGCAGGCTATGTAAAACAGCGGCTGGCGGAGGTGCTTAAGGATGAAGATCTGAGCCAGTTCATCCTGTAGTCCTGTAGTCCGCGCGCTGACCGCGATCCGTCGGCGGTATACTGCGGCCGCTGTGCGAGTCATGTTGGAGATGTGGTGAAACACCGTAAAGCTTTCTGGTTCTTTGCCAACGTCACGATGCTCGCGGTCGTCATCGCGATTGCGTGGGCCACGCTGCTCCCGGCAATCTGGGGACCCAGCGACGACTCCCGCGATCGACGGGCACGCAATGCGCAGCGAAGATAGCCCGCATCGCAGGCCCCAATCATACGACAGGGTGGGTAGGGCATGTCGGGCCAACCCGATTCTCTTTCGCGTCAAGAAAAATGGCCGGCGCTGCGCTTTTCGTTCACTGCCGGCGCAACGCGGGGGGTAGAGGGAAAGGATGAATGGTGAATTATGCATGATGAATGGGGGAGGACGCTGCGCGCTTTGCCTGGGTGCCCTGAAATGCCCGGAAATGCCCGATTTTCTAAAATGCGTTTTACTACTTAACTCGGTGCAGCGTTCTTAACGGTGTCTCGACTGTAAATGTATTCTAGAAAATAACTTACGAGAACCAGCGATGCGGTTTAACGCGTGTTGGCGTTCATACCCGGGCCGGCGTCGTCGCGGAGGAGGATGATGCCGGTGAACGCATCATCGCGGCCGAAATCGATCGGGCCTGCCCAACTGCTGCTTTCGCCGGTGGTGGACTTATGTTGCGAGAAATTAAAACGGAGCATGCTCGGAAGCCTCGGCCGGCCATCGGGGCCGATCTGTTTCGACGCGTCCATGATCGCATTCCACGGGATGGCAACTTCGCCACGCCATTCCGTGCCGTCGATGCGGGCCTGGTAGCGAATGCCTGCTCCCTCGAACGCCTGCCACGGATTGATCGCCAGCTTTGGATCGATCTTTCGCTCGATCCAAAGCGAACCGTTCGACTTGCAGACGACGTGCAAAACAGGCCCGGGGGTGTTGTCGGCGTAGACTGGCTGAATCAGCAACTGGCACAGATCTTCACCCCATGCCCGGCGGAACTGGTAGTTGACGAAATTTCTGACTTTTCGCTCGCTTGCATTGGGCAAGCCGGCCACCTTGAACGCGACATAAAACCGCTCGTCGCTCCAACTGCTGTATACCCCGCTCGGGGTCGATGCCGGTTCGATCACGCCGGCCTGAAGCGCGGGGCGATTGAACATTTGTACGAGAGGCCTGTCTTCGGTGAGTGCATCTTCGCCGGTCCAATCGTCGAGGTCGCCGTTGATGTTAATGGGCCGCTGCCGCCGATCGCTGACGGCAACGGGGAGTTGCAGCTTGATCGGCGTGCTTTCGTTGGTGAAGCCATTGATGAACGTCAGTTCGACCGGCGTCTGCGACTTCGCCGGGGCGGCGGTCGGGTCGATTCGAGCTTCCACAGTAAACCGCCGGACGTTGTAGGTCGCGAGCGCGGGAATGCTGATCGGCTTCGGGCTGAACTCGGAACCAGGATAGGCGGCGGTCCATTGCAGCGTGTTTTGGTCGGGCCGGGAATCGGAGGCGTTATAGATGTCGATGCCCAGCCGGAGGTTGACCCAGTTCTGTCCCAGGCCGGCTTGCGTGTCGCGCGTCCACTGTGTCACCCGACCCGTGAGCACGGGCCGTTCCTGTGGTGTGCTCCAGCGGAGCATGCGCATGTTGATTTCGGTTTCGCGTTTGGAATCGAGCGGCACGCCGGGATCGCGCAGCAGGATATTGTCGGCGATAAGTTGGCGCGCTTCCCGCCACGCGCCCGGGTTGGCGGTGCCGCACATGAGGGCGTACGTCGGATCTTGTTCCTGGTTCGGCTGAATCTCTACGGGCTTGGTGATGAGCCGGGCCACGAGATAGGCATTGATTGTCTGACCGCGCTGTCGCGCAAGCCAGAGATATTCATAGTCCTGCTGCGCATTGCGCAGCCATTTGAGTTGGACGGTGGGAATTGGGTCATCGACTCCAAACCAGCTGCCGGGGTAGAACCAGACCAGTTCATTCGGGTCGGCAGGCTCGGACGGCTGGTTTGCGCGCGGCAGTACGCCGGGCCACTGGATCAAAGTCGCATTTCGAAGAAACGACAGCCACGCCCAAAGCCGGACGTCATACTCATCGCCGCCGGCACCGACGTAGGGCGTTACGCCGCTTGATGCGGCGTCGGTCAGATCGGCTTTCAACCAAAGGGCTGGCCGTTTCACTTCAGTCGGAAGCCGTTGCACGGGCGACGAAAACACCAACTGCGGTGCCGCTGCGATCACACGCTGGACGTTCTCGGGCGCGATCATCATCTCACGACCGCCGCGAGATAGCTGCAACTGATCCTCCTGCAACGGCAATCGCACGCGCATTCGCGGGTGGAGCGATAGTAGTTGCTGCGCGTCCACGGAGAAGGACAAGCTCTGGTCGGTCGAAGCTCGACCCGTCACCTCCGGCCCGATGGGCGCGGCTGAACGGGTCATCCAGTCCATTTGATCAAAGTGCGCTGCCGCCTGCGAAAGGTACTCGCCGCGCGACTCGGGAAGGTAGGTGTAGAAATAGTCGATGATGGGCAACGGCCAGAAGCCGAGTGGGACTTTGTCGGGAAAAATGTCTCCCTTTAGCCATGGGGAAACGAGCCGATCATAGGCGTCCCAGACAATCTCGGGCGGCTTTCCCGCCGGCCATTTGACGATCGGCTGCAGGCGGGAAAACGTCAGCGTCATTCGGTGCTGCTGGGCGAGCGATACGAGCCTGTCGAGCGTTTCGATCGGCCGCTTAAAATCGGGATCGTTGCGATCGAGTCGATTGGCGCGCACCGCCTCAAAGCGGTCGGGAAAGAGGCGAAGCAGGTCTTCCCATTCAACCTGCCCCGCCATGAGAAGGTGTCGCTCATCAGGAAGGACGAAATCGTGCACAGTGACCGATACCGGCACTGAGGAAAGGGCCGAGGTCGAGCCGCTGTCGATTACTTCGACCGACGCGCGATAGGTGCCGGGCGGGGTTTGCGGCGGGATCTTGAGATCAAACCACACGAGCACCGGTTGGCCAGTGCCCTCGGCGCGGGCGGCGGGATTTGTTGGCTGCTGTGGGTCGCGAAGCGTCGCGAGGTTGATCCGGCCATTATCGTTTGAAAGCGGCAGCAGCGCGCGCGGCAGGGTGGTCTGGTCGCCGGGCATGCCGGTGTGGCGAACGAAGCCGGCGCGGTTGACGTCGATCGGCATCGAAAGGATCTGGTAGACGACGAGATTGTCAGCCGGGATGTTGTTGCCGGCGTTGGCGAGTTGCGTCAGCCGGAGCGTCAGCGCGCGTCGGTTGGTCGATTTTGGGATGGTGCTGATCTGAATGGCGAAGCTGGCGGTTTCATTCTTGGCCACCGCCAGCTGAATCTGAGATTGCTGTGTGACAGGTGCCGTCGGCGTGTTGAGGTTGACGGCGCGAACCCGAGGCCCGTCGGTCGTCCGGTCGATGGGGCCGGAAGGCTGATTTGGGACGGATTGGGCCGAGGGTGAGTGGGCTGGAGAGGCTTGGTTGGGTGAGGCCTGGTTTGGGCGGAGAGAACTGTCTCGACCCGCTGAAGATCGGTCGGCCGAAGGTTCGATTGGCCGGGTGATGTCCGGCCCGCACCCGCCGACGAGAGCGAGAAGGGTGAGGCGCAAGATGATGATACTGCGACACTTAGCCACGGTTCCGCCGGGAGGTTTGATCATGTTGCGATCCAAAGGTGCTGAATTCGTATGCAGCGAATGGCCAATTGCCGTGTTCGTAAACAGATCGGTTAGCAGGACTTTAAACCGACACGAGCAAAAAACTGATTTACCTAAATTAACCCGAGTGCCATTTTACCCGATTTCATTGATGCATCGGGCAATTGTGTCCGGGCCGAACAGAGAAATGAGTCCTCTTGGCGGAGGAAGCAAACTCTGGCACGACGTTTGTAATAGTGATTCACGAGGACGCAAGTCATGGTCAACATTCGAGAAGACGGCCGGATCGAGTTTAAGTTCTACCGGCCAAACGCGTCCGATGTTCGGGTTGCCGGAGATTTCGACAAGTGGGCCGGTCGAACCGCCATGCGGAGTGCGGGTCGGGGCTGGTGGATTCTCGACGCCGAGCTGCCGCCGGGTGAGTATCGGTTTTGTTACCGGGCCGACGGCCAGAAGTATGCCGACTACGCCGCGTTTGGCGTGGAAGCCACCGTTGACGGCTGGAATAGTGTGCTCATCGTTCCCGAGTTTGAAGCAACAGCTATGCAGATTGAAGACCAAACAGAACAATCGCTCGAACCCGTTCGCATCGCCGCATAAGCGTCGTCGCCGTTCGCAGGTTTTGAGTAACAAGCCTCGTTTCCTCCTCCGCCAGGCCGCACGGAAATTACCCTCCACCGTGCGGCCTTTTTTTGCGCGCAGTGCGAGGCAAAAACCAGTTCTAACTTGCGACCCTGCCGGGAGATCATGGCAGAATTGCTCCAACCAAATCCCCAAGACCTATAATGGGTTGGCGTGTTGGCGTCTGACGGTGCATTGCTTGACTGAAAAATGGCACTCGGTTACGGTCAAATCTCGCGGAAGTAGTTGTCCGATCCGGGCTTGCGTGGGGCGCCGGACCGGAGCACGGAGATGCACCAAGATGATGCGCACCAGGTTTGCGATGTGGGCGACGGCAGCGGGTCTTACCGTCTGCTCGTTGCCTTTTTCAGCCCCGACATTCGCAGATTTGCCGCTTTCTGTCGTCACCAGCCCCGATGCAGACAAGGGTGCCAATCGAGAAGCGATTAAGAAGCACGTCGCCGAACAGGTGGAAAAGCTCGTCAGCGAAGATCCCGCCGTTCGCACCAGTGGCCGCGACGGGTTGGTGAGTCGGGTAACACAAACCGCACACCCCGTTTTTGTCGACTTCTACTGCAGCGAAATCAACATTCAGATTCGCCCGGCACTTGCCGACGCCAAGCTCGAATCAAGGCTCAATGCAGCCATCGTCCTCGCACGGCTTGCACCGGCGGATCGGGCGGCCAAGCTCTCGGAGTCCGTCATCACCGTTCTTGGCGATAAACAGGAGCCCGTCAAGCTCTGGGGCATGAAGGCTGCTGCACAGCTGCTGCCAAGTTCGATCACGGTGCAATCACTCAATAATCCGCTTCTGGCGAAGGTGTCGGAAGTCGCCCAGAGTGCGGCAGGCAGCACGCTCATCGTCGAGGCATATGACGGGCTTACCCTGACAACGCACAGCTCGGAAGTGATTGCGCTTCGCGATCGGTATAGCAACGCAGATTGGGAACGTCTCATCAAAGTTGTAATGCCGGAGTTTCGCAAGCTCTGGGCAACGCGGCTTGACCAATACATCGAAGGAAAAGTCATCGAACCGATGGCGGAGCAGATTCCCACCAACTTTGTCAGCCCTCTGCGAAGTTGGACTGCGATGGGGAAAGACCAACAAGTCGTTGTAATGCAGATGCTGCTGAACCAGTTGAGCCTTGCCGGCGAGTTGGCAGGCGATGCACTGGAAGCAAAGCCGGCTTACATCCGTGTTATTCAGCGCACCGCCGGGGCGATTCAGGTGATTGCTCAGCACGAAAACAATCGCGCGTTGGGAGATGTGGCCAGCGCAATCGGCAAGCTCCCCGATACCGCCGCTGCCGCTACGATTGAGGGTGCAATAGCTCCGATGCAAAAGGCGATTATCGCCGTGCCGAAATTTGCGTCGATCAAGCCTGCACCCAAGGTGAAGCGTTAAGCGCTGGTCAACACGCACCGGGCAGACGTTCTGTATCGACTTCGCGAGATTCGCCGCCGCTGCCACAAGCAGCCGTCGGGTCTCTTAACACAGGAGGCTTCCATGTTGCGGCTGGCTTCCATTCCGGTCGGGCTGATGCTGCTCGTACTGGCCGCGCTCTTCTGGTCGGGTAGCGGGGCGACGCGGAAGGCCGACTTCAGCTTCATCAACCGCGGCGACATCATCACGCTTGATTTGAACTTGATGTCGTACCAGCAGGATTTCCGGCTGACCTACGCCATCCGCGAGGGTCTTTACAGTCCTGATCCGGTGACCTACGCCCCCGTCCCCGCCGGCGCCGAGAGGCATGAGCTAAGCCCCGACGGCCGAGTCTGGACTTTCCACCTGCGCAAAGATGCAAAATGGAGCAACGGCGATCCGGTCACCGCACACGATTACATTTTCAGTTGGCGGCGTTTCTTTGAAGAGCCGGGAGAATACACCTATCTCTTCTACTACATTAAAAACGCGAAAGCGTATGAGGACAGCTACGCAAAGGGCGAGCCGATCGATATCAGCACCGTGGGGATGCAAGCGGTGGATGATCACACGCTGCGCGTAACGCTCAACGACCCTGTCACATTCCTGCTTGATCTGGTCGCGTTCCCACCATTCTACCCGCGGCACGAACGCTCGATGGTTCCGTTTCGAGAATTCAGCCAGCGGGAAATCATGTCGCTGGCATCCGATTTTCTCGCGAAGAATAACAAGCAGATTGAAACGATGACGCAAGGCGAAATTCTCGCCGAACTGCCCGCCTTCGCGGCGCAGCTCACCTCTGCCGAAGCGCAGGCCGAAGTCGAAAAGATGTTCCGCCACGGCATGATCAAGCACACATACCGAAATGAGTACACGCGCCCCCCGGCCGTGGTGACCAACGGCCCCTTCAATCTCACGCAATGGGAGTTCAAGCGCCGACTGTGGCTTGAGAAATCCCAGACATATTGGGATCGCGACGCAGTGAAGCTCGACACCGTCGAGATGATCGTCAACGAGAATGTGCTAAGTCAGTTTCTGCAGTACGAGGCCGGAACCGTCGATTGGCTTGCCGATGTCCCGACCGACCTGGCCAGCGATCTTCGCGCCAGAGACCGCACTGACCTGCGGGCGAGCAAGGCGTTTGGCACCGCATTCCTCACCTTCATGTGCCGCGAGGAGTTGCCCCGCAGCATCAATGCCGGAAAGAAGAATCCGCTGGCAGACATTCGCGTGCGGCAGGCGCTGGCGATGGCGATCGACAAGAAGTTCATCACCGAGAATGTGACGCGCATGGGGGAAGAAGTGGCCACCACCTACTTCCCGCCGGGCACGTTGCCGGGGTTTGAGGTACTGCCGGGGCTGCCATTTGACATCCCACGCGCGCAGGCGTTGCTCGCCGAGGCTGGCTACCCCAACGGGAAAGGGCTGCCATCGCTGCCAATCCTGTATAACAGCGAGAACCCGATTCGCGCCCGCATCGCGCAGGTGTTAAAGGAGCAGTGGAAGAAGAACCTGGGGGTCGAGACAGAGATCCAATCGCTCGAGGTGAAGATTTATCGCAATCGAGTCACTGAGAAGGATTATGCGATTGCACTGGTCGCGTGGTATGGCGATTATCCCGACGTGTCGACATTCACCGATAAGTATCTTTCAACCAGCCTGCAAAACGACGCCGATTGGAAGAATGCAGAGTTTGATCGATTGTGCGACCTGGCTACGAAGGAAGGCGACGCTGCGAAGCGACTCGCCATTTTGCAGAAAGCCGAGGCGTTGATCGATACAGAGGTGCCGATCGTTCCACTGTATCATTACGTCAATTGCTCGCTTCGCCGCGATTATGTGAAGGGGATTCAGGAAAACCCGCGAAACCTCACGGTGTTCAAGGGTGTCAGCGTGGAGAGGGAATAGTTGCCGCGAATCCTGCTATACAGACTGTTGCAACTGCCGCTGATTCTCGCGGTGATCTACGTCACAACGTTCATCCTCGTGTGGGTTGCGCCGGGCGATCCATTTTCCGGGGAACGCGCGGTCGATCCCGTCGTCGAGCAGACCCTGCGCGAAAAATATCGTGCGGGTAGCGCGGTTCAGTTTCTCACGTATTATCCCTACAGCATCCTCACGCGGGGCGATTTCGGGCCGTCGATGCTCTACAAAGAGTGGAGTGTCAATGACATCGTGAAATCATCGCTGCCGGTGTCGATCGCGCTGGGAGTGTTCGCCCTGGCCATCGCCGTGCTCATCGGCGTGGGCGTAGGTACATTGGCCGCGGTGTATCGCGACGGCGTGCTGGACTGGTCGAGCTTGTCCATCAGCCTCATCGGCATCAGCCTGCCGAGCTTTGTCACTGCGGCACTGCTGCTGCTCCTGTCTTCTGCGCCGTCGATGCAGGGCTTCTTTGCGGTTGGGAGCTGGGGCCGGCCGATGGATGTTGTGCTGCCGGGGCTGGCTCTTTCACTTGCGCCGATGGCTTACATCGTCCGGCTGACACGCGCCAGCATGCTCGATGTGCTGGGATCGGATTTCGTCCGTACCGCCCGCGCCAAGGGATTGAGCAAGAGTGTCGTCGTGTGGAAACACTGCTTGAAAAACGCGTTTGTCCCCGTGCTCAGCTACCTCGGCCCCGCAGCAGCGGTCACGCTTACGGGGTCATTTGTCGTTGAGAAGGTCTTCAACATACCGGGGCTAGGTCAACACTTTGTCAACTCTGTTCTAAACCGCGATCAAACGCTCATTCTCGGTGTGGTCATGGTTTACTCTCTCTTCCTGCTTGTGTTCAATCTGCTGGTGGATGTGGCATATGTGCTCGTCGATCCGAGGATTGATATTTCAGCAAAGGGTACCTAAGGCATGTCGGAAGCTGCGGTTGGTTATGAGAGAGATTCGACCATTCCCCTCGGCGGCCCGCCGGAGACTATGGCGGCGCGCATTCTCCGCAGTGGCAGGATGACGCTCGGCGGGGGTTTGCTGCTTCTCATCGTGCTGGCGTGTCTGCTGAGCATGCCATGGACGCTCTCAGAGTCGTCCGGTTTTGGTTACGGCAAGCAGTATGAAACAAAAGTGCGCGCCGAACCGGAACCCACTGCGGTCGGCCTGTTTGGCTACGACGTGCTGGGCCGCTCGCTTGTCGCGCGGTGCCTTCTCGGCGGGACGATCTCGCTGGCCGTCGGCGTCGCCGCGGCGCTGATTGCCGTCGTGCTGGGGGTGACCGTCGGTCTGATCGCGGGCTACGCCGGCGGGTGGATCGATTCCACACTCATGCGCATCGTCGACATTCTTTACGGCTTGCCGTACATCCTGCTGGTCATCCTGTTCAAGATCGCGCTGGAAGATCCGATTACGAGCCTCATCGCCATGATGCAGGGAAGTTCGCCGTCGTTCAGCGCCGGGCAGGCCGCCAATCTGATCGTAATGTTCCTCGCCATCGGGCTGGTCAGTTGGCTCACAATGGCGCGCGTTGTCCGTGGGCAGGTGCTGAGCATTCGTTCGATGCCATACATTGAAGCTTGCCGATCGATGGGCCTTCCGACGACGCGAATTTTCATTCAGCATGTGCTGCCCAACCTTGTCGGGCCCATCACCGTGTACGCGACTTTAACCGTCCCTTCGGCTATCCTGCAGGAGTCATTTTTGAGCTTCCTCGGCGTCGGTGTCCGCCCGCCGTTGCCGACGTGGGGAAGCCTGGCCAGCGAAGGCATCACGGCACTTTCGCCGGTTAAGGTTTACTGGTGGATGTTGCTGTTTCCGTGTTTGTTGCTGATGTTTACGCTGCTGTGCCTCAACTTCGTCGGCGACGGCCTGCGCGATTTGTTTGATCCGAAGCGGGAGGCCTCGAAAGTCTGATCCCTCGACAATGGCTGAGGGCTGTAGTCAGAGTGTATCTGTCGCTCGCGCATCAGACACTCAATGCCCCGCGCTGCGATGTGGGGCAGACCACCTCTTCTGACCAGGTGCGTTCGGGGGCCGTTTAAGTTGAGATCGTGTCAAGTTTGGCTTGAGTGAAGTTGGGATGGAGTCATGGAAAATCGATTCGGAATCAAGGACTTCTTTCTCTTCGTGTTGCTGATCGCAATGATCGTCACGGTCATCATCGCCATGAAGCAGTTTGATCGTCAGTATCAGGAGATACGGACCATCAAGCAGCTGGTGAACGATCAGACTTCCGATCTCACCGCAATCAAGAACCAGATGGCGCGCGGGGTCGTCGCGCGGCCAGCAGCGGGGGCAACGGCAGCGGTGGATGGACCTGCTCAGCCGGATGGCAAACCTGATTTTTCCGAGATTTACCAAAGCTACATGCGCGAGGCCGAAGCCATGCCAGGCTTCGCCCGCGGGGATTGGTATGTCGACAATTTTGGCACCAAGATCGGCAAGCTGACGCCATTCCTTGCCACCGATGTCTATCAACGCTACGTCGAAAACATCGTCATGGACTCGCTTGCTGGACGCGATCCATTCTCGCTCGATTATGTCCCCAAGCTCGCCAGCCGCTGGGACTTGAGCGACGACGGCCTGACCATGACCTTCCATCTCCGGCCAGAGGCGGTCTTCTCGGATGGTAAACCCGTGACCTCCGATGATATTGTGTTCACGTTTGACTGGATCCGCAATCCCGAAATCGATGCCGCGCGCGAGCGATCGTATCTCACGATGCTTAAAGAGGTGAAGGCGCTCGATCCGCATACCGTACAGTTCACATTCACCGAACCGTATTATCTCAATTTCGGGACCGTGGCAGCCTCGCCGATTCTCGCGAAGCACTTTTACTCACGCTTTACGCCCTCGCAATACAACGAACGAGTTGGGCTGCTTTTTGGCAGTGGGCCTTACAAACTGGAAGACCCGGAGAGTTGGGCACCGGGCAAGCTTGTTGAACTCGTTCGCAATGACCGCTATTGGGCTGTCCCGCCGACGTTTAACAGGATCATCTTCCGGGAGATTCAGGAGGAGTCGGCGCAGATGGTGATGTTTGGGAACAAGGAGACCGACAACATCCTCTGCACGCCGGAAGTCTACGAGAAGCTCAAAGCCGACAAACGCGTGATGTCATTCAGCAACGCGATGGAGTATGGATCGCCGTATCGAGGGTACGGCTACATCGGCTGGAACCAGAAGCGAAAGAAAGATGGTGCCGACATTGCCACGCAGTTTGCCGATAAGCGCGTTCGGCAGGCGATCACCATGCTGATCGATCGCGAAAGAATGGTGAAGGACATCTATCTCGGTTATGCCAGCGTGGCGTCGGGCCCATTTGCGCCGAAAGGCCCCCAGTCCGATCAATCGGTCCAGCCGTGGCCGTACGACCCCGTCGCCGCAAAGAAGCTGCTCGCTGAAGCGGGATTCAAGGACACTAATAATGACGGCGTGATTGATGGCCCCGATGGAAAGCCACTCCGATTCACACTGCTCTATCCAAGCGGGGCAGATATTTACGAGAAGTTGGTTCGATTCATCAAAGACAATCTCGCCGTAGGCGGGGTTGTGATGGATCTGGATCGGCAGGACTGGCCGGTTCTGGTCGAAAAGCTCAATAAGAGCGATTTTGATGCGGCCATTCTCGGCTGGAGCAGTGTGCCAGAGTCAGACCCTTACCAGATCTTCCACAGCAGCCAGATCAGCGATAGCGGGGACAACCGCACCAGCTACAGCAATCCTGAACTGGACGCGACGATTGACGAAGCCCGCCGGACGATGGACACGCCCGCGCGCATGGCATTGTGGAACAAGGTACACCGTATTCTTCACGAAGATCAGCCGTATACGTTCCTCGTCAACCGGCCGTATCTTCGGATCATGAACAACCGGATTAAGAATGTAAAAACGTCGGGCGTGGGCCTGAACTACGAATATCTCAACGGCGGGACAATTCCCTGGTTTGTGCCGACCAACGAACAGCGGTACACGCAATAAGCCAGCCGAAACTCGATTTGATCGACCGCGATGGCCAGATACCTTTTCCGCCGCATTCTGCTGTTTTTGCCGACTATCCTCGGCGCGACGTTCATCGTTTTCATGTTGATGGCGCTCTCACCCATCAGCATCATCGATGCGCTGCTCCCGCCGTCGGGGGAGATTCGTCCGGGCGAACGCGCGGTGAAAGAAGCTTACATCGAAGAACGCTACGGCCTGAACGCGCCTCCGCCGGTGCAATATCTTCGATGGCTTAACAACATTTCGCCCGTTGGTTTTAAGAAGTGGGAGAAGGACGACCCGCAGGTGGTGACGGCCAAGGCCGAGGAAACCCAGCTTCGTGAAGCGAGGCGTCTGGAACTCGCTGCCAACGGCATCACTGGGCGCGAAGCGGACCGGGCTGTGCGGCAGATTGATATCACCCCAAACGCCGGCGCCCCGCGGCTATCGCGGCCGGCAATCAAGAAGCCGGAGTTGGGGTACAGCTATATTCAGTCGCGGCCCGTGTGGGAGATGATCAGCGAAGCACTTCCGGTGACTCTGACGATTCAGGTGATCGCACTGCCAACGGCGATGACCATCGCGCTGCTCTCCGGCATCTGGGCTGCCCGTCACCGCGGGGGGGCGTGGGATATCGGCCTGGGCACATTTCTGCTGGCACTGTCATCGCTGCCGGTGATCTGGATTGGCGTGATGCTGATTGGCTTTCTGGCCAACGTGGAATACGTTCGTCTCTTCCCCGCTGCAGGGCTGCACTCGGTAACATCGAGCGCCATGTCGTTCTTCCCTCAGTTCACTGATGCTGGCTTCCAGCCCGGCTATCTGTTGGATAACCTGTGGCACCTTGCACTCCCCGTCATCTGCGTGAGCTACGGTACGATGGCTTACTACAGCAAGCTCACGCGAACGTCGCTGCTAGAGACGCTCGGTGCGGATTTTGTCCGCACTGCCCGCGCCAAGGGCCTTGCGGAAAGGGTTGTCCTGTTTCGACACGCCTTCCGTACCAGTCTGATTCCTCTCATTACCGTGGCAGCGAGCTTTCTGCCTCTGCTGGTGAGTGGGTCGATTGTGGTCGAGACAATTTTCAGCATCAATGGCATGGGTCGGCTGGTGATTGAGTCGCTTTATCGCAACGACCGCGAGCTGTTTCTAAGCGTCTCGCTCACGATCCTCATTCTGCAACTGATTGGTTATCTATTGGCCGATATCGCCTACGTCATCGCCGATCCGCGGGTGAGCTATGACTAACGCACCATCCTCATCCTCGTCGCAGCAACCCGGCTACGAGCCGGCGGCCACCCCGCCGCAGGTCACGGCGCGGCGCACGCTGCTGCAGCAGACGCTCCGCGACACGTTTACGCGCCCGGGTGCGCGCATCGGCGTCGTTTGGATTACCATTCTCGCGACCGTAGGCATTTTCGCGCCGCTGCTGGCCAACAGCGCTCCGTTGCTGATTAAGGAGAAGGCGACCGGAGCGATCTCCAGCCCGGTTCTGAGCACGCTTCGACCGAGCGATATAACGCTTGCAGTCATCTACGTCGTTACCATCACGTTGCTACTCTGGAAGCGATTCTCATTGGGGCAGTCGATTGTGATGATCCTCGCTGCTGGCCTTCTGGCATTTCTGCCATCTTTCTTGCTCATCAAATCGCAGGATGCACCGGTTTACGAGCGATATCGCCTCAATGAAGCTGCAGGGCAGTATGAGTGGGTTGTTCGCACCATCGTGCCATTCAGTCCGAATGACCGAGTGAATGACGTCAGCGGAACAAAGTTGAAAAGCCCCAGCGGCAGGCACTGGCTGGGCACGTCCATCTTTGGCGAAGATGTGCTTAGCCGCATGATGTATGCCTGTCGAGTGGCGCTGACCATCGGGCTGATTTCCACAGGCATTGCCGTGACGATCGGCATCTTCGTCGGTGGACTGATGGGCTACTTTGCCGGCGTGTTTGATCTGCTGGCGATGCGTTGCATTGAAATCCTCGAAGCGATTCCCCGGCTGATCCTGTTGCTCATCATCACGGTGTTCTTTGGGCGAAGTTTGTATCTGATGATGACCGTGATCGGCCTCATCGGCTGGACCGCCGATGCGCGATTTATCCGGGCCGAGTTTCTGCGGCTGCGCAACCTCGATTTTGTCGCCGCCGCCAAGGCGCTGGGCCTCCCGCTGCGGAGCATTATCTTCAAGCACATGCTGCCCAACGGAATCGCGCCGGTTCTGGTTAACGCAAGTTTCAGCGTGGCGGGTGCGATTCTCCTCGAATCGACGCTTAGCTTCCTCGGGCTTGGCCTTGGCGCCGAAGATCCCAGTTGGGGCCAATTGCTCAACCAGGCTCGATCCGGCGGCACGGGCTTTAACTGGTGGATCGCGACGTTTCCCGGCGTAGCGATTTTCTTTACCGTATTTTCCTATGTGCTGATCGGCGAGGCGATGCGCGACGCGCTCGATCCTAAACTTCGCAAGCGAGAGTAGTTCCCATGCCCGAACCACTTCTACAAGTTCGCGATCTCAACGTCGCATTCGAGACCAGCCGCGGTGATGTGCGGCCGGTGCGAGATGTGAATCTTGCCATCTATCCCGGCCAGACGCTCGCCGTGGTGGGCGAATCGGGTTGCGGAAAATCCGTGACGGCCATGTCGATCCTGCAACTGCTCCCCAAGCCACCGGCGAAATACCTCAGCGGGCAAATTTTTTTTCAGGGGCGCGATCTGCTCCAATTGGGCGAGAGCGAAATGCGCTCGATCCGCGGCAAGGATATCGCGATGATCTTTCAGGAGCCGATGACCAGCCTCAATCCGGTCTATACCATCGGCGATCAGATCATCGAAGCCGTCACGCTGCACCAGGGCAAATCCGGCAGGGCGGCCAGCACGATTGCAGAAGCGGCGCTGGCCGATGTCGGCATCGCCGATCCGGCCCGGCGGTTAGGCGAGTATCCGCACCAGATGTCCGGCGGAATGCGCCAGCGGGTGATGATCGCCATGGCGCTTTCGTGCCAGCCCAAATTGCTCATCGCTGACGAGCCAACCACTGCCCTCGACGTCACCATTCAAGCACAGATTCTTGAGTTGTTGCGCAAGCTCCAGAAGGAGCGCAATATGGCCATCATGCTGATCACCCACGATCTGGGCGTGGTCGCTGAGAACGCCGACAGCGTAGCGGTGATGTATGCTTCGCGGGTCGTGGAAACAGCCACGGTTGAAGAGCTGTTCGATCATCCGGTGCATCCATACACCGAAGGGCTTTTCAAGAGCATTCCCAAGCTCGGGGCCGATCGACACCGACTGGACACAATCCCCGGCACTGTGCCCAATCCCCAGCGGTTCCCCGGCGGGTGCAAGTTTCATCCCCGGTGCCACCGCATGCAGGGCGACCAGACTTGCTCAAGCGTGGAACCCAACCTGCGCGAGGTGAAGCAGAAGCATTGGGCAAGCTGTCACCGCATTGATGGGTATCAGACGGCGGCGGTAACGGTCCCGAGCATCTCGCACAAGCGACAAGTGACAGCCGGCGCAGCGACGGAGGTGAGCGCGTGAGTTCAACAATCAACCGTCCTTCCCAGGGCGCTTCAACCCGAGCGGCGATGAGCGGCGCCCCGCTGCTTGAGGTGAGAAATCTCCGTACCCATTTTCCGATCAAGAGGGGTTTGCTGCAGCGCGTCGTGGGTCATGTGAAGGCTGTCGATGGCATATCGTTCGCCGTCCCACCGCGCAAGACGCTGGGGCTTGTCGGCGAGTCGGGCTGTGGCAAGACCACCGTAGGCCGTACGATTCTGCGCCTCATTCCGGCCACTAGCGGCGAAGTGCTGTTTCAAGGCGATGACTTCTTCGCCCACACCGGTGAAGACCTTCGCAAGCTCCGCCGGCAGATGCAGATTATCTTTCAGGATCCGATGAGCAGTCTGAACCCGCGCATGACCGTGGGCAACATCATCGGCGAACCGATCGTGGTTCACGGCATCGCCAAAGGCCGCGAGAAGGATGACCTGGTCGCCTCGCTCCTGGGGCGGGTTGGTCTCGATCCAAGCTACTCCGCGCGTTATCCCCACGAGTTTTCCGGTGGCCAGAGGCAGCGTATCGGCATCGCGCGGGCGCTGGCGTTGTCGCCGAGCTTTATCGTGTGCGATGAACCGGTGAGCGCGCTCGACGTCTCCATTCAGTCGCAAATTCTAAATCTGCTGCAGGATCTTCAGGAAGAGCGCGGCATCGCGTTTCTGTTTATCGCGCACAACCTGGCCGTGGTGGAACATTTCTGCGACGAAGTCGCGGTGATGTATCTGGGGCGGATCGTGGAAAAGGCAACGAGCAAAGAGCTTTACGGTAACCCGAAGCATCCCTATACAAAGGCGCTTCTGTCGGCTGTCCCCGATGTCGACCCAAGACCGAAACGGGAGCGCATCGTCTTGCAGGGCGAGGTTCCTTCGCCGAGTAACCCGCCGAGCGGATGCGCGTTCCATCCGCGCTGCGCGCTGTCGCGTGAGGCGGCCCGGCAGGCGGGTGTGGCGGAAACTACCGAGATTAAGGTCGGCAATGAAAGGTTGCGCGTTCTTGCCAAGTGCGTCACCCAGTCGCCGCCGCTCGAGCAAAAAGAGGGTGAACCGGGACATGTTGCGGCGTGCTGGGTATCGAGGTAGCGCCGAGGCCCATCAGACTCAACCGCGAGCACCGGCGCGTGCCGGGCATTGTTAGACGATGACAGTAAGGTGACAAAACGATTGACGGCCGAGCGTGCTCGGCCGTCAATCGGGTTGTTCGGTGCAGAAAACCTGCAATAGCAAGTGGCTTTCTGGGACTAAATCAGGACGTTATTGCCATTATCTTCTCCCGTGCGGTCTTTGACTTCGCTACTGCTAAGTCCGCTGAGGAAATCGTCGTTTCCGCCGCCGCCGAAGGCGCGATCAGTGCCTGATCCGCCTTCGAGATCGTCATGGCCCAGACCGCCAGAGAGATAGTCGTTACCCGCGTGGCCCTGCAACTTGTCATTGCCAGTGCCCCCGTAAAGTGAATCGTTTCCACCTTTGCCCTCCAGGTAGTCGTTACCACCTTCGCCGTAGAGCATATCTGAGCCTTCGCGGCCATCAAGGCTGTCGTTACCGCCGCCGCCGTAGATTGTGTCGCGGCCAGCGGTGCCTTTCACCGAATCGTGACCCGCGCCGGCAAACACCTGCACAGGTTTGGTGATTGGGTTGCGGTTGTTAAACTCAACAACGTCGTTTCCGCTCAGCGAGCGGACAATGATTGAGTTCACAGCTGAGTAGCTGAACCGCTGTTCTGACGTGCCGATCTCGACCTTCAATTGTCCGTTGTCGCGCAGGTCAACCTCGATGACGTCTGCGGCTTCGGTTCCTGTTATGGTCAGCACTCCGCTTGAAAGTGCGGCAGCGAGGCAACGACGTGTTTCGAGCGATTCAAGTAGCGAATTCATAGTAGCACATCCTAAAAAGCAGACGTTCGTACCGGACATTCGGTAGCGACTTTCCGTCGCAATGGAGAACCATCGGATGGCGCACTCTATTCAATGAAAATTAGCAATTTTTCAGGTGGGACTACCATGTCACTGATCACTCAGGTGCCGGTGCCGGCGGGACTTCAATGCGCAACTGGCGCGCCAGCGTCTCGATCAATGTTCGATCCGCTTCGCGGGAGCCAGCGATACAAAATGCGGTGTCATTGTCGATCGAGCCGGTTAGGACGCCTGTGCTGGCGGTGACCGTATATGCAAAGCCATCGTGCACATCAATAAAGACCGAAGCCGGGATTGAAAACACGGTGGCGACGCTCCCGCTGTTGCTGTAGCGGACGGCCACGAGTCTATCGCCGAAAAATGGAACGATCGAGACTTCTTGCATTGCCCAACCGGCCTCGGGTGGGATGGATGCAACGCGACGTTGCAATTGGCGGGCGGCCGCTGCAGGATCGGCTGATGCCTCGGCCTCCGCAGGCATGCCGTCTATCTGAAGCCGAACCAACTGGGTGAATCGGTCCATGTTTACCGCAACGTACTCTCTGTACTCATACGCTTCATAAGCCTGATAGCCCACCCACCCGGCAACGCCAAGGCCAATCAGCACCGATGCAGCGACCGCCAACCAGCGCACCACAGACCGCTGGCCGGGCAGGTTGGGGGTGGCACCCAAAGCTGCCTCTGTAGACTCCAACTCCGACTTTAAGAGCTTGGCGATGCGCGCGCGAGTCATCTCGCTGGCACCCCCGGCCGGCCAGGCCTGCCTTATCGCGTCCTTCAGACCACGGTCATCAAATTGGTTGGGCCGTTCATTCACGCTGATAGCTCGTTGCTCCCATATCTCTAAACAAACATCTATTCCATTGAGGCCGGCCGATCAATTCCGTGTTCTGAAGCCAACTCGCCAAGCCGGTCGGCCAGCATTCGCCGCGCGCGATGGAGTCGACTCATAACCGTTCCGATTGGCACAGACGTCACATCCGCTATGTCCTTGTAGCTGAGATCCTCGATGGCCCATAGGAGGATAGTCGTCCGCAACGCCTCCGGCAGGCCCTCGATTGCCTGCACAAGCCGGGTATCCGAAGCCCTCCAGTCTTCAAACGCCAAGTCGGCCGAAACTTCAGGCAACTGTTCGAGTAAATCGGGCTGAAGCAAGTCAGGTTCGAGTTTGCTGCGGTTTGCCCGGTTGATCCAGGTGTTACGCAGTATTCGAAGCAGCCACGGACGCATTCCAACCTCAGTCAGCGTGAACGTGTTGCGACTGCGGATTGCCTTGAGAAAAGTGTCCTGTATCAGGTCTTCAGCTTCAGCGGTGTTGCGGCAAAGTGCTCTGGCGAGTCGGCTCACTGCGTCAAGCTCGCGAAGTGCGAGTTCTGAAAACTGTTCTGCCGTGAGAGCCATCCAGCGAGCTTTATACTCCAAGGCGGGACAATCGCCAGCGTCTCAGTGACCACGCTCTTATCAGACGAAAATCAGTTTATCGCCCCCGCAGCGTTTGTCATGGCGCGCGGCTTGCCTACAATCTCCTCAGAATCGCTCGGGGTGTGCGACGAATGCGTCGCACTGAGAGTAGACCCGTCGAACCTGATCGGCAAGCCCGCGGCACACCGGCCCGAGGCGAGCCGCGTAGGGAAAGCGACCGACTATCGCCATTGAGGAGGTGATTCTCCTGCAACGGTGCTCGCCGCTTTTCCCCGGCCGGATTTTTTGCAGGAGGATGCCGTCATGGACCAACAACACCTACCAACGCTTCCGATCAACGGCGGTGGAAATCCGGGGCTGCCGGGTGTGACCACGCCGGGTAGTTTTGCCAACCGCAATCGCGTAGGCTCGCCGTGGACCTTTTCGTCGCCGGATACGGCTGGAATGCCGCAGCCGAGCGATAAAACCGCGTGGGATTTTCTCCCCGACGGATGGAACACGGAACTCGTTTCGGGCAACACGTCCGCGCCGGCTTCATCCCCCTGCGAGGCCAGCGCCGCTGGGTGTGTTTTCACCGACAGCACCGGCGCGACGCGCAAGGTCACTTTTCCGCCGGGCTTTACCCCGGTTACCCAGCTCGAACACGCCCGGCTCGGTAACATCACGCCACAAATGCGCCGCGTGGCGGAGCGCGAAGATCACCTATCGGCCGAGCAGGTGCGCGACGAAGTAGCGGCGGGGCGGATGGTGATCCCGGCCAACATCAATCATCTGCAGTGGAAACTCGACCCGATGTGCATCGGCAGGGCGAGCAAGACAAAGGTCAACGCAAATCTCGGGGCTTCGCCAGTTAGTTCATCGATCGATGAAGAGCTGGAAAAGGTCGATTGGGCCATCAAGTTTCACACCGATACACTGATGGATCTTTCCACCGGCGGCGATCTGAACAAGACACGCTCGGCGATTGTGCGTCACAGCAGCGTTCCGGTGGGCACGGTGCCAATTTACTCGATGATTATCGGCAAAAAGATCGAAGACCTCGATTGGGAAATGATCGCTGCGGAGCTTCATAATCAGGCACGGCAGGGTGTTGATTACTTCACGATTCATGCCGGCGTGCTCAAGGAGCATCTGCCGCTGGTGCGAAAACGACTCATCGGCATCGTCAGCCGCGGGGGGAGTTTGCTTGCCAAGTGGATGATCCACCACAACCAGCAGAATCCCATGTACACGCACTGGGAGGCAATCTGCGACATCCTGCGGCAGTATGATGTCACCTTCAGCATCGGTGATGGCCTTCGCCCCGGCGGGCTTGCCGACGCCACCGACGCCGCTCAGTTGGCCGAATTGCAAACCCTGGGCGAACTAACCGAGCGCGCCTGGCGCCGCGGAGTGCAGGTAATGATTGAAGGCCCGGGCCATGTTCCGCTCGATCAGATTGAATACAACATGAAGCTGCAGCGGCAGTTGTGTCACGGTGCACCGTTCTATGTTCTCGGTCCGCTCGTGACAGACATTTTCCCCGGCTACGACCACATTACCAGTTGCATCGGCGCCACGAACGCAGCGTTCCACGGCGCGAGCATGCTCTGCTACGTCACGCCGAAGGAACACCTCGGACTTCCGAAGAAGGACGATGTTAAACAGGGCTGCATCGCCTACAAAATCGCTGCCCACGCGGCCGACGTGGCGCTTGGCATCCCGGGCACCCGCGTGAGAGACGATGAACTCACGAAGGCGCGCGCCGCACTCAACTGGGAAAAGCACTTCGAGCTATCGTTTGACCCCGACACCGCACGGGCGTTCCACGATGAAGATCTGGACGTCGACACCGATTTTTGCGCCATGTGCGGCCACGACTGGTGCAGCGTGCGCATCAGCAAGGAAATCAATGAGTTCTTCAGCGGCAAGGATGAGGCGTTCCAGCGCGGCAAGGCCGTGAAAAGCGCGGCGCTCACTCCCGAACAGCAGGAAATCCTGAACAAGCGTGGGGTGCTGTCGCCGGAAGAGATTCACAAGCTTGCTTCAAAGGTGAAGAGGGTCGTCGGCGCAGAAAAAGACAAAGCGTCATGCCATTCTGACTACGTCGACCCCGACACTGCCAGAAAAGTGCAAAACGAGAAGCTGGTTACGCTCGGGGTGGGCGTGAAGACAAACGACAACAGCACCTAAGCGGAATGCCGCAGAAACGCAGCCAGTGAAAGCGGCAGCCAAGTTGGATGTATTCACAAACAGGATTTAGGAAGATGGTTCTTTTGGCACTTATCTCGTTGATGCTGGCACCGCCAGCCAAGTCCGGAGTCCACTCGATCACCGGCGAAGGTGCGACAGCGGTCGTGCAAGTGCCGGCTGGTGAACTCGTCACTGTCAACGAAAAGCCCGACTGGCTTTTCTTCAGCATCGAAGCGGGCTACGAGCCAGAAGGCGACGGGCCTTACACGAATGTACCTGCAGAGATGAGCATCGCGATTCGGAAAGGCAGCCTTGCAGAAGTTGTTGCGCAACAAAGGGAGATCAGCGTCACTGGCCAACGCTAGATCATCAAGGAAGTCAAAAGAGATGGTCAGATCATTTGGCTCGTCAAGGAACTTGATCCCGGCGATGGCCCGCTACCCAGGCGCGCATTTCAGTTTGCAGTGGCTTCAGAAAATGGCGTACTCGTGGTCGATGCCACCAACAACATCGTCCAAGGGATGCCCGCTAAGAATCGGCGTCAAGTGAACGAAATGCTTGCGCTAGCGCTTAAGAGCGTAAAGTTAAACGGCAAGCTCATCACGACGCCTGAGATTCAGAAGTACCTGCTGCCGAATTGAACTTCATTCGGGACCGTTGCGCTACAAATCCGGCCCTGCCGGCTGGGTGGTGGGGACGAAGCCATCTTTCTTCATCTTTTCGCGGATGATTCTGACGGCCTGCTCGGTACGTTTCGCGTCAATGTACTGCTGGACGTCGCTGGGCAGTTGCGACCGCGGCAGCGGCACCTGTACGCCGTCGCCGAGGTCGAGCAGGACGACGACCGGGTCGCGCTGGCCGGCGTCGATGCCATAGGTCTGGTTCCAGATGTAGACGCCGTTGTCGTCGTAGCTATAGCCAAGCCCGGTGAAAGCCGAGATGCTCTCCAGGGCCTGCTTAAATGTCGCGTTATCAATCACGAGCCTGATCCTGCGAAACTCCGCGGGTATGAGCTGAATCGACCCCGGGCGAAAAGTGAACGCCACGCCGGACTGCACAGAAAGATCCTGCAGCACTTGCGTGATATCTTCGCCTGTGTATCGCAGCGAAATGGGCTTGCTCAGTTGTGCGGCGACCAACTCCTGCTTTTTAAGCACGACGACGCCGCTACCCCAGGGATACCAGGTGGCATTCGATTGCGTCGCAAGGGCTTCAAGGGCATCCAAGACAGTCACCCCTTTTGCAACGCCAATTGTCTGGGTCGCCGCGAGATCGCCGGCGCGATTCTCAAAATCGATCCGCGGAGACATCTTGGCCAGTTTCTCATCGACCGCCGCAAGGAGATTGGCGGTGTTGATGCCCTTGGCATCGATCGCCGCGCCAAGCGGTTCGCGCGACAGTGCAAGCAGCGTCTTAAGCTCATTGACCGTCGCCCTACGGCCGAGCCGGATGAGTGCCGGCATCGGTTGAATCTCCACCGACTCAGCTTTGAGTTCGATCATCAAACCCAGGGCCCGCGTCAGTTCAACAAGCCCTTCGCGGAGAGTGACATTCTCCAGCTTTGCGGTAAGCGGGGTTTGCCGACCGTAGGGGAGCAACTCCCACACTGCCGGAGTGGCGTCGAGCCGCACACCAGTCTCCGCTGCGATGGTTTTCATTGCTTCGGGCAGGGTCGATTTCAGGTCCACCTTGATGAGGGTGTCCAATTGCTGATTAATCAACGCCGCAGAGTCCTGCGCGCGAGTCGTGCGAGCGGGGGCCACCACGAGCACGGCGAGCACGCAGATGAGCAATGGGGTTCGTCGCATGAAGTAAACGCGCTCCTTCCAAACCTGAGGTTTCTGTGCACTGCTGAGTTTGCCCAACTACTCCCCGGAATCAAGCCACAGCGGAACCACGCCTGACTGGGAAACAGCAGGGCAGCAGCGCATCAGTGTCCGCTAAGTGCGTCCGGCGCCAGCGGTGGCTCGCCGGCGGAGACGACTATCCGCGCGCCAGCGGGCGATAGCTCCTGCCAACTCAGCGATGTAAACAGAGCGACATTCGTGGGGGCGTCAAGCGTAACCAACGCCACTGCCGGGGCTTGCGCGGTCTCAACCGATGGTCCGGCAACCTCAATCACCCTCGGCCCGCCGCCCACGACAAGGCCGTCACCCTGCGGTTCTGACGTTGGGCCGGAACGGAATATCATTAGCCCAATCACGACACTCGCGGCGATCATCGCTGCCGCTCCAAACCATCGAGCATAGGCGAATTGCGGGGCGACGATGGTTTGATCTGCATCGGGGCGATCGATTCGGTCGGAGATAGCCTTGCCAAGCCGCTCAAACTTCACCACCGGCACGGGAGTATGACTCGCCAAAAGCACGTTTACCCGTCGATGCTCCGCGAGCATGGCGCGTGCGACGGGGTCGGCTCGCAGAACCGCCTCAAGCGCCGCGGCCTGCTCAGCGTCGAGCGTGCCGTCAGCGTATTGGCTAATGAGAAATTCCAATTGCGTTTCTTCCATCGATGTTCATCACGATGATGGTCTTGCCGGGTAACTACATCACGTCTTTCAAAAGCTCCTTCAACTTCTTTCGGCCCTGGAACACATGCCACTTCACCGCCTCCACGCTGCAGTCGAGAATCTCGGCGACTTGCCTCTGCGGCAACTGTTCGACCGTAAACAGCAGAATGGCATCACGCTGCTTCTCGGGCAACTGCGTCAATGCCTGTTTCAACCTGTCACCCAATTCGCGGCCTTCGATGGCACGAGTCGGGTCGTTGCTTGTTCCGCCCCAGCCGGTGCTGACTGCTGACTCATTCTGCGGGCCGAGCAGGTCATCCAACGGAAGTTGGCTTCGTAGCTTGCGGCCCCTGCGAAAATTCAGCGACAGGTTGCTGACGATGCGCAAGAGCCATCCGCCGAACGCCGCCGGGTTTTGCAGGCTTGCCAGGCTGCGGTACGCCTTTAGAAATGCTTCCTGCGTCACTTCCAAGGCGTCATTGATATTGCCCAGCAGGCGATACGAGACCGCGACGGCCTGCCGCTGATACTTTTCGATCAACTCGTCAAACGCGCGTCGGTCGCCCGCGAGCGTACGGGCGATTCGATCGGCGTCGGGTGGCCCGGCCGGCTGCGAAGGCTGCGGTTGTGCAGATTCGTTCACCGGCCGTTCCATTCGATCAGACACGCGCGAGGTTTCACGGTTAGGACTGCGTTCGCTTTGTAACCGTTACTTAACGGAAGTCATTTCCTGACAATAGGTTGCGACAGCGCTGGCGATGGCTGCGGGCGACTCGCCGGCGTGCTGCTGCATGCGTTTAATAATTGCCGAGCCGACGATGGCCCCATCGGCAATCGCGGCCACCTGCTGCATGTGCGGCGGCTTGCTGATGCCAAAACCCACGCACACCGGCACCTGTGTAAGCGATTTCATCATCTTCACCCCGTCGGCCAACTCCGGCGGGAGGGTCTCGCGCTCGCCGGTGATTCCCGTCACGCTCAGGTAATAGACAAAACCGGTGGAAAGGTCGGCAATCTGTCGGCGGCGGGCGGGCGATGTCGTCGGCGCGACCAGCAGCACCGTATCCAGTCCCGTACTGTTAATGGTCTGGCACACCGCCTGCGCCTCCGGTGGGGGCAAGTCGGGGATTAGGATGGCATCAAATCCGCAGGCCTTCGCGCCTTCAAGGAACTTGCTCAACGGGTATCGAAAGACGATGGAGTAGCTCACCATCGCAATCAGCGGCGTCTTTACCTGCTTCCGGGCCTCGGCCACCGCGGTGAAGATATCCTTCACTTTGATACCCCTCGAAAGCGTGTCGGCGAATGCCGCCTGGATCGTCGGCCCGTCGGCGATGGGGTCGGAAAAAGGGAAGCCGATCTCAACGGCGTCGGCGACGGGCGCGATGGCCTTCAGCGTTTCAACAAACGTGGGAACATCCGGGTATCCGCCAGCGAGAAACGGCAAAAATGCGAGCTTCCTGCTCTTCCGCGCGGCGGCGATTGAATCAGCGAGACGAGATGACATTGAGGTCGGATGGTAGACGCGGCGGAGTGGGAATCAAGATGGAAAAGCGAACCCCCCTAACTCAGCAGCCGCGCCACTTCCTGGCAATCCTTGTCCCCACGACCCGAGAGGTTAACGACGATCATCTGATCACGCGACATTTGTCCGGCGATCTTCGCTATGTGTGCAAATGCATGCGCTGTTTCGAGTGCCGGCAAGATGCCTTCGAGCTGTGCGAGCTGCTTGAATGCCTCTAGTGCCTCTGCGTCGCTGCAATTCACATATTCGACCCGGCCGCTGTCCTTCCAGAACGCGTGCTCAGGGCCGACGCCCGGATAGTCAAGCCCTGCGCTGCAACTGTGAACGTCGGCGGTCTGGCCGTCGTCGTCCTGCAGCACATAGCTCAGCGACCCGTGCAGCACGCCAGGGCGGCCCGCAGTGAGGGCGGCAGCGTGGTGACCCAGTTCGAGCGCGCGCCCGCCGGCTTCCACGCCGATGAGCTTGACCCCGGCGTCATCAACGAACGGGTAAAACATCCCCGCGGCGTTACTTCCGCCGCCGACGCAGGCGACGACGACATCCGGCAGCTTACCCTCGATGGCAAGACACTGTTCGCGCGTCTCGCGACCGATGAAACTCTGGAAATCCCGGACGATCATCGGGAACGGATGCGGCCCCACCACGCTGCCGATGATGTAGTGCGTGTGCTCGACGCTGCCCATCCAGTCGCGCATGGCTTCGTTGGTTGCATCTTTCAGGGTTTTGCTTCCCGAAGCCACTTCAATGACGCGCGCACCCATCAGGCGCATCCGAAAGACGTTCAGATTCTGACGACGCACATCTTCTGCGCCCATAAAGACATCGCATCTCAACCCAAACACCGCCGCCGCGGTCGCGCTGGCGACACCGTGCTGACCCGCGCCGGTTTCCGCGATGATACGCTGCTTGCCCATGCGCTTGCAGAGCAGTGCCTGGCCAATCGTGTTGTTGATCTTATGAGCGCCCGTGTGATTAAGGTCTTCGCGCTTCAGGTAGATCTTCGCCCCGCCGAGGGCTTCGGTCAGTCGTCGCGCTAGATAGAGCCGCGAGGGACGTCCGACGAACTCCTTCAGGTAATACTCAAACTCGGCGTGAAACTGTGGATCGGCATTCGCCCGGTCGTACTCCGCTTGCAGTTGCTCCAGCGCGAAAACGAGCGTTTCGGGGACAAATACCCCGCCATAGTCGCCGAAATGGCCTGTGGCATCGGGTACGGCTGATAGCGTGGGAGTCATCGCTCGAATGGTAGGGCTGTCAACGCAAGGGTTCAACCGAAATCAACCGGTCACGATGTTGCTGCCGCCTGCTGCTTCGGCTTCGGCTTGTTCTTGCCGCTCGCGGTGCTGCTTGCGGCCAATCCAATACCCGCACAGCGAGCCGACCACGCCCACGCTCGCATAATCCAGGGGTGTGGCGCGGGCGAGCGAAGCAAGAACGCCCGACGGCTCGCCTATCGCAGCGAACTGGTAGCCGTAAAAATACGCGTAAATGTATCCGACCAGGCCAGCGATGGCCGGGCCGACCCAATACCAGACCGAGGGCGCGACCGGTACGAAGCGGAAAGTACACCACGTCGCCGCGAGGCTAGACAGGAACACGGCCCACACCACCTGCAGCGGGTTGTCCGATTGACAGAGAATCATCATTCCCGCAGTGGTGACGACGGCGACCGTGGCGGAGCAGAGGAGCTTCTGGTCGATTGATTCGCGGGAAAGGGTGCATCCGTCGCGGGCGGCGTCGTCTGCGATGACCATCCGCGACACCAGCAGCCGCTGACACAGTCCGATCGCAATCAGGAAGCCAGCCAGCAATGCGACCTCGGCAGCCATCAAAGTGAAGCCGGCACGGCCGTCGGCCACCAGCAGCGTGTACTTTGCCGCGCCGCCTTGCAGCCGAAAAAACAGCAACGAGACCGCCGTGGCAAAAATGGCCGCATCGGGCCGCACGCGCCCTGCGATGACCAATCCAACCACACCCGCCACCACCGATGCCACAATCGCCGCAACCACCCCGCGAACGCCAGAACCATGATGCAGCAAGCTCGCCGAATAGCCCCGGACTGCGCCATCGATCGTATGAAATGCGACATAGGCAACCACGCATGCCGAACCGATGGTCAGAAGCAGCACAATTTTCTCCCACCGGCTGAAGGTCCGATTGGTCGTGCTAAAGAGTGCCTCTGAAAGCCTCGCGTGCAGTTCATCCATATAATCACTCCATGATCGCTCTGCTGTACCGGTGCGGGTGCACTGGCAGTAGAGTAACCATCGTCAACAATGCCGCAACGTCAGCAAGAAACTCTTTTCGTCGAACTGCCAGAACCGGCGGCGGCACTGCCGTCAGACGGGGGACTGTTTGCCGGAGTTGCGATGGAGCAGGCGATCGACCGCATCCTGGATTACTCGGTGCCCAGGGGCATGGCACCATCGCTGCGAGTCGGCCAGCGCGTCAAGGCACCGCTCGGCCGCGGAAATCGCGGAGCCTTTGGGTATGTGGTTCGAATCACTTCGCAATCGGCGTTTCCCAAAACCAAGCCGCTGAGCGCAATCGATGATCGCAGGGTGCTACTTGATGATTCCCTGATGAAGCTGGCCCTGTGGATGAGCAGGTATTATGTCTGCCCGCTCGGTGGCGTCATCGAGTCAATCATTCCGTCGGCGGTCAAGAAAAAGGTTGGGCTTGGCTATAAATCAATGGTTCGCCTCATCGTTTCGCGAGAGGAAGCACAGGCGATTCTTGAAAAAACCAAGACACCGAAGCGCCGCGCCGTGATCGCACGGCTACTACAGTTGCCTGCAGACGAGTCCATCGAACTTATCCGCCTGGCTGGCGAGGCTGATGTGAAGGCACCGACAATCCGTAAGTTGCGGTCGGTCGGCCTGATTGCGATCGATGAAGTGCCTGATCTGCCGAATTTTGGAGCGTATCAGGGGCAACGCGAAGCGACCGAGACACACCGGCCGATGAATGCCGAGCAACAGGCGGTGTTTGACGACCTCAAGCCGCGCATGGCAGGCGGTTTTAGCGTCAACCTTCTGCGCGGGGTGACGGGCAGCGGGAAGACCGAGGTTTATCTTCACGCGATTCAGGAAGTGGTGAACTTGAACCGGCAGGCCATTGTGCTGGTACCTGAAATTGCGCTCACGCCGCAGACGGTCCGGCGGTTTACGGCGCGCTTCCCGCGCGTTGCAGTGCTGCACAGCGGGCTTTCGGCAAGCACGCGGCACAAGTACTGGCAGCAGATCAGCCGCGGGGAGGCGAGTGTTGTGGTGGGCGCGCGATCGGCGGTGTTTGCGCCAACGCCCCATCTCGGCCTCATTGTTGTCGATGAAGAGCACGAATCGAGCTACAAGCAGGATGCAGCACCGCGGTATCATGCCCGCGACGTTGCGGTGAAGCGTGCGCAGCTGCACGACGTCCCGGTATTGCTGGGCAGCGCCACGCCCTCGTTGGAGATGTATCAACGGGTCTGCAGCGCCAGGCAGGCTTCAACCCCGCCGCAGGGTGGGCCGGACACTGAACCGCAAGCCGACAGCGATCAACCAGCCGCCACGGTCGGCTATCATCTGCTCGAAATGCCCCATCGCGTCCGTGGGTTGCAGTTGCCGCACGTTGAAGTTGTTGACCTCAAACATGAGATGAAGCTCCGAAGTGGGATGCATCTGCTCACGCAGCGGCTGGAACACCTGCTCCGCGCCACCTTGCAGGCAAAGCGCCAGGCGATCTTGTTATTGAACCGCAGGGGCTACGCCAATTTCGTACACTGTCCGTCCTGCAAGCATGTGATGACCTGTAAGTATTGCGATGCAACAGTCACCTATCATCGCATGGCCGATGCAGGCATGACCAGCGGCAAGTTTGCAAAGGGATTGCACACGGGGCAATTGCACTGCCACTATTGCCTTGCGGTCAACCCGCTTCCCGAGGCGTGTACGGAATGCGGGAAGGGAATGAGCCTTTTTGGGCTGGGCACGCAGCGCGTGGAAGAGGAACTGAAGCGCAAGTTTCCCGACCTGACCTTCGCGCGTGTTGACAGCGATACCATGCGATCAAGTGCGGACTATGAGGCGATCCTGTCGAAGTTTGCCAAGGGCGAACTGGATGTGTTGCTCGGCACGCAGATGATCGCCAAGGGCCTGGATTTTCCAAATGTCACGCTTGTGGGAGTGATTAACGGCGACACGGCACTTTCCCTACCCGATTTCCGCGCCGCGGAGCGGACGTTTCAGCTCATTACGCAAGTGGCGGGGCGGGCGGGTCGTGGCGATTCGCCGGGCCGGGTCGTGCTGCAGACGTTTCTGCCCAATGAGCCCGCAATTCGATTTGCTATTAAGCAGGATTTTGTTGGGTTCGCAACGCAGGAATTGGTGCATCGAAGGCAAATTGGCCTGCCGCCGTTCGCTCGGATGGTGAGGATTGTGTTGCGCGATCAGGACGTGGACAAACTCGCCACAAAGTCCGACCTTTTTGCAGCGGCGCTGTCCACTGCCGCCGCGGAGCATGGTGCTGCGGTGAGTGTGCGCGGACCGATGCCGTGCCCGATCAGCCGCATCGCCGGGTTTCATCGGCATCAGATCGTGCTCACCAGTGCATCGCCGGCGCGGCTGCAGGCGGTGCTGGCGACTTTACGAAGAGGGGGCCGATTTGCGACCAGCGACCGTATTGCCGTCGATGTCGATCCGACGAGTTTGCTATGAATACGCCCGCTTGCGGAGCCGGATGCCGATCGAAAACAGCACCAACGCGGCAATCGCTGTCGGCGCAATGACATAAATCGGATGGAAGCGGATGAGAACCTCCGGAAGCGCGTAGGTGAGCAACCCGCCGCCGATGAACATCGCGGTCAGCGGGGCGGCTTGTGCGTACACCCGCGCGGCATCGGTTTTCAGTTCCGGATCGACCATTCTGAGCAGCATCATTCCCTGCGCGGTGGTGGCAGTTGCAAAGCCGTGGTTCATTAGCGCCAGTTCAAACCAGCACCTCCGGGGAAGAATGCGAGGGGAAATCCAGACCACGTTAAACCAAACCCAGGCGGCACCGATTGCCATAAGAACGCACGCCGCGGTCACGTTATCGCGAATGACGGCCACTTTCAGCGTCGCAATCGCTACGAATACGAGCAACTCAAGTGCGACCCCTGTGAGCCGGTTGATGGTTTCATTTTCAATCAAGGCATCGCACCGCACCGCCGACATGCACTTTCTCACCAGCCAGCCGCCCAAAAGCGTGAAGACAAACAGGGGGAGATCGCCGCCAACGCCGCGGATCGGGGAGCCGGCGGGTAAAGTCTTTACGGCCAACGAGATAAGCGACTGCAGTCCGAGTCCAACGCCGAATGCTGCCGCCAGTAGAAGCATCTGAAACATGAGAGGATCGATCGACCGAATCGGCGACCGAATCGACGACGACTCAGCAGCGGTCGCCTGCGCCGCGCGGGCCGGGTGGGAAGTGGTGAGCCAGCGTCTGCGGATGCCGATGTTTACAATCACCAGTCCGCTCAGCACGCCATAGAGCAAGCCCGAAGCTGTGAGAAATGCCGCCAGATCCGCGGCACCCTCGTAGCTGCCTCGGGAGCGATGTACCTCTCCCCAAGCCGCCGAGGAGCCAAAGCCGCCAGCCCAGCTTACTTCGAGCAACTGCCCAAAGTGAATCGGCACGCCCCACGCTGGCGAGAGCAAGAGCCAGGTCGCCAGCAGGCCGACGCAAAGCTGTCCGAGAATGAGGATCCACGCACCGATCGCCTGTTGCGTCGTGGCAAGAAGTTGCCCCGCGGGTTTGCTGTCGGGCTTTACCAGCAACATGCCGGCAAAGATGATCGGAATCAGCGGACTTCGCCACGATTCCCATTGGCGAAGCGCATCGTTGAAGAGCAGTGCCGCGGTGTTTGAGCCGTCGCGCGACCAAAGTTGGGCTGCTAGCAGGGCAATCAGCCCCGCAATCAGCGCCGCGGGGGCGTGGATGGCTGAGAGCCATTTGAATTGCCACCGAAGCCAGACACCGAAAAGGAGAAATCCAGCAGCAATCAGCACAGCGGTAGTCATTGGCTCTCGCTACTCCTTAGTGCCAATGAGAGGCGGCAACCCACGCAGCGCTCTGGCGGCATTATCGTGATAGATCCGGCGCAGCACCTCGTCGGGGAGAAAGAGGCCGTACACTTTCCAATCGCCGCCGGGCGGGAACGGATGATCGTAGTAATCGAAGTACTCGTCATCGGTCTCCAGCAGTCGATAGTAGAGTTGGTTGCGGGGCTGATCGCGCCGGCCGGGATAGCGGTCGGTGCCGAATAGGATCCGGTTTGCATACTGGATGAGGAATCGGCGTGCCGCGTACGGTTGACGGCCCAATTCGGCTTCACGGCCCGAGAGATCCATGTAAAGGTTTGGGAATTCATCCAGTAGCCTCGCCGCGGCCTTCAGATCGTCGCCGTGTTCACCGAGATGCGCCACGATGAACACCGTTCGCGGATGGGCCTTAAACACTCGGTTGCGCTGCCGCAGCACCACCTCGCGCGGCGGATACGGCGGCTTTGCAAAGGACCAATCCGGGTGCCGCTTGAGCTGCATCCAGCGTTCGTTCAAACTATCAACCGGCTCAAAAAATGCCGGCGGGTCGGCAGCGTGAATCAACACCGGAATCTGCAGTTCGCCGCATGCCTCCCAGATCGGCCCCAGCCGCTCATCGTCGATTGCGACCAGCTTTTGGGTAGAATCCAGCACGGTCAAACCCAGACTTTTGAAGACCTTCAGCCCCGCAATACCGCGCCGATGATAATCTCGCAGTTTCGAGGCAGTCTTTGTTGCAAAACCGGGTTCAGAGGTCTGCGAAAACTCGACGTTTGCGAAGATGAGCAAGCGTTCCGGCGCAGCGCGGTGGTATCGAGCGAGTTGGGTCTCGAGCGCGTCCCCCCAGCCACCGCTGAGGTTGACGGCGGCTTTGATGCCAAGCCGATCCATCGCCGCGATGAGATTGGCGGGTTCGACGGTCGCAGACCAGTGACAGTGAATGTCGATCGCCTGAAAGCGGGGCCGGTCGACCTGTGTGACCGTGGTTGCGAGTTGGCTCTTCGGCTTGAAGTCTTTGAGCAGTTCGCCGTCGACATACACGGCCCGGCCGGCGGATTCGCCCGACTCGCGCGGATTCTCGACCCTGCCGCAGGACAGAACTGCTGTCTCTTATACACATCTCCGAGCCCACGAGACAGGCAGAAATATCGTATGC